>Ga0157372_10006488_pt1 | contig 12450 bp, 10 predicted proteins | sample C55metaG_FD_115307 | JGI IMG/M metagenome (GOLD analysis project Ga0157372, IMG submission 115307) | Corn rhizosphere microbial communities from Kellogg Biological Station, Michigan, USA - C5-5 metaG | ecosystem: Host-associated > Plants > Roots > Rhizosphere > Soil | place: USA: Michigan... | reverse complement strand
CACATCTTTTAAGCTTATAAATTTTGCCGTCGCCATTACGTTCTACCGCATCGTAATAGAACATTTCACCGGCGATAGTCGCAAAGCCATTGTCAGGCCAAATTTCAAGGGCATTGAATTTGACAGGCTCAATCTCTACCTCTTCAGCCCATGCCTGATTAGAAACGGCTAACCTTGCTTCAGATGTATTGAACACTTTAAACAATGTTCGATCTGAATCAATAGCCAAGGGATAGACAGGAGTTGGAGGAAAGCCAGTTGCCATTTATATCTTATTTAGTGCCGATTGTTGATTTCATTAGTAGCAACCCATAATCCATTGCTCGCCGCTCGGACGAGTTCCTAAATTAGTGAAGGTCAAATCTGCCGAACTGAATTTTATAAAGGCATTTGGGCTATAATCAAAGCTCAAATATGCTACCTTATCCAAGTCGCTGGTAGCCAAAAGGGTCTGAGTTATATTACCAAATCCATCAGCAGTCGTATCTTGTACCGAACGGAAACTCGTAGAAGCAGAACTGCCTACTTCCCATACGCCTGACGTATCATTGTAAGCCGAGATATTTCCAGAGTTATTAAAGAAGAATACGCCACTGCTAAGAGTGACCAATTGTCCCTCTTCTTTAGTGGAACCTACCATATCGGGTAGCTTTCGAATATTAAGGAAAGGCTCGGTCAAAGTACCTTCCGTTTTGTAAAAACTTCTGAGGCGGAAAGATTGGCCTACACCATTGTTTCTTAAAATATAACCAGTCTGACCCTTCCACGTACTTCTATAAACAGCGAATCGTCCAGTAGAAGGCTCATCGGCCGTTTGACTATCTGCCGCCGTAACGTGCATCTGCAATTCGTTAGCGGCATTCTTATAGTTTGCCGAAGTCAAAGGTTCAGCTTCTTCTGCAACCATTGGGTTGTTTGCATAATTGATGACGGTTTTTCTTTGTGTTACATAATTACTCTTGGGTATCAAAGCCGGATCAGGTCCAAATACAAAATAACCTTTGGAGCCGGAATCTAAAAACACCCAATTCCACGGACGTTGAATAGACAAGCCTGTTGATCTATACACGTCAGAAAAACCTTCATATAACCAACTATAGACGGGTTGGCTTCCCAAAGTCGCCATTGAAGTGCTGCCGCCCGCCCACATCAACAATACTTCACCCTTATCGCCTGATCCCTTGGAGGAAGTAGGTGCGAAAGCAGTGTTCCTTGTGAATTCTCTTTTTGCCCTTGCTTCTTCACCCGTACCATTCAAAAAGGCATCGTTCCGGGTAACAGTTATGGCACGGCTCGGCGAAGCGGCCTTGAACGTCTCGGAAATCAAACCATATTCATGAGCGATGGCTTTGCTGGTTTCGCTTAACGTATACAGCCATAGGTTTCGACGTTCTATGATGTCAATACTGTTTTTGTACGTGGTGATACGATAACCGCCGAACTTAGTGTCCACTCGCAGCTTAACATCGTATATTCCTCCCATGCTGTAAGAAGCTCTGGCCTCATTTATGGAAGGATGTGTTAAATCATCGCCTAAAGACCAAGTGTAGCTTTCTACAGGGTCATAAGCGGTATCATCCTCGGCAGATGGCGTGCCTGCGTCATTGAGTAATTCGCCGACGAATGTGCGATCATCTCCGATCGAGCGACGACCGGGTGGTACATATAAGTCAACAAAAGAATCTACGGACGATCTAATAGTAGGTGGGTATTGCAGGTAAGGACCGCCCGGAGCAGTGCCAAGACGAGGAAAGTAAGGTTCTTCATCACCTTTTGTATCAATTTGAGTGGCGAAGTCCTTGAATAGAATTTCTGCTTCCTGTGGTGCGGCAATACGTGCGTTGATGAAGTTAGGGAATTCTACGGTATCTTCACCGTAGCTATTAATGACAGTTAGTTTAACTGTATAATTGCCGGGTTTATCATAAAGCTTACTCTCAGGCAAGGTGGGCAGTTGCTCCGACGTATATGTTACTGTTCTAGTCTCTCCATCGCCGAAGTCCCATATGTAAGTGACATCACTATCGCCTAAACGAAAACTCAAATCATTAAATTCAACCAATAGTGGAATGAGGCCAATATGGTTGTTGGCATTAAACCACGCACGAGGGGTCAATACTAGCTTCCTCAAGAAGTTGATTCTGCCTACCATCGTCTCGCCTAAAGGCTTGACATCAACCGTATTTTGCGTGCCGACGAATTCCTCTACGGCAATCAAAGCGTCTTTGATTGCGTTGTGATGTACGGCCAATACGTTTTGAGTAACATTCGTAATGAATTTGGGTTTGACGGTATCTTTGAAGCCCGGCAGGATGGTAAGTCCGGTGAATTCAAATTCATTTCTTGCACTATACGTGAAGCTGATGGCTCTTTCATCTATTGAGCTTTGCTGTTCAGTAAGCGTAATGATGCCCGTTGGAGGGAATCTATTGATTACTTCCACATCGCCTTCAATATGAATGCTCTTGTCGCCGGGATTGTAGTCTTCCGACAATCTTACACGCAAGGAGTCATGCACCAAATAAAGATTGGTATCTGTGTCTAGTGTTTTAGGAAAAGTGGTCATACTACAATTATATCTCTAGAAAGAAATACCCTTTTAAATCTTTGAGTGGCGAAAACGAGTAAGAGGGACGGAGAGTATTTACCCGGCTTAGTATAAGTATGGGTAGTCGAATGAACATCGGCATCCGTCTGTTTTTCTTTTTCCCCGTCATCGAATACCCAATATCTTTCGATGATATTTCCATCTGATTGATCTACGAAATGGAACATTTGAGCTACTGCACCATTCCCTGTTGCCGCCGCCGTTTCCATTGAATAGTTAGGCAAGGCAGGAGCGTCAGGCTCCACGTAAAAGAATGGCGTCTTATCTTCATGGGAAACTTTGATGTAATTACTTTTAACCGATACGCCTTGGGCACCGGTCGAAGTAATAATGTTCAGTTTAACCGTGTATGTTCCTTCTTGTTGGTAAATGTGAATGGGATTTCTTTCGATCGAAGTAGAGCCGTCGCCGAAATCCCACATGAAACGAATCGCATCACCGCCTGAGAAATTTTGAAATCTAACCGACAATGCAGGCGATCCTTTTAACGGATATGCTCGGAACAAAGGCTTGGGAGCCAAATGCTTAACTTCTAATCCTTTCAATATGCCATTCAAAGACTCCGGTTCAGGGAAAGCGGCCGTTCCAAGATGGTTTTCTATGTTGATGAGTGCATCTTTTAGAGCATTATGATGTTCTGCCATTACGGAACTAGAAACATAAGTCGTTTGTGCCGACCATACATTCTGTTTAGAGCCGGCAAAACCCCGGATCAAATCACTAAGAACCGTGTCTGACCGCTTGCCGTAATATACTAACTCGCCTGCTTGTCCCTTTTGACCTAGCCTGACGAGTCCATTAGCAGGAAACTTGGAAGCATCCTGTACGATGATGTTACGTCCGTTATAACTTAGACTTTGTTGCAGGACGGTTTCAGCATTGTTTGAAGCTTCATACAATGTTTCTTTATCGTCCAATGCATCAGGGTAAAGTGATAAATCACCTGCTTGATAGCCTTCATCTAGACTCGAAATTCTAGTCATTCATTTCCTTCTGCTAGCTCCGGTAGTTGGGCATTAGCCTTTTGGATAACCGCTTGTTTTACAGGTGTGTTATCCGGTAGTGCCAAAATGGTCTTTAATAGCTCACTATCCGGGGGAAGACCAACCATGACCTTTGTATTTAGGTCTTGTGCCAGCTTTTCGTTCCAATATCTTATCTGTGATTCCATATCATCGAAAGGCTTCAGCTTCTCATTCTTGTTTAAACTATTGAAAGCCTTAACGAAAAAGTCAGCCTCTTCAGTGACATATTGCATTTTTTTATCTAAAGCGAGTAGGGCTTGATTCATCGCCTTCAACTTCCTGTTCTTTTGACGCTGACGGATTTCGTCTTTCTTCTTTTCACTTTCAGGCGAATCAATACCAAAGTGACCTACTCCACCTATTTCTTCTAGTTCTAATAACTCAATTTCATCTTTAAGATTATCTTTTTCCAATATAATCGAGTCCATGTTTTCTTTTCTTGCACGTAACTCGTTTAAACATCGCCACATACGAGCTTGATTGGTAGGCTCCTTGCCCACAACGAAATATCTGAGTTGGAAATAGCTGTGACGATCCACAATCTCGTTTTTAAGTAGTTCGTCTATTTGCTGATTTAGTTCGTTTGACATTCATGACTCCTGATGGGATAATTGATTTAACTTAGTAAGGATGGACAAATGTACCTTAAAGGCAAAAGATGTTATTTAGCTGGACCTATAGAAGCAGATGTTACAACTCATAACTGGCGAACCGATCCCAAACGAGTCCTTAAGGAAGAGTTTGAGATTGATTTGTTTGATCCCCACGAAGACCCTAAAGAACAATGGGTGCCGCATATCGTCACATGCAGGGAAGCAAAAGACTACGACGGGATGACTCGGATCGCCCGAGACTTTGTAAGAAAAGACTTATCCGTAGTAGACAGAAGCGATTTTATCATCGCCTGCTTGCCTTATCGTGTGCCAACCACGGGCACGGTTCATGAAATCGTCAATAGCAGTAACGCTAAAAAACCAACTATGATCGTTTGTCCTGAAGGCAAAGAGAAAGTGCCGATTTGGTATTACGGCTTTATCGATCATAATTTCATGTTCGGTAGTTGGGAAGACTTGTATACTTATCTGCGAGAAGTAAATGACGGTAAACATCGGGATGAACGCCGATGGTCATACGTCTACGGTCTTATATAAACTTTGCTCCGACAACACCCTTGAAAGTGCATTCACAGTCTTTAGCTGAGAGTGCCCACATAAGCTTGGACATATGCCAAGGATTATCACTGAAGTCACCAATCTCCTTGAACGTATCCTTATGCATGGTCAGACCATTTAAAGAACAATCCAAGAAGTCAATATGGAGTTGAGAGATTCGACCTTGATAGTCATAATCTGCCATTGCAGCAAACATGATGTCTTTGATGCTTTTAACGAAGAGGAATAGTTTCTTTACTACGCCATAATCGACATTCGCACCTTCCATCAAAAACACGCTCCATTGATCGTGTCCGTTTTTCATGGCGGCATTGATGAGTGATGTAATGGTGTTCTTGCCCGTCAAGACAGGGCATAACTGTTCCATTTCCTTTACATCTTTGTCTTTGGCGTCGGCCCCGATCACGCAGATCACAGGGGCTTTAGGATACTTTTCTTTTATTGCATTGAGACTGGATTTCACCCGCCCGACATTGTGTTCCGGTGACAGGATCACGAAGCCGTAGCTCTTATCTAAATTTTCTGTTGACAATTGATGTCCTTTTAAAGCGAAGCAGTTATGAGGCGGTTATGAAATCAACTGTAACTACATCTGCCGCCGTGATGGCGTGACTCAAGGCAAATGTCCCTGCTGCCGGATTAGGAGTATAACTGAGTGACTTCCACGCATTTAACTGTGGTGCCGCAGCAGGAGGAACCAAAACAGGGGCACTAGGATTTAGCCTAACGCCATTCACATAAACTCTCAAACTATCTTCTAAGAAATTCGTCGTAGCCGAGGTAGTTCTATAATCAATATAGTTTGGACTGCCTAAATTTATCGGTACGGCAGTTTGGTTGAATATGTGTCTATTGACTTCATTCAGCGGGAATGATGTGTTAAGCGTCAACTCCTGTGCGCCATTGATCGCCCATGTCAAATTCGCCGAATCAACGAGCTTAATCGTATGATCGTCAAAGATGGTGTTGCCAAGTTGCAACTTCAAGGCGGTCGCACCAGCAGAAATGTTCGCAAGCTTGTTTCTCTCTTGCGATAACATTCTAACGAAGCCATCTCCATCAGTATGCTTAGCAATGCTGTGGCCTAAATTATCGACAGCAGTTAGCTTCAACGTGCCATCATTATTCATGATCTGAGACAGACGATTAGACAAGCTGCCCTGATTGCCAGCGGCTTCCCTCAGGATGGTAGAATTGATATCTACCGCACTGTTTACTAGACTCAAGCGAGTGTGCAGGTTCTTCAAAGGCAAATTATCAAAGGTCCAATGATAAGGATCATTGGGTTCGTATAGACGCTCAGGGATTTTATCGATTTCAGGCATACTTTATATATCCAAATTGATTAGACAAAACTTATACGCCACGTCCAAGTAATTTGAATAGATGAAGTTTTATTCTGATCGGGGAAGGTGGCCATGCTGTAAAGATGACCATTAGCCATCTTTAAAGCCATTTCATTGATAGTAAAACCATTGGCCTCATCAAATCCCAATACCGAAGTAAAAATAACTTGTGAAGGAATTGCTGGATCGATAGAAGCGATGACGTTCTTGCTGGCACGGGTTACGCCATACAAACCATCACGGTTACTATCGACAAAGCGTGGTACGCCTTCTGAAGTGCCGCCGTCACCGAACAACATTCGGTTTACATAGAAATCGAAACCATCGCCTACATTATTTGCCAAAGCAGCAGCCAATGCTTCACGCCCACTGTGTAGAACCGCATTCGTAAAGCACGTCGTTTGTTCTTGGCCATCAACGTGCTTGATGGTCATTTCGATGTCGCCCTTTGATTTAGTATTCTCTGAAATCATTCCTGTCTCCGTTCAATTTTAAAGCTAATCCTCTCGCTATGAGAGATAGAGTCTACCACTTGATCTTTTCCCGAAACGTTCAAATATTTAGATGCCATTTGGGCAGATACATCCCCCGAGGAAACTTCAATAATTTCCTCGCCGCTTCGGTCAACCCCTGCCTCAAAAAAATGTGCAGGAGTCGTGACGATAGGCTCACTAGGACAAAATTCTCCTGTTAGCTTTACATCGAAATGATCCTTCATAATCACTCTCAATTCATTATAAGCTTCATAAGCTTGCCCTGCCGTACCTGTCCCTGAGAATTGTGGTTCAAAATTACCATTGTTGAATATTTGCCAACTACCTTTGACATCAGGGTTTATGGTATGAACACGGTCTATCGATCTACATTCCATAGTCGATCGTTCGGGAATAGAAAAAGCTGTTTTCTCATATCTTAGAAGATTGAAAGTAACAGAGGTTCCAGTGGTTCGCCAATTTTTATGTGGACCTTCCAATGTTACGGTCGAACCACTAATGTCTGCTATAGAGTAGTAATCAGTGCCTATCAGTATCAAATACTCGTCAACATTTTCAATGTCGAGATTGCTTGCTGTTTCGAGTTCCAAACCTCTATAATGGAAATAACCAATTGCGTTATCTGCCACACGCTGATAAGCAATCACGCTAATGCCGCTGGCGTTACCACCCGTATACTTATCGATATAGACGACATTCGTTTCGTCAGGATCGAATCCTATTACTTTATATTGTGTACCGTCGATAAGAATGTAATTACCCGTCTTAATCAAAGAGCGAATGTTGGTGATGTTTGTTGTGGCACTTCCTCTAACCAATATGGTGCCGTCAAGGGCTATGCGTCCTGTATTATTTACCTTTACAGTGCCAGTACCATCAGCGATTACAGCCCCGCTGCCATTATGCACTATGTAATCTACGCCTGATGTGGTTGCCGTAGGCAAACCCGTCTCGGCAGCGATACGGAACGAACCGTCAGACATCATTTCTAGAATGTCATGTTCTACGTTGCCAATAGTCACATACCATACGTCACCGGCATTTCCATTGTCTATATCTGTTTGAGTTACGATCTGATCGTATTTGTTCAAATCCGCTGTAACGTCTTTTAGATAATACGTTCGTATTTGTTCTACTGCCGCCGATGTATTCTTTCTTAGAATTTCATTTGACAATCTAAATGAAAATGCCGATTCATTCAAGGGTTGATTGACCGATCCATTGAGAACGGCGTAGTTGCCTAAAGAACTAGAAATCTTGTAAGTACCAGCATTAGGAGAAGGTGACAAGACTTCTAAATATGTCAAATTAGTGTTATTGGCAACGGCGATATCACCCAAATTGACTTCGGGCGAGAACAATACGATTTCACGATTCTTAGCAGAGGCACTTTGGTTAGCTGCCTCTACAGTCATGGAAGCCAACATATTCCTACGCAACTGAGAGCTTTTCGTCATCGCACGGTTAAAGATCGTTTGTGGACGATCTGATAAGGCTATTTCCTCTCCCGTAAATTGAACCAACGCAGTGACTTCTTCTTCTGGTGGCTTGACGAATTCGCTAATGTTACCCGTCAAATTGATTGAATGTAAAATGGCGTGGAACGGCGTGAACTCATTCAGAATTTCTGTAGCTTCTTTAATGCGATCGTTAGAAATATTATCTATTTCCAAATCTACGTTGTATTTGCTACTTAATCCTTGGCTGCAAGGATCAAGGAAGTCCTTGTCAATGTCACAAGGCTGGTAGCTATCTCTGGTGCTACCGTTGTATTCTTCCATGTTGTAGATGTTTTCCGAATAGGCGAATTCGGTACGCAATTTACCATAGATCAAAGGATCGTGATAAGGATGACGTGTGGGAACGATAGTATCCAACAAAGGATCATCTTCTTCGATTACCCTTACGTTCCAGTTCTTTTTGGGATACTTCTGATTTCGCTCATCTCTCTGATCGGCCAAAGGGAGCTTGCGAATATAAAATTCTATTGCTTGTTGATCTGAAGGGATAGGCTTGACAAGATAAATAACTCGGATGGACGAGTTAGGAGTCAGAACGCCATTCCATGTCAACGTACTTACGCCGTCAACGGTGACGATCGTGCCCATCGCATCGCTTACTTGGTTCCAATCGCCACTTTCCGTTCGAAGATATAGTTCAAAATTATCATCGCCGGGCAAGGCTGTCTTGCTCAATTCAAATTCATTCGAATCTGTAAAGTCAAAAGCTTCTTGTACCGTGTAGGGAGAAATCACCTGCCATAGACGGGTATACTTTTTAAGGTTGATGCCTGCCTGTGATAAAGCCTCGGACAATCCGTTTAGCGTTCCCTTCTTCTTGAATAAAGGAATGGCATTTTTGATCTGCCTTCTCCATAGGGTAGGATCGCCGGATCGAAGTTTTAATCCGAAAGTATTACCCAAAAGTTGAAGCAATGATTCGTGGGTGGCATTGGCGTCAACTAAATCGACCATTTGATTGGCCATGTTCTCTAATGACGTAAAGCCCTTGGCGATAGACTTGTTCAATTCTTGAATGACCAACGGAGACAAATCATTGGCCGACATCATCATCTTAAACATTTCAGGAGTGTATCGTTCCTGCAATATTTCGTATTTATTCTCACGAGTGTAGTGGGTAGGAATGGACGTGGTAAGTTGCGTGCTTCCTTCTAAAGCGAAGTGAAGGTTGCTAGAAACCTTTTCGCTAGCTGGCAATGCAGTCCATGTCCAACTAACGAAGTAGTCACCTTCTCTCATTCCGATGGGTTGCCAATTTAATTGAAAGTGACCATATTGAGTATCGCCATTTTTATCGGTAGTGATATGTTCTAAGAATGCATTGTTGGGATCACTCGATAGCCAAGCTGGCATATCGACCGTACCAAACTTTTTGACTACTTGAGCTTCTCTGAAGAAGAATTGATTAGTTTCATTTTGATTGTTATTGCCATTTATGAAATCTCTTTGAACATAATAAATGACAACTTCATCGACCCTATAAGGATCGGCGTCGAAGCCGCCAGTGGCATCAGGAATGAGAATGTCTATGATGACATCATCACTGATAGTAGGATTTTCATTTAATCTTTTAATTGCCACGCTTTACCTTAATTATAAACAAAAGAAATAGCCACTTCATCAGGTCGTATAATCTCGTTAAAGCGAGCAGTAACGGTAGTTCCTGAATTATCTGGATCATTAGTTATAAAGGTTATTTCTATATCCTTTATTTCTTTAATATCAGCTAATTCTTTTACAATGTCTGTGTCTTTAAGTGTTCGACCAAATTCCCACCTGTTAATAGAGAAGAATTGGTTGGTTTTTCTACGGACGATCTCCCTTAATTCCAATTCGAATTTACGATGGAATTTATCCAACGTGATGTCGATGGCGACATCGGCGACGACCACGACACCATCACGAATGCAAATGAAATCAGTAAGCATCTTCTTACGATTTAAAGCTTCCGTCAAATCAACCTTCAGATCGCTATTTGCTTGTTCTAAATTCTCGGTGCCACTCTTCGCCAATACATACAAATCCACGATGTTACCCGAACATCCGTGGTTCCTGAGAACGGCAGTCGATTTGCCAATTTGACCATGATAAGGAGTGGAGAATTGGTCGGCCAAAACCTTATAGTCTTCGCCGCTTACCGCACGGTCTTGGGTACGAAGCCATGCCGGAAGCTTTCTACGAATGTCTTCGATGGTATCCCCATCATATCCGAATTCACCTTTAGTATAGTTTCTCAAGGTAACAGGAATAGAATAGCTGAGTCCTGATACGGCAACTTGAGTTTGAGTGCTTACGAATCCAGTTACGATATTACCGAAAGTACCTCCACCTACACGGTAGACGACCCTGATCCTTGATCCCGGCGAAGGAATAAGTCCCGCCCGGTTATTACCGAACATTACAAAACCTTGGTAATTACTATCGAATTCTATTCGATACTCTCGGCGAGGTTGAGAATCCGTAAAGTATTCAACCTGCTGCCACATGATGCCATCTACATAAACTCGTACTGAGTCGTAAATGGCAGGAGCGGCCGACAAACGAACGTTTTGTGAGGCTTGACCGTTGCCGCTTACCTCGTCAGTTACGGTCCTGCCTTCCAGACCTACGATGGTTTTGTTTACTGTAGAGCCGGGCGGGATCAGAATGTCTTCTTCAAACAAAGGATTGTTATTAGAATCGGCTTGGAAAAGCTCGATGCGTGTCGGCGTATCTTCTGATACAATGTCAACGGATGTGCCGCTTGGGATTCTCAGCGTGGTCGTCAATGGATTGTTGATGGTGGCAGTCCATAAAGAACGTGCTGCGATGGGCGGTTGTGGCTTAAAACCAACTAGCTTGGACAACCTAAATGCGTTTTCGACTTCTGTAACCGTATCAATGAATAGTTCATTGACTGTTTGATCCATTTTGAAGGATAAGGTATCTGCTAGGAATGCCCAATTTTCGATGAGCATGATGGCAATAGAGGATTCCACAAGATCATTGAAGGTATTGGGCAATACCGTGCCTTGAGGGCCGAATCGTTCATTGATGAAGTTCACTAGACGTGTCTTCATCGACCAGAAGTCCTGATTGGTGTAATTCAAATTGAATACATGAGGACTCTGAGTGATTTCTGATTGGGCGTAAGGTGTTACTTCTACTGTCGGGTCCGGCATTTATCCTCCTGCTAATGGCACTTCCAGCCTTAATTCCTGCACTTCATTAATATTCTCAGGATCGAAGAACCGAATCGTTATTCCCAAAACGTGTTCTGATTCGGTTCGATCATCCTCAGAGCTTAAATCATCTTCTATATTATAGTTTATGAATATGTTATCGACGGTGATTCGAGGCTCCCAAGTCGAAATTGATTGAATAATCATCGATCTGGCACGTTCTTCGACCTCTGAATCATTCGGTTCGAACAATAAATCTCTTAAAGGCGTGCCGAAATCAGGCAAGAATACCCTTTCGCCGGGTTGTGTTAGCAATAAAACCAGAAGATCGGATTTGACTTGCGACATTCCGTTCTGAGTGCGTAACAAACCACGAGGGTTCTTTACTATTGGATATGGACAACCTAAAAATTTCATATTTGACAAGTAATAAATGGACGCATTTGGAATATCGAGGCACAGTTTGCACCCAACGAGGCGGATGCATACACACGATCACTTATAGTTACCCCCTTAGCCGACAAAACTAGAACCGGCCACATACACGGTGGCAATGGGTCTTCTTCAGGCGCATCTTCCGGCTTAGGACAATCGTTGCCCGCCAACAATAGGATTCTCTTCTTCGCCTGCATGATCTGAAGATCAGCATAGTCATAATGTAATTGTGATGTAATGTCTATCGTGTTCTTGGCGACATTTACTAACTTATCGCCACCGATCACTGAAATGTGGTTGTCATACGTAGAAATGACATAGTTTCCACCTACCCTGACGAATACTTGACCGGGACCACCGGGTTTTTCTTGCATTCGGACAATGTGAGGGCCACGTACAGTGTTATCTTTTTGAGGGGCGAACAACTGAATGTGTTGCTGTTGAGTCTCGCCCTGTGAATTAGAATCGGCCATTAAGAACTCAAGGCCATAACCGCTTCTAATTTTTACGTATGCTCTCTTTGCCTTGGGTACAGGCTGTCCACCTTCTTTTCGGACGGGACTGATCTGTTCATTTTCATGATCTATCATCTCCAAAGTATGATTACTCGTACTTTGCATGGTGATGCCACGCTTATTACCTGCCACTTGGTTAGGCCCAATGGTATGATCGTTTAATTCGATTCTATT
>Ga0157372_10006484_pt1 | contig 12452 bp, 12 predicted proteins | sample C55metaG_FD_115307 | JGI IMG/M metagenome (GOLD analysis project Ga0157372, IMG submission 115307) | Corn rhizosphere microbial communities from Kellogg Biological Station, Michigan, USA - C5-5 metaG | ecosystem: Host-associated > Plants > Roots > Rhizosphere > Soil | place: USA: Michigan... | reverse complement strand
ATCCATGTTGAGGCCGTGTGATGAAAACCCGGTGCTCTTGTGGATGTCCTAGGGTGTCTAACAAGGAGGCTATTATGAAGAACCTGGTTACCCGTTTCGTGCGGGACGAGTCCGGCGCGACGGCCATCGAATACGGCCTGATCGCTGCGCTTATCTCGGTCGTGATTATCGCCGTGCTTACCTCGATCGGCGGCAGCCTGAACACGAAGTTCACCTCGGTGAACACCGGCCTGGCTAGCTAATACGCCTGAAAGCGAGTGTACGCTCGTTGCAGCGGCCGCCGGGAAACCGGCGGCCGTTCGCATTTGTGGGGAGACCAAAAATGCTCGGTTCTGTTCTGCTGTTTGCGCCGTTCGTGTTATTGCTGTTGCTCGCTGCGGGCTGGGACTTGGCGAGCTTTACGATCCCAAACTTCATCCCCGCCGTTTTGCTCGTTGCGTTCTTCGTCTTCGCGATCTCCGCGGACATGGCGCCGGGACTCGCCCTGTCGCACGCAGCCGCGGGCGGACTGGGTCTGCTGGCCGGCTTCGGGCTGTTTGCGCTTGGCTACATCGGCGGCGGCGACGCAAAACTTTTTGCCTGCGTTGCAGTGTGGTTCGGCCTGCATGACTTGCCGGAATACGTTCTGACCGCCTCTCTCTTCGGAGGCGCCCTCACCCTCATCCTGCTCGCCTTGCGGCGATATCCTCTTCCTGCGTTTGCCTGCGGACGCGAATGGATCGCGCGCTTGCACGCGCCCGATTCCGGAATCCCCTACGGAGTTGCACTGTCGGTGGGCGCACTCACAGTTCTCCAGCACACGCAAGTCTTCCAGGCAATCGCCGGCTGAGTCTCAAAGCGCGTCAGCGTTAAGCCTTTTCTAAAAGGTTGTGTGTTCGGATCGGGACACCAAGGAGCAACCATACCATGAATCGCTCGCGCGTGATTGTCCTCAGCCTCGCGGCGCTCGCAGCCGGCGCTGCTGCGCTGCTTGCCCGCGGTTTTTTGGGCGGCGGCACCCAAAATGTGCACGCTCAGCCGCCGGCGATTACAACGGTCGGTGTTCTCGTCGCTTCCAGCAACATCGAACCCGGCAAGCCAGTAAAGCCTGAGATGGTCAAATGGCAGAACTGGCCGAAGGCCAGCGTCGACTCAACGTTCCTGACGGAAGAGGGCAATCCAAGCGCCGATCAGATGGTGAAGGGCACAGTGGCCCGCGCGCCGATCCAGGCTGGCGAGCCGATCACCAACACCAAGATAGTGCATTCGGATTCCGCAAGTTTCATGTCGGCGCAGCTGACCCCGGGAATGCGCGCAATTTCGATCCCAATCACGACGGAGTCGGGCGCCGGTGGCTTTATTCTCCCGAACGACCGGGTTGACGTGCTTCTCACCGCCCAAATTTCCGATCAGCCACGACTCTTCGCGTCCCGCACGCTGCTGCACGACGTGCGCGTGCTGGCGGTGGACCAAACTGCAACGCAGGACAAGGACCAGAAAACGGTGCTCGCGAAAACTGCCACGCTTGAACTGTCCCCGCAGCAGGCCGAAATGGTGGATGCCGCAGCGGAGACCGGCAAGGTATCGCTTGCGCTCCGCCCGCTGGGCGAAACAAGCACGACCGATCTCGCGATGAACACAAAGGCGAAGACGAACACGGGGGTAGTGTCCGTGATCCGCTACGGAATGATGCATGGCGGAAACGTGACGACGGGCAAAGGGGAGTAGGCGCACATGCGCAACGCAACCATCGCATTCTGCCTTCTCGCCGCCACCAGCCTTGCGTTGCCGGCTTCGGCCAGGGCTCCGGTCCGGCACGAGCCGGTCGCGCAAAAAGTGCTCAATGTCTCGACCCGCGGAGACGGTCCGGCCCATCAGCGGATCACCCTCGCCCTCGACAAGGCGGCGCTGGTGCAGCTCGATACCAATGCGCGCGACGTGCTGGTTTCCAACCCTGGAATTGTGGACGCCGTGGTGCGCACGCCGCGCCGCGTCTTCCTGTTGGCGATGAAAACCGGGCAGACCAACGCCTTCTTCTTCGACGCGGCGGGCCACCAGATCCTTTCGATCGACATCCGCGTGGAACGGGACGTCACGGACCTGGGTGCGATGATGCACAACAACTTTTCGCATTCCAACATCCATGTTTCGGCGATGAACGACAACGTCGTGCTCACCGGCACCGTTCAGAACGCAACAGAAGCGACGCGCGCGCAGGATCTCGCGACGAGCTTCGCCGGCGACCCGAAGAAGGTCGTCAACATGCTCAAGGTGGACGCGAACGACCAGGTATTGCTCAAGGTCCGCGTGGCCGAGATGCAGCGCAGCGTTTCCAAGCAGTTCGGAATCGATCTGACCGCTGCAATCAACGCATGGGGCGTGCCGATTGTGGCCTCAACTTCGAATCCGTTTAGCCTGCTCGGCCGTGCCTTATCGGACGCATCCGGTGTGCAGGTCGGCAACAGCACCTGTCCGCCGGAAACCGGGATCACCACCCATCTCTGCGCCGGCGGCGTTCTGAAGGCGCTGGAGGAAGTTGGGTTGATTCGGACTCTGGCCGAGCCGAACCTGACGGCAGTCTCCGGTGAGACCGCGCGCTTCCTGGCGGGCGGCGAATTCCCAGTGCCCGCCGGTCGCGACACGCAGGGCAACGTCTCGATTATGTTCAAACAGTTCGGCGTCGGTCTCTCCTTCACGCCGGTCGTGCTGAGCGAGAATCGCATTTCACTGCAGATCTCGACGGAAGTAAGCGAGCTGACCAACACGGGCGCATTTACCCTTTCCGCCGGCACAGTGATCAATCCGCAGACAGGGGCAGTCACCAACGTGCCGGGGATCACGGTCCCCGCGCTTAATGTGCGTCGCGCGCAAACCACCGTGGAATTGCCTTCCGGCGGCAGCTTCGCCATCGCGGGCCTGTTGCAACATACCACGAAGCAGCAGATCGACGCCTTTCCGGGCCTGAAGGATATGCCCGTTCTGGGTGCGCTCTTCCGCAGCCGTGATTTTCAGAACAACGAAACAGAACTGGTGGTGCTGGTCAGCACCTATTTGGTGAAGCCGGTCTCCGGAAAGCACCTCGCTTCACCGACCGACGGCTTTGTGCCGCCGACCGATGGCGACACGATCCTTACGGGCCGCGTTAACGTGCAGCATCCGCCGGTCACCGACGGGCTGAAGTCCGCCGGCAATACCAAACTCGGCTTCATCGTTCAGTAGAGGACATGGTCATGCGCAAAGAAATCTTCCGCTTCGCCGCCCTGACGGCCATGTTGCTCGCAGGCAGCTGCGCTTCACCCGGCAGCGACGATCCGGATCCGCGCTTTGCCGATCCAACAGCCAATCACCCCATCGTGGTGCAGCCCGAATCCCGCGCGGTGAAGGTGTACTACGGCGGCAGCGGCAGCTTGGCGCCGGAGGACATGGCGAAGCTGGATCGCGTGGTGAGCGACTACGAGGTGGGGGGCAGCGGATCCATCAGCGTTTCGGCGCCAGAGGGACCCGACTCGTCTGAGGCCATTTCCTACTTCGGCGAAAAGCTGGTCCAGATGGGCATTCCGCGCGCCCGCATCATGGTGGGCACGCACCCGACGACGGACGGAGACCGCCGCGTGGAAATCGGCTTCATTGGCTATGTGGCACATACCGAACCCTGCGGCGACTGGTCGGAGGATGTCGCTGAAACGTCCTCGAATCTGCCGATGCCGAACTTCGGCTGCGCCACGCAGCATAACATTGCAGCGATGGTTGCCAACCCACGCGATCTCGACGAAACGCGGCGCTTGGACGACGCGCCGGATGCAACCCGTCGCGCCATAATCATCGGGCATTACGAACGCGGCGAACTTTCGCAGGCCACGAAGAATGCCGAACAGTCCGCGCCCGGTTCAGGCATTGGGGAATAGGGGACGAACATGACGAAAGCAAACTCTTCCGCAGAGGAGTCGTTTGGCGCCGCGCCGCATGAGCGGCCGGTGCCTCGCATCTCGATCCGTTGCTTCTGCGAATTTCCGGATACCGGCGCAGCGCTACAGCGAGCTGGGACGGATCGCCGTCTGTCTAAAGCAGACATTGCCGTGCAGCTCGGGGGTATCCAGGCGGCCGTGCAACATCATGCGGCCCACCCCGGCCCGAATCTGCTGGTCGTCGAGACGCGGTTGCAGGGCAATGGAGCGCTGGAGGAAATCGACCGGCTAGCGGAGGTGTGCGACCCCTCGACGAAGGTGATCGTCATCGGGCGCGTCAACGATGTGGAGCTTTATCGCGAACTGATCCGCCGCGGCGTCAGCGAATATCTGGTTGCGCCGCTCAATCCGCTGCATCTGATAGAGGTGATTTCGGGACTTTATCTCAATCCGGATGCGCCGCCGGTCGGGCGCGTCGTCAGCTTCGTCGGCGCCCGCGGCGGAGCGGGAAGCTCCACCATCGCGCATAACGTTGCCTGGTGCATCGCCGAGAAGATGAACATCAACACCACCATCGCGGACCTCGATCTCTCGTTCGGTACCGTAGGTCTGAACTTCAACGAAGAGCCGGGGCAAGGCATTGCGGAAGCTCTCTCCGCGCCGGAGCGCCTGGACGACGTCCTTCTGGACCGGCTGCTGCTGAAAAGCAGTGAGCACCTGTCGCTGTTTGCAGCGCCGGCCACGATGGATCGGACATACGATTCGGATCCAGCGACTTTCGAGGCAGTCATTGACGTGGTGCGCCAATCCACGCCCTGCGTGGTGATCGATCTTCCCCACCAATGGAATGAGTGGGTGAAGCAAACGCTCCTGGCTTCCGACGAGATCGTCATTGTGGCCACCGCGGATCTTGCGAGCCTGCGCACCGCCAAAATGCTCAACGATCTGGTGAAGCAGAATCGCCCGAACGACCCACCGCCCAAGCTGGTGATGAACCAGGGCGGCGTCCCGAAGCGGCCGGAAATCCCGGTGAAGGATTTCGCCGCGACCGTGGGGCTTCTGCCGGCGGTAGTTCTGCCGTTCGACCCGCAGCTCTACGGCGCGGCCGCAAACAATGGCCAGATGCTCATGGAAGTGCAGCCGAAATCGCCGACCGCCGAAAGCATGATGCGGCTGGCGCAAATCGTAACCGGCCGTGTGGCTGTGCCGGAGTCCGAGAAGAGCGTGCTTCCGATCCTCTCTCTCCTGAAAGGACGCAAGCAGGCGTAACCCATGTTCGGAAAACGAGCTGGCATTTCGGATGCGCCGCGGCGAGCACCGGTTACACGTGCAGAACCGGCCGCAGCGGCAGTTGCCATAGCGGCAGGCGCTGATGCGCCACCGCCGGCGCAGCCGCGGGCGCAGGCCCCCGCGCCACCGCCGCCGCCAAAGGCCGCCGCCGCCAGGTTCGCCGACCAGCGCTCGGATGATTACTATCAGATCAAAACAACGATCTTCAACGCGCTGATCGATACTATCGATCTGGCGCAGCTGGCGCAGCTCGATCCCGATTCCGCGCGCGAAGAAATCCGCGACATCGTCAACGAAATCATCTCGATCAAGTCCGTTGTGATGTCGATTGCCGAGCAGGAACACCTGCTTCAGGACATCTGCAACGACGTGCTGGGCTATGGCCCGCTGGAGCCGCTGCTGGCCCGCGACGACATCGCGGACATTATGGTCAATGGCGCGGGCCGGGTGTTCATTGAGGTGGGCGGCAAGGTGCAGCTCACCAGCATCCGCTTCCGTGACAATGCGCAGCTGATGAACATCTGCCAGCGCATTGTGAGTCAGGTCGGCCGGCGCGTGGACGAAAGCTCGCCGATTTGCGACGCGCGCCTGCTCGATGGCTCCCGTGTCAACGTGATCGCGCCGCCCCTGTCGCTGGATGGCCCGACCCTCACCATCCGCAAGTTCCGCAAAGACAAACTCCGGATGGACGACCTCGTCCGCTTCGGTTCGGTCAGTCCGGCCGGGTCGCGGGTGCTTGGCGTGATCGGCCGCTGCCGTTGCAACATTCTGATTTCCGGAGGCACCGGCTCGGGAAAGACAACGCTCCTGAACTGCATGACGGCGTTCATCGATGCCGATGAGCGCATCGTCACGTGCGAGGACGCGGCCGAACTGCAGCTGCAGCAGCCGCATGTCGTGCGGCTGGAAACGCGGCCGCCGAATCTAGAGGGCCAGGGCCAGATCACCATGCGCGACCTGGTGCGGAACTGCCTGCGTATGCGCCCGGAACGAATCATCGTGGGCGAGGTGCGCGGACCCGAAGCGTTTGACCTGCTGCAGGCTATGAACACGGGCCATGACGGCTCGATGGGCACGCTGCACGCCAACTCACCGCGCGAAGCCATGACGCGTCTGGAATCGATGATCACCATGGGCGGGTTTTCGCTTCCGGTGCGCACCATCCGCGAGATGATCGTGGGTTCGTTGGACGTAATCGTGCAGGCCGAGCGCATGCGCGACGGCTCGCGCCGCATCACCAAGCTCACTGAGATTGTCGGCACGGAAGGCGATGTGGTGATTACCCAGGATCTCATGACGTTCGAGATCACCGGCGAAGATGAAACTGGCCGCATGAGCGGCAAACATGTTGGAACTGGCATCGTGCGCCCCACCTTCTGGGAGCGCGCGCGTTACTTCGGCATGGAGCGGGAGCTGGCAGAGGCGCTCGACGAACTTCAGGTATGAGGGGTGAATGGGAACGCTGGTCTATGTAGTGATGGGTGCGTTCCTGCTGCTCGGAATGGGCGGCATCGCCTATAGCTTCGTGGTGCCGTCAGGCGAAACGTCGAAGAAGCGGATGCTGGCGGCCGCCGGGCCACAGGTGTCGGCCGCCGGCCGCGCTTCGCCGGACGCCAACCAGCAGCGCCGCAAGAACGTGCAATCGCTGCTCAAGGATCTCGAGAAGCAGCAAAAGGTAAAGAAGCAACGCCCGACCTTGCGCCGCCGAATCGACCAGGCAGGACTAAACATCAGCGTTCGCACCTTCTGGATGGCGTCAGCGGGCGCAGGCTTCTGCGCGTTCGCGCTGGGCTTCCTTTATCGCGAGCCGCTGCTTGCTGACGGACTGGCGGCTTTCGGCGTCGGACTCGGCCTTCCGCGGTGGGTGTTGAACTTTTTGAAGAATCGTCGCCAGAAGAAATTCACTGCCGAATTCGCCAACGCCATAGACGTAATCGTGCGCAGCGTCCGCTCCGGCCTGCCAACGAACGAGGCTCTGAAGGTCGTGGCGCGGGAAATGGCGGTGCCTGTCAGCACTGAATTCGAGAAACTGGTCGAAAGCATGAAAGTGGGCGTGACGCTCGAGCAGGCGCTCAAGCGCATGTATGACGCCATGCCAACGGCCGCGGTGCGCTTCTTCGGAATTGTCATGACGATACAGGCGAAGTCGGGCGGCAATCTCTCTGAGGCGCTGAACAATCTTTCGGGGGTGTTGCGCGACCGCAAGCGTCTGCAGGGCAAAATCAAGGCGATGTCTTCCGAAGCAAAAGCGTCGGCCATGATCATCGGCTCGCTGCCGCCGGTCGTAATGACTCTCGTCTATCTGACAACGCCGGATTACATCAAGCTGCTGTTCACCGAGCGCATGGGCAACATCATGCTGGCCGGCTGCCTTTTCTGGATGGGTTGTGGCATATTCGTGATGAAAAAAATGATCAGCTTCAAATACTGAGGGTGCAGGCATGAGCACGGACGTCGGCATTCTCAATGTGTTTTTCAACCGCGATTTCCTCGTCACGGTGTTCGTGGGGCTGTTGGCCTTTGCGACGGTCGTAACGCTTGGCTTGCCGTTGCTGGAGCGGCGTTCGCTCGGCAACCGAATGAAATCGGTGGCGGAGCGCCGCGAAGAGTTGCGCCTGAAGCATCATGCGCAGCTCAACAAGCGCAGCAGCTTGCGCAGCGAGCCGGTGAGCTTCATGAAGCAGACCCTGGAGCGGCTGAAGCTCTCGAACATCCTGGAATCCGCGAACACACGGGAACGCCTGATGCAGGCGGGCTATCGGGGGCAGGGGCCGCTGGTCACCTTCCTTTTCTTTCGCTTCGTGATGCCATTCATTCTGTTCGCGGCGGCGCTGTTCTACCTTTTTGTAGTGCTACATCTGTCGTGGGCCACCTACCAGAAATTCCTGGTGGCGATAGGCACTGCACTGCTCGGCTTCTACGTGCCCGACCTTTTCCTGTCGAACCGGATCCAGCGGCGCCGCGATTCCATCATCAGGGCCTTCCCGGATGCGCTGGACCTGCTGCTGATCTGCGTCGAGTCCGGCATGTCGGTCGAAGCGGCCTTTACCCGCGTAGCCAGCGAAATCGGCGTTCAATCGGTGGAATTGGCTGAAGAATTCGGGCTAACCACCGCCGAACTCTCCTACCTGCCCGATCGCCGGCAGGCCTTCGACAATCTGGCCAAACGGTGCGGCGATTCCGGCGTGAAGGCGATCGCCGCCGCCCTGAACCAGGCGGAAAAATACGGCACTCCGCTGGGACAGGCGCTGCGCGTCTGCGCAACGGAAAACCGCGAGCACCGATTCTCCATGGCCGAGAAGAAAGCGGCCGCGCTGCCCGCCAAGCTCACCGTGCCGATGATCGTGTTCTTTCTGCCGTGCCTGTTCGTTGTCATCATGGGCCCGGCGATTATGAAGACGATGGCCAGCCTTCACTAGCGGAGGTAGCGAGCTGCCGTCTGAGCGCGGTCGAATCCCCTGATCGGAATTACCGCATCCGATCGAAGGATCTCTTGCCGAACAAATTATCGATGTGTCCTGCATGTGACGTAGGGTAATGCGCCTCTGCGGCCAGTGTCCGTGCAAAATGATGCATCGCCGCAAGACGGGTATCTTTACCTGAGCCACTACCGAAAGTCCGACGCGGTTGCTGGAAGGGTCCATTCCCGGGTCGCGGCAGCTGCCGCATGCAGGGCTTTGCTGCCAACCAAACCGTGGTGCAGAACAGATATCACATTTCGCGAAGCCACGTCACTTGCTCGATTAGCCCCGTGCAGCCGGTCTTTCCTTCATAGGCAAAAAGCCGTACCGAGCGGGTTCAACCCACGCCGCTCACGAGTACTTTGGACCGGCCGCCTCTAAGCAGCGGCTGATACAATGCCGCGAGGAGTGGCTTGGTTGGGCGCTATTCGCCCTCGTCGGCGGTGCGCAGCATCGGCGGCGCGGACTTCACCGGCGCTGCCGCCTTCGCCGATGGCACCTTCGTTCCAGCCGCCTTGATGGACAGCGGTTTTGTCCCGACCGCTGTCTTGGCGGACTCTGCCGCTGTCATCGCAGCGGCCTTCACGACTGCAGGAGATTTGCCAGATGGCTGTTTGGCTGGTTCCCGCGTTGCGACCTTTTTCCCCGCGGCAGCGGGACGCGAGGCGATTGCTGAATCGGGAGCGGATTTTACCGGTCCGGCCAGCGGATCTTTTGGAACCGGCTGCATGACGATCGAGCGGGGCTCTTGCGCCATCGCGGGCCCGGTGATGTTGCGCGGTCCCTTTGTTGAGGCGGCCATCGTCTGCTTCATCAGAGCAGTGGCGGGTGGCTCCTTGGCCGTGGCGAGAGGCTGCTTCGCCGTTGCCGGCGATAGCTCTTTGGCAGTGGCGACGGGCACCGGCGATTTGGGCGCGGCTGCTGCAGTCTGCACCGTGATTTTGGGAACCGCCGGCGCCGGCCGGTTCTGAATGCCGGCAGGTGTCGCTTGTGCTCGCGGCGCTTCCGCTATCGCAATCTTATTTGCCGGCGCTTTGGCGACGGGGGGCGCCGCCGGCGACGACATCGCGGACGCGGTGGGTTGGACCCCGGCCGTGATTAACTGGCGCGGAGGTTTTGCAGACGCTCCACCCGCAGTTCTTGCAGTTTTGCTGGCCTTAAGCTGCGCCAGCCAGGTGAGATTGCTCGCGACCTTGGGATTGTTGGCGCTGGCGCCCCGCGCCTGTGCCAATAGCTTCTGGGCGTCATCCAGATCCCCGGCCAGCATGCGAGAAACGGCAAAATTGTTCAGCACCGCGGGGTCATGCGGATGAAGCGCCAGAGCCCGCTCATAGGCCGCCTTGGCATTCTTGCGGTCGTCCATCTGGTCGTAAGCCACGCCCAACGCGGAATAGAGACTGGCGTCACCTGGCTTCAGTTCGATGGCGCGCTTCAGGAATGCCGCCGCGTCGTCTGAACGGCCCTGCTGCACCAGCACTTTCCCATACTCGCCGACAATCCGCGCATCGTCCGGTGCCGCCAGCACCAGCTGCGCCAGCACCCTGGTGGCATCCGGCAGCTTGCCTTGCGCGCGCAACGCCTGCGCCTGCTGGAGTTCGCTGTCGAGATTGTGCAGAGCATCGGCGGCGGGACGGGGCACTGGCGCTGCCGCCACATCGGGCGCCTTTTGTCTCACGACCGTCGCTGTTGCCTTTGGTGCCGGAGCGGGGGTGGATGCGCACCCCACGCCAAAGACCGCGAAAGCGGTCAGAGCAGTCGTGGTAAACAGCAGCGGGCGAGGCATGGGTTTGCTCCGGAAAAAGCTGCGCAAAGCTTGACTGGCAGCGGTCAATAAACCCTTAAGCATGCGAGGGAAGCCGCCTGGAAACTAAGCCAAAATGCTGACGCAAAGGGGTGGTTGCGTTTCAGACATGAACGGATTTCGCGTGGCCACGCCGGGTGCAGTGGTCGGGGTTCTGGTGGCCCTCACGGTGGCCGCGGCAGGTGCTGGGTCAGGGGTGATGCGGACCCCCTTCGTGATCGCCGCAGGCCCCACAGGGGGCACCTATTTCCCGGTCGGGGAGGCAATTGCCGCAATCGTGAGCCACGCCCCCGGTGTTTATCGCTGCGAAAAGGCAGGCGTTTGTGGGCCGCCCGGCCTGATTGCCTCCGTGCGCACCAGCCCCGGCACGGTTTTCAACGTGCTGGCGGTCAATGCCCACACGGTCGATGCGGCGCTGGCGCAATCCGACGTCGTCGCGGAAGCATTAGCAGCCCGCGGTCCTTTTAGGGGCCATGGCGTCCAGAGCCATGTTCGCGCCATCGCCAATCTGTTCCCGGAAGAGGTGCATGTGGTTGCCGCGCGGTCGGCGCACATCCGCTCGGTCGCCGATCTCAGGGGCAAGCGCGTCTCCATAGGGCCCACCACTTCCGGCACGATTGTCACGGCGCGCGCGCTGTTTGCGGCCTATGGCGTGCCGCTCTGGCGCATACGGGCAAACAATGACGATTCCAACGTGGCGGCGGAAAAGCTTTCCAAGGGGCAGCTGGATGCGATGCTGTTCGTGGGTGGTGCGCCGGTGCCGTTCGTGCGCGAGCTCCTGGCGGACGGCAAAACCGTCCTGGTGCCGGTTGACGGAAAGGGCCGTGCGCGGCTCTTGAGGCAATCGCGCGCGCTGCAGGCGGCGACTATTCCGGAAAACCTCTATCCGCACACTCGCAAAATCGAAACAGTCGGCGTGCGCGCGATTCTGATTGTGAACGATGCGGTGACCGATGGGACGGTGCACGATATTACTCGCGCACTTTTTAATCAGGCGAACCGGTCCACCCTGTGGGGCAGCCATCGCAGCGCTCAGGCGATCCGCATCGAAACCGCGCCCCAGGGTCTGCCCGCGCCGCTCCATCCCGGCGCGGCGCGCTTCTACAAGGAAGCCGGCAAGCTGCCGAAGCCGGCGCCGGAATCAGGCAAGACCTGAATTCACCTCCGATTGCGCGGCCTTTTCCCAGTCGCGCACGCCGGGAAGCGCCCAGATGCGGTCGCAGTAGCTCTGCACGATGGCGGGCTTGGCCACGCCGTAGCTGCGGAACCGCGAAACCACCGGCGCATACATGCAGTCTGCGATCGAGAAGCGGCCAAACAGGAATCCGCCGCTCTCACCGTAGCGCTCCAGCGCGCCGGTCCAGGCCGCAATGATTCGGGCAATTTGCGCTTTGGTTGCATCGCGCAACTCCGGCTGCGGAAGCTGTCGCACAAATTCCATCGGCAATTGCTGGCGCAAATCCGGAAAGCCGGAGTGCATTTCCGAAGCGTACGATCTCGCTTCCGCGCGCACGAAGGGATCGTCTGGCCAGAGCTTCGCGTCCGGGTGGCGCTCGGCCAGCGTCTCGCAGATGGCAAGGCTGTCCCAGATGAGATGCTCGCGCCCATTCTCCGCAATTTTCAGGAGCGGTACGCGGCCTGACGGCGAGCGGCGCTGCACTTCCGTGGTGGTTGAATCGTGATTGAGGCGGATCACCTCTTCCGTGAACGGCACGCCGATGGCCCTGAGCGCGAGATAGGGGCGCAGGCTCCAGCTGGACCATTCCTTCGTTCCGACGATCAGCGTGTATGACATGGCTGCTCCGGTTGCGGGATTCGTGGCCGATACTTAAGTTCGCGCGCCCGCCAGCGACAGGTCATTTTCATGCATGCGAGCCTTGTGAAAAGCGCGAGAGGCGCCATCCCGCTTCATGCCATAAAGTCAGACAATCTGGCGCGCTGGCTGCCCACGCGGCCGAAGCGGGAAGCGGACTGGCTGCGCGCCGCGAATTTCCGCGGCAAGCAGTACGAGCTGCT
>Ga0157372_10006479_pt1 | contig 12455 bp, 19 predicted proteins | sample C55metaG_FD_115307 | JGI IMG/M metagenome (GOLD analysis project Ga0157372, IMG submission 115307) | Corn rhizosphere microbial communities from Kellogg Biological Station, Michigan, USA - C5-5 metaG | ecosystem: Host-associated > Plants > Roots > Rhizosphere > Soil | place: USA: Michigan... | reverse complement strand
GCCGTCTGCTTCCTGACGCTCGATCAGAATTTCGTTGCTTGCGTGGCGCTGAGTTTGGAATAGATTGCTGTCTAGCAGAATCTTATTCTGTACGTTTGGCACTTCAAAGGTGTTAGCGATAGATACATTACTACCGAAAATTTCACGTAGATCCATTATTATATTCCTTATTGATTAGGTAGTAGGTAGAGCGAATTCAGCCCAGCCAGCGAAGCGATATTTATCAGCCGCCATAGCTGCGATAATTACACTACGATCAGCACCTTCACCAAATACCAGAGCCTGGTCTTTTAGAATGGTGAATTCTTTAGCTGCAATAACGACAAATCGATCACCAGCGAAAGCAGGTTCAACAATAACGCCAGCAATAGATGTTTCTGCATCTGCAATCAGGCTACCGTCTGAGGCAATTACGCTACCAACAACCAGATCAGCGGTTAGGGCTGCTGGAAGTTCCAGTTTGCGATCCTGCATTACGCCATCTGCTGAATAAGCTACTACAGCGTGACGAAAGTCTACGCTTTCAAAAATACGACCAAAACGAGCCATAATATTTTTTCCTTGAGTTTGTATTAGATACGGGCCTTAATCCCATTCACTAAATCTTGTAGTGTTGGTGTTTCTTTAGGTGTATCTGTTTTGTGTGAGATTGAAGCCGTATTAGATTTACGGGCCTCTAGTACAATGTCATTAGCCTCTGAGGGGCAATCAACATATAACGTAATAGGAACCTTTCCAGCCTTGATCGCTGCATTAACAGCTTCGAGGTGAGGGAATTCAGTTCCTGTGTGCTTAGATATAAACTCTAAGCTATCTTGATTCAGTCCGTTTTCACCCAGGGTTTTCAATACCCGTTCAGGTGCATCAGACCGATTTAGAATCATCATTTGGTATTCCTTGGATTGATATCAATACTTAATGAAACACACTAGGGAGAAAGTCTAGGCGTTCCACTTATGCCAACTACTGAAACGAAAGATAATCTTTCTTCACAGCCTTTCGACACAATCACGAGAATGTTTTATTAAGTAGTGAGCTAAATTTCATTCAAGAAGGGAAATAAAAAGGCGGGGAAATTAATCTCCCGCCTCTCTATCTAAGAAAGTGACAACCTTCACGCAATCACTTTCTGATACTAATAACTAAACCTCAGTTTAACTATTAATAAGGACACTATTTCTATGAGGGCCGCATAGTTACGGCTTGCGTTCTACCAAAACGCTGGGCTTTCGATTTCCATTCCAGAACTTCACCAATGAGCTAGTTTGTTCTGTGGTATACTCTTTACACTACCCCATAGTGAGAAAAGAGTATCATTATTCGCGGCAGTACCGCGCACATAAAATAAGTGTGTATGAAAACATACACGATTTGCCTAGTTCCTAGAGGTAGACCAACCCCTAAAACACTATATGAATAACCTTAATAAAGTAGCCAGTGTCGAGGCTGGCATACTTAGGTGCTATGGGAAAGCAGATGTAATCTAAATGTAAGGAATGACATTTAAAACTTACCAAAGTGTAAGGAACACTTTATTAAGACTACTCTACAGCACTTTAAAAAACCCACTTGAAACGGAGCGGGTTAGGAGAACTCACAGGAAATGAGAAACGTAACAAAACTCAGGAGAAAGTTTTTTAGAGTGCTGTAATAGAGGAGAGGAGACAAACCGCAGGATCACTTGCTAATCAATAAGATTGTTTATCCCTCTAATTCCTAATATAACATCAAACGCTTATGATGTCAAGTGTTTTTGAGCTAAAGATCACGCAATCATAAGATCTTTTTCAATCGCGGTGAGTGCCTTATCCCAATACTCGAATGATGCAACGTTTTCACGGTACTGTTTACGCATTGCGATCACTTCCTCGCGTAGCTTGCCGTGGTTAGGTTTGAACTCCAGACGCTTACGCATATCACTGATGCTGTGTAACTGGCTGATGATAAACTTTTCGCGTCTCTGAATTGCTGAATGTGCCATATGTTAAAATCCTCTCTTGTCGTAGTGTGGGGAACGTAGATCCCAATGTCGTTTGTTTGTCAGACCTTGCAGGCCGTTTACTGAGTCAGGGTTGCACTTAACACGATGGATTTCGTGCTTACTGACATTCCCGATCAGGATGTTGTCCGTTGCAACGGCAATCACAGGGCAACTGATAACGTTAGTGCGTCCGTGGTAATAGTCATCACGAAGCTTACGCCACGGATTAGAGCTATAAAGGCTGTCGCCGTGGTCAATGTCTACTTGCACCTGTCCGACCTTCTCAGAGCGTTTTAGCGCGCCTCCTGTGGATGCTGCTAGCTCGATGTCGTAAACGTTGGCGAGGTAATCAAGTGCGGATAGGATGGAGTTATAGAGGATAAGGCAACGCTTACTATTCTGTCTTCCAATGCTCTCCAGGTATTGATCGATAATGTCTGTCAGTTGTTCGTCTGAAATCTTGCTTTCGTCTGCGTAGATGGAACGGCGTACAAATCCGAATAGTTGATCATTAGTCAGCATAGAACGGTAACACCTCCCCGCGACCATCGAACAATGCGCCGAAATAGTCCGGCAGGATGTTAGATAGTGATTCCAGCAACTGCAAACGGTCAATGTCGAATTTACCGCTACTACTCTCATTCTTGAAAATGTCAGAGTATTTGAGGATAAACCCTGGTAGCTGGCTTTCATATGCCAACTGATCGCCTTTATCTTTCAGAGAGGCAAGCTTAATGCCTGCCTGTAATGCGTCATAGAAACGCGCCTTGCGTGTATCAATGTTGTATGTCATTTGTTCCTGCTCCTGAAATAGTGTGTTTAAAAGTCTTCGTTAGGTCTCCGTGCTTCACTGTCGTAATATACTCATTACCAACAACACCGGAATAAACCTCTATGGTGTCTACATCAATCCAGTTTCGTTTAGCATAGTTCTGGACTGCTCTTTGATGCATCGTTTCAATCTTGGAGATCGTACTTTGAGACATATAATTCACTCCTTATCATTTTGGTTTGCTTGCAGAGTGAAGGATATTTCTCTTGATTGCTCACTCTTGAAGTATAAGTTAGCAATGCCGCTTTTTCCCACGGCGTTGCATTGTTCTGTATTGCTTTAGTTAGATAGCCTTTCGCTTGTTCGTATGTTGTCAAAACTTTAACGCATCCTCTGGCCTTCCGATTCTGTATGCACCATCGGGCAGCGGCACAATATTAAGATTATCTTGCAGTGTCCGAATGTTTTTAGATACCTGAGCGCGGGTTGTAGTGCGGTAGATTTCTAAAAGTTCGGCCTCAGTGAATAGTTTAGCTTTATGCTCAATCATAGAGATAATCGCGGCATTCCCTGATCTCACTTTATCCAGCTTAGGTGCGTGATAGTGGCATTCAGGTTTCAAAGGATTGCCGTCTGAGTCTTCGCTGAAAGTAACAATGTCTTCTCGGTTGATGATGTTCATCAGGACGCCGAATAGATTTGCCTCGTTATACTTATGCTGTTCACATAAAGACGCCTGCAACTTTTCGATGATTGGCGTTACACTTTCGAAATAGTGCCGATATTCATCAAGACAAAATACAATCTCTTTAAATGCTTCTTCTGCAAGTGGGTTGCTATTGTCTTTCTTTCTTTCCAGTAGTTCGATCTTAGTCAATTTCTTTTTCTCCTTTTGATACGGTGAAGCGTGAAGTGCCTCTCTTACCGTAGATTTTATTTACATTAAGCAGTTCTCTACTCCGGTATAAACTTAAGTAACTTGTGATTGTTCCAGGATTGGATTTAAACATAGCGGCTAGCGCTGGAACATTAACAATCACAGTGCCGTTTACCTTCTCCACTTCATCGCGCAGATATTCATATAGCTTGCGTACTAGGGAATCTTCCTGAACAAAGGTTACTGTAGCTGTTCCCTTCTTACTCATTAGAGGCTGAGGGTTAGTTGCTAGAGTATCAGTAGCGTTAAGCTTCTCTTGCACCAGGTTGAATAGATCGGCAATCGAATCTGATAGCATATAATCAAAGCTTTCGTTTGCTTGCTGCTGCATTTCCAGCGCGTAAGCTGTGAAGTTGGCAACACTGGATTCTTTCAGCTTCCCATTAAGGTGCAAGCCCAGGCCAACAATCAATTTTTGTTCTGGTGTACGGGCTGGAATGTGCCCGTAGTTGGTGCGTAACATAGTCATTTTTCATTCTCCTTAGAATGGTATAGTTTCTTTAAGGTGCTCCATCATTTGATGATGCTTTTCCTTATATTGAGTGATGAATCTCTTTTCCAGATCTTCGAGTTGATGATCAGAAATGTCTATTGCATTACTGAGTTTCATTCTCTTGAGATAACCTAGAAGCGTTTCATCGGTTTGCAGTACGTTAGTTTCAAACTTATCAGGGGCTAGATAAGGTATAATCAAATCGTCGCCGTCATAGAGATACAGATCGCCACCTTGCATAGGTGTATATTCCTCTTGAGGGATGATAATTTCCTCTATAGGGGGATTACTTTCTTCTAACTGAGGTGCAATCTCTACTTGTTCGCCTGGTGGCAATAAGTGATGCTCTTGTATTGGTAATGCCTTGTAGATATAGCCTCTACCTAATACTGTCTTGCTTAATAGTCCTAATCCCTCCAGTGTCGCTATCGCCTCGTTTACTGTCTTACGCGAAGCATTCAGCACATCAGATAATGATTCTTGACTCTCATAGCACTGGTTATTTCCGTTGTTCCATCCGTCCAAGTAACAGAAAAGTTTCTGTAGTAGCGGAGAGAACTTAACACCCTTCGGATAAATAGGGCTGTAAAGCTTTGGAATCTTCTCGAAGTAGTGAGGGGTTGCGATAAACCTTTGCTTTCCGTTGCTATCTTCGTATTCCTTTTTAATGTCTGCTAAAGTCATTTCTTAGTGTTCCTGTGTTCTAGCTCTCCTCTTCTCCTCAAGGTTGAAATTGGGCAAGCTAATATGTTTTAGCTTTCTGCCTTGGAATCACTCACGCGATATTTAAGCGGCTCATTACGATCCAGAATGATTTGCTTTGCTTCTTCCCACATCGCAAGCTTAGCTTTACTTTTTGCGCTGGGCGCTTTTGCGTAATAACAGATTGATGAACCGATGTTATTAATGCCCAGCTGATCAGCGTCATACGCTGCAACGATTTCGGCGGCACTCTTTCGAATGATGCGCCTTGCTTTTGCTACTCGAATAGTAGTCATTTGTCAGTCTCCTATGTTTATAAGATCATATGATCTTACTAGTGAATGAAGTTGTTGTTTAACTTCTAATACTACCTTACCACGTAATCCCTTAGAAGTCAACTATTTTAAAACATTTATTTATAGCGTAGAAGATCCTTCTCCCGCAGGAGATGAATTAATGTAACACAGAGAATCTTACCAGGTCAACTATCTAACACGATTAATTTATCTTTCCTGTGTGACCCTGTAAGCAGCGCTGAGGGGGTGAGATAAGCAAACGTACTCCCTACCCCTACAGAATCGCTCTACGTGCGTCCTGTGAAGCCTCAGCACCATACACTAACAACCAAACACATCAACATTCACTCTCTTCTATATATAGGTGCAATGATCTTGTGCTGTGGAGAACTCCACCCGAACGGGCAGCACATACACTTATACAAAGAGCCTGCACTCACCAGACAGAGACAGACATACAAACTTTAGTTTGTTGTTTGTTGATTGGATGGGGATAGAGCAGGTTTGAACGTGTGAGACAATCGCAGGTTGTCGTGACAGGTTCTTACCTCACTGGCATAGCTTCGCTATTGCCGTAGGCATTGCACGTATCAGATTGAACAGGAGTATTTCAGCGGGTAGCTGAACGAGTAGAACAACAAGCCAACGGATAACCGTAGGCATAAGTTGACCTTTCACGCGGCAGCATAAGATCATTTGGCTACGCCAAGAAAACATAAAACATATTCTTATTAGTATATTGTTATTGGTTATTCTTATAGTGAGTAGAAACGTTACAGGTGATATGTGTAAAAAGGTTACACGTTAGCGGTTAACGTGAGTAAAAAGGTTACAGGTTAATAGTTGTACAGGTGCAACCACTGCACCGATTGAACATATGAAAGGTTACGTTTTAGCACCTATCAGGATCATAGTGTCATATTGGACACCGGAACGATGTGAGTAAAAAAGTTACACATCCTCAGATAACCTGAGTAAAAAGGTTACACGTCTAATTGACTCGCAATAGGTGAATTTGCTTAGCAACTCTCTGTGTAAGTAAAAAAGTACAATATGCGTAAATCCTGACGATTTTCGTCAGCCTGGACAACTCCAGATATTGAGAGAACATTGCTACAACTGAGAGTGATTTCTATATTGACCGATCACTATCTCGATCACCGTCACATTCATATAAGTGACAACATCACTTTCTTTCACTTTGATAGCACTTTGCTAAGTCAAACAGCAGAATGCCAGCCAGACAAATCAATTAGCTTATATCTATCCTTTATTCATTGTTTATCTAATCATTATTCAGGTGATATTCCCCTTAATTCAGCCAGATCCGGCACTCCTGGAGAGTGTAGGAAAGTGTCAAAGTACTTTGCCGCACTTTGCCCCAATACCGCTACAGCCCTTGCCAGGCGCGGCCTGAGAGCATATAAAGTGATATGTCCCACAATCAGTATTGCCCCGAGAAAGTGACTTTACTGTGTCTGTGCTGAGCAACTTTGAATAAAAAAGTCAAATTTTTATTAAGAAAGTTGGTTTCCAGAAGCGTTTAGTTTCAGATCGGTACTATTTCAGGGTGCAATGTGTCAGGCGTGATAGTATCATCGGTGATAGTCACTCATAGTTATTACGTGCAACATCTCGTTAACATAATCAGCAGTTTTACCTCAATTCTCCATCTCAATAGTGCATCTAGTTAGAATGAACGATTGGTTATCCCTGCAAATCAACTACTTAGCGTTTGTCAACCTGTCGGAGTTGCTCAAGGTAGGTGAAAAAAGGTGAGAAAAATAAATTTGTTGACGAATGATGTTAGATGTGATCCTGAATCGTGCAAATCTTCACCGATATTTGATGCGCTTGGTAATAATTTCGTAAGGGTACTAAGTATTCCGGTTAGGCAGTGAATCAGGATTTTCGTCTAAATGAGGATGAATTGATAACAAATAGCTATAAGTGTGACAGGTGTTTTGTCAGTGGTTGGAAGTATTTGGAAAGGGGGGCGCTTAAAATTTTCCGGTAGGGGGCGGGGCTGGAGATCTGCCGGATAGCTTCAATAGTTCATTTATATGCAGAAAGCACTTTACATATGATCATAAGATCTTTACTATCTCCTCATTGAACGGCGACAGTCGCCGGATGAAACATTTAGGAGGCAAAATTATGTCAGTAGTAAAGAAAGGTGCGAAACGTGCCAGCGCTCCAGAATCTATGGATATGGTGAACACTATTTACCGTGCTCTTATGGAGAAGTGCGGCGTGGTTGGTGATTTGTGGTTGATGGGCGTCGAAACCTCAGCGCGTGGCTGTGACTTACGTGATCTGGCTTGGGATGATATTGATTTCCGATCTCAGTATCTGCGTATCAAGCAGAAGAAAACAGGCGGCGTGGTTGAGATTGAAATCACTGATACGGCTCGTGCTCTCCTGGAGAAACGCCACGCAGCGAAAGGTGATCAGGAATATGTCTTCCAGGTTGATAGCAACCGTAGCAAGGGTAAGCCCGTATCACGTTCTAAGGTGACGGCAACACTTAAGGAAGTATGCGACCTGCTGAAATATCGCGGTGAAGTGCCGCACGATATGGTGATCTCAATGCATAGCAGTCGAAAGGCGTTAGCGGCTGAGGCATTCAGGAACGGCGTAGAGATTGAAGTGATTTCCGTTATGTTAGGTCACAAATCATCACAGCATACTTTACGTTACCTGGGGATTACTGATGATCGTGTTAACTCGGTGCGCCGTAGCTTCTCCAGTGGGATCACGGTGGCGTAATGGCGGGTGTACATCAACAAGTGCACGAAGAATATAGAGAATTTGGAGGCGATTTAATTTAAAATGAACCATTGACCTAATGATCTTATGATCATAGAATCGTTACCAGTTGAGAGCAAAGGCTCTTAGGAACATAGAACAATAGGGATACTGAGTTGAAAACTAAAATCATTGCTTCACTTGCCGTTGCTGCATCTCTCCTGATGTCAGGTTGTGTTACTCGTTATGTGCAAGTGCCTGTAGCGGCTCCGGCGGCTCCTGTTGCCCAGGCTCCAGCTTCTACCGTTCACATTGCTAACGTTCGTGTATGCAAGTTTATAGCTACGTATGACGGCAAGAAATATTCCACACTACCCGCCGTTATGCTAGTGACGTTCTCAGACGGTGATCAGTGGGTGAAGCTTCCGAATGGTAGTAGCTTCCGCGTATGGGAAAAAGGCCCGTTGAAAGGTGATCAAACTATGGCGTATTACATCCGTTCGCCTTTGAAGAGTGGCGGCACGGCGGTAGGTAGTGCTAATCACTGTAAGTAATCGAACAAGGACAAAGAACAACAATGAAACGTGTAATTCTGGCGGTAGTGTTAGCCGCCTCTGTAGTGGCTCCAGCGTCAGCGGAGACTACGGAAAACTTAGTTAGCTATGCTAAGAGTTATATCAAGGCAAACGGCAAAGGGGAGCAGGCAAACTACTTTGCCGGATATGTTGCAGGTTTATATACAGCGATGCCGGAAAGGTGCGATCTACCGGACACGATAACCAATCAAGAGTTTGAAGAAAGGATAGCTTTCACTGTGGTGCGTATACAGAAGGATTACGTGTCCAATCCAGGTCAACTAATTCACAGGGCAATCCTCAGTACGTTTTCCTGTCAGTGATAGATGTGATTACAGCGGCGTTAGGCGTATGCCTGGCGCTGGAGTGGAAGCAGTACTCTAGGGAAAAGGAGCAATTAACAGAAGATCTTAATTACTCAGGATCTTTTGATCATTTAATAGTATGCTGTGAGGGTAACAACGAAATGAATAGTAGTCAGGTGAAAGGCTTTGCGCGTCATACGTATTACGGCGGGTTGATGGGTGTCAGTGTCACGGCTTGCACGGTGTTGGTATTCCTGATCGCCGCGTTCACTGCAATCAGTGCCAATGCTCACCAACAGAAGACATTACAGCTTGTAGATGAATTTGAAACTGATAACAAAAGGATATGTTTTTATGAAGATGCTCAACAGTCTGAAACGGTCGAAAAGAAGCTATCGCAAAACTGTGCTGCTGTCCTGGTTATCGCAAGTGATTGAAAGAATCTGGGCGAAGCGAATCGCCGTAGCTCTTTTAGTGGTACAGTGCGCCGCCTTTATCGTACTCATAAGGCAGTAAAGAAAATTCACAGGGCGATCACCGCCCATCACAGGAGAAAATATTAATGAACCATCTAACCAACATCAAATCAGCATTTGAGAACTTTACCTCAGAAACGGCAGACCTAGCCGAAAACCTGCAATCTCTGCTTATGCGGCTGAAAAACGCAGAGGAAATCACGCCAGCACTCGTGCGGGAAATCGGGGATGAAGTGGAATGTCTGATCCGCGATGTAACCAACGACAAGGAACGTTGGGCATTAATTGACACTATGAAAGGGGCGTAAAATGGGGGCAATGCTTCGCGGGGTATCGGTCAGGATTGAGGATGGTTTCTACTACTTCGGATCTAGAAAATATGTTCGTGAGGCTTGCCCCTTAACCCTCCGAACTGAGATAGAGACAGCAATAAGAAAGGCGGCTGCAACCGCCGATCCCAAAACAACAAAAGGAAACAAACGTGCCAAATCAACTACGACAAGCACTAGCGGTAATTATGGGCTTTCAGCAGCAGGAAGACAACCGCGACAACGTAAGAATTGAGGGAACGGGCCAGGAAGTGAAACAGGTGTTATCTCTGATTCCTCAACTGTCCAAAATATTTGTAGATCTATGATCATAAGAGCATAACATCATATATACTTAAGAGGCTGGCGGGTGCTGGCCTTTTATCATACAATCACCCAAGAGCATAAAAACTTAAGAGGGTATGAGCTTGAAAACTTGCGCGGTTGTATCCCTCAAAGGTGGATGTAGTAAGAGTACCGTAGCTTTCGGACTCGCTACCGCCTGGAGCGCGAAAAATAGCGTTGTCGCTGTAGACCTCGACCCGCAAGGGAGCCTCAAGGAGTTCTACGCCGAAAGGGAAGACAAGAAGAATTTAGAAGTGCTGGCACTGTCACGTACTCACCTGGAAGCACGGTTAGCGAGTGTTGAAGGTTATGATCTGATGGTGCTCGATACGCCGCCTGCAACCTCTGTAGCAATGCTGGCCGCGATAAGGGCTGCTGATGTGGTGATCCTATGTCTCCGCGCCGGATACCCTGATTACTATTCGATAGAAACGATGCTGCCAATGCTCAAGGCTGAAAAAGCTAACGTGCATATCCTGATTACTCAGGGGGCCAACAACAAGCTATCTAAAACGTTCAGGAAGGCCGTAGAGGAATTTGGCTACCCTGTACTTAAGAACGAGATGAAACACCGTGTGATTTACGCTGAGAGCGTCAGGCACGGATTAAACGCAACCGAGGCCCACGCCGGATCTGTAGGCGGTGCTGAGTGGAAAAGAATATCAAGAGAGATTGAGGGGTTGTTATGAGTGAGTTTCAAGCGAGAAAGAAAGAAGTGAAACGCGGCAGCGCGACAAAGGTAGACCCGCGCACGAATGAGGAACTATTCCGCCTTTGCTGCTACGTGCCAATCTCAGACCGTAACAACCTCCGCGCACTTTGCGGTAAGTATGATTTGCTGATGATGCACGTTGTAGCTGATGCTGTTGCCGATGTTGTCAAACGGATGGAAGAATCAGACAAAAAAGGAACAATGGCGAAGGATTTCGACTTAGAGAAGTACAAGCAAATCAGGGATTAACTACCTGGATTGACAGGAGAAGCTAAAACGGCTTATCCTAGAAAGCGAAAAGGGAACCCGGCAAGGTTCCCTCTTCTATCGGCAAAGGAGCAGCGAACTCCATCGGCCTAATTCACTTCCATTATAGCAATCCGTTGCTGTCTTGCAAGCCCCCGATAACGCTGCTTCCTTCTGCCCCTTCTGATTGGGGGAGACGTGACGACAGCGATCAGATTGTACCCTTGCTACTGGCGTGAGAGAGTTTCACTAACAGCAAGCCCCGTATGAGTTGCATCAGTACACCTATGTAAAGTGCTTAGATTGGGCAATCATTGCGATCCCTTGAGTGCGTTCCGGTGCTGTTGTGGTGTCCCAGGGGAAGTGGTGGCGGCAGGCCATACAGGACACAGGGAGAGGACTACCCTCTGATCTCCTACGTTTGATAGCGGTTATACCTGGCTCCGATTGCCATATTCGCTATGAGGCGTTAACGCTACCTCCTGATTGAGTTCAGGGGGTGAGTTGTTGACGTTCTCCAGGGTTTCCCTTCACCAATTGCCATATGTGCAAAACAAGTGCCAAACGTCAGGAAGAGTGATCAAGAAGCAGGCAACGCTACGTGAAATCTGAGGATTGAGTAAGGGTGTTACCCGTCAGAATTCAACACAGATCGCCTGTCATAGGAAGATGTTAAGGAAGGGAAGGAGAGATTTGCATAGTTCGATTTGCTGAGGTGAAAAGTTCATCACTGAGTGAATAATGAAGTAACTCATTAGTAGAAAGATGAAAGTTTCCTCGGGTGTTCTTTGTTGCTGCTTCAATCAATACTCTTTAGCTGTAATCAGCTTAACTAAGGCTTCGTCTACATTCATCCCGTCTCGATTGACCAGCGTAGATAGAGAACTCTTGTTAACGTTGAAAGCTTTAGCCAGGGCGCTGAGATTCATTACCTTTCGCGCATCATCTCCGGTGATAGAGATCACGCCACTACCGCCAATCTTTGCTGATTTCAAAATCAGTTGCATATAGAAATTACCTCATTAGAAATGAAAAAGGGCAGACCCGAAAGGCCCGCCCAATATCTCATAGGCTCCTAGAATCCTAAGAGCAAATGATCTTAGATGTCGCCTGTAACACTACCATAGACGATTGCTTGCGGCTGCTGGACAACAGGCAGGATACTAACCTCTGTATGCACACCAGGGAAGCCCCAGCGCTGATCATAGGTGAGATAGCTACCGATTCCGTTATCATTCAGTTCGTGGCTTTCCATATGGCGTACAGCCTTCCCGATGTGAAGATCAAACAGTGATGCACCAATCAGGCGAGGAACAGCAACGAAGCCGTCTTTATCTGCCAGGTATTTTTCATACTGAGGCAAGCCGCCGATATCCAGGAACACTACCCCATTCAGTTCCCATTTACGGGCCTTGTTCAGGTTAGGTGCGATCTGAGTCAGTGGGTTGGCATCGTTGTTAAACGCCATAGTAAACTGTACGAAGTCTTTAATAGACTTGTGACGCTTGAAGGCTTTAGCAGACTTACCAGCACACAGCACGATCATAGATTCGCGGTAG
>Ga0157372_10006478_pt1 | contig 12460 bp, 12 predicted proteins | sample C55metaG_FD_115307 | JGI IMG/M metagenome (GOLD analysis project Ga0157372, IMG submission 115307) | Corn rhizosphere microbial communities from Kellogg Biological Station, Michigan, USA - C5-5 metaG | ecosystem: Host-associated > Plants > Roots > Rhizosphere > Soil | place: USA: Michigan... | reverse complement strand
CTCGTCCGGTTCGACTTCCCGGCGCGGACTGTCTGCTGGAGGGGGCGACCGAGGTAGACTTTGCTCCGCGGCGCCTGCCGACGCTGCGCCGCGAGCTCCTCCGCGACGGCCCACCGGTCGAGCCGATCGATGTCGGCGTCTGAGCCGCTTGTGACACCGTGTCACAAGGATATCTCCGCTCACGCGGCACACTCTGTGGATGCGCGTCGCTGCACTCCTGCGCGGAATCAACATCGGGCCGCACAAGCGGATCGGAATGCCGGCGCTGCGCTCGATCGTGGAGTCGCTCGGCCACACGGACGTCGAGACGTACCTGCAGAGCGGCAACGTGGTGTTCACCCCGGCACCGGGTGCGCCGAAGGACCTCGGCGCCCAGCTGGAACGTGCGATCGCCGACGCGACCGGACACGACGTGCCGGTCGTCATCCGAGACGGGAAGGAGCTTGCCAAGGTCGCGGGCGCGAGCCCGTATACGGTCGACGACCCGACGAAGCTCGTCGTCGTCTTCCTGGGGGAGGCGGTCGAGCTCGGTGACCTGAGCCTGGGCGACCTCGGCACGTACCTCCCGGACGAGCTGACGCTCGCCGGTCGCGAGCTCTACGTCAGCGTGCCGAACCGGCAGGCGGGCTCGAAGCTCATGGAGGCGCTCACGAAACGGCGCGCGCCGACGACGATGACCGTGCGGAACTGGCGCACGGTGACGGCGCTGGCCGAGCTGACCGAGTAGAGAGAGCGCGCGCGGTGTCGGACTTCAGTCCGACACCTCCGGCGGGACGCGCCGCCTCCTCGGAGGTGTCCGACTGAAGTCGGACACCAGGGGCGCTCACCCCCGCCAGCGATTTGTGATCGGAATCCGCCAATCCCGTCCGAAGGCGCGCGGGCGGAGCTTGACGCCGGGGGCCGCCTGGCGACGCTTGTACTCCGCGCGGTCGACGAGCAGCAGCGTTCGCTCGACGATCGTCGGGTCGAACTGCGCCTCGAGCTCCTCGCGCGAGCGGTCCAGCTCGACGTAGGCCTCGAGGATCGGGTCGAGCACCTCGTACGGCGGCAGGGACTGGTCGTCGCGCTGGTCGGCCCGAAGCTCGGCCGTCGGTGGCCGCTCGATGGTGGAAACCGGGATCAGCTCGCGGCCCACGCGCTCGTTCAGGTGCCGCGACAGCCGGAAGACGTCGGTCTTGAAGACGTCCTTCAGCAGCGCGTACCCGCCGACCATGTCGCCGTAGATCGTCGAGTAGCCGACGGCCATCTCGGACTTGTTCCCCGTCGCGAGGACGAGCCACCCATGTGCGTTGGAGAGCGCCATCAGCATCGTCCCCCGGATCCGTGCCTGGAGGTTCTCGGCGGCGAGCCCCTCGAGCCCGCCGAGCGCCTCGTGGAACGCACCGACGACGTCCTCGATCGGGATCTCGCGGAAGTCGACGTCGAGGTTCTCGCTGACTTCGCGTGCGTCGTCGCGTGTCCCCTCGGACGAGAAGCGCGACGGCATCGACACGGTGTGGACGTGCTCCGCGCCGAGCGCGTCCGCCGCGATCGCCGCCGTGAGGGCCGAGTCGATGCCGCCCGAGATCCCGACGACGACGTCGCCGAAGCCGTTCTTCGCCACGTAGTCGCGCAGCCCGAGGCCGAGCCCGAGGCGCATTTGCTCGAGCTCCGGCTCGAACGGCGTGACAGCCGCCGCAACGGGCTCGCCCGCGGCCCGTGGCGCCGCGAGCCGGATCGTGCTGACCGACGGCGGAGCGGGGAGCGACCGCTCGAGCTCGCGGCGCCGGACGTCGCGCAGCCGCCGGCCGACCGCCTCCGTCGGATCGACGTCCACCACGAGCAGCGTCTCCTCGAACCCGGGGGCGCGCGCGACGACCTCGCCCTCGTCGTCGAGCACGACGGAGTGGCCGTCGAAGACGAGCTCGTCCTGCCCGCCGACGAGATTGCAGAACGCGACGTACGACGCGTTGTCGCGCGCGCGCGTCACGAGCATCTCCTCGCGGTCCTCCGCCTTGCCGACGTGGAACGGCGATGCGGAGAGGTTCACGAGCAGCGTCGCACCCGCGAGCGCGAGGTCGGTCGCGGGTGGCCCCGGCTGCCAGACGTCTTCGCAGATCGTAGGCCCGACGAGCACGTCGCCCAGCTCGAGCAGCAGCAGCTCCCGCCCGGCCGCGAAGTAGCGGTGCTCGTCGAAGACGCCGTAGTTCGGGAGGAAGTGCTTTCGGTAGACGCCCTTGACCGTCCCCTCCGCGCAGACGAAGGCGGCGTTCGCGAGATCTCGGTCGAACGCCGGCGCGCCCACCAGCGCGACCGTGTCGGTGCACGCGCGCGCGACCTCGTCGACGGCCTCCCTTGCCGCACGCACGAAGCCGGGGCGGAGCAGCAGATCCTCGGGCGGGTAGCCAGTGACGGCGAGCTCGGGAAGGACGACGATGTCCGCCGCCGCGCGCTGCGCCTCGGACACCGCGGCGGTGATCCGCTCGACGTTGCCGTCCAGGTCGCCGACGACGGCATTGAGCTGCGCGAGCGCGATTCTCATGCCGGCATCCTCCACACAGGAGCAGTCACGGCTCGCCGAAGTTTTCGCCTCACAGTCACAAACGCCACTCTAGCGATGTGATGACCGGCGTCGAGACGGTGACTATCGACCGGCGCTACCGGGGGCCGCTGCAGTCGGCGAACGGCGGGTACGCGTGCGGGCTCCTGGGCTCGCGCGTAGGCCCCGCAGCGGAGGTCACGCTCCGTCTCCCGCCGCCGCTCGAGCGCCCGCTCACGATCCGACGCGACGGTGAGCGCCTGGTCCTCGAGGACAGCGACCTGCTAGTCGCCGAGGCGATCGCGGGCGACCCGGGGCTCGAGCCCCCCGCGCCGCCGGACCCGGTGTCGGCGGCAGCCGCCGCGGAGGGCGTCGGCGCGTTCGGCCCGCCGGAGTTCGCCGAGTGCTTCGTCTGCGGCGCGCGCGAGGACGGGAGCGGGCTCGCGATCCATCCCGGTCCCGTGCCCGGCCGCGAGGGGCTCGTCGCGACGCCCTGGACGGCACACGACGTCTCCTCGGAGGTGATCTGGGCCGCGATCGACTGCCCCGGGGCCTATGCCTCGGGCGACCCGGGACGCGGGGAGGTCGTCCTGGGGCGGATGACGGCGCGCATCGACCGCCTGCCCGAGGAGGACGAGCCGTGCGTCGTCGCCGGCTGGCCGCTCGGCGAGGAGGGGCGGAAGCTCTTCGCGGGGACAGCGCTCTATGGCCGCGAAGGCGAGCCGCTGGCCGTCGCGCGCCAGGTCTGGATCCTGCCGCGCTGAGCGAGCCTCAGCGGGACGAGAGCGCGACGAGCACACCGCCGTCGTCGTCGTATGCGGGGAACAGGTCGACCACCACCGGCTTCGTCAGCCCGGCCCGCGTCCGCAGCTCGAGCTGCTCCCCGAGGCGGCGGACCCCCCACTCGCGCACGAGCTCGAGCGGTGCGGTATCGGAGAGCGATAGAGCGGTCGCGACATCCCGTCCGATCAGGTCCGTCTCGCGGAAGCCGGTGAGCTCGAAGACTCCACGCCCGACGGCGAGGACGCGCGCATCCCGGTCGCAGACGACGAAGCCGGTCGACGGCGCCGGGTAGTAGTCCTCGAGCAACTGGAACAGGAAGCCGAATCCACAGCTGCGGCACTGGGGCGCCTGCGCCGAAAAGCCCTCGACGCCGTCGGTGTCGATCGAGCGCTCTCGGCAGTTGGGGCAGATGTAGACGGGCACTAGCCGATCCTACGGACCGGGCCGTTGCGGACCCGTTAACCGGCCCGGCGTAGTTGGCCGTTGTTAACGTCGTGCGCGCTACCTTCCAGGGAGGCGGAGCATGCGGGCACGACTCGTCACCGAGGAGAACAAGAAGTGGTGGACGCTCGCCGCGGTGGCGTTCGGGCTGTTCATGATCATGCTCGACAACACGGTCGTGAACGTTGCGCTCCCGTCGATCCAGCGCGACCTCGACATGAAGCTGTCGGAGCTCGAGTGGATCGTCTCGGGCTACGCGCTCACCTTCGCGGCCCTGATGCTGATCGGCGGCAAGCTCGCCGATGCGTACGGCCGGCGGCTCATCTTCGTGATCGGCATCGCCGTGTTCACCCTCGCCTCTCTCGCCTGCGGGCTTGCCTCGACCGGCGAAGTCCTGATCGCGGCGCGGGTCGCCCAGGGGGTGGGCGCTGCGATGATGAACCCGGCCACGCTGTCGATCATCGCGGTCACATTCCCGCCCCGCGAGCGCGGGACTGCGATCGGCATCTGGGCGGGCGTCTCCGCGCTGGCGCTCGCGATCGGCCCGCTCGTCGGCGGGCTCCTCACCGAGCACGCGGGCTGGAACTGGATCTTCTTCATCAACGTCCCGGTCGGCATCCTGGGCATCTTCGCCAGCTTCGTCCTGATCGACGAGTCCCGCGACGAGTCGCACGAGAGGCTCGACCTTCCCGGCCTCTTCACGTCGGGGATCGGCCTGTTCGCGCTCACCTACGGGCTGATCGAGGCGAACAACTACGGGTGGGGCTCGACGCGCATCGTCGGCGCATTCGTGGTGGCCGCCGTCGCACTCGTGTCCTTCGTTCTCCTGGAACGCCACACGCGGGCTCCGATGCTCGACCTGACGCTGTTTCGCAACCGCACGTACGTCGGAGCGAACCTCGTGATGCTTCTCGTCGCCCTCGCGATGTTCGGCGTCTTCTTCTTCGTCTCGCTCTACATGCAGAACGTGCTCGGGTACTCCGCTGTCCAGGCGGGCGCGGCGTTCCTGCCGATGACGCTCCTGATCATCGTGGTGGCGCCGCTCGCGGGTCGCGCGTCCGACCGCTTCGGGTCGCGATGGCTGATGACGACCGGCATGGTGCTGCTCGCGGCGCAGCTCGCCTACTTCAGCCAGCTCTCCGCCGACTCGACCTTCTGGCGGATGCTCCCTGCTCTCGTGCTCGGCGGCTTCGGGATGGCGATGACGATGACGCCCAGCTCGGCGGCGGCAATGCGGGCCGTTCCGGTCGCGAAGGCCGGAATGGGCTCCGCCGTGCTCAATGCCTTCCGGCAGGTCGGCGGCTCGACGGGCATCGCGCTGATGGGGGCGATCATGGCGTCGCGCCTGACAACGCCGCCCACCCCCGCCTCGTTCATGGACGGCTTCGAGCGCGCGCTGCTCGTGGCGTCCGGCATCGCGCTCGCGGGCGCGATCGTGGCGGCGATCCTCGTGAGGCCCCATGACCGCTCACACGGTGCCGAGGAGTCGGCGCCCGCAGTCGCAGAGGCCGCATGAGCCGTCCGCGACGCCTTCCCGCGGACGAGCGGCGGCGGACGATCGTCCGGGCCGCGTTGAGCGCCGCGATTCAGCACGAGCGGACGCGCTGGCTGCTCAGGGGCTGACCCAGCGAAGCGCCCAGAAGGCGAGCATCCCGGACGCGATCGCGATGCCGAGGTTGCGCGTGCGCCACGCTGCGATGCCGGTCACGCAGGCGGCGGCGACGCGAATCTCCCCCTCGCCGAGCCCGCCCTCGAGTGACGGGGTGACGAGCGCCGCGAACACCGCGATCGGCACGAAGTGCAGGCACCGCACCCAGAAGTCGGGCAGCTCGAAGCGCAACGCGAGCCCGGCGTAGCGCGAGCCGAACGTCACGGCCACCATCCCGGCGACCGTCAGCCAGAAGGTCACGCGACCTCTCGCACCGCATTCTCGACGTCGACGTCTTCGCCAGGGCGTCCGCTCGTCAGCGCGGCGCCGAGGAGGCTTCCGACGACACCGGTCAGGAGAATCGGAAGACCGCCGGGCAGGCCCTTCGCGGCCACGTACGCGGTCGCGCCGGAGGCAACCGCGACGAGGAGCTCAACGCGCGTGCGCACGAGCGGAACGAGCAATGCGAGGAACGCGAGCGGGAAGACGAGGTCGATGCCGAGCTCGGCAGGGTCCGTGATCGCCGAGCCGGCGATCGCGCCGCCGAGCGTCGCGAGATTCCACATGGCGAACAGGCTCAGCTCGGCGCCGAGCAGGAAGGCGAAGGTCCGCTCGCCGCTCCCGGCGACGACGCCGAAGGCCTCGTCCGTGAGGAAGTAGGCCGCCATCGGTCGTTGCCGGCGCGAGAGCGGGATCCGGCGCCCGAGCGAGAGGCCGTAGAGAACGTGCCTGACGTTCAGGAGGAACGTGGTCGAGACGATCTCGAGCGCCGCCGCACCCGACCCGAAGAGGCCGACGGCGCTGACCTGGGCGCTGCCGGCAAAGACGAGCGCGGAGAGCGCCTGCGTCTCGAGCAGCGAGAGACCCGTGTCACGCGCAAGCACGGCGTAGACGAGCGCGAACGGGACGACGCCGAGCCAGAGCGGTGCCATCGCCCAGAAGCCACGGCGAAACCCGACGACCCCGTCCATCCGGCGATCGTAGGCGGGACCCGTGCCGCCACGACTCGCCAACCGGCGTATCCTGGAAGAGATGCGCGTCGCCGCCTGTGCCCTCCTCGCCGCGCTGGTGGTGGTTCCCGTCGCGGGCGCGGCGCACGCCGATTCGCCGGCTGCGACCAAGCGCGTCGTCCGCACCTGGAGCACGCACCTGAACGCCTACGACAACGCGGGTGCCGCGCGTCTTTTCGCGCGGCCGGCCGTGTTCGCGCAAGGCGCCGCCGTCCTGCGACTCGAGACGTACTCGGACATCGCGCTCTGGCACAGCCTCCTACCGTGCGCCGGCCGGATCGTCTCGATCGCCGTCAAGGGCGAGACCGCGACCGCGGTCTTCGTCCTCGCCAATGGCAAGCACCGCCGCTGCGACGCGCCGGGCCAGAAGGCGGCGGCGGCCTTTCGCGTCCACCGGGGCAAGATCGTGAGCTGGGTCCAGGTGCCGGTGCCCGTTCCCGCGCCCTCGGGGCCCACCGCCTAGGGAGCGTCCTCGTCCGCGAGCTCGAGGAATCCGATCTCGAGCATCCGCCGGGCCAGGTCGAGCCCTTCCGCGCGCGTGTCGTCGCCCTCGACCACCGCTCCGGCCAGCGCCTCCTCCAGCGTCCGCGACCCGTCGAGCTCCGCGAGCAAGCGTGCGGTCGGGGGGTCGAGCTCGGCGGTGAAGGGCAGGCCGGCCTCGAGGCGGATCGTCGGCGCCTGCGCGTGCCATCGACCGGCGTGAAAGCGGCTGTCGCGACTCACGACGGCCTCGTCCGCGACGCGTAGCCGCCGGCGGAGCAGCGCCTGGCCGGCGGCGTCCCCTGCCAGGTGGTCGTGCGTCTCGAAGAGGCGCGCCACGTGCCGCCCCGCCGGGCGGAGCGCCTGCCGGGGCAGCTGGAGGGCCTCGACCCAGCCCGCCGCAGCTGCCTCGCCGCTCTCGAGGCGCCTGCGCAGCACGAGGCAGGCGTAGCCAAGGCGTTCGATCCCGAGCTCGCGGTAGTAGGCGAGCCAGCGGTCGAGCGCGTCGGCATAGGCCTCGGGCCGGTCGACGAGCTCGCGGTTCCACAGCGTCGCGGTCTCGATCGGGTCGTCCGTCGACGTGTGGAGCAGGAACGCGTCGCAGCCCGAGCCCTCGAGCCACGTGCGGGGCCGCTCCGCCGGATCGTCGGGATCGAGCGCCCATGCGATCAGCACGCACGCGAACGCACCGGGCGCAAGCATCTGCGGGATGCCTCGAACGACAAGCTCCGAGACGCCGTCGCCACGCATCCCGCCGTCCCGGAACAGGTACGCGGTCTCGGGCGAGACAACGTAAGGCGGATTCGCTACGACGAGGTCGAACCGCTCACCGTCCAGCGGCTCGAAGAAGCTTCCCGCCCTGGTCTCGACGTTGTCGACGCCGTTCAGCGCGGCATTGAGCCTCGTGTACGCGAGCGCCCGCTCGTTCACGTCGGTCGCAACGACGTGCTCCGCGTGCGCGGCGAGCAGGATCGCCTGGATCCCGTTGCCTGCGCAGAGATCGAGAGCGCGCTCCCCTCCGCGGCGCACGGTGAGGTGGGCGAGCGCCACGGACGGGCGGTGGACGCCGGGGACGTGGTCGGCGTGTGTCTCGGCGGCCGCGGCGTGGTCGGAGGCGATCAGGAGCTCGTCGTGCGGGACGAGGCGCGCCGCGCCGTGGACGACCTCGCCGTCGTGGACGAGAAAGTTGGCGCTCTCGAGGCGCCCTCGGAGCTCGCCGCCGACGTGCCCGTCGACCCGCGCACGGTCGACCGGGACGCCGAGCAGCAGCAGCCGCAGCAACACCGCGAGCTCGTCCGCGTCGCCGAGCCGACGCAGGTAGGACGGCAGCTCGGGCGACCGCGCGAGCAGCTCGTCGCCCGTGCCGAGCCGTTCCTGGATCCGCGGCGAGGCGTATCCGGCGTCTTGCAGGAGCCGGGCCAGCTCGAGCGCGGCGCGTGGGCTCTCCGCCTCGGGCGGGCCGGGCCGGCCGGGAGGCGGGATGCTCCGGAGGGGCTCCACGGTGCGAGCCGTCCGGCGCTAGAACGACTTGTTCGTCTTCAGGTCGTACCTGAAGGCGACCGGCGACCCCAGCGACCCGTCGGTCTTCTGCGGCTTGTACTCGACCTCGATCTTGGCGAACGCGAGCGACACCGAATCGGTCGGGACGGCGAGCTCCTCCGTGCCGGCCGACTGGAACGAGCTCACGAGGACGTCCCGGAACTTGAAGGTCAGATACTCCTGCTGCCCCTTGCCGGCCCTGCGCGCCGAGAGGGTCGCCTCCTTGATGTGCTGGCCGGTCGCACACGCCTTCATGAGCGCGGGGCTCGCCCGGTTCAGGTGCATGGTGAACTGGAAGTCCTGGATCGAGACCTTGCCGGCTCCGCCGCCGCCCCCGGCACCACCACCGCCGACCGTGTTCGTCTCGCCGAAGCTCCAGGACTCGACGTCGATCTCGTCCTTGTGCTTGGCGTCGGCGCTCTCGCCCTTGATGCCGTCGAACTTGATGAAGAAGTCGACCGCTGCCATCGCGCGACCCTACCACCCGCTCCTTCGGCCCGCCTCGCCCGCCCGGGTACTTCGGGTCGAGCCAAGTTTGGTGAGTCCAGCATCGCGGCCGGAGGCCGGCTTCGCCGGCCGGGAGGCCAACCGCGCCTTCGCGTTTTCGCTGACCAGAAGATGGGGGCCGGCGGGGGAAACATGGTTTCCCCCGCCACGAGGGAACGCCCCCGGCTGCGGCTTCCGGGGGCGTTTCGAAGGAGGCGACCCTATGTGGGGGGCGTTGGACGGAGCTCGTGACTCTGCGGCCCAGTCACGCTGTTCTCCGTTGTCCACGCCACCCGTCGGTTGCGCCCCGCGCACCTTCCTGGCGTCTGGAGGGTGCTTGGTGACATGACTTTACGGGCCATGTCCGGAAAAGTCAAGTGGTTCGGTCAAGTGATCCACGCTATTCTTCACTTCACAATGGATTACGGTTCCGGACAGGTGGTTTCACCCCATCGGGGGAGGGCGGTCGGGGAGGTGGCGGCTTGAGTGACAGCGGAATGCGCGATGCGGCCGCCACTCCCCGGTCAGCAACCCCTGGGCGCCCGCGCGGTGTCGGCGAGCGCGTGCGCGCGCTCCGCGTCGCGGCCGGTCTGACCCAGACCGAGCTCGCGGGCGAGCGCTTCTCGAAGGAGTACGTCAGCCAGATCGAGCGCGGCAAGACGCGGCCGACGGCCGACACCGTCGCCTGGCTCGCCGAGCGACTCGGCGTCGACGACCAGTACCTCCAGCACGGCGTCTCGGCGGATGTGCGGACGCGGGTCGAGGCGAAGCTCGCACAGGCGGAGGCCCTTTCCGAGGCGCATCGCGACCGTGAAGCTGTCGAGGCGTTCCGCGAGGTTCGCGCGGAGACCGGCACGCTCGGGTCCGCGGAGCTCGAGCTCCGGGCACTCGCGGGCGAGGGCTGGGCGCTCCAGGAGCTCGGCGCGGCGCAGGACGGGATCGCGGTGCTCCAGGAGGCGCGCGAGTTGAGCGAGCTGCCCGTCTTCTCCGATGTCGACAGAGCCGACGTGCTCTTCCGGCTCGGGTGCTGCCGATATCGGCTCTCGAGCATCCCGACGGCGATTGCGCTGTTCGACGAGGCATTCGGGCTCGCCGAGCGGAGCGGCCTGCCGTGCGACATCCTGCGGGCGCGGATCCTCGCCTGGCGCTCCCGATGCCGCCGCCGGCAGGCGGACTTCGAGGCCGCCCGCGAGGACATCGAGCTGGCGATCGAGCTCGCACAGGCGATGGATGACCCGCGCGTCGTCGCAGGGACCTATCTGCAGGCGTCGCTCGTCGCCGAGAAGACAGGCCACTGGGTGCTCGCACGGCAGTACGCGGAGCAGGCGAGGGCGCTCTACCAGGATCTCGAGGACGAGCGAAACACCGGCCGTCTGATGCTCACCCTTGGCGGCCTGCAGCTCCTGCTCGGGCACCCCGAGCAGGCAATCGAGCATCTGACGGCGTCGTTCGCACTCGCCGTCGAGGCGGGCTCGCAGCCGGACGCGGCACAGGCCTTGGGGGGCCTCGCGGCGGTGCACGAGCACCTCGGCGATCACGAGGCGGCCGACGAGCATGCACGCAAGGCGCTCGCGCTCCTCGAGGGGCGTGAGGACTTCCTCGACGAGATCGGCCAGTCGAACCTGGTACTGGGTCGCTCGTTGCTGGAGCGGGGCCGCCTCGACGAGGCGGAGGAGTGCTTCCGGGCCGCGGACTCCGCGTTCGAGCAGATGGAGTCCGTCGGGCACCGGACGGGGGCGTGGGTCGCGCTGGGCGACCTCGCGGAGCGTCGGGGAGACGTCCGTGAGGCAGCGCGTTGGTACCGAAACGCCGCCGAAGCACTTGCTGTCGTCCGCTTCTGAGAAAGGAGGACCGAGGTGAGCAGAGCTCGACTGACCCTGTTTCTCTTGAACACGGCGCTCGTCGTCGCGTGGCTCGGGCAGTTCCGTCCGCAGCTGACGTTCCCCGACGGCGACTGAGCGGGGCCCGCCGTGGGCCACGTGATCGATCCCGGATAGGCGCGCGGGCGCTCTTCGCTACGGCCCGCGGCCGTCCGGGATCCTTCGTCTACATTGGACGGGTGAGCCGGCCCTTCGCCGCAGCGGTTGCCGTCGCACTCGGGGCGGCGCTGCTCGGAACCTCGTGCGGCGGCGGCTCGGGAGAGGCATCGGGTGATTCGACGACGGCTGCGTCGTCGAAGCAGACGCTCGAGCAGCTCTGGCGCGCGCCTGGCGAGGACGTCGCCGTCGTCGCGGGGACCTCCGACCACGCGGTCGGCACGAACCGCATCAGCTTTCTCGTGGTCGACAAGCAGTCGCAGCTGATCGAGCGGCCGACGGCGCGAGTGTGGATCTCCCGCGGCCTGAAGCAGGTTCCCTACGCGACGACGATCGCCCGGCTCGAGCCGATCGGCGTGCCCGGCGGCGACACCGCGGACGCGAACGGAATCTACGTCGCGAAGGTCGTGACCCCGACCGCCGGTCGGTACTGGTTCATGGCCGAGCCGGTCGGCGGCCCGAAGATCCAGGCCCTCGGCAACATGGTCGTGCGGAAGAAGAGCCTCGCGCCTTCCGTCGGCGACCGCGCGATCCCGTCGAAGACACCCACCCTCGCTAGCACCGGAGGCGACCTCTCCGCCCTGACGACGGCGCGCCACCCCGACCGGGGGCTCTACGAGGCATCCGTCGCGCAGGCGCTCGCCGCGCACGAGCCGTTCGTCCTCGCCTTCGCCACGCCGCAGTACTGCCAGTCGCGCACGTGCGGCCCCGTCGTCGACGTCGTCTCAGCCGTCCGGAAGAAGGCGAGCTCGAAGGGCGTCCGGTTCATGCACGTCGAGATCTACAAGGACAACGATCCGGCGAACGGCGTCAACCAGTGGGTCTCGCAGTGGCGCCTGCCGACGGAGCCGTTCACGTTCGTCGTCGATCGCACGGGAGTCATCCGGACGAAGTTCGAGGGCGCGTTCTCGGCCGCGGAGCTCGAGCGGGCGGTCGCCGCCGTGCGCCGCACCTAGCCGGGATCAGCGGAACAGGTCGCGCTCGCGCGGCATGACGAGCTCGGCCGCGGTGCCGTCCCCCCGCGCGTCGACACCTCGCACGATCGCGGCAGGCACCCGGCGCGCCTTGCCGAGCACGAGCTCCGCGGCGCCGGCGATCTCGTCCGCGACCGCGATCTGCGTCGACTCGAGCAGATGCCCGCTCGCGTCCGTCGTCCCCCGCAGGTCGCGCATAGGAGCAATCCCGGCGACCCCCAGCGCGACGTCGGTCGTCCCCTGCCGCCACGCTCGGCCGAACGAGTCGCTCACGACCACGCCGACGTCCGCCCCCGAGAGCTCGGTCAGCCGGGCGCGCAACTGGCGCGCGGAGGCATCCGGGTCGACGGGAAGGAGGACGAGGATGCCCTCGCCCGGCGCATTGGACGCGTCGACCCCTGCCGAGGCGCAGACGAAGCCGTGCCGGGTCTCGGCGATCACGAGCGGCGGCCGGGAGCGGACGACCTCGCGGCTCTCGCGGAGGATCACCTCGGCGCGGCGCGCGTCTCCGTCCTCGCCCGCGAGCTCGACCGCCCGCGCGGACG
>Ga0157372_10006474_pt1 | contig 12464 bp, 10 predicted proteins | sample C55metaG_FD_115307 | JGI IMG/M metagenome (GOLD analysis project Ga0157372, IMG submission 115307) | Corn rhizosphere microbial communities from Kellogg Biological Station, Michigan, USA - C5-5 metaG | ecosystem: Host-associated > Plants > Roots > Rhizosphere > Soil | place: USA: Michigan... | reverse complement strand
CTGCTCGGCGTGCCGTTCGCGTTCTTGTTCGGCATCTTCACAGGCCTCGTCGCCATCGTGCCGTTCTTCGGCACGCTCCTGTCGACGACGTTGCCGGCGCTCTTCGTTCTCAACGGGAAAGGCTATTTCGGCTTCAGTCCGGTCGGCCATGCGCTGCTCGTCGTCGGACTCGGCGTCGTCGTCCACCTGATCGAGGGCAACCTCGTCTCGCCGCTCGTGATGTCGAAGAAGGTGGACCTGCCGCCGGTCATGACGATCATGGCGGTGCTCATCATGGGATCGCTGCTCGGCGGACTCGGTCTCGTCGTCGCGCTCCCGACGCTCGCCGCGGTGATGGTCATCGTACGGCGCATCGTGATCAGCCGGATCTACGAGGGACAGGGCTTCCGCCGCACCACGCGCGAGCGGCCAATGCTGCTTCGGGTGCCCGGGCCGGGCGGCGGAGTGCTCGCGCCTTCGGGACCCGCGCCGGACATCATTACGTTCGCCGAGAGCGAGGGGCGGCGGCAGAGCGCCTGAGGTCGGTGGACGGGGGTGGACCGGTGGACGAGCGCGCGGTGGTGAGTGCCGGCCACTCTGAGTTCGATTGGCGGGTCGGGTACGGCTTTCCGCTCGACGACAGGAACGGACATCAGACCGCTGACGTCACTTTCGGCGTTGAGCGGCGACGCTCCGTTTCCAGTCGAAATACGGTTTTCGTCACGACGCACCTGACGCCACGACGCTCAGCGCGGTTCGGCGGTCAGTCGTTCTGCGCGGTGCCGACCTGCCAGCGGCCGTCGGCCGCGCGATTCAGCGAGATGGTTTGAGCGCTCAGCTCCCGCGATTCGGCTTGAGCTCTCGTGCGACAGATTTGCGCCGTCATTCGGCCAAGGTGTTGTTGTTCCGCGAATTCGTTCAGCGCGGCGGCAACTCGTTCGGCTTGACGCTCCAGCGCGGCGATATCGCCTTCGGCCACGCTCGTTCCATAAAGCAGGGACGCGCTCCTGGCTCCGGAACGGGGGTCAAAAATGATGACGCTGTACAGATGGACGACGTCGCCGTCGGCAAGCGGCAGCGGCTTGTCGATTGTCGGATACGGCCACTCGTCTTCTGGCATGTGTCAGACCCCTGTCGATTCAGAGTGCGTTCGCTTGTTCCCGCGCGAAAGCCAACGATGACGCTGACGCACCGCCAGCAGACTATCGATCGGCGTGCGAACCGCGCTCGAAGTTTCTCGGCTCTCTAAACGATACGTCGCGGGATCGGGATCGTGCCTCGCCAGCGCGCAGGCGATCGTCGACGTGGACCTCCTCGCCGCCGCGGGAGAATCGGTCGCGGTCGTCGGGCCGAGCGGATCGGGAAAGACGACGCTGCTGTTGTGCGCGGCGGGGCTGCTGACACCCGACTCGGGCGTCGTCTCGTGGTTCGGGGATCCGCAGCGAACGGTTGCACTCGAGCGTGCGCATTTGCACTACCATCGCTCGTCGTTAAACGAGCCGCGCTCCGCGGACGAGTCGCACATCCATCTGGTCGATTTGGGCGACGCTGGTGCGGCCTCTCTTGGACCGTGGATCGGTGAGCGATGCGAGGCCGGCGACGCCGTCGTAGTCGCCTTGCGCGACCCGGTTCTAGCCTCTCGCCTGACGGAACGAGCGGTAGTACTGCGAGGCGGCCGAATCGTGGCGCGAACGACGGCGCGCCGCGTCGCCGAGCGCCGTTTCGTTGACCGACCCCTCCGACATGCCTAGCATTCACTCAACTGCTCGTGTCACGAGTCGATGCGTCCGTCTCACACTCAGTCCGCCGACCTGTCCAGCTCCTCGCCGGCGCGGGCGCCCCAGACCGGGACCGCCACGCGCGAGTTCCGGCTGTACAACACACTGACCCGTCAGACCGAGGCGTTCGTCCCGGCCGACGGCGAGACGGTGCGCATCTATAGTTGTGGCCCGACGGTCTACAATCCGGCGCACCTCGGCAATTTCCGCACGTTTTTGTTCGTCGATCTCCTGCGTCGCACGCTGCAGTTGCGCGGCTGGAAGGTGCGCCAGGTGATGAACCTGACCGACGTCGACGACAAGATCATCCGGCGCGCGCACGAACAGAAAAAGACGATTCGCGAGGTCACCGAGCCGGTCACCGCGATCTTCCACAAGGATCGCGAGTACCTGCGCATCCAGGCCGCCGAGGTCTATCCGAAGGCAACCGACTACATCCCGCAGATGATTCGGCTGGTCGAGGAGCTCGTCGCTCGCGGCGTCGCCTATCAAGCGGACGACAAGTCAGTCTATTTCGCGATCGATCGTTTTCCTCCGTACGGGCGCTTGTCGCGTCTCGACAAACGCGAGCTCAAGACGGGGGCGCGCGTCGCGCAGGACGACTACTCGAAGGAGAACGCGCAGGACTTCGCGCTCTGGAAGGCGGCGACGCCCAACGACGAGGTGACCGGCGCGGCGTGGGATTCGCCGTGGGGGCGCGGCCGGCCCGGCTGGCATCTGGAGTGCTCGGCGATGGCGATCGATTTGTTGGGAGACACGCTCGACATCCACTGCGGCGGCATCGACCTCGTCTTCCCGCACCACGAAGACGAGATCGCACAGTCCGAGGCGGCGACCGGCAAGACGTTCTCGCGCTTCTGGTGCCACGGCGCCTTTTTGCTGACCGACGGCGCGAAGATGGCCAAGCGACTCGGCAACGTCACGACGGTGCAGGGGATGCGCGAGGCCGATGTATCACCGGCGGCACTCCGGCACTTCGTCTTCAACACGCACTATCGGAAGGAGCTCAACCTTTCCGACGATGCGCTCGAGGCGTCGATCAATGCCGTGCGTCGTGTGGGCGACTTCGCGGATCGATTGGCGGCGGCGACGGGTGGAACGCCCGAGCTGGCGGCAGCGGCGGACACAGCCATAGCCGAAGTGGAGGCGGCGCTCTTCGAGGATCTGAACGCGCCCAACGCCTTGGCTGGCCTCTTCACGTTCATCCATCGTGCGAACGCCCAGCTCGACCGCCGCGGATCCGACGTGGAGGCGGTCGAGCGAGCTCGGCGGGCGTTCGAGCGGATCAACGGCGTTCTCGACATCCTGCCCGACCGGGAAATTCACGATCAGGCCCTCATTTCGTGGGTGGAAGAACGGCTCGAGGCTCGCCGGGCAGCGCGCGAACGCCGAGATTTCCCCGAGGCGGATCGGATTCGGGCCGAGCTGGTTGGGAAGGGGATCGCGATCGAGGACGCGGGCGGTCGGACGACCTGGAAGCGGGTCCGCTAGAGGCGGGTTTCACGGCCGAGGCGTAAGCGCCGATCACTGCGCGGCTTGACACTGTTTTCCGAACCGCGTATCCTACGAGTCTCGCTAAAAAATGGCCGTCTGCTGACGTAGCTCAATTGGCAGAGCACCTGATTTGTAATCAGGCGGTTGCGAGTTCGATTCTCGCCGTCAGCTCTAGAGATCGGGCTGGAAGGCGATTTTTCGTGTGAGCGAGAGCGAGCAGTAGCGGATGGTTTGATGGAACGCGGAACACTCCGGTGGGGTGGCCGAGTGGCTAATGGCAGCAGACTGTAAATCTGCCGGGTTTACGCCCTACGAAGGTTCGAATCCTTCCCCCACCATTTGGTGGCACACAACGGTTCGGCCGGAGTAGAGCGCGAGAACAGGGAGAGGGCGGGTCATTCGGCGGGAGTAGCTCAGTTGGTAGAGCGCAAGCCTTCCAAGCTTGATGTCGCGGGTTCGAGCCCCGTCTCCCGCTCTGTGAACTCTGGACCGCGCGAGTCACGAAGCGGCGGCGACGTTTGGACGAGGAACAGTAAGCAGGGAAATGACGTAAGAGGTTGCTGACGTAGCTCAGTTGGTAGAGCACACCCTTGGTAAGGGTGAGGTCACCGGTTCAATCCCGGTCGTCAGCTCTCAGAGTTCTGTAGGAAGCACGCGCAGTACCACGCGGAACTACGCGCACCACGTTTTTTCAGGTCCTTGGCAGATGCCTCGAGAGAAAATCATTCTCGCCTGCGGCGAGTGTAAGAACCGGAACTACTTCACGACGAAGAACAAGCGGCTCCATCCGGAGCGCGTGGAGTGGAAGAAGTACTGCCCGCGGTGCAACAAGCACCAGGTCCACAAGGAAACCAAGTAATGGCCGACGCTGCCGTACGCACGGGCGGGTCGGGCACGCCAAGCGCTCCCGGACCGGGCCCGATTTCCCGTCTCGTCACGTTCTACCACGGCGTGATCGCGGAGATGAAGAAGGTCACCTGGCCGGACCGACCGCAGGTTCAGCAGGCGACGATCTCGATCATCCTCTTCGTGCTCGCGCTCGGAGCCGTCATTTCGATTCTCGATCTGATTCTTCAGGGTTTGCTGATCAAAGGAATTCCAGCGTTGTTCGCGGGACGATGAACACCATGGCGGAGCATCGCTGGTACGCGATCCAGACCACCGCGGGCCACGAGAACAAGGTTCGTTCGCTGATCCAGCGGAAGATCGACGGCGACGCGCGGGCGCCCGAGGCGCGCGCGATTCGCCAAGCGCTCGTCCCGACGCAGGAAGTGGTCGAGATCAAGAACGGCAAGAAGGTCAACGTCGAACGCAAGCTCTATCCCGGCTACGTGCTCGTCGAGATGGAGATGAACCAGGAAACGGCCCACGTGGTGAACGGCATCCAGGGCGTGATCAAGTTCGTCGGTCACGACCAGCGATTCCCGCAGCCGCTGCGGCCCGATGAAGTGAACCGCCTCCTCGGCATCGCGGTCGAGCAGGAGGAGGAGGAGCCGAAGGAGGAGATTCCGTTCCTCGTCGGTCAGGCGGTGGCCATCACGGAAGGGCCGTTCACCGATTTCAACGGAACGGTGGAAGAAGTGATGGTCGACAAAGGCAAGGTGCGGGTGTCGGTCTCGTTGTTCGGCCGGCCTACGTCGGTGGAGTTGGATTACTTGCAGTTGAGAGCGTACTGAAATGCGGTGGCAGGTCACCGGTCACCGGAAAACCCCGGAGACCGGCGACCGGAGACCGGAGACCGCAGGAAGCAAGTCGGCGACCACTCCGACGGTTCAGTGCCAGTGGGAGATTGTTAGCAAGTCGTCTATAGGAGTCTTATGGCCAAGAAAGTCACGGGGTTCGTCAAGCTGCAGATCCCCGCGGGCAAGGCCAATCCCGCCCCTCCGGTGGGAACGGCGCTCGGCCCGCAGGGCATCAACATCATGGCCTTTTGCAAAGAGTTCAATTCGCGAACTCAGGGCCAGGATACGATTCTCCCGGTCGAAATCACGATCTATTCCGACAAGTCCTTCACCTTCATCACGAAGACGCCGCCCGCGGCCGTCTTGCTGAAGAAGGAGGCGGGCATCGACAAGGGATCGGGACAGCCGAACCGGAACAAGGTCGGACGCGTCACGCGCGCCCAGGTGCGCAAGATCGCCGAGATCAAGATGCCCGACCTGAACTGCGACACGATCGAGTCGGCGATGATGATGGTCGCCGGCGCGGCGCGATCGATGGGCTTGGAGGTCGTCGACTGATGCGCGACCATGGCAAGAAGTACAACGCGGCCGCCAAAAATCGCGACATCGCCTCGGCGTACCAGCCCCGCGTGGCGCTGGAGATCGTCAAGAAATCGGCATTCGCGAAGTTTGACGAGACCGTCGAAGTGGCCGTCCGTCTGGGCGTCGACCCGCGCCACGCCGATCAGGTCGTGCGCGGCACCGTCGTTCTCCCGGCCGGAACCGGCAAGTCGGTCCGCGTGCTCGTCATCGCCGCCGGCGACAAGGCCAAGGAGGCCGAGACCGCCGGCGCCGACTACGTGGGCGCGGAGTTCATTCAGAAGATCAAGGACGGCTGGCTCGACTTCGACGTGCTGATCGCCACGCCGGACCAGATGGGGCAGCTCGGCCAGCTCGGCCGCGTCCTCGGTCCGCGCGGACTCATGCCGAATCCCAAAGCCGGCACGGTCACGTTCAACATCTCGAACGCGGTCAAGGAAACGAAGGCGGGCAAGATCGAGTTCCGCGTCGACAAGGCGGGGAATGTCCACGCGCCGATCGGCAAGGTGTCGTTCGGCATCGACGCGCTCGAGACCAACTACACGGCGTTCATGGATCAGATCGTCCGGTCCAAGCCCGCGGCCTCGAAGGGCGTGTACGTCAAGAACGTCTCGGTCTCCAGCACCATGGGCCCCGGCGTGTCGATCGACAGCACGCTCTACCGAATGGCAGGGAGCGCACAATGAACCGCACCGAGAAAGAACAGCTGGTCTCCGACCTGAAGACGAAATTGCAGAGCGCCACCGCGCTCTATTACACCGACTTCACCGGTCTCAACGTGAAGCGGATGACCGACCTCCGACGCAAGCTGCGCAAGGCGAACGTCGAGTACGTGGTCATCAAGAACACGCTCGCCCTCCGCGCCGTAAACGAGAGTGGCCTCATTGGCGAGCGTTTGCGCGGCCCGACGGGACTCGTCGTCGCCAAGGATCCGGTCGCCGCGGCCAAAGTCATCACCGACTTCGCCAAGGAGAACGACCAGAAGCCGGCGGTGAAGGGCGGTGTATTCGAAGGAAGCAAGATCGACAAGGCGCAGGTGGCCAAGCTGGCCTCGATGCCGTCGCGCGAGCAAATGCTCGCCCAGCTCGGCGCCGGACTGCAGTCGCCGCTCGCCGGGTTCGTCGCAGCGCTCAGCGGCATCCTGTACATGTTCGCCGGCGCGCTGGAAGGATTGCGGCAGCAGAAAGAGAGCGCTGGAGCCGGCGCCGGATAAGTCGGTCAGTCGACCGACCGTTTTTGAAAGAGTGACTGACCGAGACAACGATTGACCGACTTGCATTATCACATAGGGAGAACGACGAGATGCCTACGACCATGACGAACGACGAGATCCTCGAAGCGATCGGCAACAAGTCCGTCTTCGAGCTCGCCGAGCTGATCGATGCCTTCAAGAGCAAGTTCAACGTGACCATTGCCGCGGCCCCGGTCGGCGGCGCTCCCGCCGGCGGCGGCGGCGCGGCGGCGGCTCCGGCCGTGGAAGAGAAGACCGAGTTCGACGTCCTGCTCAAGGACGCCGGCGGCAAGAAGATCCAGGTCATCAAGGTGGTCCGCGAGATCACCGGCCTGGGCCTGAAGGAAGCCAAGGACCTCGTCGACAGCGCGCCGAGCACGGTCAAAGCCGGCGTGACGAAGGACGAATCGGCGTCGATCAAAGCCAAGCTGGAAGAGCAGGGCGCGACGGTGGAAGTGAAGTGACGCTCCGGTCTTCGGTAACCGGTCTCCGGTCTCCGGGTTTCCCCGGACACCAATGACCGGCGACCGGTGACCTCAGTGTCCCTTCCTTCAGCCCAGCGCCATTAGTGAATACGAATACTTCGCGCACCAACAACATCATGCAGTCCCTGGTCCTCCGAACGGACGCGCTGTCGCGCGTCTGCGCGGGGGATCTGTCCGTCGCCAGGTCTCCGGTGAATCATGTCTGACATCAAGCAAATTTCCTACGCGAAGCTGGACCAGGGGATGGAAATGCCCCACCTCCTGGACATCCAGACGCGCGCCTTCGAGGCGCTGCTCCAGCTGGATGCCGCCTCGCACGATCGTGAGGACATCGGTCTCGAGCGGGTCTTCAAGGACCTGTTCCCCATTTCCGACGTCCACGAAAACTTCTCCCTCGAGTTCGTTCGCTACTCGCTCGGCGAGCCGAAGTACTCCGTCGAAGAGTGCATCGAACGCGACATGACCTACTCGGCGCCGCTCAAGGCGACGCTGCAGCTGGTCATCAACGAGGTCGTCAACGAGCAGAAGCGCCCGCGCAACATCATCGAGAAAGAGGTCTATCTCGGCGAGCTGCCCCTGCTCACGCCGCTCGGCACGTTCGTCATCAACGGCGCGGAGCGCGTCATCGTCAGCCAGCTGCACCGGTCGCCGGGCGTCGTCTTCGAGGAAGCGACCCATCCGAACGGCCAGCGCCTCATCTCGGCGCGCATCATCCCGTTCCGCGGCTCGTGGGTCGAGTTCACGGTCGACATCCACGACGTCGTGTACGTCCACATCGACAAGAAGAAGAAGTTCCCCGCCACGGCGCTTTTGCGCGCATTTGGCTACGGAACCAACTCGGACATTCTCCGACTCTTCTTCGCCGTCCGCGACCTCGACCTGACGAAGAAGCGCGAGAGCCGCACCGACCAGCGCGAGCTGCTCGGCGCGATCATCGCCGAGGACATCGCTCTGCCGGGCGAAGCCACCGCCGACGACGCGCCCAAGGCGCGCACCAAGAAGGCGAAGGCCGAGCGCGAGCGCGCCGAGAACGTGCTGCTCGTCAAGGAAGGCGACGAGCTGACGGAAGAGGTGTACAACCGCCTCCGCCGACAGAACATCGACACGATCAAGGTCTTCTCGTCGCACATGCGGGTCGACCTGCGCGACGAGCAGGACGCGATCGAGCGCGGCGAGCGTGAAGTCCGCCGCCGTCTGGCGCTCGACGTCGTCGATTCCGACGGCGAGGTGGTCGCCGAGGCCGGCCAGCTCCTCAACGACACGGTGATCAAGAAGATCCGCAAGGCGGAGATCAACAAGGTCAGCGTGTTCGTGACGTCGGGGCGGGCCGAGTCGACGCTCATCAAGAACACGCTCGCCAAGGATCCGACGCACAGCGAGAAGGAAGCGCTGTCGCAGATCTACGCGCTGCTGCGTCCGGGCGACGCGCCCGACGCGCAGACGGCCAAGCAGGCGCTCGAGCGTCTGTTCTTTTCGCCAAAGCGCTACGACCTGGGCCGCGTCGGCCGCTACAAGATCAACCAGCGGCTCGGCATGAACATGCCGGCCGACTACACCGTGCTCTCGAAGGAAGACTTCGTCGAGATCATCCGATATCTCGTCGAGCTGCACGAAGGCCGCGGACACGTCGACGACATCGACCACCTGGGCAACCGCCGCATCCGTTCGGTCGGCGAGCTGATCGCGAACCAGTTCTCCGTCGGCCTGTCGCGCATGGCGCGCCTGGTCAAGGAGCGCATGTCGATCAACACCGATCCGGAAAAGATCTCGCTCGACGACCTCGTGAACGCGCGCACCGTGTCGGCGGTGATCCAGGCATTCTTTGGATCGAGCCAATTGTCCCAATTCATGGACCAGACCAACCCGCTCGCCGAGTTGACGCACAAGCGTCGTCTCTCGGCGCTCGGACCGGGCGGTCTGACGCGCGAGCGCGCCGGCTTCGAAGTGCGCGACGTGCACTACTCGCAGTACGGCCGCATGTGCCCGATCGAAACGCCTGAAGGTCCGAACATCGGACTGATCACGTCGCTCGCCTGCTACGCGCAGGTGAACGACCTCGGCTTCGTCGAGACGCCGTATCGCGTGGTCAAGAACGGAAAGGTTCTCAACGAGATCGCCTGGCTCGACGCGAACAGAGAAGAAGGCGCGTTGATCGCGCAGGCCAGCGCGCGCGTCGACGAGCATGGGAATTTCCTCGAGGACCTCGTGCTCTGCCGCCAGCAGGGTGACGCGCCGCTCACGCCGAAGGATCGCATCGACTACATGGACGTCGCGCCCGAGCAGCTCGTCTCGATCGCCGCGGCGCTCATTCCATTCCTCGAGCACGACGACGCGAACCGCGCGTTGATGGGCTCGAACATGCAACGCCAGGCGGTTCCGCTCCTCAATCCCCGCACGCCGCTCGTCGGCACGGGCCTCGAGGATAAGGTCGCCAAGGACTCGGGCGCGGTCGTCATCGCGCGCCGGGCCGGCGTCGTCGCGCGCGTCACGGCCGACGAGATCATCATCGACGCGGCCGCGGTCGAGAGGCAGACGGGCGCGGAGGGCGCTGATGGCGATCGCCCGCTCGCGCGCCTCACGCAGCACGACCGCTACCGCTTGAAGAAGTACTGGAGAACGAACCAGGACACGGCCATCAACCAGCGTCCGCTCGTTCGTCAGGGACAAAAAGTGAAGCAGGGCGACGTGCTCGCCGACGGCGCCGCGACGGAGCTGGGACAGCTCGCGCTCGGATCAAATGTGACGGTGGCCTTCATGCCCTGGTACGGTCACAATTTCGAGGACGCGATCGTTTTGTCGGAGCGGCTCGTCAAGGACGACGTGTATTCGTCGATCCACATCCAGGAATTGGAGCTCCACGTCCGCGACACGAAGCGCGGTCAGGAAGAGATCACGCGCGAAATCCCGAACGTCTCGGAAGAGGCGCTGCTCGACCTCGATGAGCGCGGCATCGTTCGCATTGGAGCACACGTCAAGCCCGGCGATATCCTGGTCGGCAAGATCACGCCGAAGGGCGAGACCGAGCTCTCACCCGAAGAGAAGCTCCTCACGGCGATCTTCGGCGAGAAGGCGAAGGACGTGAAGGACTCGTCGCTGAAGGTGCCGCCGGGCATGGAAGGCGTGGTCATTGATGTGAAGATTTTCTCCCGGATCGAAGACCAGGTCGTCGAGAAAGACCGCGGCGAGCGCATCGGTGAAGTCCGTCGGCTCGAGGGCGAAGAGAAGGTTCGCGTCAACGAAGTGCGCGACTCGGAGCTCATCGAGGTGCTCGACGGGCAGACGATCGCGCTCGCCCTCAAGGCGGGCACGGTCGAAGAGGCGATCGCGGCCGGGACGAAAGTCACGTCGCGGAGCCTCCGCGAGATGCGCCTGTCGACGATCGACCTCAAGACGCTCCGCGTCGAGAACAAGCGCGTGAACGAGCGTCTGCGTCAGATCATCGACGCGTCGAACGAAGAGAAGGCCAAGATCGAAGAGAAGGCGGAAGAGCGCATCGACCGCATTCTCCAGCCCGACGAATTGCCGCCCGGCGTCATCCAGCTCGTGAAGGTCTACCTGGCCGAGAAGCGAAAGGTCTCGGTCGGCGACAAGATGGCCGGACGCCACGGCAACAAGGGTATCGTTGCGCGTGTCGTGCCCGAGGAGGACATGCCGTTCCTCCCCGACGGCCGGCCCGTCGACATCGTGCTCAACCCGCTCGGCGTGCCGAGCCGAATGAACGTCGGACAGATTCTCGAAACGCACCTCGGGTGGGTCGCGCGCATTCTTGGCTTCTACGCCAAGACGCCGGTCTTCCAGGGGACCAACGAGCGCGAGATCGGGCTGCTGCTCAAGATGGCCGGCGTGATCTGGGCCGCGCGGGCGCTGGGACTTCGCACCGCGGCGCCGGCGATCACCGACAAGGACGTCGTCGCGCTGCTCGCCGACATCAAGCCGGACGTGTCGACCGAGCACGAAGTCTTCGTGCGGTTGCAAGAGGCGACGCTGAACGACCTTGGCGGCCGCGGCATGTCGCAGGAGACGCGCGACATGCACCACGCGATCCGCGACTTCCTCGCCGGCGCGGCGAAGGAGTTGGGCGAGCGTGAGGAAACGGCGATCGCGAACCAGATCGCGTTCCACACGGCGTGGGTCGACGACGAGTCGCAGTCGGCGTCGAAGCGCGCCGAGTACAAGGCCGCGCTCAAGCAGCTCGAGAAGCGCAAGGCGCTCGACTCGGCCGCACTGTTGACGGACCACGAGCTGCCGGCGCTCGCCGGAATGCTCGGCAAGAAGTCGGAGGCGGACGTCGACGCGGCCGCGGTCGAGCTGATGCGGCTCGCCGGTCTGAACGCGTTCGGCAAGGTGCGTCTGCGCGACGGGCGCAGCGGCGAGCTGTTCGTGTCGCCGGTGACCGTCGGTGAGATCTACATGCTGAAGCTCTCGCACCTCGTCGACGACAAGATCCACGCGCGGAGCATCGGACCGTACTCGCTCGTCACGCAGCAACCGCTGGCGGGCAAGGCGCAGTTCGGCGGCCAGCGCTTCGGAGAGATGGAAGTGTGGGCGCTCGAGGCGTACGGTGCCGCGCACGTGTTGCAGGAGATTCTGACGGTGAAGTCGGACGACGTGAACGGCCGTAGCCGGGTCTACGAGGCGATCGTGAAGGGACAGAATCTTCCGGAGCCCGGAATCCCGGAGTCGTTCAACGTGTTGGTGAAGGAACTACAGGCCCTCGGCATCAAGGTCACGATGGGTCAGAGCGCAGACGGTTATTGGGGCTCGCAGGCCGCCGCCAATGCCGCCGGCGGCGATGGCACATCGTCCAACGGCGCGGGGAGCGGGGGGGAGGAGTAAACGATGATTGATTTCCGAAGCGTGCGCGAACAGCGCGCCAGCTCGTTCGACTTCATTCAGGTCCGGATCGCCTCGCCAGAGGAAATCCGCGGACCCAAGGACCCCAAGGAGCGCGAGCGTCTCGAGCTCCAGGGGCTCCGCAGCTGGTGGTCGTGGGGCGAAGTCACCAAGCCCGAGACCATCAACTACCGCTCGTTCAAGCCGGAAAAGGACGGCTTGTTCTGCGAGCGGATTTTCGGTCCGGTCAAGGACTGGGAATGCCACTGCGGCAAATACAAGAGAATTCGCTATCGCGGTGTAATCTGCGACCGCTGCGGCGTCGAAGTGACCCTGAGCAAGGTGCGCCGCGAGCGCATGGGCCACATCGAGCTCGCCGTTCCCGTCGCGCATATCTGGTTCT
>Ga0157372_10006473_pt1 | contig 12467 bp, 13 predicted proteins | sample C55metaG_FD_115307 | JGI IMG/M metagenome (GOLD analysis project Ga0157372, IMG submission 115307) | Corn rhizosphere microbial communities from Kellogg Biological Station, Michigan, USA - C5-5 metaG | ecosystem: Host-associated > Plants > Roots > Rhizosphere > Soil | place: USA: Michigan... | reverse complement strand
CTGGCGCATTGGCTCCGACTTCGACGTATTCAGTATTGCTCTGCATGAATTGGGACACTCTCTGGGACTCGCACACTCCGATGATCCGAGTGCCGTGATGTACCCCTACTACAGAATCTGGACTGGACTCCAACCCAGCGATAAAGCCGCCATTCTATTGCTATACGCGGCCAAGGGCGCTGTCGTGCCGCCTACGACGCTGGCGCTGACCGTGAACACTCCACTGTCTGTGACCACCGCCACTTCGATTCCGCTGTCTGGAACAGTAACGGGCGGAAGCGGCGGAGCCCATGTGACTTGGTCTTCGAGTACGGGTCTGTATGGGGCGGCAGTTGTCACCGGCTCAACTTGGACCGTTGCGAATATTACGCTGGCACTCGGGTTGAACACCATCACAGTGACGGCTTCGGACACCAGCGGAAGCGTCTCCCATTCCGTTACCGTGACCCGCCAGAGCGTGGTCGTATCGCCGCTGGCGCTGACGGTGACCGCTCCGCCACCGACCACCACTGCCACATCCATCTCACTTTCAGGAACCGTCACGGGCGGCACCGGAGGGGCGACCGTCACGTGGTGGCTCAGCACAGGCGCATTCGGACCGGCTGCCGTCACAGGAACGAACTGGCTGGCCGTGAATATTCCGCTGGCCATCGGGTTGAACACTATCACCACGGCTGCAACGGACTCGAGCGGTGGAAGCGCCTCCCGCACGGTAACCGTCACGCGCCAGGTCATCGTAACCCCGCCGCCGCCCGGAACGGACACGACAGGACCCACGCTGACCATCGCCTACCCGTCGACCACGTCCTTTGCGACAACTCTTACGTCATTAAGGTTCACTGGAACCGCTTCAGACCGGTCTGGAATCGCCAGCGTGACCTGGTCCACCAATACCGGCTCTTCCGGCACCGCCAGCGGAACCACCTCCTGGAGCGCCGTAATCCCGCTTCTGGTCGGCTCCAACACCGTGATCATCCGCAGCACCGACATGGCTGGGAACATGAGCTGGCGGAGCGTCGTGGTCGCTCGCAGGTAACTACTTACCTTCGATAATCACCATGGCCAGGGCTTGAACAGATGTGTGCGTGATCGAAAGCGCGATGTTGACGGCGCCCAGCTTTTCGGCGATTTCCGCCGCCCGGCGATGTAATTGCAGCGTCGGACGGCCGGAGGGCAGATTGATCACCTCCAGATCCTGCCAGCCCAGTCCGCCACGCCAGCCCGTCCCCAGCGCCTTCATCCCTGCTTCTTTGGCGGCGAATCGAGCGGCATAGCGTTCATAGGGATTCGCCTTCCCCTGCGCGTAGGCGATTTCGCGCGGCGTGAAGACCCGCTCCAAAAGGCGGGCTCCGTGCGTCGACGTGATGGCTTTCTTGATCCGGTCTACCTCGCACAAATCGACCCCAGTTCCTACAATCGGCATTCGTTGCCAGAGTAGCAAGTCCACAAGTGGTGACACCGATTTGCCAATCGTGTTACCAATGAAAGAAGCGTATTGTCCGGCCTGCGTAATAATACTTCCTCGATGCATATTCCCGATGGATTCCTGACACCGCCCGTATGGGGCACACTGGACGCGATCAGCGCGGCCGTCGTGCCATGGGTGGCTCGCCGCGCACAGCGCGACACGCAGGATCAGCGAATCCCTCTGCTGGGCGTCATGGGAGCGTTCGTCTTCGCAGCCCAAATGATCAATTTCCCGGTGGGCCCCGGTACCAGCGGACACCTGGTCGGCGGCACCCTGCTCGCCGTCGTCCTAGGCCCGGCTGCGGCCGCCCTGGTGATGACCGCGATCCTGCTTTTACAAGCGCTTATCTTCCAAGACGGTGGAGTGCTGGCGCTGGGAGCTAACGTCTTCAACATGGCGCTGCTGGGCGTCGCCGCGGGATACCTTCCCGGGCGCCTGTGGGGTCGCAAGCCCGTGACGATCTTCGCGGGAGGCGCCTTCAGCGTCATGACCAGCGCATGCCTCGCCCTGAGCCAGCTGCGGATCTCCGGCGTCCCGATGGGGGGGAGCGTCCTGTGGGCTTCACTAGGACTATTCCTGATCAGCGCGCTGATGGAAGGCGCCATCACCGTCGCCGCGGTGCGCGCGATCGAGCGTCTGAATCCAGGTTGGGTGGCTGGCGGACCGCAGTCGTCGTCTTCACGAACGCTTCCCGCATTGGCGATGGCCACTCTGGCTCTGGTGGTGGTCGGAACCCTGATCGCCTCAGCGGCTCCCGATGGAATCCAGCGTCTGACGGGGCAAGGCGGAACCGCCTCAGCCTGGAACATACGCATGATTGACGGCATCGGCGGGCTGGTTCTGATCTTCGCGCTGTGTTTCCTGGGCGGCAAGCTGATCTTCCGACGGCGGAGCGCCTAAAGCGTGCATCACCTGGTTATCGATCGCTGGAGCCGCGGATCGAGCCCGCTGCATGCGCGTGATCCTCGCGCCAAACTCGCCGTTCTGCTGGTGTTTCTCGTAGCCGTTTCAACCACGCCTCCGCGGGCGCAGATAGCTTTTGTCGCCTACGCCGCGTTACTGATTGTCGCTATCCGCTTGGCGCGTCTACCCCTTCGCGGTCTAGCCGGACGGGCCGCACTGGTTTTGCCCTTCTCGGCGACATTCGCGCTGCTCACCTTGTGGTCAGGCGATGCTCTGCGTGCGCTGGCTCTGGCGGAGAAAAGTTTCCTCTCAGGCATGGCCGCGCTGCTTCTGGTCAGCTCCACTCCGCTGACTGCCTGGACCGCCGCACTGGAAGGCTGGCGCGCTCCGCGCATGCTGATCCTGGTGATCCAGTTCGTGTACCGTTATCTCTTCGTGATCGCCGAACAAGCCCAGCGCATGCGTTGGGCGGCTCTCTGCCGGCGAGGAACGCAAAAGGGCTATTTCGACTTCTCGGCCGCCGCCGGATTGCTGGGAGTTCTATTCGCGCGCAGTTGGCAACGTGCCGACGGCATCTATCACGCGATGCTCTCGCGCGGATTCCACGGCCGCTTCGTGCCCTCGCCGCCCGCCCCTTTCCGGGCGACCGACGCGATATTTTGTTCGACTTGTTTCGCCGGATGCCTGGCCATCCGACTGTTGTTATGACCCGCGCCATCCAGGTCCAGGGACTGCGCTATCGATATCCTGATGGCACTCAAGCGCTAGACGGCATCGATTTTCATCTCGACTCTGGAGAATCCGTCGCCCTGTTCGGCGCCAACGGTTCCGGTAAAACGACCTTTGTCCTTCACCTGAACGGCCTTTTGCGCGGCGAAGGCTCCATCGAAATCTGCGGCTTGCTCCTGGCCGACGATACGCTCCAGGACCTCCGCTCGAAAGTCGGCGTCGTGTTCCAGGATTCCGATGAGCAGCTCTTCATGCCCACGGTTCTCGAAGACGTGGCTTTCGGTCCGCTGAATCTGGGCTTGTCTCCTGAAGATGCGATGACGCGCGCCCGCACAGTTCTGAAGCGCGTGGGGATGGCGCATGCGCTCGATCGTGCGCCGTATCACTTGAGTGCCGGAGAGAAGAAACGCGTCGCGATCGCCGGGGTTCTGGCCATGGATCCTGAAATCCTGGTGCTGGATGAACCCACCACTTTCCTCGACCCGCCGGCGCGCCGGGATCTGGTCACGCTGCTGCGCGGCTTGCCGCAAGCCAAAGTGTTGGTAACCCACGATGCCGATCTGGCGCGAGCCTTGGCCACCCGCGCCGTGTTTTTCGACCAGGGCCGCATCGCCGGCGAAGGTGAAGTGATCGAAATCGTCCAGCGCTTCCACTGGGAATACTCATAATCCACTCTCTACGATCAATGTCACCGGACCGTCATTCAGCAGGCTCACCGCCATGTGCGCTTGGAACACTCCGGTTGCCACCTGCACACCCAACTGCCGCGAAGCCTGGATGAAGTGCTCATACAACTGCCGGGCCTGTTCGGCTGGCGCGGCGGCATCGAAACCCGGACGCCGACCCTTGCGGCAATCGCCATAAAGAGTGAATTGCGAAACCGCCAGCATGGCCCCGCCTGTCTCCAGCAGGCTGCGATTCATCTTGCCCGCTTCATCGTTAAAGATCCGTAGATGCACGGCTTTGGAGGCCAGAAACTCGGCGTCTGCGGCCGTATCCGTCTTGGTTACCCCCAGCAAAACCAAGACCCCAGGGCCGATTTCCCCGCTGACTTCTCCCTCGACTTCTACCTTGGCGTAAGTAACACGCTGGATGACGGCACGCATACCGGAGAGTGTATCCCGACGAAATCCCTGACCGCGAACTAAGGCAGAAACCCTATCGCTCTGCCAGATCCCTCGCCACATAATGGACCCAGCGGTACGCGCGGCCATGATGATCTATACGAATCAACGGAAGAGGCGTCAGATACCGGGAGGTTTCTTCCACCTGGAAGACGAGCGAACTAAGACTCGCGTCTTTGGCTACGGGCACGGCGATAACATCAAGCTCAAAGACGAATACGGAAATGTCTGGCGCGGCTCCGCCGAGCGCAATCACGATAATTCCATTGTCTATCGCTTTCGCGATCTCAAGGGAAATGCGCTAAGCGGCGTTTCGAGCGGAGGCACCGTCATTCTGCGCGACGAAAAAGGCAATACCTGGAAGGGCTTCATCGACTGAGTTATTTCAATTCAACGATGGTAGCGCCCGTTCCACCCTCTTCCGGCCGAGCCGCATAAAACTTCGCGACGTGCGGATTGCGCCCCAATAGCTCCCCGATGGCTTTCCGCAGGATTCCCATACCATGGCCGTGCACGATCCTCACGCGCTCGGCTTGCGCCAGAGCCGCCGTGTCCAGGAACTTGTCCACGCTCTCGCAGGCTTCCTCCGCCCGATGCCCGATGAGGTTGATCTCTCGAACGGAAACCGCAAATTCCGGACCTTGCGTATAGCTGATGGATTTGGCTCGAACCGGCCCCTGCGTCTTCGGCATCACCTCTTCCACTTCTACAGCCGCGACGCGCATTTTCAAATGCCCGGCTTCCACTTCGATTTCCCCGTTGTCCAGAACCCGTCGCACCGTAGCTAGCGTTCGGATGCCTTTCAACCGAACCGTTGCTCCCTCTTCGAGTCTGAGCAGCGGCGCTGTACTCTTCGCTGGAACGGGTGCGAGCGCTTCCACTTTTTCCTGATACTCGCGTCTCGTTTTGGCGATCTTGGCGCGGGCCTTCTGGCTCAGGTCCTCAATGGTCTCCTGCGCGCGCCGTTCGAACTCCACTGAGAGTTCGGCCGCATTTTTATCCACCTCCTTGAGCTTGGCCGTGTACTTGCGCTCCCAGGATTGCTCCAGCGTCTGCTCCCTTAACGCCAATGCCTGTTCGCGGGTACTTACTGCAGCACGCTCCGATTCAAGTGATTCCAGCTTCTGATGCAGCTCTGCCAAGAACTTCGCAGCATCGCGATCTGACGTAGCCATCCGCTCCCGAGCAGTTTCGATTAGCCCGGCGTCCAACCCCAGTCTGCTCGCGATGTCCAGACCAGCCGATTTTCCCGGAGCGCCCAGACGCAGAACGTACGTCGGCTCCAGCGTGGCTTCGTCGAAACCCATCGACCCGTTCAGAACGCCCTTCGTCGATCCCCCATAGACCTTCATCGCCATCAAGTGCGTCGATGCCAGCGTGAACGCCCCCAGCGCCCGGAATCTCTCGAGCACCGTGACGCCCAGCGCCCCGCCTTCTTCCGGATCCGTAGCGCGGCCCAGTTCGTCTAGCAGCACCAGCGAATCGCAAGTAGCGTGTTCCAGCATGGACCGGACGGCAAGAATGTGCGACGAAAACGAGCTGAGGCTTTCCGCCAGCGACTGATGATCGCCGATATCGGCCAGCACGTCGTCGAACAACGGAAACTCGGCTTCCTCCGCCGGCACCGGCAATCCGGCATGAGTCATTAATGCCAGCAGCCCGATAGTCTTCAGCGCGACGGTCTTTCCGCCAGTGTTCGGTCCGCTGATCAGCAGCGTGTTCTGTGTCGAGTTCAATTCCAGCGTGACCGGCACCACGGCCTTCTTGTACGCCCGCAGAATATCTTCCAGCAGCGGATGCCGCGCGCCGCGCAATATGACCCGCCGCGACTCGTCGGCGCTTAACCGTGGAACCGAGCACCGGAATTCGACCGCGAACTCGGCCTTGCCGAACAGCAGCTCCAGGTACCCGAGAGCTTTCACCGAGGCCGCGATCTCGGCCGCATGCTCCCGCAGCCGCGACGTAAACTCCCGCAGCAGCCGATGGACCTCGCGCAGCTCTTCTTCGTGCAGCCGAACCAGCTCATTGTTCAGCTGGATGGTTTCCAGCGGTTCGACGAAGACCGTGTGGCCGGAGCCGCTCGACCCGTGAATCACTCCGTCCACGCGTCGCTCCCGGCCCGTCACCACCGGCACCACGAAACGGTCATTGCGGATGGTCACGAAATCTTCCTGCAGGGTTCCGTCTTCGTGATGGGCACGTAGAAAACGTGCCAGCGATTCCTCAATCGATCTGCGCTGCCGCTCGCTGTCGCGGCGCAGACGGCCCAGCATCACACTGGCATCGTCGGCCAGCGTCCCATCCGGCAGGATTTTGCCGCGCAGGTCGCGAGCGAGTTCACGCAAATCCGCGATCGCCGAAGCGTGCACTGCCAGCCTAGGGAAACGTTCCCTGGTAGCCAGCACTGCTGACCGGACCTCCGATGCCACGTCAAGCAACCGTGCGAGTTCGAAGATCTCCTCGGCTTCAAGAGTCGCTCCCTCGATCCGCAGCCGCCCGACGAACGGCGCCGGATCTATCGCAAGGTCGAACCGAGGCCGGATGGCCGCTCCGCGCCCGGCAGTCTGCGGATTCGACGACGTGCGCAAGTACTCGACCGATTCGGTCGTATCCGCCAGAGCGTTCTCGATTGCGTCGCGATCCCCCATCGGCGTAACGCGGGCCAGTTCGGTCCGCCCCAGGGGGCTGCGAACGTAGCGGCTGAGCAGCGCGCGCAGACTTTCGAATTCGAGTGCGCCTTCAGCCTGCACGGCTCTATTATCGCGAAAGTTTTCGGAGAGTCCGTGCGGCCCTCACGCACTAAGTGGGTATCGACCATGGAAAAGGTCCTGATCGGATTGATCCTAGGAGTAGTGGCGGCATTGGGTCAGGCGCCCGATCCCGCTTATGCCCCGCTGGATCAAGCCTATGCAGCCCTGCGCGCTAAGAATTATGACGACGCCATCCGAAGCTTCGAGCAAGCCGTAATGCTCGCTCCAACGCGCCCGTCGATTCGCAAGGATCTGGCCTATGCCCTGTTGAAGATCGGGGAATCGGAACGCGCGCGCGATCAGTTCGCCGAAGCCATGCGCCTGGATCCCGCTGACGATCAGATCGCGCTCGAATACGCCTATCTCTGCTACGAAACCAAGCAACCGGTGATGGCTCGGCGCGTATTCGGCCGCCTTCGCGCTTCGGGAAACCCCATGGCGAAGCAAGCCTTCGAGAATATCGATCGCCCTTTGCAGGAAGGCATCGAGCGATGGAAACAAGCGCTCGAACACTCGCCCGATAATTTCAGCGCTCATGAAGAGCTTGCCAAGCTCGCCGAGCAGCGCGACGAGCTGGATCTGGCCGCCGCGCAATATCAGGCCGCCTGGAGGCTTCGCCCCGCCCGCCGTGATCTATTGCTCGACCTGGGACGTGTGTGGAAGGAACAAGGTCACGCCGAGGAGTCCATGGCTGCCCTACTGGCGGCTTCGCGCGGGGCCGAGCCGCGCGTCGCCGAACAAGCTCGCGAGCTGCTGCCTTCGCGTTACCCCTACGTGTACGAGTTCGAGAAGGCTCTGGTTCTCGATCCCACCAACGACGCACTTCGCCGCGAGCTGGCATACCTGCATCTCGAAATGGGCAACAAATCGGCCGCGGAACAGCAGCTTCAGCGCCTGCCGGATGTGCCGCCGCCCGCGCCAGTTGCAACGCACACCCCCGAGCCTTCACGAGATAACAAACTGCTGGGAGTGCAAAGCCTCGACAAGGGCTTTCTGAACGATGCTCTCAAGTATCTTCACGCCGCACACGAAAGCGATCCCATGGATTTTGAAGTGATGCTGAAGCTCGGCTGGGCCTACAACATTTTGAAGGATGACCGCGAAGCTGTGCGCTGGTTCAACATCGCCCGGAACAGCCCCGACGCGGGCACGGCCTCGGAGGCATCGAAAGCATACGGGAATCTAACCCCGTCTCTGCGACGCCTGCGAACTACGGTGTGGATGTTCCCCACCATTTCGACCCGCTGGCGCGACACCTTCGTGTACGCCCAGGCCAAAACCGAGTTGCACTGGGCGTTTCCCATTCGTCCCTACGTAAGCCTGCGATTCATCGGCGATTCACGCGGCGCGGTGCGCATGGGCGCCAACATCTCGCCGCAGAATCTATCGGAGCGCAGCGTGATCGCAGGCCTGGGGCTGGCGACCCCCGTGTATCGCGGATTGATGGCCTGGTTTGAGGCGGGCGAGGCTCTGGGGAAAAATGCTACGCCGGATTACCGGGGAGGCATTTCTTACTCGAACGCCCTGCGCGGCCCGCATCGACTCTTCGCCGAAACCACCGACGATGGCGTCTTCATCAGCCGCTTTGGAAACGATTCACTGCTGTACTCGCAGAATCGCACCGGCCGCAGCTTCGGCGAAAATCTGCAACTGTACTGGAACTGGAACGCGACCGTGGACGCCAAGGGGGAATATTGGGCCAATACCGTTGAGACCGGTCCGGGCGTCCGCTTCCGCGTCAACCCTCTGCAATTCACGGTGAATTTCTTGCGCGGGGCATATCTGGTGAATCAGTCAAATCCCTACCGGCCCAACTTTAACGACATTCGCATCGGCGTCTGGTATGCGTTCACTCGTTAGCTTTATTCTGCTGTCTTTGCCCTGCGCCGCTGCGACCCTGACATTCCACATTGCCGGCGACGATTCCGGCGGATGGCCCTCGATTCTCTCATCCATCGGATTACAAAACGTTGCCGCGCATGCCGACATCGAAGTGATCCCCGCCGGCGTCGCGACCACCGATACAGACTGGCCGCAGCGCGTCGAACACGGGACGATTCTCGTCTTAGAAGGCGCCTCCCCCCTCGCGGCATCCTTCGGCTTCCGAGCCGGATCACAGCGAATCTCCGTCCGCAGCGTCGAAGATCTGCGCGCTTCGCAGTTGCGCATCATCTGGGAGCCGGCCGCCGATCTCCCGCGCTTCGAAATCCCCAAAGAAGCGCACGTGTTCGCCCGCGACCGCTGGGAGAAAGCACCTCTACTCGCCGGATTCCGGCGCGGCTCGGGCGCAGTCTTGTGGATCGCAGCCCCTCCCGGCCCCCACGGATACGATCGCTTCCCCTACCTGCCGCAGGCGCTGGCCGACCTGGGCCTGGTCGCGCCGTTTCAATCTTCCAGACTCTGGGCGTTTTTCGATTCCTCCTATCGATCGCGCGTGGATCTCGATTACCTCGCGCCGCGCTGGCGCAAAGCCGGGATCGCCGCCTTACACGTAGCCGCCTGGCACTACTGGGAGCCCGATTCCCAGTCCGACGATTACCTGCGACGTCTGATCGAAGCCTGCCATCGAAATTCCATTCAGGTCTATGCCTGGATCGAGCTCCCCCACGTCAGCGAAAAATTCTGGGATCAGCATCCCGAGTGGCGCGAGAAAACGGCGCTGCTGCAGGACGCTCACCTCGACTGGAGAAAGCTGATGAACCTGACCAATCGAGCCGCATTCGCAGAAACCGCGCGAGGCCTCCGCCAATTGCTCGACCGCTTCGATTGGGACGGCGTGAATCTGGCCGAGCTGTATTTCGAATCGCTAGAAGGCCACGAAAATCCCGCCCGTTTCACGCCCATGAATAAAGACGTACGCGCCGAATTCCTGGCAGCGTCCGGCATCGATCCGTTGGATCTTTTTAACGCCAAAAACTCTACTGTTGAAGCGATGGCGCGGTTTCTAAGCTTTCGAGCCGACCTGGCTCGCCGCCAGCAGGCAGAATGGATCGCTCAGATCGAGGACGTCCGCAAAACTAAATCGTGGCTCGACCTGACACTTACTCACGTGGACGACCGCTTCGATACCAGCATGCGCGAAAAGATCGGAGCCGACACCTCCAAGACTCTGCCGCTTCTCCTGCAGCACGACTTCACATTTCTGATCGAAGATCCCGCCACTATCTGGAACCTCGGCCCGCAGCGCTATCCGCAGATCGCCGCACGCTATCAGGCGATCACGCCGCGCACTGAAAAACTGGCCATCGATATCAACGTCGTCGAACGGTATCAGGACGTGTATCCCACCAAGCAGCAGACCGGCTCTGAGTTATTCGCCCTGCTGCATCTGGCGTCGGCGGCGTTTCCAAGAGTCGCTGTGTATTTCGAGAATTCGATCCTCGCGCCCGATTTACAGTTGCTCCCATCCGCAGCCGCCGGCGTCGAACGTGCCGAACGGTCGGACGAGAAACTCGCCGTCACCTCTCGCGCGGGCACCGGGGTGCGCTGGTCTGGTCCGGTATTAGTAGACGGCCGTCCCTGGCCGATTGCATCCGATACGGTCGTCTGGCTTCCTCCTGGATCGCATTCCGTCCAGTCGTCCGCTGTTAAACCCGTGCTCCGCCTGCTGGAATTGAATGCCGAACTGCGCTCTGCCGCAGCGGTCCCCGGTGGCATGGAGTTTGCCTACCAAAGCAGCGCCCGCGCTCTGGCCTATTTCGAATCGCTGCCCGGGCGCGTTCAGATTGACGGCGCCGAAGCGCATCCCGTGACGCTCGGCAACGTGATGATGCTCCCCCGCGGCCAGCATTTCGTCACGGCTTACCTGCAATAGCCCTCGCCCGCTCGAACACCTGCCGCAGCATCTCCGCCGTCAACTTCCCCGTCGACGTATTCTGCTGGCTCGGATGATACGACGTAATCAGCGTGGGCAGCCCCAACCCCAAGTGATACACGCGATTGTGTCCAAACTTAAACGCCGCCATGCTCTGGATCACCCCGCGATCCCGCAGAATCCCCAAGTAACTCCGCAGCGCAATCCCGCCCAGCACCACCACCACGCGTATCTCTTTCAGCAACTCGATCTCGCGCTCCAGATACGGACGGCAGCGCGCGAGCTCTTCCGGCAGCGGCTTATTATCCGGAGGCGCACAGCGGGCAGCCGCTGCAATGTACGCACCCCGAAGCTCCAGTCCATCTTGACGTGCACGGCTCTCAGCCTGCGATGCCAATCCAGTCTCGTGCAGCGCACGATACAGAAAATCACCCGACCGATCTCCGGTGAACATCCGTCCAGTACGATTGGCCCCATGCGCCCCCGGCGCCAAGCCGATCAACAACACCCGAGCCTGCGGATCGCCGAACCCAGGTACAGGCTTGCCCCAGTAATCCCAATCCAGGTACGCCCGACGTTTCACGCGAGCCACTTCGCGATCGTACGTTCGCAATCGCGGGCACAGTTCGCATTCCACGATCTCGCGATTCAGAACTTTCAACGAATCCTTCAAATGCATCTTGTACCATTAAAGCGATGCAAGCCAAGCCATCGTCCGCCGGTGGAATCGGTTCCGCGATTCGGACCCCCCAGGTCGTCCTGATGGTGCTGGCCGGAGTAGCCGTTGCGATTCTCGGCCCGTATGCTCTGTACCAGGCGTTTCCGCATCCGAAGGCTACACGCACGCAGGACCCGCAGGCCGTCGCGCGCGGAATCGATCTGGACATCAGCGGGCTGGACACGCTCCCCGATTCTCTTCGCGATGGCGCCATGCTTCTACTCACCGCTGATCCAGCCGAGTTGCCGGAATCCATCGCCAATCTCGCCGTGGCCACCGGAGAGGACGTTCTGCGTCCGGTGTCGGAAGCCGTGGAGGAGACCCAGCCGGTTTTGTATTGGTCTGCGGCTTTCGCCGTCCCGCCCTACACGGTTTCCATCGCGGATGAACGCGGTCAGGTGATCTCGCGAGCCCAGGGGATTCAGAACACCTCCTGGATGGTGCTGACGCCGCTCCGCCGCGGAGGCGAATATACCTGGCAGGTCACCGTGATGGGCGCATCCGAGAGCGCCTCGTTTCGTGTTCTGGATGACGGTCAGGCCATGCTGTGGAAAGCCATGCTCGCCGCGCATCAGGATTCGCCCCTGCTGATCGGCTTAGTGGCTCAAGAATTGGGCATGCTGGCGATAGCCGAGCGCGAATTCACTGCTCTCACCAAGGCGTACCCCGATTCAAGTACTGCGGCACTTCTGCTTAATAATGTGAGTGAACTGCGAAATCGCTAGGCTGGCGCGGGAGCCGCTTTTTTGCGCGTGGCGCGCCGTTTTTCCACAGGAGGCTGGCGGTCGCTCTTCTTCAGATTGGGCAGCACGATGGACAAGACAAACTTCTTCTCCCCGTGGTCGTCCCACTTGATCACGATATATTCCTCGTTACACGAGAGCACACTTCCCAGCCCAAACTTCGTGTGTTCGACCTGAGCGCCTTGTGCAAAGGCTGGTTTGATGGCCATTTGACCTCT
>Ga0157372_10006471_pt1 | contig 12469 bp, 7 predicted proteins | sample C55metaG_FD_115307 | JGI IMG/M metagenome (GOLD analysis project Ga0157372, IMG submission 115307) | Corn rhizosphere microbial communities from Kellogg Biological Station, Michigan, USA - C5-5 metaG | ecosystem: Host-associated > Plants > Roots > Rhizosphere > Soil | place: USA: Michigan... | reverse complement strand
TGCCACGATCGGTGTACTTGCCTTCGATAAAGATGGGCGCGCTCGGCTTCAGGAGGTTCTCTTTGGGCGCGAAGAAGTCGTCGTTGGCGATCAGCACCGCGCCACCCAGCTGCTCAGACGCCAAATCTATCAATTCAGTAAAGTCCATTTTTAGCCGCAAAAAGGCACAAAAGTCACAAAATAGATTTCAGAACATACTTCTTAATTTCCAAGCGCGGACCGCCGAAGTTTATCAGCAAGCCGTGTTCGATCCGTGAAGCTCGCAAATAACCCAGCAGTTGTGCTACGTGTTCGTCTATCAATGCACGACATCCTTTGATCTCGCAAATCAATCGCCGTTCGATGAACAGGTCAGCTCTAAGCGTTCCAAGAAACGTTCCGTCTTCGTCAAAGACCTTCACTTCCTCTTGTTGCTCGACGTTGATGCCTCTTTTTCTTAGGCGGTGGGCCAGTGCGTTTTCGTAGATCTGTTCGCGATGCCCGTTACGCAAATACTTATGTATGTCAAAGCTCGTTTGCCTGATTATGTTGCACAGCGTGAAGATATCACCGTTGTGAGGATCGGTATTCATTTCTTTTCCTTTCTTTTGCGCTTTATGTGCCTTTTTGCGGCTATCTTAAAAGCATGCGGCCACGTGGCGCACCATCATATATCTTTCTCCCGCGGAGGAAAGTTTTTTGCACGACGCCACTGAGCGTCTCGCCCGCGTAGGGCGTGATCTTGTGGCGATGGCGCAGGGAGTGGGCGTCGACGACGAATTCCTCGTCCGGATTCCAGATCACAATATCGGCATCGTGGCCCACCGCAATCGAGCCTTTCCGCGTCTCCAACGAAACCTGCATCGCGGGATTTGCACACAACCACTTCGTCATATCCAGCAACGAAAACCCGCGCCGCCGCACCTCGGTCCAAACAACCGGCAGCCTGAGTTGCAACGACGCAATCCCGCCCCAGGCTTGCATAAAATCACCACTCTCACGCAGCTTCATTTCTCCCGGACACGGCGAGTGATCGGAAACAACGAAATCGATCGTCCCCTCTGCGAGTCCACCCCAGAGCTCTTCGCGATTCTCACGCTCACGAATCGGTGGACAACACTTAAACTCCGTCGCCCCATCCGCGATCTCTTCCGCGGTGAAATGAAGATAGTGCGGACACGTCTCGGCAGTGATCTTCACACCCTCCGCACGGGCCCGGCGCAACAGCGGCACCGCATCCGCAGATGAAAGGTGAACAATGTGTACGCGCGTATCGAATTCACGACTCAACGCGATCATCAATTCAACCGCTTCATTCTCAGCAGCGCGCGGACGAGAACTCAGAAACGTTCGATAGTCGTCAGGCGGAACACCTCCTGTCGTGATTGGACCAGGCATTTCCGCATGAACGATCAACATTGCCCCGAGCCGCGTGAGTTCAGGCATCGCCTCGCGCAAGTGCTCTTCCGTCACATGTGGAAACTCATCAACACCTGACGGCACGAGAAAACATTTGAAACCCACAACGCCTGCTTCAAACATCGGCGCCAGCTCGGAAGTATTTCCCGGAACCACACCTCCCCAAAATCCCACGTCCACAAAGCAATTGTTTCGCGCGGTTTGTAGTTTCGCTTGAAATCCTGCAAGCGTAGTGGTGGGCGGAATTGAGTTGAGCGGCATGTCGATGAGCGTTGTAACTCCACCCGCCGCTGCGGCAGTGGTTGCGGTCTGAAACCCTTCCCATTCCGTCCGCCCGGGCGAGTTGATGTGAACGTGTGTATCAACCAGGCCCGGCATGATCACTGACTCTTCGCCTGCTTCGATCACCTCGCAATCGCCGCCGCCGCGATCATACTCAACAACGCCAACAATTTTCCCGTCTTGGATGTGGATCGACCGAGGACCAACTGTGTTTGGCAAGACGACTCTTGGCCCACGAATAATGAGATCTGGAACCTGCATGCTCAATATCTTACGACCTGAGAGATTGTTGACATAGCTCAAATTCCTGGACTACTCTCACGATGTTTCCTTCCAAAGGTGCTTGCCATGTATCAACCACTTCGGCATCTCCGTGCCGTTGCATTGCTCGTAACGATCATTTGCCTGGCGGCAGTTTGGGCCAGTGCACAGGTCGCGATCACGGGCAGCATACGCGGAAGGGTGTCCCAACCAAACGGCGATTCTCTGGAGGAAGCTGTTTTGGTCCGGCTGGAAAACATTCGCGGCGTTAAGGCAACAGTCTTCACCGACAACCAGGGACAGTTCACTTTTTTTGGCCTGGCACCTGGCATCTATTACGTTGTCGTCGACGGCGATAATCGTCGCGAGGGCGGAAGCGTAACGGTTGAAGTATTTCCAAGTGCTCCTTCAATTGTGAATGTGTTGCTGAGAGAGAAAACGACCGAACTCAAAAAGAAGGCAACCGCTGTTAGCGCTGCAGAGTTGAGTCAGAAAGTTCCTGCGGCTGCACAAAAAGAATTTGATCGCGCTTCAGCCGCTTCGAAGCAAGGTAAGACTGACGAGGCAATCACTCACTATCGAAAAGCGATCGAGATCTATCCAAACTTCCTGATGGCGCGAAATGATCTGGGAGCGCAACTCATGACCCAGGGAAAGTTGGACGAGGCGGCAGAAGAACTCCGCTATGCAATCGCGATCGATCCGAAAGCTTTTAATCCTCGACTGAACCTCGGCATGGTGTTCGTGAAGCAACACAACTTTATCGAGGGCGCCGATCAACTGAGACGAGCTCTGTCGTTAGATGCAACCTCTGCCTCAGCTCACTTCTATTTGGGTCTTGCACTGATCGGAATGGAAGATGCCGAGAGCGCAGCTAGTGCCGAAAAGGAATTCAAAACTGCGTATACACTTGGCGGCACAAAATATGCGCTGGCGTTATTTCATCTGGGTGAGCTTTACGTCAGTCGTGGAGAACGTGAAGCCGCGCTGAAGGCGTTCCAACAGTATCTAAGCGAGTCTCCCGATGCCCCCAACGCAGCTCAGGTCAGACAGATAATTGCGATGCTGAAGTGACCTCCACAGTCACTAATCGAACTGCCGCCAATACGAATATTTGACCATTTATACAAATATCTGAAACCCAACCTATTCACGTATTTGTACAAAAATACAAAATCTCCGATGCCCAATATCTTGCCCGGGCAGACTACCCCGCTATCTAATGGGTTTTATTACGCCCCATGAGGTTAATGCGCACTGGCATATTTCTTGCCCTCTGACCCACGGATTCGACCCCACCCGGGGAGACAGAACGAGCCTGAACGGTCTTAATCAGCATTCAATCCGGTCTTCCAAAGCGACTCCTACCTAGAACGAGTTGCCGGTCCGAATCGCTTAACAGGTTCAATCAACTGGTTAGAAAACTCAGATTCAGTATTACAGCAGGAGAACCACCTTATGACGAATAAATCTCCAAAAGTGAGACCGCTGTTCAGGGCCATTTGCCTTGCACTTACGGTTTCCTCCCTCTTGCTTGTCTTCAGTGCTTCCGTCTTTGGACAAGCTACCACAGGAAATATCCGCGGAATTGTTACTGACCCCAACGGTCAAGCTATTTCCGGCGCCACAGTGACAGCGAAAAATCAAGGAACAGGTATTGAAAGTACAGCGACCACGAGCGACTCTGGTCTTTACGGTATTACAAACCTGATTCCCGGTGTTTACACCGTAACAGCCGAGTCTGCTGGTTTCAGTAAGAAGGCTGTTAAGGACGTGAATGTAACGATCGGCGTGAACATCGATTTGCCAATTCAAATGGCAGTCGGTACTCCTACCGAAACCGTTACGGTCACGAGCTCGGGTGAAGAAGTAATCTCTCGAGATCAATCTCAAATCTCTACCACAATCGATCCGCGTAGAGTTCAGGATCTGCCATCCAATGGTGCTGGTAACGGTCTCGATACTCTTGCCCTGCTTGCACCAGGCGTCGTCGTAAACAGAGCCGGTGGCACCAACACCAACGGCGCCGGCTTGTCGGTTAACGGCAATCGCGGACGATCAAATAACTTTCAGATCGACGGTGCCGATAACAACGACCTGAGCGTCGGCGGCCCAGCGTTGTTCGTAGATTTCCAGGACTCTGTTCAGGAGTTCCAGGTCATCACGAACAACTTCTCCGCTGAGTATGGTCGAAATCAAGGTGCGGTTGTAAATATTGTGGGCAAGTCGGGTGCGAACGATTTCCACGGTAGTGCATTTTGGCATCACCAGGATGCGGCTGTTCTTAATAGTCTCAACAACATTGACAGACGCAGCGGCGTCGAGCGAAATGATCCCAGCCTTTGGAACGTCTTCGGTGGCACCATCGGTGGACAGTTCCCGCTCCCACGTTTCGGCGAAGGTGGCCCAGCACTTTACAGCGGCAAAGATCGTTTCTTCTTCTTCTTTGGTTATCAGGGAATTCGCAATCCAGCGACGTTCACTTCGCGCTCAACTAGTCTGGGCATCTTTCCGACAGAGTTCGCTCGGCTGCAAAGCACCTTCCCGGGTAATGCAGTAATGAGCACCATCGCTACCTTTAGCCCCTGGGCCATCCCGGGCGCAGAACTCAATAACCAGGTAGCAGGTGTCGGAGTCCCGAGCAAGTTCAACCTGACACCGCCAACCGGTTGTCCTCGCGCGCTTAATGTGAGTGCCACGGTTCCTGCCGGATGCGGCGCGTATACTACGTTCATCAATCCCTCGACTGGCCAGCCATTCCTGACCGGTGGACCATTCGATACGATCAACCTCGGTACTACCGCTGCTCCACAACTGTTCCAGGCCGCGCAGTATCAACGTACTCGACCGGTCGGCTTCAATGAAGACTACTACACGCTTCGCCTGGATTTACGAGTGACAGATAATGACAACATCACGCTCCGTCACATCCGTCAAGAGAGTGCTTCCCAAAATGCCCTCGGAAGTATTGCCAGCGGTTTTAACGGTGATATTCCTGCTAACAGCAAGCACTATCACGCAACATGGACGCGGACATTTAACGCTCTGGTTAACGAATTCCGCGCCAACTATCAGCGAATCGGAGTAGAGTTCGGCGGCGGTTGTAATTCGTCGACTCCAGGATGCATTCCAGGGCCAGACCAAATTGATGTGGCTCTTGCGAACATCGCTTTCACTCCGTCGCTTGGTCTTTCAAAGACCAACACGCTTCCAACAATCGGCCCGGCCACCAATCTTCCTCAGGGACGCATTGGTAAGGTCTATCAATTTGCCGATACAATTCGTTGGGCCAGAGGCAGTCACTCCTGGGTCTTTGGTGCAGAATACAAGTACCTCGATACCATCGTTCCCTTCCTTCCGAACTTCAACGGCAGCTTCACCTATAACTCGGCCACTCGCATCGTGAACAACGCTCCTTCAGGAGTCTCAATCACGTTGGGAGATCCGCTGTTGGCGTTCAAGGAGAAGGACTGGTACTTCTTCGTGCAGGACGACTGGAAGGTCCGTCCGAACCTAACTCTGAACCTCGGCGTCCGTTATGAATATACGGGCCAGCCGATCAATCAACTGCACGATGCAACCGTGGCGCGCGAAAGCGGGCCCCATCCGTTCTTCAATCCGAACTTGCCTTTGGACATTCGCACAGTCCCGGAAATTGCAGCTGACAAGAACAACTTTGCTCCACGTCTCGGCTTTGCTTACACGCCGCACTTCTGGAAGGGTTTCTTTGGTGAGGATGCGACCGTCATTCGCGGCGGATTCTCCCTCGCGTACGACCCCGCCTTCTACAACATTCTTTTGAATGTTCAGAATGCGGCGCCGTTCTCAGTTGCCCTTACTGTTCCGGTGTCGTCACTGCCGGCGTCGGGCTCGCCCGCTCCGCTGCCGCCCAACCCGTTCGGAAATGTTGTCCGGGATGCGGCCCAAGCTTCCGGCATTCTGCCACTTGGCGTGCTTAATCCGATCTTCCTTGCACAAACGAGGGTGACGCCGGATTTCCACTCTCCATTCTCGCGGCAGTTCTCATTTGGTATGCAGCGACAGTTTGGTCGAAACCATGTTGCGGAGGCGCGCTATGTGGGAACCCAGGGTCGAGACTTGTTCCAGAACATCAACGGTAACTTCTTTATCAAACCGTTGGTCACCGGAATAACGAACTGGTTTGGTACCGGTATCAACATGCCGTCATTCGCACACCTGTTGCCGCCGGGAACCACGTTCCAAACCTGTACTGATAACCCGGCTACACTGGATCGCGAAGATGCGTGTAATCAACGTCAATTCGCGCAGGCCGGTATCACGGACCGTGCAAACACTGCATCATCTGACTATCACGCATTGCAGACACGCTACAACGGCCGTTTCATGAACAACGCGTTGAACCTGCAAGCTGCATATACGTGGAGCAAGACTATTGATACAGCCAGCGAGATCTTTGGCTTCGCGGACATCATCTCCCCGAATGCTCAGAATCCGTTCTGTATTGAAGATTGCGAGCGTTCGCTTTCGGCTCTCGATCGTCCACACGCTTTCTCGTTGAGCTTCATCTATGATTTACCGTTCTTTAGGGAACAACGTGGATGGGCTGGACATATTGCGGGTGGGTGGCAGTTCAACGGCACCTACATTCTGACCAGTGGTGCGACCTACACCCCAGGTCAAACGTTCAATGGAGCCTTTGGTTTGGGTAATACGTACCTGACTGCCGGCGATCGTCCGTTCATTGGCAATATCAACGCGGATGAGCGTCTGGTAGCCATTAGCCAACCTGACGCGGCGGTATTGTTCGGTTGCCCGTTGACCAACATCAACGGGTTCTATTCAATGAACCAAATCAATAGTGCTGGTCAATGCGTTGCGACAACGCCTGGTGCCAACCGATTCGTCTTCAACGGCCCTGGCGCCGCGCGGATTTTCGGTACGCCGTTTGGTGATTCGCCGCGCAACTACCTGCGTGGCCCGGCGTTCAACCAACTGAACATGAGCGTGTTCAAGAACATCAAGATTTGGGAGAACTGGCAGCTGCAACTGCGCGGCGAGGCTTTCAACGTCTTGAATCATCCGAGCCCGGGATTCGGTGTTTCGGCGGGTCTGGGTTACCTTCCGAACATCAATGTGGGAACGGCAGGAACTCCAGGCAGTGCGTTTGCGGATCACGGCGACATTAGCTTGTCGAATCGCGTTGTCCAAGTCGGACTTCGCCTTGTGTTCTAAATACGGAAACTGTTCGTAGAGCAGTTTCATTTTGGGGAGGGTTCTTTATGAACCCTCCCTTTTTCAAATATCTGTGATGTGCGTTCAGAGTTCAGCCGCAGATTTTCGCAGATGAACGCGGACCTGATCCGCGTTAATCTGCGAAAATCTGCGGCTGAACTCACAGCAAACTGAAGGAATAACTCAATGAAATACTTCTGCAAACCCCCGCTCGTATTGCTTCTCTCCATTACGATCGCTTTGTCTCAAACGACGAAGCCTCAGAAGCCTCAGGATGAGGTTGGTCCAGACGACGTTGTCAGAATTACCACTCAGCTAGTGCAGACTGATGTGATCGTTGTCGACAACAAAGATCGAGTCATTCCAGATCTCAAAATGGCTGACTTTGAACTCTACGATAACGGTAAGAAACAGGAATTGAAGTTCCTCGAGTTTGTCAGCGTGGATACGGGCCGGCGTACCGAAGGCTCACGTCCTGGTTCCGATGTTCCAGCATCGGCCGTTGAAAACGAAAACATAAAAGGTGTGTCTGCGAAAGAAGTAAAGCGAGTGATTGCTTTTGTCATTGACGACTTAACTATTCCCATTCAGGACTTGTCAACTATTCGCAACCTCCTGCTGGATTTCGTCGACAACAAGATGCTGGACGGCGATCTCATCACGATCACGCGCGTGGTCGGTGGCAAGGGATTGTTGCAACAGTTCACAAGCGACCGAAATGTTTTGAGAAAGGCGATTAATGCAATCAAGCCGGTGGCCCATCCATGGTCGACAGTAGGAGGTCCCGAGCCTAAGCGAATCGAGAATCCCCGCGCGGCTAGTGCATCCACGGAAAGTCCGGTTGAAGATTTGCCGGAGTCGGTGGAAGATAGAACAGAGTTTTTCACCCCCACCGATGAGGTGAACCAGTTCTTTCGCGGTTTTTCGACTTTGTCGACTGCCACCTACGTTATTGACAGTCTCAAGGAGATTCCGGGACACAAGAACCTGGTAATTATCTCAGGTGGCATCCCCATATTCCCGGCTAATGCAGATCCTTCGGCGCCGGTTGTCGCGAACGTAACATATCTCTTTCAGCGTCTGAGCGACGCCGCTCTCAGAGCAGGCGTCACTATTAGTGCGATGGATCCGCGTGGACTCAGTGCCACTCCGGGAACGGTCAGTTTTACTGAGACCGAAGGTCGCTCAAACTATCAAGCGGAAATCATGGGCCAACGCACCGGATTTGGACGTGGTGGCACAGCCGACCAGGCTACGCTGAGTCCTTTGCTTGCGGGAGCGTCAGAACGATTGGGTTTGAGCACGATCGCAAAACTCACGGGTGGCGTTTCGGTTGCGAATACCAACGACTTCGCCTCAGGTTTGGAAAAGGTTTTGTCACGGAGCAGAGGATATTACCTGCTCGCTTACACGCCGTCCGAGAAGTTCGACCGCAAGTATCACAAGCTCGAAGTAAAAGTAAAACGGTCGGACGCTCGAGTTTTCCATCATGAAGGTTACGCGGCGAGAGAAGATCGCCCACGAGCGGAACGCACGAAAGAAGAGCAGATTGTGGCCGCTGCACGGTCTCCGCTGGCGAAAAGAGATCTGGAAATCTCTCCGAGCATAGCCTTAAAACTCTCGCCGGAAACTAACAAGGCTGCGGTGGAGGTTCACGTCCTGATCGATCCGAAGAAATTGAACTTCACCCAGGCGAACGGCCACTACAACACGTCGTTGGACGTCGTCGGCTTTGTTTTGGACGAACTAGGAAAGCAACGCGGCGGATTTAGTGAGACCTTGAATCTGAATCTAACGCAGGCGAATTACGACATAGCTCAAAGTGGGATCATTTACACCGCCGCAATTGATTTACCACCCGGCTATTTCCAGCTTCGTACTGTAGTTCGCGAGGCTTCTTCGGGCGCGCTTGGAACTTTCGCAAAGTATCTCGAGATTCCCGATCTTTCAAAGAAAGACTCGTTGGCGTTGAGCAGTCTTTTCCTCTTCGCAGTCGATAAGAACAATCAGCCGACGCCGTTGACTGCTATCCGGAACGTTCCGCAAACGAACGACGTGCGTTATGCAGTTCTGATCTACAACCCGAAACTGAAAGACGGCCAACCGAAACTCACGTCTCAGTTGATCATTAGCCAGGGTGGGAAAGTTCTGTTGCGCGAACCCGAACAAGCAGTGGAGGCGATTGCGAACAACCAGCACGCGAAGATCGGACAGTTTGGTGTCTCAAAAATGCAACCCGGTCGTTACACCTTAACCGTGGTGATAACCGATACATTGGCAGACAAGAAAAAACAAACAATCTCGCGCAGTCTTGATTTCACAGTCGTTCCTTAACCAGTGCCTTTTGTGGCCCTATTCAAACACCGGAGGGGGTGGTGGTAAGTTCGACACCACCTCGTTCGGGTTGTGCAAACCAAACACCTGCTCGTACGCCGCAGCGATTGCCGCATAACTGATCGGGAACACCAAAAACACACCGACGTAGCAGAGCAGAACCCCCGCTATATTCAACAACATACTCAGCATCATCATTCCCAGAATACGCCAGAAGTTTGCCATCGCCGCTTTGAAACTTAGTTTCACTGCGTCGAAGCCCTGCATCTTTCGATCGGTGATGAGAGGGTAAGAGAAGGTGAAGCCGACCGAGATGATGATGACGATTGCGAGAAAGACTATCCAGAAGATGCCGAACATGACGAACACGCTCAGCATCGCCGCCGGGTTAGGTTCGTCCGTTGCGGTCTGTGCCGCCATCGAAAGTATGAGGCTCACGTAGAAGAGGAAGTAAGCGGGAATCGCGATCGCGATTATCGGCACCATGTGAAGCAGCGTCGCGATGACACTTGGCCCAAAGTAGTCGAAGCCTTTGAACAACGTGCCGAATTCAATCGGCTCGCCGCGTCTTCTTTTGAAGAAGGCCAGGTACATTCCACACATCATTGGTCCCATGAGAATTCCCATCGGGACGGCTGATCCGATCAGCACACCCACCAGACACATACCAACAAACAACCAGTACTGGTCCTTCACCATCGCCCATCCGTCCTTGATGCATTGCACAGGTTGGACAGCGTTTCGTTGAAAGGGGATCTGAGGTGTCATTTTGTTTTCCTGAAGACTGAGATGTTTCGAGCTTCGAATTCTTGAAACTAATATGCCGAAGGGGTTCGGGTCTGTGCCGCGCTGTTGGGTCAATGTCAGTACCACCTGCGGTGGCGGGTGGGTCAACGATCGCAATCACGCATGATACAAGGGTCGACCCACCCGCTACCGCAGGTGGTACTGACATCGACCCAAGTGCAATCCTGACTATTAAGCAAATCAGCTCCAACCCTGGGCTGGAATTAGTTAACGCCTTCGGCGTTTAAGAGGCCGTGCGTCAAGGGCGCGGCACCTGTCTGATTTCTGGTTTTGGGAACCGCCCGAACGGTCCGCCCTCTCGATCGATGCGAATGATTGGCGTGCTCCGCGGCGTAAGAACAGTTGAATAATGGCCTCCGTACGGAGAGCGAAAGTACGGAGAAGAGTACGGAACGAATGTGTAACTAATTTTCCCCGGGTGCTGAAACCAGAACCCTCTGTTTCGGAACCGAATACGGCGTATTCCAGCCAAATGCGAGACCATGACGACCACGTCGCGGCCGTTGAAAAACTCACCCTCGCCTTGATGTTCACTCCAGAAGTCGAAATTGTCACTCTTTTTCTTCTGACATTCAGAAACATTTCCGCCGGCAATCTTTCGACATGAGCCGACGTTTCGCCCCTGAAAGTTCACCTTGCCTTCACGAATCGTGATCTCGTCGCCGTTTGGTCGAATATCGATGCGGTAGTTCCCTTTGTCGCCAATGGTGACGGATGTCGAGGTTCCTGCAAACGCGATGTTGGGCACTTCTTTACTGTCGAATCTCGCAACGTCGAGGATGGCGGAGCCGCGCAAGAGCTTCAGTGAGATCGATTCAGACGACAACTGCTCCAACAGAATTTCCGACTCACCGTCGATCCTGAGATTGGTGTCGGGCAACATCGTTAGCTCTGCATAACTGTGAGCGCTCGTGCGCACTTTGTCGCCTGGTTCGAGCTTCGACTTTTCAGTTAACAGTTCCCAGTCTTTCGACGGACGAATAAACTCAACACCGGCCTCGACGAAGTTGACGGTGCCAGGCCTCGCCGAAACAACATACCTGCCTTTGCTGCTCTGTGTTTGATCGATTGGAAAATCTACCGACGGCTCCTCATCTTCCTTTTTGTTGGCCCAGGGTGATTCTTTCTTCAACAGGCGGTTTGCCTGGACTAACTCATCCGCCCTCGCACGGCTCCAGGAGTCGAAGCTGTCTTCCGGTTTTTGGTTTCCCTCATTGATGGTGACTTCTTGTTTCGAGGCTATCGCACTTCGTTTTTCTTTAATTCGACGGCCGTTTATGACAGCCTCGCCGTCGCGCACAATCAGTTCTGTGCGTTCAGGCTCGCCGGCATTGATGCGAAATATCCCCGGACGAGTTATGAACACCTCGGCGCTCGGAGTAATGATTCTGATTAGTTCGTATACCTGGTCGACCGATTCAGCAAAATACGATGCGTTTTCACCTTCATTCGCGACAATCTCGAGACTGATCGAGCCCTGGTTGAGTTTCAGCCTCATCTTGTCGTACGTGTCGCTGAAGATTTGAAGCTCTGAATCTCCCGCAACGCGTAGATAATTTCCGGGTTGAAGCAGGAGTTCGGCGTAAGAGTCAGGCCCGGTTTTGACGAAGTCGCCTTCCTGCAACTTCAAGCCGGGTTCGAGATCGAACTTTCCATCGTCGCGCTGGTAAACCACCTTGCCTTTGACGGCGTTCGGTCGTATGCCACTGACGAAGCCTTCAAACGTTTCCTGCTGCTGTCCGGTGATTGAGAAGGCCAGCAGACTGATGACGATCAAAGCGAAGCCCAAAGTGTATGGGGTGCGAGTCACGTGTTGCGAATTGATTCCTTAAGATCTTAGGGTTGTCAGAAAGTCGACGAGCAAATTTTGGGCTACCTGCAAACGGTATTTCGCAGTGGATCGAATGTCATCGATGGGAGAGATTTCACGCAAAAGACTTGCGCAGGCTGTCCTGATGGTTTCGTCGTCGGGCTTTCGTCCTCGTAAAGTATCCTCAGTTTCGACGCAACGCACAACTATTGGCGCAACGCTTCCGACGACGATTCTTGTGTCGTCGATCAGTTCCCGATCGGTTCTGCCGGTTGCTGCAAAACAGACTTTCGAAATCGCCTGCGCTTTGCGCGTGCCGACTTTGCGATAGTAATGCGTGACGTTTGCTGTGTTACGAGGCAG
>Ga0157372_10006469_pt1 | contig 12474 bp, 9 predicted proteins | sample C55metaG_FD_115307 | JGI IMG/M metagenome (GOLD analysis project Ga0157372, IMG submission 115307) | Corn rhizosphere microbial communities from Kellogg Biological Station, Michigan, USA - C5-5 metaG | ecosystem: Host-associated > Plants > Roots > Rhizosphere > Soil | place: USA: Michigan... | reverse complement strand
GACCGACCGCTACCGATTCGATTGGCTCGAGGCGGCGATGCGCGGCGACCTCGAGGCGGCGCTGCGAGCGGCGCAGGGGAGCGCCGCACGTGATTCCGACGGCGTCTGGCTTTCCCTTGTCGGGTTTGACGCTGTCTACCTCCTGAGACCGCGTCTCGCGATCCCGGCGCTCCAGCTCGCGGACAGCGCGATGACCGCCGCGGGGGCGGGGTTGCAACGGGTCGCGCTCTCGATCGCCCTCCACGAGGCCGGCCGCTACGACGAAGAATTGGCGACACTCGAGCGCGGGCGTCGAGCGTTCCCCGACAATCGGAACATGCTCGTTCAGGAGCTCAGTCCGTTGGCTGGCCTGCGGAACGGCGCGCGCGCCATCGCGCTCGCGGATACAGTGCTTCGTGGCGAGACCGACTCCGTCGGCCCGTCTCTCGTCGGCGTGTTGGACGGCGCACTCGAGGTGCGCGCGCATGGCGATCCGCGCTCAGCCGAGGAGATTGCGCGGCTGGCGCTCGCGTGGTGTTCAGCGCATCCGATGAAGCAGGAGCCAAGCATTCGCGCGTTCCGTCACGGTCTCGCGTTCTTTCTACTCGGCGGGCTCGATTCGGCCGAGACGTACTTCGCCCGGGCGCAGCCCGATCCGTGGTTCCAGGCGCCCGCGTATCTCGCCGTCACGCGGTTCCTGCGCAGCCACGATCGCATCGCCGCGGCGCACACCGCCGACTCGCTCGGAGCCCTCGATCGCCGATGGATGTTCGGCGGCAATACGTTCGCGCAGGCGGCGATCATCGCCCACCTCGGCGACTCGGAGCGGGCGACGCAACTCCTTCGGCAGGCGGTCGCGCGCGGCCAGCCTATGTTCGCCTGGCACGTTTCGCCTGTTCTCGACCCACTTCGCCGCTATCCCCCGTTCGTCGCGCTCATCACACCGGAGCGTTAGGCGGCGCTTCGGCCTGGTGACACTCTGTCACCAAATCCGCACGCGATCCGCCGGCGCGAGGTACAGCTTCTCTCCCGCCTTCACGTTGAAGGCCGGATACCACGGGTCGAGATTGCGCACCGTGAGCGCACGCCACGGTCCCGGCGAGTGCCCGTTCGTCAGCAACTGCCGCCGCAGGGCGGGATCGCGGAACTTCGTCCGCCAGATCTGCGCGAAGCTCAAAAAGAGCTGCTGATCCCCCGTGAGGCCGCCCACCGCCGGCGCCGACTTCGCGGCGAGCGAGGCATGGAACGCGTCGTACGCGGCGGTGATGCCGGCGAGATCCGCGATGTTCTCGCTCAGCGTCTGTTGTCCGTTGATCGCCAGGTCGGGGAAGGGATGGTACGCGCCGTACTGAAGCGCCAACGCGTGCGTCGAGCTCTTGAAGTGCGCGAAATCCGACGGCGTCCACCAGTTGCGCATCAGGCCCTTGGCATCGAACGCGGCACCGAGATTGTCGAAGCTGTGGCTGATCTCATGTCCGATCACCGCGCCGATGCCGCCGTAGTTCATCGCGTCGGCCCGCTCCGCGTCGAAAAAGGGCGGTTGGAGGACCGCCGCCGGAAAGTTGAGCGCGTTCATCGCCGGCATGTTGACCGCGTTCACCGTCTGCGGCGTCATGACCCACATGTTCGGATCCACCGGCTTGCGAAGATCGGCGATGCTGCGGGAGAACTGAAAGCGTTCGACCCGATCCGCGTTGCCGTATGCATCCGTCGGAGACACGACCAGCGCGGCATAACTCGGCCATTGGTCCGGATAGCCGATGCCGACGCGAAGCGTCTGAAGCTTGGCTTTTGCCTCCGCCTTGGTCGACGGCGCCATCCAGGCGAGCGCGTCGATGCGATGCTCGAACGCGCGAATGAGGCCCGCCACCATATTCTGCGCGTTCGCCTTGGCTGCCGGCGGAAAGTATCGGTCGACGTATGCCTTGCCGACGACGAAACCGAGCGCGTCACTCGTCGCGGCCACGGCGCGCCGATCGCGCGACTCCTGCTCCTCGGTGCCGTTCAAGGTCTTGCCGAAGAATGCGAAGGACTCGCGATCGAACGAGGCCGGCAGAACGGCAGCATGATCCTCGATCGCGTGATAAGTGAGCAAGGCCTTCCACGATGCGAGCGCTTGATTTCCCGCGAGCGCGGCGATCCCGGTAATGGCGCTCGGCTGCCAGGCGACGAGCGAATCCTCATTGGCCAGTCCGGCCGCGGCAAAGAACTCGTTCCAATCGAGCCCCGGCGCCTTGCGCGCAAAATCGGCGCGCGCCCAGTGGTTGTTGCCCTTCGCCGGGTCCTCGCTGTCCTCGACCTTCCAGTGCACGCGGGCGATTCGCGTTTCGAGCGCGATCAGCGAGTCGGCGTTCGCCCGCGCGCTCGCAATGCCGGCGAGTGTGAGCATTTTCTCGACGTGCGCGCGATACGCGACCCGCATCGCGAGCATCGCCGGCGACGTGTCGAGGTAATAGCTCCGGTCGGGCATCGCGACGCCGCCCTGAAGCAGATACGCCGCGTTGCGTCCCGGGTGGTTGAAGTCCTGAGCGACCCAGAGCCCGAACGGATTGTCCGTGTGCAGATTCGTGTTGTTGATCGGGTCGACGTCGGCCCGGAGATGCGCACCGATGAAATGCGCGAGCGCCGCCTTGCTCGAGATCGCGGCGATGCTGTCGAGCAGCGGCCGGATCGGCGAAGTCCCCCGCGTCGCGATCGCCGCCGTGTCGAGATAGGCGTGATAGAAGTCAGCTTCCTTGCGCTCATCGGTTCCGTCTGCGGTGTGTACCGCGGCCGCGCGATGCACGATCTCGATCACGTTCGCTTCAGCCCGCTTCGCAGCGATATCGAAGGAACCGAAGCTGCTCCGCTCCGGCGGGATCTTGGTCGCGCGATCCCAGTTGCCGTTCGCGTATTTATAGAAGTCGTTCCCCGGGCGCACCGCCGTATCCATCGCCGCGGCATCGAGGCCCGCGATTGTGCGCTGAGCGCTCGTCGTCACAGGGATTGCGAGTATCGCGGCCGTGCAAGCGACCACGCGAGTGAGGCGGCGGTTCATGCTGGCACTCCAGGTGCAAGTAGTCCGTGAGCGAGGAGAAATGCATCTCCCGCAACGACCGCACCAGCCTGCGTCGACGGCTAGGTTGTCAGCAGCTGTTTAACCTTTGACGTCGTAGCGCCTCAGTAGGCCGCACGCCCATCATAGCCGCCCGTGAAATCACGAATCCTGATCGCCCTTGCCGTCGGTGCACTCGTAGGTTGTTCCGACTGGACGGGCGTCAGCTCACGCTCACGCTGCGCGAGCACCTTGGCGGAGGTGCCGTTCGGACAGACCTGTACGTCGCGCCGTGATTAGCCGACGACTACTGGGTCAGCCGCGCGGCCGGACGCCCAGCTCTGTGTCGAGCTCCCTCAAAGCCGCGTCATAGTAGGGATCCGGAGCCGCCGCCGGCGGGAACTCGCGAATCGGCGCGGGGCGCGATGTGTGGGACGGCGCGAAGATAGCGCGCGCGAAACGATAAACCCCGTACCCGATCACCCCGACGATCGCCAGCTTGAAGGCGATCACGAGAAGGGCGAAAAGGGTACCGACGAGGCCGGCGGTCAGCGCCAGCGCAAGAAGCGCAACCGGGATCGTGATGGCGAGCCCGATGATGACCTTGAGGAGTGTCCAAAGAACGCGCATCGCATGCCTCCAACCGGCACCGCTGGCTGTGGAATGTTGCTGCCATCGAGGACTGGATCGCCCTCGCCAGGTCCCTACGGAAACGAGGCGCGTTTGGTTCCAGCCATTGGGGGCGACGCTTGCGCTCCATCGTCACTGGTATCAACGTGCTAGAAGAACCCGCCAAAGGGGCACGGATGAGCAAGTACACTCTCAGCGTCAACGGGCAGTCGAAAACGGTCGACGTGGCGCCGGACACACCGATGCTCTGGGTGCTCCGCGACTCCTTGGGCCTGGTCGGCACCAAGTACGGCTGCGGAATCGGCGAGTGCGGCGCGTGCACGATTCACGTCGACGGTTCGCCTCGGCGGGCGTGCCAGACGCCGGTCTCCGAGGTGGGCCGGGCAGCCATCACTACCATAGAAGGCCTTTCGCCGGACGGTAAGCATCCGCTCCAGCGGGCGTGGGTCGAGCTGGATGTTCCGCAATGCGGCTACTGCCAGTCCGGCCAGCTCATGACGGCGGCCTCGCTGCTCAAACAAGATCCGCGGCCGAGCGACGCCGAAATCGACAAGACGATGGCGGGCAATCTTTGCCGCTGCGCGTCGTACACTCGCATGCGGGCCGGTATCAAGCGCGCCGCCGAGTTGGCCGCCTCCGGCATATCGGACAAGGGAGGCCGCGAATGAAACCGCTTCGCAAGTCATCGCCGCCGGCAGTCGACCGACGAGAGTTCATCAAGGTCAGCGCGCTCGCGGGGGGCGGCCTGTTGTTCGGCGCGTATCTCCGCTTCGGAGAATCCGTCGCCTACGCGGAGAGCGCCCCGATCGCGGAGACCTTCGCGCCGAACGTGTTCATCAGCATCGCGCCGAACGGAGCGGTGTCGATCATCGCGCCGAACTCCGAGATGGGGCAGGGCATCAAGACCGGGCTTCCCATGATTGTCGCCGAGGAGCTCGACGTCGCGTGGGAAGATGTGACGATCGTGCAGGGCGATTTGAATTCGGCGTATGGCCGCCAGGCGTCCGTCGGCAGCGGATCGACGGTCGGCAACTACACGCCGCTCCGTCGAGCCGGCGCGACCGCCCGCGCCATGCTCGTCGCCGCCGCCGCGCAGACGTGGGGCGTGCCGGAGAGCGAGTGCACGACGGAGCGAAGCGCGGTCATTCATGCCGCGTCGAAGCGACGCGCCAGGTACGGCGATCTCGTGGCGAAGGCCGCAACGCTAACTCCTCCCGAGAACGCGCCGCTCAAAGACCCAAAAGACTTCAAGCTGCTCGGCACGCGCGTTCCCGGCGTCGACAATCAGAAAGTCGTCACGGGCGCGCCACTCTTCGGCATCGACGTGAAGCTGCCGGGAATGCTCTTCGCGACGTACACGAAGTGTCCCGTCTTCGGCGGAAAACCGAAAAGCGCCAACCTGGATGAAGTGAAGAGTCGGCTGGGCGTGCGCGATGCGTTCATCCTCGACGGCATCGAGACTTTGACGCCCGGCGTCGCCATCGTCGCCGACACGACGTGGAACGCGTTCAGCGCGACCGACGCGCTGAAGGTTCAGTGGGACGAGGGGCCCGTCGCCGCACAAAGCAGTGCGGAGATGGCGCGCCAGGCGGATCAACTCGCGAAAGCGACTCCGCCGGCGCCGCTACCGGCTGGCGCGAAGGCAGTCGAAGCCGCGTATCACTACCCGTTTCTCGCGCACGCGACGCTCGAGCCGCAGAACTGCACGGCGGTGTTCAAGAACGGCGTCATGGAGATGTGGACGCCGACTCAAATTCCCGCGAGTGGCCAAGGTCTCGTCACCCGCGGACTCGGCCTCGCGCCGAAAGACGTCATCGTTCACATCACCCGACTCGGCGGCGGGTTCGGTCGCCGGGGCAGCAACGAGTTCTCGATCGAAGCGGCGGCGATCGCCAAGCGGCTGGAGGGCACGCCGGTCAAGCTGATGTGGAAGCGCGAGCACGACTTCGGGCACGACAACTATCGCTCGAACGGCTGGCACTACTTCACGGCCGGTCTCGACGGTGGCGGCAAGGTCGTCGCGCTGCACGACGCGTTCGTGAAAATGCAGGGCGGTCCCGGCGACATGAGCGCCGGCGGATTCCCGTTTATCGCGATCCCGGGTTCACAGGTGCAGTCGAGCAAACTGCCGCCTGGCATTCCCACCGGATTCTGGCGTGCTCCCGGCGACAACGGGAACGTCTGGGCGACGCAGTGTTTCGTCGACGAACTCGCTCACGCGGCTGGCCGCGACCCAGTCGCGTTCACGCTCGACTTGATCAGCGCGGTTCCCGCGCCGAACCCCGCGGCCGGCGGGCGCGGGTTCGACCCGGCGAAGATGACGACGGTTCTCAAGCTCGCGACGGAAAAGGCCGGGTGGGGCTCGCCACGTCCGCGCGGCGAGGGGCTGGGCTTCGCGATCACGCACACGAACAACGCATACGTCGCGATCGTCGCCGACGTGTCCGTGACTCGTGACGGCCAACTCACGGTGAAAAAGCTCACGGCCGCCGTGGACGCCGGGACGATCATCAACCTCAGCGCGGCCGAAGCGCAGGTCCAGGGCGCGATGATCGACGGCATCGGCGCGGCGTGGTTCCAAAAGGTCACGATCGAGCACGGCGCCGCCGCGCAGACGAACTTCGACGAGTATCCGATGCTGCGGATGAACCATGCACCGAAGCTCGTCGAGGTTCATTTCATCAAATCAGTCGCTCCGCCGACGGGGCTGGGCGAGCCGGGCCTGCCGGCGGCGGCACCGGCCGTGTGCAACGCGATCTTCGCCGCGACGGGGAAGCGCGTACGAACGCTTCCGATCGTCGATATGGATTTGAAATGGGCATGAAGACCGGACAGAACTGACGGGAGTCTACACCGGTCGCTCTGGCAAGCACGCACCCTGAGCCGCTTCTAGTCCGCGCGGCGGGCCCGTGGGCCTCACATCCATATATGCCATGCGGACGTCCTTTCCGTAGAGCACGAACGACAATGTCGAAACGGCATACGGATACGGTATCTCGGAGACGTCGGCGCTCACGGGCCCGTAGTCGGACGGCGCCTGCGCGAACACGCCCGTCGCGATCGCCGACAGAAACGTGCCGGCCGCCAGCGCACTTTGAATCCGGAACCAGGTCATGTGCAGCGTCCTGTAGGCGGAGTGGATCGACGCGGTGAAGCTACGTTCAGCCGATCTCGTCAGCCACCGGGAGCCCCTTGCGCCTTCTGAGCTGCTAGTCCGACTGCAACGCCGTCTTCGGATCGAGCCGCGCGGCGCGAGCCGCGGGAATCAGGCTTGCCGCCGCGGCCACGACAAGCATTGTCGTCACCACGACGCCGAACACGCGCGGATCTCTCGGTCCCTGGTCAAAGAGCAGTGGTTCGACCCAACGCCCCGCGACGAGCGCGATCGCACCTCCGACTACCACACCGGCTGTGGCGACGCGCACCCCTTCCGTCACGACGAGGCGCACCACGCGCGATTGCCCCGCGCCGAGCGCGAGCCGAACGCCGAGTTCATGTTGACGCTGCGTGACGTTGTACGCGATCACGCTGTAGAGTCCCACCGCGGCGAGGATGAGCGCGAGCGCCCCGAACGCCGTGAACAGAGTGGCGCCTATGACCCACGGTCGCATCTGGGCATCCACGAAATCGCCGAGGCGTCCGACGGTGACGTACGACGCGCCCGGCATCTCCTGTTGGAGGCGCTTTCGCAGCGGTTCAGCGAGCTGTTTCGCGTTCGAGCTGCGCACGAACAGGCCGCCGACCTGCGGCTGCCACTGCGCAGCCGGCATGTAATAGAAATAGAGCTTGGACTCGGGCTCGATCGACTGCGAGTGGATGTCCTCCGCCACGCCGACGACGTACCGGCACGGCACCGTGTCGATCAACCCGACGCGCATGCACTTACCGATCGGGTCCTGCCCCGGCCAAAGCACGCGTGCCATGGACTGCCCGACGACCGTCACGAGGGGCGCGCCATCGATGTCGGCACTCGTAATCCCTCGTCCGCGGAGAATCCGCGTGCCCATCGTCGTGAAATAGTCCGACGAAACGGTGTTGAAGTCGAATTCGCCAAGCAGGTCGGTGGAATCGATGCCGGCCACGAAAACGGGATACGACGACATGCCGCCGAACGGTATCGATTCCTGCAGCGTCGCGTGGGTCGCACCCGGTACGCTCAAGGCGGCGTCGAGTAGTCGCAGGCGCAACGTCGTTTTCGCCGCGCTGTCGACGCGCGCATCACGGATGTTCACCTTGACCTGAAGGACCGAATCCGCGTCGAACCCAATGCGCACGTCGTGCACGTTTCGCAAGCTCTGAACGAACAGTCCCGCGCCCACGAGCAGGACGACGGAGAGTGCGCTCTGAACCAGCAGCAGCGCCGTCCTCAACCTGCTTCGCCGATGTCCGCCGTCGCGAGCGCCGGATTTGAGGTCACCGATCAGATCGCCGCGCCGGATTTGCGTGAGCGACGCCAGGCCCGCGACCACGCCGGCGAAGATCGTGATGAGCGCGGCGAAGCTCAGCGTCCGCCAATCGCCGAGCACTGACGGGCGGTCCGTGCCAGGAAGAAACGCCGCGCTCAGCACGCCGCTCGCCCATATCGCGACGACGATCCCCGCCGCGCCGCCGAGTGCCGCCAGCACCATGCCTTCGGTGAGCGATCGCGCGAGGAGCCGGCGCCCACTGACCCCGAGCGCGATCCGCACCGCCGTCTCGCGCTTCCGACGCATGGCGCGGGCCAGCATGAGGTTTACCACGTTCGCGCACGCGATCAACAGCACGATGATCGTCACGCCGCTCAGCCATTTCGCCGCGGGGGTGGTGTTTGACGCGTCTGGCCCACGCTCGGCCAACACCGACGCGGCAAGCGCCCGTGGGCGAAGCTCGCTCAACGGCGCGTTCCCGTCATACTGTCTCTGGTAGCTACGGCGAAGCGCATTCGTCAGATCCGCGGTCGCGGCGCTCACGGTGACGCCAGGGTTTCGCCGCGCCAGCAACTCCAATCCGATCGCGGTGCCGTACGTCGTCGCCCAGTTCTTTGGCGGCCGCGTGGACGCATAGGTAGACACGGGGACGTATGCGACCGGCGGAAGAAACTGCCAAACGCCGACGAACCGATCGGGCGTCACGCCGATGACCGTATACGGCGCCGCATCGATCTGGACGACAGAGCCGATGACATTCGCGCGTCCGCCGAAGTCCGTCTTCCAGGCGTAGTAGCTCAGCACCGCCACGGGTGCTAGCTGCTCCGGCGAATCCTCGGTCAGTGTGAAATAGCGGCCGATGACGGGCGGCGCGTCGAAGAATCCGAAGAAGTTGGCGCTCACCACGGCGACCGGCTCCATGCGCGTGTCTTGGCCGACGCCGATGGCGAGCGACTTGCGCGAGAACGCGGCGACCGAGACTTGTGTCGAGTACGTCGCGAGATCCTTGTACCGCGCGTACTGGCCGCCCCGTTCCGCCTCGATGCCGCGCGAGGTTCGGTAGAGGTACACGCGGTGCACGGACGACGGATGGATCAGTCGCGCCGGCGGCCGGAAGAGCAGGCGGTCGACGAGGGAGAACATCGCCGAGTTCGCGCCGATGCCGAGGCCGAGCGTGAGCGTCACGCCGATGGCGAAGGTGGGAGCGCGCCGAAGCGCGCGCAGGGTGTGCGTCGCGTCTTGCCATACCGCCTCGAGCGACGGCCGGAGCCACACGCCTCGCGATTCCTCGCGCATGTACGTCTCGTTTCCCATCGTGCGGCGTGCGGCATCGCGCGCGTCGTCCGGCCGCATCCCCTGTTTCACCAGCCGGTCTTGGATCATCGTGCGGTGGAACTCCATTTCGTCGGCGATGTCGCGGGCGTTGTTGGACCGGCGAAGCAGATAGGCGATTCGTCTCAGCAGGCGCATGGCGATGACGTCCTCCCTCTCAAGCGAATTCGAGAACGGCTTGGATCGCCGTCACGACGCGGTCGAACTTCTTGCGCTCGGCGGCGAGCTGCTTTCTACCGGCTTGCGTGAGCGTGTAGTATCGCGCGCGACGGTTGTTCTCCGACGTCCCCCACTCCGCCCGAACGCAGCCGTCGAGGAGAAGGCGTTGCAGGGCGGGGTAGAGGGAGCTCTCCCCGACCTGCAACACGTCGTGCGACAGTTCCTTCACTCGCTCGGCGATGCCGTACCCGTGCTCGGGCCCGCGGACGAGCGTTCGCAGGACCAACATGTCGAGCGTGCCGGGAAGGAGCTCCGCCGGATTTGTCGCTGCCACCGTGTCTCCCATCGATAGACGATAGGTGAGACAGTGTGATCCCGGAAACCGTTCGTCAATGCCCCATCGGCGGACGATGGGAGTGGAAACACGAAGCCCGTCGGAGTCCGGTGAGCGGCCCTGACGTCACCGGGCGGCCGGCGCGAGTTCGGGGTTGACCGCGTCTGTGAGAAGTCGGATTGTTGAAGATGCGAAGAGCGGCCGCCCGCTTGGTCAATCGCGCGCTCTCGGCCGGGGAGCGGGCAGTGCCATTCCTTCGCACACGGCGATGCCCGTGTTGCCAGTGGGCGGGCACGCGCTTCCGCACCATCGCGTTCGTCGAATACTCGCGTGGGGACGCCCAGTGTCCCTCGTGCGGAGCGATGGAGCGGCATCGGGCTCTGTCTTCCTTCTATCCGGGCTTTCTCAAGTCGCTCCCGCGCCAACCCGGCAGAGCGATTCACTTCGCCCCGGAAAGGCCGCTCGTCTCGTCCATCGAGCCGTACTGCAAAGCGTATCAGACCAGCTCATATCCCAAGCAGGGGTGGGCGGATCTGAATCTCGATCTAATGAAGCTCGACCTGCCCGATGCGTCGTGCGACCTCTTCGTCATGAACCACGTGCTCAACTGCGTGCCGGACGACAAGCCCGTCGTTCGGGAAATGGCGCGTGTGCTGACGCCCGGCGGAATGGTGCTCGCCACGATGGGCTTGAAGGAGGGACGGACGTTCGAGCACCCGCGGGAGAGCAACGAGACGTATCGAGATTACGGAATCGACGATCTCCCGAGCCGGTTCGCCCCATTCGGCATGCGAACTGTTTACGCTGCCGACAATCTCGATGCGCCGGCGCGCCGCCTTCACGGAATTCCCGAGGCGATCCCCGTCCTCGTTCTCATCAAAACCTGACCGCAAGCTCGGCGGCTAATAATGCTGCAACCGAGTCGCGTTGAGCGCGGCGGTAGTCAGCGTGACGGCAAAGGCTCTCGACGCCGCGCCCGACGTGGTGAAGCCAAGCGCGTTGCGCCAGCTATCCGGCGCTTCGGGATGCGTTCCCAAGAGGATCACCCATCCGTTTCCGAAGCTGCCCTGCGCGATGGCCGGCGTGCCGTCGGCGTACTTGGCGACGACGTCACCCCAGCCGGTGAGTTGGGGGCCGTCTTCCCAATACTGCTCCAGCGGCGTCGAACCGGCGACGTCTATGTGTACCGATGCTTTGCGAACACCGCGAGCTTCGGCGGCAAAGAAGGGGAATCGGACGCCGGACGTGAGATTGAGTCCGTTGTACGGAGAATTCCCGGCGAAGAACGCGCCGGCGCAAATGCCGAGGTAGTTCAAGCCACCTTGCACCGCGTTGCGCACGTGCGCTGCGGCGGCCGGTGTCAGACTGTTACCGATCCGCTCGAAGTTGCCGCCGGGGACGATCAACAATCGATATGCGCGCAGATTCGCGGCGGTCATGGCGTCGAGCTGCCGGGAGCTCGCCATCGCATAGCTGAGATGCGCGTCCTGAAGAATCCTCTCCACTGCCGTGACGTCACCCGCGGACGCGCCGCTTCCATTGAACAGGAGAACGGTCGCCGGCTCGGGCGCGCGACTGCTGCAGGCGGCCGCGACAAGGCATGCGCCAAGAATCCTGGAGTACATGGCGCCCAGAATCTACGACGGGACGAAGGGCGCCGTCGACGTCGCGGGGGGGAGACCTCACCTTGAACGCGGTCGCCTCGGCGGTGGATCCGGCGGCCTGGGCGATGCAGATCGCTCATTCACTTCTTGAGGGCCATGAGAATGCGGTTGCGGGGTTGGCAAATCTTTGTAGCGGTGGTCGCGGTGGCGGGCTGCACGGCTGGCAATCAGGCCGTGGCCGCCTCCGCCTTACCGCGGGCGAGTTTTACGCGCTCACCATTGACGGCCGCCCGGCAACCCGGCCGACACCGCTCGGCGCCCGTCGATACAGTTTTTCCCGGATAGCAGTCGAGTCGCGGGATCGACAGGCTGCAACCGCTTTACCGGGCCGTGTACCTCAAACGGATCCTCGCTGGCCTTCGGCGCGCTGGCGGTGACGCAGATGGCGTGTCTGGACTCCGCGGCCAACGATCAAGAAGTGCGCTTTACGACGGCGCTCAACGCGTCCACCAGCTTCGGGCTGTCGGGAGATACGCTGACATTGTACGTCGCGAACGCCCCGCGCGTCCGCTTCGTGCGATAGACCGGCGGGCTTCCGAGGCTCGCGATGCCTCGAGGCATGCGCGCTGCGCGGCTAGCGTTCCCCGCCGCCAGATCACAGTGCACAACTCGTGGATGAGGATGCTATGAAGAATACCTTGATGACGAGCGCGGCCGCCGCGGCGTTCGCCGTGTTGATCGGTCTGCCGGCGCTTGCCCAAGCGGGCAGTCCGACGAATCAGCAGCCGGGGACGGTCGGACAACCTGGGCCCGCGACACAGCGGGGTACGCCGCCGACGAGCGGGAATGGCGCCATGACGCCGCCGGCCGGATCGACCGTGCAACCGGGAACGACTGGCGGCAGTGGAACCGGAACCGGAATCATCGCCGGCGACACGTCGGGAGCAGTCAGCGACACGACTAGCGGCGGCACGGCGGCCGGCACGTACGCGCAAG
>Ga0157372_10006468_pt1 | contig 12477 bp, 11 predicted proteins | sample C55metaG_FD_115307 | JGI IMG/M metagenome (GOLD analysis project Ga0157372, IMG submission 115307) | Corn rhizosphere microbial communities from Kellogg Biological Station, Michigan, USA - C5-5 metaG | ecosystem: Host-associated > Plants > Roots > Rhizosphere > Soil | place: USA: Michigan... | reverse complement strand
GACGCTGCGTCGTGCATGCCGAACGCAATGCGCGTGCCGTCGGGCGATATGTTGGGCCTGTGCTCCGGTCCCGGATAAGAGGTCAGCGTGCGCTGATTCGAGGCTTTCCATGCCGGCTGCGGCGCAGACGGCGCGGCGACTTGCATGCGAGTGGCGGACTGCCACCAGACCGCCTGCGCGATGACGAGCGCGGCCAACGCCATCGCGGCGATCCACCAGAGCTTCATCGACGCGCGCTCGCCTTTGGCGTCCGGCGCGATGAATTCCGTCGTTTCATGCATCGACTGCGCGTTGCCATTGCCGACGAAGATTCCGCCTTCCGGTCCGTCCAGCACCAGCACCGGCGCAATCAGCCGGTAACCGACTTTCGGAATCGTCTCGATGTAGTGCGATGGTTTGCCGTCGTCGGCGAACGCGCGGCGCAATTCCTTGATCGCCTGCGTGAGCACGTCGGGCGTGGTGAAACGGCCGATCCACACGCGATCGAGCAATTCGTCGCGCGTCACGGTATTGCCGACGTGACGCACGAGCTCGATCAGCACGGCGACGGCCTTGTGGGTCAGCCGTGGAAGGTCGGGCCGCGTGACGAGGCGCAATGCACCAACGTCGACGACATGCTCGCCGACGCGCAGGCGCAAATTCGACTGCGCCAGCAGCGCATCGGTCGCATGTCGAGCTGGAGCATGCAGGTTCATCGGTGGATATCTACCAGACGACGCAGGTCAGGAACGCGATGACAGCAGCACAAGCAACGTTTTTCCGCTATTGCGGCATCATGCCCGGTAAGGACGGGTGTGCGCGCGGTTCGGTCGCAACGGCTCACCGCTTTTTCAGAGCGTGTCGGCCAACATCGGTGGCAGCGGGCAATGTAAGGACGCGCAGACAACACGCAGGAGCTCAGCTGCGGCGAGCTCGACCCTGCCATCGTCGCTGATGGCGCGGGTAAGCCCGCTGACGACGAGCTCCTTGCCTGCCGGCGCGAGCCGATCGAGCTTGGGCAGCGCACGATCGAGCGCTGCCGCCCAATCGGCCGGTGGCGCGTAGGGCAGTGTTTGGCCCGGAAGCACGCTGTCGATCGCGCCGAGATAAGCGCGCATCGCTGCTGCGTCGTCATCGTTGCCGTATTTGGCGACGGTAGCGAACAGTGCGGCAAGATCGGCGGCGACATCGGGCAGCTTGAGACGGCCGATGACCAGCGTGGACGCGGGCGACAGCGAATCGATCACTTGCAGGCGGATCAGCTTCGCGAGGCAATATTCGTGCAGGTCGACGCGACCGTCGATCGCGATCAGTGCATTCAAGACATCCATGAATACGTCGAGTTGCGGACGCGGCCGTCGACGCAGCGCCGGAAATGCCAGCGATGCGAGAGGCAATCGCAACAGCGGATGCAGATCCGTCACCTTCTCGTAGAGCGTCTGCACGAGCGTGCAGAGCCCGGCGTCGTAGCGTTCCGCCAGCGCTTTCATCTGCTTTTCGCGCAGGTCCGGGCGTGCATCAAGCAGCAGCGCGAAGATCAACGCTGCGCATTGCTCCTGCCGATACGCCGCTTCGCGCAGCGGTTGCGGAATCGTCGCACGGATCGTTTGTGCCGAACGGCGGTCGTCCTTGTCGGGATTGCCAACCTGCTCGGCAACCGACGCCGGAGAAACGACGACGCTCGCATCGGCCGCCGGCAGCGCCATCTTGCGATCGGCCGCCACGTGCGCCGAAGCAATCGCCGGCGCGAAACCGCTGATCGAAATGTCCGTGCGGTCGCCCGCATCCTCGACGAGCACCGGCTGGCTCCAGGCCGCGGCGATCTCCGTAAATTCTTCCTCCTTGAACGCAGGATCCAGACGCAGGATGCGTTGCTTCAACGGCGGGTGCGTGGCGAACAACGCGGAATAGCCGACGCCATCGCCGAACAGCATATGAGCGACTTCCTCGGTATTGCTGCTCGCGAGCTTCGAGCCTTCCGCCAGGCCACCGATTTTCTTCAATGCGCCGGCGATGCCCAGGGTCTGTCGCGTGAATTGCACGGCGGAGGCGTCGGCGAGGAATTCACGCTGGCGCGAGATCGAGGCCTTGATCAATCGCGCGAGCACGACGCCGATGTAGCCGATCGCGAACAACGCAAGGCCGAACATCACTATACCCGCGCCATCGCGGCTCCGGCCGCGTCCGGAAAGTTCGGCGATCTTGCGACCGATCGTCGCGATCACGAGGATGCCGAACACGACACCCATGAGGCGGATATTGAGACGCATGTCGCCGTTGAGAACGTGGCTGAACTCGTGACCGATCACGCCTTGGAGCTCGTCGCGCGTCAGCTTGTCGAGCGCGCCGCGCGTGACTGTGACCGCCGCATCGGCCGGCGTGTAGCCCGACGCGAACGCGTTGATTCCGGCTTCGTTCTCGAGCACGAATATTTGCGGAACCGGAACGCCCGACGCGATCGCGATTTCTTCGACGATGTTGCGCAGGCGCCGGTAGGCGAAGTTATCCGCGCCCGATTCGACCGGAGTGCCGCCGAGCTGACGCGCCACCGCTGCGCCGCCGCCGCTGAGCGTCGCGATGCGATACAGCGAACCGAGCAGGATCGCAACGACCACGGCGACGCTGAGCGCAGCGAGCGCGAACCAGTTGATGCCGCCGCCGGCGTGGTGAGCACTGTCGAGGCCGAGCGCGAATACAACGACACCGTCGGTAGCGCAGACGATGACCGCCACGGCCAGCGCAAACAGGATCAGCATGCGGCGCGTCTGGCGTCGCGCTTGCTCTTGTTGGACGAAGAAATTCATGTTTCGGATGGGAGGCGAACCATGCTTGCCCTCACCCTACCCTCTCCCGCAAGCGGGAGAGGGGAAGCGATGTCTTTCTCGCGGGCGGGAAAAGGGAGTGATGCATTTCTTCCCTCTCCGGCGAGGAGTGCCCGTGCAGGCATCGCGAAACGCGATCAGGTGAACGATACCTTCGGTGCTTCGCGCTTGGTGTCGGATTCGATCTTCAGGAGCTCGGCGGGTTGGAACTGGAACATGTTGGCGACGACCGAACCGGGAAACATCTCGCGCCGGTTGTTGTAGGTCATCACGGCGTCGTTGTAGGCCTGGCGCGCGAACGCGACCTTGTTCTCGGTCGAAGACAGCTCCTCGCTGAGCTGCATCATGTTCTGGTTGGCTTTAAGGTCCGGATACGCTTCGGACAACGCGAACAAGCGGCCGAGCGTCTGAGTCAGCACGTTCTCGGCACCGCCGAGCTGCTGCATCGCGTTGGGATCGCCCGGGTTCGATTTCGCCGCCGCGAGTCCCGAGACAGCGGAGTTTCGCGCCGTGATCACCGCTTCGAGCGTTTCGCGCTCGTGCTTCATGTAGCCCTTGGCGACCTCGACGAGGTTCGGAATCAGGTCGTAGCGCCGGGTCAACTGAACGTCGATCTGCGCGAATGCGTTCTTATAGTTGTTGCGGGCGCCGACGAGGCCGTTGAAAACGCCGACGGCATAGAACGCGACGACGACCAGCAGCACCAGCAGAATCACGAGGCTCATGGCTTCACTCCCATGCGATTCGGAACGTTGGAACCCGATGCGCAACGCCGAAGTTCGCATCCGCCGGAGACCGGCGATGCCTGAACCAGCGTCCGGATTTCCGTTCATCCGGCCGGAACTACGTCACATGTCGTCGATTTGCCCTTTTTTTGCCCTCAGGGCGTTTCGCAAAGCGCGAACATGTGGATAGAATCGGCGCGTTTTCGAGCATAACACGAGCCCCTCGAAGGGCCCCGGAGAGCAATTTGAGTCGTACTCCGCACGCGTTTGTCGTCCTGCTCGCTGCGTTGGCCGTGGCCGTTTCTTCTCCGGCCGTTGCCCGCAAGCGCGTTCAGAAAGTTTCCGCGCACGCGACATCGGCGCCCGCGGTCGTCAAACCCATCGCCAATAGCGCCTCCGTTTCCACGAATGCCGCTGGCATCGCGCGGCTGTTCGATCACTGGCTCGACGCGCTCGAAACCTCGGGCGATGTCGCCGGTCTTGCCGTCGCCGTCGTCAAGGACGATCGCGTGCTGCTCGAGCGGGGCATCGGCTATGCGAACTGGGCGACGCGCGAACCGGTCTCGGCGAACACGGCCTTTCGACTCGCCTCGTTGTCGAAAGCCTTCGCCACGGCGTTGAGCGCAATCCTGGTGCAGGACGGCGTCATCGGCTGGGACACGAAGATCTCCAACGTGTTGCCGACCTTCACGCTGGCCGACGAAAACAGCGGCCAGCGCCTGACCGTGCGCGACATCCTCAGCCATCGCGTTGGCCTGCCGCACAACACCTACGATCGCCTGCTCGAACAGGACGAACCGTACGAAGTGCTCGTCGATCGTCTCAAGGACGTGCCGATGGCGTGTCCCGCGGGCGATTGCTACGGCTATCAGAACATCGCGTTCAGTCTGATCGGCGACGTGACGTACGCCGTCACGGGCGACTTTTACTATCACCAGGTCGAGAAGCACATCTTCCATCCGCTCGGCATGGAGAACGCGACGTACGGGCGCGATGCGCTCGAAAGCACGAAGAGCTGGGCGCGGCCGCATCATCGCGCCGGTCACGGCTGGGCGCCGTTCGTGCCGAATGAAAGCTACTACCATGTGCCGCCGGCCGCCGGCGTCAACGCCAGCATCCGCGACATGGAGCAATGGCTGATCGCGCAGATGGGCGGACGTCCCGATGTCCTTTCGCCTGCGGTTCTCGATGAGCTGCACACACCGCTCGTGTCGACCGATCGCGAAATGGTTTCGACGCCGTGGCGACGCGGGCGTCTGCTCAATGCCCAGTACGCGCTCGGCTGGCGCGTTTACGATTACGCGGGACAAACGCTCGTGTTCCATGCCGGCGCGGTGCAGGGTTATCGCGCGATGATCGCGTTCCTGCCGCAGTACCGCTTCGGCGCGGTGATGCTGTGGAACTGCGAGTCGGCGGCGCCATCGGGGCTGATGCCGATGCTGATGGATCGCTATCTCGGGCTGCCCGAAGTCAACTGGGCCGGCCTCGAAAACGGCGAAAACGAAGACCTGGCCGGCGGCGGCGCGAACTAGAGCGATGTTCCGAGCCTGACGCTCCGCCCGAAGTCTCTGCCAGCGAGTACCGAAACGCCGCTACTCTGACGGTGTCGATCGGATCGCTCGCCGTGCGATTGCGGAACGAGATCGTTCGCGGACCGTGATGGCGGCGTGTTTCGCGACACACTGCAGGACAACCGCAGGATCGGCCGGCGGCGCCGATCGCGAAACGCCGGGCGGAGTGTTTAAGGGAGGAATCGGTGCTGATCGCCGAACAACTGATGCTGCTCCTGCTCGATCCGGAGCGCGGCGAGCTTGAAGTGCGCCGCGATGCCACGGATCCGGATCGGCTCGCGGCGGCGGCGCTCCTGCTCGATCTTGCCGAGCAGCGCAATCTTTCGCATCGCAACGGCCATGTCGCGTTCAATCGGCGCTTGCCGTCCGGACATCCGCTATTGGTCATCGCCGGCGATGCGCTCGGCGGCGCCGGGCCGGGTTTGCCGCTCGCTTCGGCCCTCGATCTCATCGAAACACGCACGCGACCGACATCGCGCGTGCTGCTCGAAGGTCTGTATCGGCGCGATGTGCTGCATCGTCAGCGTCGCCCAAAATGGTGGCCGCTGGCTGCGTGGACCTATCCGCTGCGCTCATCGCAAGCACGCAACGAAGCGTTGACGATCATGCGCAACGGTGCGCCGCGCTCTCCGCTGCGCGCGCACGGACTTCTGCTGCTGATCGATTCGGCCGGGCGACTGGCGAGTTTTCTCGACGCGGCCTCGCACGCTCGCGCGAGCGCATCGTTGCTCGCGCTGGACCACCGTCACGACGCCGATGATCCGAGCGATGCGCTGCTCGGATCATTGCGGACAACGCTGCTCGACGAGTGATCCTCAGTTGCCGAGCTTGAACTCGATGCGGCGGCGCAGAGTCGAGGCGACCGCCTGACCGTTTTCGATCTTCGGCTGGAACTTCGCGCGCTGCACGGCGGCGATGGCTTCGCGATCGAAGATGCGCGTCGGCTGCGAGCCGGTCACGTGCGCGTTCTGCACGGAGCCATCGGGCGTGACCGTGAACTCGACTTCGACCCAGCCTTCCTGTCGATTGCGCGCGGCGGCCAAGGGATACACCGGCACCGGCGGACTCGTCACTGCGACATCGCGCGTCTCGCCAGTCGGCGCTGCGGCCGGTCTTGCGGTCGGAGCGGCAGGCGTCGCCGCAGCGGTTTCGGCTGCAGCCGGCGCTGCGGCTGCCGGCGCGGGCGCGGCGGTAGTCGGCGTCGCAGCGGCGGGTGTCGCAGCAGGCGTCGTTGTCGCGGTCGCATCGGGTGCGGGCGTTGTTGCCGTACCGGCCGTCTGTTTTGCGGCGGTGGCGGCGGCAGCCGCTGCCTGCGCTTGCTGCTGTTCGCGATCGGACTGCTTGCGCTTCGCATCGAGCTTGCTGCGCAGGATCGTCAGGGAATAGTTGCTGGGATCGGCCTGCGCAAGCAGCGAGATGATGCGGTTCGCTTCGTCGAACGCACCTTGATTGATCTGATCCTCGGCGGCGCCGGTCGCAAACGGGAACAATTCGCGCAGCGCATCCTTCGGACCCGAATCGTCCGGCTGCTTGGCCAGGATTTTTAGATAGAACTCGAGCGCGTTGTTGCCCGCAGGCACCGCGATGCGGTTTTCGTTCATCGCCTTGCGCGCTTCGCGGTAGAGCTGGTCGACGGTGAGCTCGTCGGAAACTACGGGCGCCGGCGCGGCCGGCGAGGCGGTAGGACTCGTCGCTGTCGGTGCGGTTGCCGTAGGACCGGGCACAACGGCGGTTCCGGGCGTCCGGCCAAAGAACCACCAGGCGGCCGCGGCAAGGACGATAACTACAACAACGACAGCAATCAGCCGGGATGGCACAGCCGCGCCCCGGATTGCGCGGGCGCCAAGCCGTCGGGATTCAGGCGTGCGAAAAGTCATGACGGGTCCGTTCTCCACCTTATATGGATCAGGGCACCGCGCCGTCGATGGTTGTCTCCCATCCCCTGGCCCCCCGGCTTCAGAGATCTGCCGGCGCCGGCTGCGAAGCCGAGCGCGGATAACGCAAAGGTAACGCAATTCTTCGAGGCTGTCGCGCGACTGACATCGCGAATCCGGCCTTTTTTCACCAAGTACACACCTGACACGCCATTCAGTTTCATGCGACTAAGCTGCCGTGCGCTCGCTGCAAAGTCCCGCGGTCGCCGCAAAGGGTAGCCACGGTCTCGCGATGCGCGAGCACGGGGCGGCGTCCGTGTCGAATGCGGTCGCCTCACCCGTTCCATCCATCACTTTTAAGGAGAGAACCATGGCTACCGTACGTGACACGCTCGAAGACACAGGCGAAAGCATTGCCGATGCCGCCAAGAGCGGCGTAAAAGCTGCGAAAAGCGAATTCGGCAAGCTCGGCGCGAAGCTGCGCGCGAACGGCGCTCGTCTGGAAGACGAGTTGCAGGACGCACGCGAACGCATCGGCGAAGGCGCGCGCAAATTCGGCGATGCCGCCGCCGAGCAGATCCGCGAACATCCGCTGGCCGCATTCGGTATCGCGTTCGCGGCGGGTGTGGTGCTATCGCGCATTCTGCGCAGTCGCTGAGGGCTGGATCATGGAACCGATCGCTGCGGATGCGCCCGAGGGAGGCGCATCCGCTCATGCCGATCCCGATCCCCTCTCACTGTTCAAGGCAGCCCTCGATGAATCGCTGCGCGTGGCGAGCGCAGCGCTCGCGCTGTTGCGCGCGGAGTTGCGCCTCGCGCGCAGCAGCGCTTTCGTGCTGGTCTGGTTGAGTTTCGCCTTGGTGTTTCTCGGCGTCGGCGCGTGGCTCGCGACGAGCGCCGCGATCGCGGTGGGCATCTATCAGCTCACCGGCAACATGTTCTACGGAATCGGCAGCGTTGCGCTCGCCAACATCATCGGCGTCATCCTCGTGCTGCTTGCGATGCGCGGATGCTGGCGCGATCTGGCCTTGCCGCGAACACGCCGAGCGATCGCGGATTTCCGCGAGGCGATGTCGTGAGGCTCCTGCAACGACGCAAGGAAGCGAACGACGCGATGTCGACGTTGGCGCTTCGCGAGCACGCATGGCGCGCCCACACGAGCGTCGTGCGCGGATGGTTCGCGCGCCATCGCGCCGGCGTGATCGTCGGTGTCGGCGCCGGCGCGGGCTTCGTGACGTCGCTGCTGCCCGTTGCGCCGCTGCTGCGTCTGGTTTCGGCGCTCGCCGGGACCGTGTCGCTGATGCTCGAAGGACCATTCCTGCGACTTCTTTCCGCGGCGCATCGCGAAGCAGCGAGCGCGCGAACCACGGCAACGATGCAATGACGCAGGGCGACCCGACCACCGAGCCCGCGACGACGGCGCCGACTCTGCTCGCGCCAACGCCTTCGGTCGCGACCGCGACTGCGGCGCCGGAGCCCGACGAAGCGGCCACTCCATCGACGCCGGCCCTGCGCAATCGTCTGCAGATCACGATCGTCGTGATCCTGACGCTCTATACCTGCGTGGCCGCAGAGGCGGTGATCGTGCCGGTGCTGGTCGGAATCCTGTTCGGCTTGATGCTCGCGCCGCCGGTGCGCTTGCTCGAACGCTCACGCGTGCCGCGCGTGATCGGTTCGCTGTTCGCGGTCGCGACGACGATCGGGGTTCTGGGCATCGCGATCATGGCGCTCGCTTCTCCGGCGCGCGAATGGACGCAGCGCATGCCACGCGCGATGGAACGCATCGAGACCGTGCTGCGTGACATTCGTCGTCCGCTGCAGGCCGCGACGGACGCGACGCGCGAGCTCGGCAAGCTCGCGCAGATGGACGACGGCACGAGTCCGATGCGCGTGGTCGACTCTGGCCAGGGCGCGTTCGCGCAGGCGCTGAGCGCGGCACCTGCGGTGCTCGCCGGGATCATCATCAGCATCCTGCTGACATTCCTGTTCCTGCTGCACGGTGATGATCTTTTGCGCAAGTTCGTCACGCTCGCGCCTCACTTGCGCGCCAAACGCGATCTGGTCGAGGCGACGCGCCAAGCGCAGAGCGAGCTCTCGATGTACGTCATCACGATTACCCTGATCAACGCCGGTCTCGGCCTCGCGACCGCGGGCGCGCTGTGGCTTCTGCACGTGCGCGATCCGCTGTTGTGGGGCGGTATTGCGGCGATCCTCAACTACGCGCCTTTCATCGGTCCGCTGTTGACTGCGGTGGCGCTGCTGGTCGTCGGTTTCGCCGAGTTCACGACGCCGACCATGGCGCTGGCGCCGCCCGCCGCGTTTCTCGGCCTGCATCTGCTCGAAGGTCAATTGCTGACGCCGCATCTGGTCGGTCGGCGTCTCGCGCTCGATCCCGTCGTCGTGTTTCTCGCCATGCTCGTGCTCGGCTGGATGTGGGGCGTCGTTGGCCTGTTGCTGGCCGTGCCCTTGATCACCTGCGCGAAGATCATCGCCGAGCGCGTCGAGGACGGAGAAGTCCTCGTCACGTTGCTGTCGCGATAGATCGCACGCCGACGCGCGAACACGCAGCGGAAAGTACAGTGGAAGGGAAAGGACGCGACGGCGGCGTCAGGGCGATGCGCGGGAGGTCGAGCTGCGTGAAGCCCCGAAATTCTCTCCCTGCGCTGGGCAATCGCAGGGAGAGCAATTCGGACTTCAACTATCGGTATTGCTCTTGCTATCGGTGTTGCTTGTATCGGTGTTGCTTGATCAAAGGACCGGCTGACACCTCCGGTCCGTCGCCAAGAGCCGGCACGCAAATTACGCGGCCGGCCCGAAGACGAAAGCCTGATTACTTGGCTTTCTTGGCCGTCTTCCTACGTGCCTTCTTCTTCATGCCGCCGGTCTTGCGAGCGGTGGAGGTCTTGGCCCGAGCGGTCTTACGCTTCGCGCCTTTCTTTGCAGCTTTCTTCTTTGCAGCTTTCTTCATAGCCATATCGCGTCTTAGCTCCTCGTCAGTTGGCAGTGGTTGCCCAGTAAAAGCGTGAAGGAATGCTTCGCACAGCAGATCGCTGTTAGTGGCGTGGCGCAGATTCGCAACTTGGCGCCGGGTCCGTTCGTCGGACAGAAGTTTCAGAATATGGAAGGGAACCGACACCGTGATCTTCTTCACCGACCCGGCCTTGGTGCCGTGTTCGACATAGGGGGCGACGAAGCGTGTTGCGGTCATGTTTCCTTAAAGAAGTTGTCACGCCGACGCGGAAGCTATTACTGTCGAAACCGCGTGTCAACAATTTTCTGATGGGAAACAAGCAGTTCCCTAACGACGCAGGCGGCCGGATCGGACGCTGAAAGTGACGTCGTCGATGCGAAATTTTCGACATCGATAGATGTATAGACGTCCAGACGTCTTTTGCACTGGACGGCTATTCGCTGCACGCCAAAAGCCTTGAAACCCAATGCTGGCGCGGGTTTCAAGCCCTCGATGAAAATCATCGCACGTGCTTTCGTCGTCGTGCGCGACATTCCCCGCGAAATTTCGCGTTTGCGTGCGCAACGCACTTTTTTGGCGTCCGCGGACGCCAAAATGGCCACTGAACGGCCCGTAAAAAAAAATGCGCTTCAGACCAGTGCGCGAGCCATCGCGGAGGCAAAACGGTCGATGTCGGCACTGGTTTTGGTTTCCGTCGCACAGACCAGAAGGGCGTCGCCGAACTCGGGAAAATCTTCTCCGAGCGCAACTCCGGCGACAATATTTTCGCGTGCGAGACGCTCGATGATTTCGCTCGCCGGCTTGGGCAATGCGAACGCCATCTCGTGAAAGTGCGCGCGCGAAAAGAGTGCATGCACGCCGTCGATCGCCAGAAGTCGGTCGCGGAGCGCGCGCGTGTTCGCCATCGAATTCGCGGCCATGCGGCGCACGCCTTCGGGGCCCAGCATCGCCATCGTGATCGTCGCCGCGGTGACCAGAAGACCTTGGTTCGTGCAGATATTTGACGTCGCCTTCGCACGGCGGATGTGTTGCTCGCGAGCCTGCAAAGTCAATGCGAATCCTTCGCGCCCGTCCAGGTCGGTCGTGCGCCCGACGATGCGTCCGGGCATCTGACGAACGTATTCCTGCTTGCACGCCAGGATCCCGAAGTACGGACCGCCCGAAGAGAGAGGAACGCCGAGCGGCTGGCCGTCGCCGCAGACGATGTCCGCGCCCTGCTTGCCGGAGCGCGCACTGCCCCACTCGCCCGGCGGTTTCAGAACCGAAAGCGAAACCGGATTGACGACACCGATCACCAGCGCGCCTTTCGAATGCGCCCAGTCGGTCAGCGCGTCGACGTGTTCGAGCACGCCAAGAAAGTTCGGTTGCGGAATCACGAGCGCCGTGAACGTGCCGAAGTCCTGCTCCGCAAGCCACTCGGGACTGACGCCGCCGGCGTTTTCGCCGGAATGGCAGAAATCGAATTCGACGACTTCGATGTCCTGCAGCGCGACGATCGTGTGCAGCGTTTTCCGATACGCCGGGTGCACCGTGCGCGGTACGAGCACGCGGCGCGAACCTTTTTTCATGCAGCGCTCGGCCATCAGCACGGCTTCGGCGAGCGCGGTCGCGCCGTCGTACAGCGAAGCGTTGCTGACGTCCATGCCGGTCAGGCGCGTCATCATCGTCTGATATTCGTAGATGAGCTGCAGCGTGCCCTGGCTAGCTTCGGCCTGATACGGGGTGTATGCGGAATAGAACTCGCCGCGCGAAACGATCGCCCAGACGGCGGCCGGAATGTGATGCTCGTACGCGCCGGCGCCGGCGAAATTGAGCGGCGTGCCGTCCTCGGCGGCGCGCTCTTTCATGAGACGCGTCACGTCCATTTCCGAAAGGCCCGGCGGCACCTTGGCCAGCGCATCGATCTTGAGCGCGGGCGGAATCTCGTCGAAGAGATCCTCGATGCGGGCGACGCCGATCGCCTTCAGCATGGCGCCGACGTCGGCTTCGGAGTGGGGAATGAATGGCATTGAAAGCTCTGGGTTCGGGATTCAGGATTTTGGGATGTGAAAACGGCGCGACCGGGTCGGAACGACGAAGGCGGGTTGCCGGCGCCGCGGCTGCCGCGCCGAATCTCCAATTCCGAATCCCGAATCCCGGCTTCTTGCCTCAGTGCTCTTCGTTCTCGATCAGCTCGGCATAAGCGTCGGGATCGAGCAGCTCTTCCATTTCCTCGGCGAGGTTGTCCGGCTTGACCACGAAGATCCAGCCTTCGCCGAACGCATCCTCGTTGATCGTTTCGGGCTTGTCCGGCAGCGCTTCGTTGATCGCGACGATCTCGCCGGAAACCGGCGCGTAGACGTCGGACGCGGCCTTGACCGACTCGACCACCGCGACTGCGTTGCCGGCCTTGACCGTGTCGCCGACGCTCGGCAGCTCGACGTAGACGAGATCGCCGAGCAGGCCCTGCGCATGGTCGGAGATGCCGACCGTGACGGTGCCCTTGTCTTCGACGCGCGCCCACTCGTGGGACTTCATGAATTTCAGATCGCCGGG
>Ga0157372_10006466_pt1 | contig 12478 bp, 9 predicted proteins | sample C55metaG_FD_115307 | JGI IMG/M metagenome (GOLD analysis project Ga0157372, IMG submission 115307) | Corn rhizosphere microbial communities from Kellogg Biological Station, Michigan, USA - C5-5 metaG | ecosystem: Host-associated > Plants > Roots > Rhizosphere > Soil | place: USA: Michigan... | reverse complement strand
TTCGACAATCCCGACCTCCTCGTCGCGTGCGTGGTCGGCGACGGCGAGGCGGAAACCGGTGCGCTGGCGACGAGCTGGCACTCGAACAAATTTCTCGATCCGGTGCGCGACGGCGCGGTGCTGCCCATCCTGCACCTGAACGGCTACAAGATCGCCGGGCCGACCGTGCTTGCGCGAATCGACCGAGACGAGCTCGAAGCGCTTTTCCACGGCTATGGTTACACGCTGTACTTCGTCGAGGGCGACGATCCGCTGCTCATGCATCAGCGCATGGCGGCGACGCTCGATCACATCGTGGGCGAAATCCGGCGCATCCAGAAGGAAGCGCGGGCGAACGGTTTTCGCGAGCGTCCCCGCTGGCCGATGATCGTTCTGCGCTCTCCGAAAGGCTGGACGGGCCCGAAGTCGGTCGACGGCAAGCCGGTGGAAGGCACGTTCCGCGCGCATCAGGTTCCGGTTGCGGACTTCGCGCAAAACCCCGAGCACCTGGAAATTCTCGAGCGTTGGCTCAGGAGTTATCGCCCGGAGGAATTGTTCGACGCGAAAGGCACGCTCGTACGCGAGCTCGCCGAGCTTGCGCCCACCGGCACGAGGCGCATGGGCGCGAACCCGCATGCCAACGGAGGGATACTGCTGCGCGATCTTCGCCTTCCCGACTTCCGCGACTACTCGATCGACGTGTCCGCGCCCGGGATGATCGAAGCCGAGGCGACGCGCATACAGGGCGAGCTTATCCGCGACGTCCTCGGCCTCAACGCCGATACGCGCAATTTCCGCGTGTTCAGTCCCGACGAGACCGCATCGAACCGCTGGAACGCGGTGTTCGAGGTCACCGATCGCTGCTCGACCGCGCGCATTCTTCCCGGCGACGAGCACGTCGCGCCCGATGGCCGCGTGATGGAAATGCTGAGCGAGCATCAATGCGAGGGCTGGCTGGAAGGCTACCTGTTGACGGGCCGCCACGGCTTCTTCCCGTGCTACGAGGCGTTCATCCACATCGTCGACTCGATGTTCAACCAGCACGCGAAATGGCTCGAGACGTGCCGCCACGTCGCATGGAGGCGTCCGATCGCCTCGCTCAACTACCTGCTCTCCTCGCACGTCTGGCGGCAGGACCACAACGGATTCAGCCATCAGGACCCCGGATTCATCGACCACGTCGCGAACAAGAAGGCCGATGTCGTGCGCGTGTACCTGCCGCCCGACGCGAACACGCTGCTCTCGGTCACCGATCACTGCCTGCGTAGCCGCAACTACGTCAACGTCATCGTCGCGGGCAAGCAGCCGGAGCTCCAGTGGCTCGACATCGATTCGGCGATCAGGCATTGCGCGGCCGGGCTCGGCATCTGGGAATGGGCGAGCAGCGATGCCGGGGCCGATCCCGACGTCGTGATGGCGTGCTGTGGCGACGTGCCAACGCTCGAGACGCTCGCGGCAGTCGAGATCCTGCGCGAGCATTTTCCGAAGCTCAGGATACGCGTGATCAACGTCGTCGACCTGATGACGCTGCAGCCGCAAAGCGAGCATCCGCATGGCCTGCCCGACCGGGACTTCGACGCCCTCTTCACGACGGACAAGCCGATCATCTTTGCCTTCCACGGCTACCCGTGGCTGATCCATCGGTTGACCTATCGCCGCGCGGGCCACGACAACCTGCACGTGCGCGGCTACAAGGAGAACGGCACGACGACGACGCCTTTCGACATGGTGGTGCTGAACGATCTCGACCGCTTCCATCTCGCGAGCGACGTGATCGACCGCGTCGCGAGCCTCGGCTCGCGCGCGGCTTACGCGAAGCAGTTCCTGCGCGACAAGCTCGTCGATCACAAGGCCTACATCGAAAAGCACGGCATCGACATGCCGGAGATCCGCAACTGGAAATGGAGCGCCGCGAGCGCGGTTCAGCGCGCGTAGATCGATCGCGACCCGGCCGAGAACGGCCGCCCCGGCCGGGAGTCGAACGGACAAGGAATGGTTGATCCGACTTGCGCATGAACAAAGGAATGCCGGCGAAAGCGCCTCGCCCCGACGAGCGTATCCGCCTGTTTCTGGCGGACGTGGACGGGGCTCTGGTGACCCGCGACAAGGTGCTGACCGTGGGCGCTCAGGCGGCGGTGCGGGCGCTGCGGGAGGCGGGCATCGAGCTTGCAATCACGAGCGGCCGACCGCCGCGCGGCATGCGCATGCTGGTCGAGCCCCTCGCGCTGACGACGCCGATCGCGGGCTTCAACGGCGGCGTGTTCGTCAATCCCGATCTGACGGTCATCGAGAGCCATACGCTCGATCCCGCCGCGGCGCGCGAGACGGTGGCGCTGATCGGAAAGCAGGGTCTCGACGTCTGGGTTTACACCGAGACGGAGTGGCTGATCCGCGATCCGAACGCGCCGCACGTCGCGCGCGAGACGTGGACGGTGAAGTTCGACGCGCGCGTGGTGCCCGAATTCACCGACGAGCATCTGTCGCGCACCGTGAAAATCGTCGGCATCTCGGACGAGCTCCCGCGCGTTGCCGCATGCGAGAAGGCGGCACGGGACGCGCTCGGCGATCGCGCGAGCGCCGCCCGATCGCAGCCCTACTATCTCGACGTGACGAACCCGAAGGCGAACAAGGGCGTCGTCGTCGCGATGCTCTCCAGCCGTCTCGGTATTCCGTCCTCGCAGATCGCGACGATGGGCGACATGCCGAACGACGTGCTGATGTTCCGCAAGAGCGGCTTCTCGATCGCGATGGGCAACGCGAGCGACGAGGTGAAAGCGCAGGCGAGCGTCGTCACCGACAGCAACGAGAACGAAGGCTTCGCGAACGCGGTGCGGCACTTCATCCTGCAGAAGGACGCGCGGTGAGCGCGCCGGGCCGTCCCAAGCGCGAATTGCGCCCCCTGGGGGGCAGCGCAGCGGCGAAGCCGCAAGCGTGGGGGGAACATACAAGGCCGGCCTTCGGGACGCTGCGCGTCTTCGACGATGCGCAGGCGCTGGCCCGGCATGGGGCTCGCTTCGTGTGCGAGCAGGCAGAAGCGAAAAGCGGCAGCTTCGCGCTGTGTCTTTCCGGCGGCTCGACGCCGCGCCCGCTTTACGAAGCGCTCGCCGCGCCGCCGCTGCTCGAACGATTTCCCTGGAGCCGCATCCAGTTCTTCTTCGGAGACGAGCGCTTCGTGCCGCCGGACGATGCGGCAAGCAATGCGCGCATGGCTGACGAAGCGATGTTCTCCCGTGTAAGCGTACCGCCGCAAAACGTGCATCCCATTCCGACCGTCGGCATCACACCCCCGCAGGCCGCAAAGGAGTACGAGCGCACGCTTTCGGCGCTGCACGGTGGGCGCGCGCCGACGCCGGAAGCGCCGCTCTTCGACGTGTGCCTGCTCGGCGTCGGCGACGACGGCCACACCGCGTCGCTGCTACCGGGCGACGCAGTGCTCGATGTGCGGGATCGCCTGGTCGCCGTTGTCGCACATAGGCGGCCGCAGGCGCGCATCACGCTTACGTACCCGGCGCTCGACAGCAGTCGCATGGTGGTGTTTCTCCTGCAGGGCAACGGCAAGCGTGCGATTCTCGATCGTCTGCTTTCCGGCGACGACTCGCTGCCGGCCGGACGCGTGCGGCCCGCCGGACAGGTCTTCTGGTTCGTCGATCGCGCGGCCGCCGGACGCTGGGCCGGCGCGTGACTTGGCCGCTACGGTAGAAAGGATCCACCGTTCACGATGGATGCCCGAGCAGCGCGAGTGCCCGGTCGACCACCGCATCGGCGCTGAAGCCGTATTCGCGCATCACCACGGGGCCGGGCGCGGAAGCGCCGAAGCGATCCACGCTGACCACGTCGCCGCGCTCGCCGACGTAGCGCCACCAGCCCTGCGATACACCGGCTTCGACCGCGAGGCGCGCGTGAATCGAGCCCGGCAGCACGCTTTCGCGGTACTGCGCGGGCTGCGCGTCGAAGAGCTCGAAGCTCGGCATCGACACGACGCGGGCGTTGATCTGCCGCGCGACGAGCTTCTCGCGCGCCGCCAGGACGAGCGCGACTTCTGATCCGGTCGCGATCAGAATCAAGTCCGGCTTTTTGTCGAGCGATTCGGCGAGCACGTACGCGCCGCGCCGCAGGCCATCCGCGCCTGCCATTCGCGTGCGATCGAGCGTGGGCACGTTCTGCCGCGTCAAAACGAGCGCGACCGGGCGCGCCTTCGTCTCGAGCGCGACCCGCCAGGCAACCGCCGTCTCGTTCGCATCGCACGGCCGGATCACGTCGAAGCCGGGAATCGCACGCAAGCCCGCGAGTTGCTCCACGGGCTGATGCGTCGGGCCATCCTCTCCGAGCGCGATGCTGTCGTGGGTGAAGACGTAGATCACGTGCAGGCCCATCAGCGCTGCAAGGCGCATCGGCGGGCGCATGTAATCGGAGAAAATCAGAAACGTCGCACCGTACGGCACCGTGCCGCCGTGCGCCGCGAGGCCGTTGACGATCGCGCCCATCGCATGCTCGCGCACGCCGAAGTGCAGGTTTCGACCGGCGTAGCTCCAGGCGCCGCCATCGGAGCCCTGCGTATCCGACACGCGCGGCTTGGCCGGCTCGAAGTCTCCCTCGCCCACGAGCGCGGTGTGCGTGGACGGATCGAGATCCGCCGAACCCCCGATCAGCGCCGGAACCCGCGGCGCGATCGCGTTCATCACCTTGCCCGAAGCGACGCGCGTGGCCATCCCCTTCGCATCGGCCGGAAACGTCGGCACGTCGGCGTCCCAGCCCGCCGGCAGGTCGCCGGCGGTGATCGCGCGAAACGCCCGCGCAAGCTCGGGGAACGCGCGCGCGTACTCGCCGAAGCGATCGTTCCACGCCTTTTGCGCGCGCCCGCCCTCGTCGATCGCTTCGCGAAAGTGCGCCGCCGCGGAATCGGGAATGTAGAAGTTCGGCTCCTCGGGCCAGCCGAGGTTGCGCTTGGTCAGCCGCACTTCCTCTTCGCCGAGCGGCGAGCCGTGCGCCTCGAAGGTGTCCTGCTTGTTGGGCGACCCGTAGCCGATATGCGTGCGCACGAGGATCAGCGACGGATGCCCGGTCTCGGCGCGCGCCGCGGCGAGCGCCCGATCGATTGCCTCCACGTCGTTGCCGTCCTCGACGCGCTGTGTGTGCCAGCCGTACGCGTCGAACCGCCGCGCGCGGTCTTCGGTGAAGGTGAGGTCGGTCGCGGCGGACAGCGTGACGCGATTGTCGTCGTAGAAGTAGATCAGCTTGCCGAGCCGCAGGTGGCCGGCGAGCGAGGCGGCTTCCGACGCGACCCCCTCCATCAGGTCGCCGTCGCTGACGATGCCGTAGGTGTAGTGGTCGACGATATCGAAACCCGGCCGATTGTACGAAGCGGCCAGGTGGGCTTCCGCGATCGCCATGCCGACGCCGTTGGCGAAGCCTTGACCGAGTGGCCCGGTCGTCGTTTCGACGCCGGGCGTGACGCCGCGCTCGGGATGCCCCGGCGCCATGCTGCCCCATTGCCGGAAGCGCTCGATCTGCGCAAGCGGAAGGTCGTAGCCGGTGACGTGGAGCAGGCTGTAGAGCAGCATCGAGCCGTGGCCGGCGGACAGAACGAAGCGGTCGCGATCGAACCACTGCGGATCGCGCGGGTTGTGCTTGAGAAACCGCGTCCAGAGCACGTACGCCATCGGCGCCGCATCGAGCGGCAGTCCGGGGTGGCCGCTGTTCGCCTTCTGCACTGCGTCGACCGACAGGAACCGCAGCGTGTTGACGCACAGCGTATCGAGCGCGGACGCGGACGCGGGTGTGGAATGTTGTGAGCTCATGAAGTCTCCGTGCGCCGGTCGAACCAGCGAGATTGGGTGATTGGGACGTTCGATGCATCGGAATTCGTGGTGACGAGCGCACGCGCGGCTTCTCTCACGCGGCGGACGCCGGCAGTCGCAGTTGCGCGATGATTTCCGCGGCGATCGACGAGGGGTCCGCGTCGATCGAAACGACGATCGGATGCTCGTCCTGCGTGGGCTCTTCGAGCGCGTCGAACTGGCTCTGCAAAAGCGCGACCGGCATGTAGTGGCGGTGCCGCTGCTTCATCCGCTGTTTGACGAGATCGAAGTCGCCCTTCAGGTAGACAAGCCTGACGTCGTTGCGATCGCCGATGAGGATGTCGCGATAGCTTCGCTTCAGCGCCGAGCACCCGATGGCGCCATGCCGGCCCGCGGCGCGCACGCCGTCGATCCATGCGGCGATGGCGCGCAGCCACGGCCAGCGGTCCTCGTCGGTCAACGGAGTGCCGCTTTCCATCTTGTGCACGTTCGCGGCCGAATGGAAGGTATCGGCATCCGCGAGCTCCCAGTGCAGACGCCGGGAAAGCTCCGTCGCTACCGTCGTCTTGCCCGAGCTCGAGACGCCCATGACGACCAGAACGGCGACCGGATCGGATGCAGCGATCGTCGGCGTCGCGTGTCCGTTCATGCGGTGTCGCCCGTCGCATTCGGTCGCGGCAGTTGCCGGAGCGCGGCGATCGCCCGCGCATAGTCGGGCGTGCCGAATATCGCCGAACCGGCGACGATCGCGTTCGCGCCTGCAGCGATGGCGCGCGCGGCGTTCGCGCCGTCCTGTCCGCCGTCGACTTCGATCCACGGATCGAGACCGCGCGATTCGCACAGCGCACGCAGCTCCCGGATCTTCGGCAGCATCTCGGGCAAAAACGCCTGACCGCCGAAGCCGGGGTCGACCGTCATCACGAGAACGACGTCGGCGAGGTGCAGCACGTGCTCGACGAACGCGATCGGGCTCGCGGGATCGAGCACCACGCCCGCCTTCCTGCCGAGCGCGCGGATGCGCGTGAGCACGCGATGGAGGTGAACGGTGGACGACGGTTCGCACTGCACGAGCAGGTGGTCGGCGCCGGCCGCGGCAAAGGCTTCGAGATAGCGCTCGGGCTCGACGATCATCAGATGCACGTTGAGCGGCTTCTTCGTCGCGCGACGGACGGCGCTCACGATCGCCGGGCCGAGCGTGATGTTCGGAACGAAGCGGCCATCCATCACATCGACGTGGATCCAGTCGGCGCCCGCCACATCCGCCGCGGCAACCTCTTCGGCGAGGCGTCCGAAGTCGGCCGAAAGTATCGACGCGGCGACAATTGGACGTTTCATGACGGTCCGAAACCGGCGAGCGCGCCATGCAGGACGTGAATCAGCGCCGCCGGGTAGACGCCGAGCACGACCAGAAGCACCGTGAGGCCCGCAAGCACGATGCCGCTTTCGAGCACGCCCGACTGCGCGTTCACAGGCGCCGCTGCGGGTGGCGGCGCACACATGACCGCGATGATGCGCAGGTAGTAGAAAAGGCCGATCACGCTGCCGATCACCAGCGTGATGACGGGCGCCCACAGCGCCGCGTCGATGCCGGCCGCGACGACATAGAACTTCGCGACGAAACCCATCGTCAGGGGGATGCCCGCGAGCGAGAGCAGCATCGCCGTGAAGACGCCGGCGAGCCAGGGTCGCGTCCAGAAGAGGCCGCTGTATTGGTCGAGCGCCTCGCTCGCCCGATCGGCGCCAGGCCCGGACACCGCACCGACGACGCCGAACGCGCCGATCATGGTGACGAAGTACGCCGCGAGGTAGTACGCGATCGCCTCGGTTCCGAGCGGGCCGGCGGCGAGAAACGCGACCAGCAGATACCCGAGCTGCGAGATCGACGAGTAGGCGAGGATGCGCTTCACGTTGTCCTGCAACAGCGCGAGCAGATTGCCGGCGAGGATCGACGCGACGGCGATCGCGGTGAGCGCCGCGGTCAGCGCGGCGGAGCGGTGCGCGCCGACGTCGATGAAGTAACGCAACAGGACGGCCAGCGCCGCGCCCTTGGATACCGTTGCGACGAAGGCGGACACCGGCGCGGCGGCGCCCTCGTACACGTCGGGCGTCCACATGTGGAACGGCACGACCGCGAGCTTGAATCCGATGCCGACGAGTATCAGCGCGATGCCCGCGATCAGCTCGACGTCGTACGCATCGTTGCCGGCGGAAACGATCGCGCCGATCTCGGCGAAGCGCATCGTGCCGAACCGCGCATAGACGAGCGCCATGCCGAAGGCGAGGAACGAGGAGGACAGTCCGGCGAGCACCAGGTACTTGATGCCCGCCTCGATCCCGCGTTCGGTATCGCGCTCGTAGGCGATCAGCGCGAACAGCGCGACGCTCAAAAGCTCGAGTCCCAGAAAGAACGACGCGAAATGACTGCTCGCGACGAGCACGGCGCTGCCGAGCGCGGCGAGCAGGAGCAGGACATAGACCGATCGGTGCGCGCTATTGAGCCCGCCGAAATAGCTGTAGCAGAGCAGCGCGATCGCGAACGTCGCCGCGAAGATCAGGCCCATGAAGAGCAGCGCGTAACGGTCGATGATCAAAAGCGGCGTCACGCCGAGCGGCCCGGCGCGCGCGGCGAGCGGCAGCAGCGCGCACGCCGCGGCGAGCCCGAGGAGCGCGACCGCGAGCGCGCCTCGCGCATGCTCCTGGAAGGCGGCGAGCAGCAGCGCGAGCACGGCCGCCGCCGCGACCGCGATCAGCGGCAAAAGCGCGATCAGGTCCGCTTGACCGAAGCTCATCGCAGGCTCGCCTGTTGCGCCTTGGCCGCAGGCAGCGACGCGAGCGCATTCATCGAGGCGCGCGCCGTATCGATCACCGGCTGCGGGTGCAGACCCAGCCACACGATGATCGCCACCATCGCGCCGAGGCTCGCGCTCTCCCGCGGCGTGCACTCCGCAAGACGCCAGCCCCGCGTGTTTTCGCCGTGGAACGTCTTCTGCACGAGCACGAGCGCGTAGACGACGGCGGTGATCAAGCCAAGCGCTGCGATGACGGTCCACAGGATGCTGACGCGAAAGGCGCCGAGCAGCACCAGGAACTCGCCGACGAAATTGCCGAGCCCGGGCAGTCCGAGCGAGGCGATCGCGAAGAAGAGTCCGAGCGCGCCAAGGCGCGGCACGCTTGCCCACAAACCGCCCAGCAGGCGCATGTCACGCGTATGCGTGCGCTCCTGCAGCGCGCCCACGAGAACGAACAGCGCGCCGGTGGTGATGCCGTGCGCGACCATCTGCATCACCGCCCCCTGGAGCGCCCATGCGTTCCATGCGAAGACGCCGAGCAGCACGAATCCTAGGTGACTCACGCTGGTGTACGCGACCAGGCGCTTGAGATCGCTCTGCGCGTAGGCGAGGATCGCACCGTAGACGATGCCGATCGCGCCGAGCGCCATCGCGACCGGCGCAAAACGCAGCGCCGCCTCGGGGAACAGCGGCAGCACGAAGCGCAGCAGGCCATACGCGCCGGTTTTGAGCAGTACGCCCGCGAGGATGACGCTGCCGGCGGTAGGCGCCTGGGTATGCGCGTCCGGCAGCCACGTGTGAAACGGGATCGCGGGAAGCTTCACCGCGAAGGCGATGAAGAAGCCGAGCATCGTCGACATTGCCGCCGCCTGCGACAGCGGTGTGCCGAGCAGCTCGAAATAGTCGAATGTGAGCACCCCGCTCGCGCGCTGGTGGAAAAACACGAGCGCGAGGATCGCGAGCAGCATGAGCAGGCCGCTGCCCTGCGTGAAGATGAAAAACTTCAGCGCCGCGTAGCGCCGCTGCTCGTGGCCCCAGATCGCGATCAGGAAATACATCGGGACGAGCATCCGCTCCCAGAAGAAGAAGAACAGGCAGAGGTCGAGCGCGACGAAGACGCCGATCGCTCCGCCAATCGTCCACAGCAGGTTGAAATGAAAGAAGCCGACGCGCTCCCCGATCTCGCGCCACGACGCCAGGACCGAGACGACCCCGAGAAAGGCGGTGAGCGTCACCATCAAAAGGCTGAGGCCGTCGAACGCGAGATGGAAGCTGATGCCGAATCTCGGGATCCACGGCCATGCGGAATCGGCGAGCCACGGCCCTTGGCCGGAAAGATGGATCGATCCACTGTGCGTCCATTCGAGCACGGCGAGCGCGAGCGTGACGGCCGTTGCGACGAGCGCGATCCAGCGCGCGAACACCGCGCGCCAACGTCCCGCATACCAGGCGAGAACGCCGCCGGCGAACGGCACGAAGATCCAGGCGAGCATCACCATAAGACAAGCGCGAGCGCGACGATCAGCACCGCTCCGCCCACGATCGCGCCGGCATAGTGGCGCATGAGCCCGTCCTGCGTCCGCGACAGCGTGCGATAGAGCGCGCGCGCGAGCGCGGCGAGCGCCTCGTAGACCGCGTCGACGAAGTCGCCGCGATTGATGCGGGCGGCCTCGACGTAGGGCCGCACGAACAGCCGATCGTACAGCGCGTCGAATCCGAAGCCGCCGTGCCAGAGCGCGCGAAGCGCAGTCCCTGCAGGCGTCCGGGCGAGTCGCGCCGGCCACTGCCTGTCCTTCATGAAGAACACGTAGGCCAGGTAGATCCCGGCGAGCGAAGCCGCCATGGCGAGCGCTTCGATCGTGAGCTCGACGACGGCCGACCGCGCTGCAGTCGGCGCGGGCAGCACCGGTGCGAGAAACGCGGAGAACGCGTGCATGCCGCCAAGAAACGGCGGCAGCTCGACGAATCCGCCGATCAGCGCGAGCACCGACAGCACGACGAGCGGCAGCGTCATGCGAAATCCGGCGCGCGCTCCGGGCTCGCTTCGGACCGTGCCGAAAAACGCGATGAACACCACGCGAAAGATGTACACGCCCGTGAGCAGCGCGCCGACCCACCCGGCCGCCCACAGCGCGGGGCTGCCCTGAGGTGCCGACCATGCGCGCCACAGAATGAGGTCCTTGCTGTAGAACCCTGCGGTGATCAGAGGAAGTGCTGCGAGCGATGCGGCCCCGATGACAAAGGACCAGAACGCGACCGGCAGACGCGTGCGCAATCCGCCCATCTTCGTGATGTCGTGCTCTTCGCGAAGACTCATGATCACGACGCCGGCGCTCAGGAAGAGCAGTGCCTTGAAGAAGGCATGCGTCATGAAGTGGAAGATCGCCGCCGACCACGCGCCGACGCCGAGCGCGACGAACATGTAGCCGATCTGGCTCATCGTCGAATACGCGAGCACGCGCTTGATGTCGTTCTGCGCGAGTGCGCTGAAGCCGGCGATGAGAAGCGTCGCCGCGCCGATCGCGCCCACCGCGGCCTGCACCGCCGGCGCCGCTGCATACAGGACATGCGTGCGCGCGATGAGGTAGACCCCGGCGGTCACCATCGTCGCGGCGTGAATCAGCGCGCTCACCGGCGTCGGTCCGGCCATCGCGTCGGGCAGCCAGGTCTGCAGCGGGATCTGCGCCGATTTGCCCACCGCGCCGCCGAGGAGGAGCAGCGCGGCGGCGGTTGCGAGCGCCGATCCCGGCGTCCACTGCGTGCTCGCGCGCTGCATCAGCGCCTGGATGTCGAGCGTGCCGAGCTGCGTGAACAGGAGCACGAGTCCGATCGTGAACGCGGCATCGCCCGCGCGCGTGACGACGAACGCCTTGCGCGCGGCGAGTCCGTTCGCGGCGTCGCGATACCAGTAGCCGATCAGCAGATAGCTGCACAGGCCGACGCCTTCCCAGCCGAGGTAGAGCAGGAGCAGGTTGTCGCCGAGGACCAGCACGCACATCGCCGCGACGAAGAGATTCATGTAGGCGAAGAAGCGCCGGTAGCCTTCGTCCCCCGACATCAGCTCGGCCGAAGGGAGGTGAATCAGAAAGCCGACGATCGTCACGACCAGCACCATGACGAGCGCGAGCGCATCCAGGTAGAGTCCGAACGCGGGCGTGAAGCCGGCGACGTCGATCCACGTCCCGAGGCTCGAATGAAAGACCGCCCCGGCGGGCGCGGCGATGAAATCGACCGCGACGACCACGGTGACGAGCGCCGAAAGTCCAACCGATCCGACGCCGAACGTCGCGATCGTGCGCTCGGATGCGCCGCGTCCGCCAAGCGCGAGGAGCAGGAATCCGGCGAGCGGCAGCGCGGGGATGAGCCACAGGAATGGCATCGTCAGCCCCGCATCGAGCTCACGCGATCCGCGTCGAGGCTTTCATAGCGGCGGTGGATCTGCAAAAGCAGCGCGAGGCCGACCGACACCTCGGCGGCCGCGAGCGTCAGCACGAAAATGTAGAGGACCTGCCCGTCGGCCTGACCCCAGCGCGCGCCGGCGACGATGAACGCAAGGCCTGCGGCGTTGAGCATGATCTCGAGTGACATCAGGACGAACACGAGATTGCGCCGAACGAGGATGCCGATCAGCCCCAGCGCGAAGAGAACCGCGGCAAGCCCCAGTCCGTACGCGGCCGGTATCGCGTCCATCGCGGTCAATCGGCTTCGTCCGCGCTGCGGCGGCCGACGTGATACGCGCCCACGAGTCCGGCAAGCAGCAGCATCGAAGCGAGCTCGACGCCCAGGACGTAGTCGCCGAAGAGCGCGACGCCGACCGCTTTCGGTTCCACGCTCTGGCGTACCGCCGGCGCGCCCGCGCCCTGCGCGACGATAAAAGCGAGCTCGATCAGGAGCAGTCCGGCGAGCACCGCC
>Ga0157372_10006461_pt1 | contig 12484 bp, 10 predicted proteins | sample C55metaG_FD_115307 | JGI IMG/M metagenome (GOLD analysis project Ga0157372, IMG submission 115307) | Corn rhizosphere microbial communities from Kellogg Biological Station, Michigan, USA - C5-5 metaG | ecosystem: Host-associated > Plants > Roots > Rhizosphere > Soil | place: USA: Michigan... | reverse complement strand
GCTGTGAAGGCGTTGCAGCCAGGCCGCATCGCTGACATCGGTCTTTCGGCCCGGGACGTTCTTGGCGTATCGGGCGTTGACGAGAATGACGTGAAAGCCGTGCGCCTCCAACACTTCATAGGCCGGGATCCAGTATACGCCGGTGGATTCCATCGCCACGCTGGTGACGCCGCTAGCCTTGAACCAACGGGCCATCTCATGCAGCTCGCCGGTGAATGTACCAAAGGCCCGCACGGGATTGTCGTCCGCCTGAGGGCTGATAGCCGCCATGTGCATGGTCGAGCCGATATCGATGGCGGCGGCGCCAGGGTTGACCATCGACAATGCGTCCGCACCCGGGGATTTTGCTCCTGTCATTCCACGTCCTCCTTCAAAGCGGAGGGTATGGGCTATGCCAACCGTCATCTTCCTAACCGGGATCGTCGCAATGCGGCGTCACCACTCTCAAGTACGCAAATGCCCACGGGCCACGTTTTTTAACGGGGTATCATGCCTCCAATAAGCGAACGGCCGCGACCCTCCTGGCGAGCACCATAACATGGCCCGTTTCTACCCCACACAGGCGGGCCCGGCCGGGGACCGTTTTTTAGTATTGCCCTCTCCTTCCGGAGTACGCGGTTCTCAAGGCGAAGCCGTTCATTCTCTCGCGCCAGATCCGCCTGCGGCGCCGACACCAGCTCCGAGGGCCGATAATGCGACACCCATTTGTTCAGGGTCGACTTGCCGACCCCCAGATCCGACGCAACCCGTTCGCGTGGCAACCCGCTGGTCAGCGCAATGCGCACCGCCTCCTGCTTGAACTCTTCACTATGCTTCATCATCTCGTCGGTCTCCTTGAACGAACCTTAAACTCAAGTGACCGGCGCAAAACCGTTACAAGTCCAGTATCGCCTCCAAAAAGGGAGGAGAACGATACCTCACGAGATACCCGAATTGTTCTCGATTGGTGCCGTATCCGCCCGGATTTCGCCGGACGGTTATAGCACAAGAATCGACGGATTTCAGCCACTTCCGGGACGTCCTCGGACATCCCCGGAAGAACAAATGGCAGAAGAGGACTCGAAGTGATTATCTAGTGCATTGGAATATAATGATATTATCCTTCGATCTCAATCCAGTACCCAGATCGATACCCTGTCACTTTTTCGTTGGGAGGTTCGAGTCCCTCGACGGCAAATTTCGGTCGGAAATCGCCACGGCTTCGCAGGTGATTCGGCGGGTGTGATCCTGGCCGTTCGAACACAAAAGCCTAATTCTCGCGCAGCACGGATCGGCATCACCATGGCCTAGAAAGTGGGCGTCCCTCGGGACCCGGTTGTGAAGTCTGTTCGCAAATCAGCTTTCGTCAATGCTTGAAGCAGTGTTCCCTGTGCCACTGAACGAACCGCGGATGCGGCCGATCAGCCTCTCGATGCGGCACCAATATCCGGCCGCTGGCATTGATGACCGATCGGATGCTGTCGGGATCATTGGCCTGCCGCGAAACGATAATCTGCATGTCGTCATCCAGCCCGATCAACCCGCGATCGAACATCCAATGTGCTGTCCCCGAGAGCGCCAAGCCATTGCTCACGATGTCGGGTCCATTCGCCTCGACAGGACGGATGTGGGCGGCCTCGACCTCGGCACGCCCGCCACCGTTAATGAGCTTCAACCCGGTAACCGCACAGCGCTCGTCATATGCCCGCAGAACAATCCGCCGGAACACGCGGTCGCGCACAACGCGCGACACGATTGCAGAAACCCGTTCCCGGGCTTCATCGAAAACAAAGGGAACTCGATCTTCGCGAAGAGTCGGCTCGACGACTGAGGAATCCGTTCGCGGCAGAAGCGGATTTTCATCTGCCAAACCAGCTGCGACAATGCGGCTAAAGTCGCTCGTCGACAACCCCCGAACGGCGGCCTGAGCCCGCCCGGAAATGCGCCCCACCTCATTGAGTACGCCTCGCTCGATCGGGCCATTTTCGTCGGAAAAGGGAACCGGCGTGGCGAAATCAAGGTAGCTGCCAGGCTCGATCAGCGCGAGATACATGTTGAGCGTCGCTGGATCGGCAATGACACGCTCGACCTTGGCCACAGCGTAATAGCCCTTGGTGCCGGCAACCTTCCGCGGTTCATAGTAGACAATCCAGTCGCCGACACATGCCCGCGCCCGCTCGAGATACTGCGGCGGAAACTGATAACGCTCGGCCGGCGTGTCGTCGTAGATCGAATCAGACCGGTGGATGAAAACGCCGAACGCCATGCAGCGTTGATAATGCGAAGACGGGGCGACCGGGAATAATTTTGGCGTTTAACGGAGATTTCCGCCAACATGGCGGTCGATTATTACACCCTGTCAGCGGTCAGCGGTTCATCGAACGCTTGGCCAAGATCATCATACATTTAAGAGGGGCTTAGCACGCCAGTGGCGGAGGACGACATCAACGGTTGGAAGTTCCGGCGAACCATAGCAATCGACTTGGATTTCCAGCCGTGTGCGGACATTATCATGCGATGGCGACGAAGAGGGTTTCTAACAGTCTGAGGCGTTTCGTGTCGATCGGCTCCGCGATCGACACGCTGCGCAACAGACGCGTTGCGTTCGTGGACCCCGAACGCTGGGATGACCGGAACGACGCGGAATACATGCGGCTGTATAAGCAGGCCTGCGGCCTCTCAAGCCTGAAAGCGCTGTGCTGCACGGAGAGCCCCGAAACCTACCACCACTGGAAGGTGTTCACGACGTCATCCGATGGATGCTTCATCGACTTCAAGAAAACACCGTTCCTGAATAGCATCCGCACAAACGACGACTACTTCTTCGCAGAGATGGAGTATGCGCTCCTGACCGACATGGAAGGTGCGAAGTTCAAGATCAGGGATCTGCCATTTCTCAAGCGCGCTGGCTTCGAACCTGAGCTCGAGTATCGCGTCATCTATACCGGGGCGTGCCAGGATGACGCGCACTTCATGCCGATCGAACTTAGTTGGATACGCCGGATAGTGCTCAACCCATGGCTACCGGCACCGATCGCGGACAGCATCAAGGAGACCTTGCGCGAAATCTGCAGCCCGCACGAGGTCAAGGTGACCGCGTCGAGGCTCACCAACTCCCTGACCTGGACAGGCCACGGCAGGCGGATCGCGAAACGCGGCAAGTGACGTGTATTGCAGCATGTGGTCCGCTTCGATCACGCAGCCAGCGCCAGCTTTGCATAGCGTGACCCACAGGTTTCATTCACGGATTCATCGGACTCGACCCGCGAGCCCGGCTCCGCCCGCAGAATCAACGGGGAACGGCGCCGCTGGGCCGCAATCTCAGCGTCGACGACCGAAATTAAAGCGGATGCTGTCGCCAGCGATGTTCAATACGCCGTCTGCGTCGGGCCCCAGCGGATTTGGCAGGATGTCTATCGTCGTCGCCTTTGTGCTCCCGACATTCGCCACGTAGGCGACGACGTATCGTTCCGCAGATCTTGATCGGGCGACATCGCGTGCACGGCGGACTTCGGTTTCGCCCAGCTCGAACCGACAGGGATCCTCGGTGCTCGCCTTGACCTCTATAAACCAGGTCTGCTTGTTGAACGCGATGCGGAAGTCGTAACCCAGTCCATCGCATCCCTTGCGACCGGTGAACTGCTCGCTGTTGCTCGATACCCAGCAGGCGTCGATATCGTGACCAGGCTGCCGCGCCTTCAGCCAGTGGTAGACCGTGAGCTCGCCGAGCAGGCCAATCATGTCCTTCTTCGCCTGCGGCACGCCCACGAAGGCACCTCCGCCTCCGCCACCGCCGCCTCCGCCACGCTTGGGCAGGTCGGCGGTGGGGATGAGGTCTGCGAAAGTCCCGATCGGCCGGTTCAGAACGGCCCTGGAAAGCCCCGAAGACACTTCGTCCGACAGCTTTAGCCAGTCTACCGTCTCCGGGTCGCGGAACTCGCCGTTCAGCTGAACTGAACGCGCCTGCCGATCCATCTGCTCGCGATCCTCACGGGCCCTCTGGGCCTGTGCCTCCACTTCCGTCTGAGCGACTCCAAGCTCGGTCCGATCCGTGCTCAGCGGCATCCCTTGCGGCCATACCGCCAGCCGGCCAAACCATCTAAGCAGTTCCGTGTCCGTCCAAGCGCGGCAGTCGAAGGCCCCTGCCTCGTCCAACTTGCGTCTCAACTCAGCTTCGGCGTGCGAAACCTCCCGCCAAACGTCGTGGGGTACGACCCCGTGCTGTATCGCCCAGGCCCGAACGAGAGGCTGCGCAACGGCGGCGGTCTTACGAAGCACCACCGTGTTCGCAGCACGGACGGAGTTCAGGTCAGCGAGACCGCTCGCTGCCGATCCGAGAACAGGCGCTCCCTTCCCAACGAGCCAGGCGTCAACGCGCGTTGCGAGCAGATCGTCGGGGACGCGCTGATATCGAGGTAGCCAGTCTTCGTCGGCGGAGATCTGGGACAACGCATCCCGGGCCTCGCGATAGCGCGCGTCCGGCTCAAAACCGAGCACTGATGGCGCGACTAGTTCGCGCAGCGCCTCACAGATGGCGATCCGATTTTCATCGACGAAGTAGGCAAGCTGGGCAGCTTGGCCTTCCGGGTCTACATCGGGAGACGAGCCTGTCGCGACCAGGCTCGCGTTGAACGCGGCGAAGTCGAGATCGAGCCGCTCGCGAAGTTCGGCTACTGAGAAGCTAGCCTTGATCGCTTCGAGCACGTCGTCCGGCGCCCGCGCCCCTTCCGGGAGTGACTTGCGCAGGAGGTCGAGGACGGCCGATCCGTCCTCCGCTGCGTCCGACTCGCCGGCGACCCAAATCTCCAACGCATTTTCGCCGCCCAGATCGAAAACAACGGCCCTGAGCCACGGGAAGAGCCGGTCGATCCGTTCGCCGAGTGAGTCGCGAGCCGCCTCGGTCGCCTGCTCACTCAGTTCGAGCGCCCGGCAGAGCTTCAAAAGGTCGGTTTGCCCGACGGGCCTGTCATCGATGGAAATGCCGTCCGATGCCAACTGGCGGACCAACAGCTTCATGTGCGGGACGACTGCTGGGTGGCGGATGGCCTCGCCGATCGCCGGGAGAGCAGCCTCGACCTTCGGCCAGGACAACCCGCCGTGCCCGAGCACGACGATCACCGACTGCCCCTCGGTGCGCTCGAAGTGATATGCGGGACGCAGTTCCGTTGGCGTCACGTCCCTACCTTCGAGCGAGAAGGTGACGGAGGAAGCCAGCAGCAACTCCACACGGTCGATCGACTGGATGATGCTCGACCGGTCCGCCGGAAGCCTGTTCATGTCGACGCTGTCCAGGGCTTCCAGAGCGACAGCCAGCATCGAGCGCAGCCAGGGGCAGCGCTGCACAAGCGTCGATGTGAGAGGGAGACTTGCGAGTGCCAGTCCATCGACGTTTATCTCGTATTTGAGTTCGGAAGTCAGGCGGACCTTGTTCCCGTAGAGCCGTCGCATGAGGAGACCGACTTTGGCGGGATCTGCGACACGGACTTCGAACAAAGGATCGCCAATTACATCAACCAGGCTGGCGGCGATCGCGTCCCCACTGTCGCGAACATATACTAGCTCCGTGGCGGCTCCAGCGACGCTGGCCAGCGAAAGCTGGCCCTGGCGCCGCACGAGCAGCCGACTTGGAACTGCACCCGGCTGTGGCGGCACGTTGGGCTCGCCGCTCAGCCTTTGCCAGACGCGGCTGTAGATGTTGATCAGCTCGCGCTCATAGAACTTTCGAACGCACCCATCTGCGAACTGGCTAGCAAGGAACGCGGCTTGGTCTTGCAACGTGTCCGGAGAGTTCAACGTCTTGAATCCAGCATGCTTGCGGAGCAATGCGGTCGCGCCCTCCGGTGCACGATCAAGGGCGCGCGCGAAGCGGAACGAGGGCCGGCGGAGGAACGGTGGATATCGGTCCGATGCTGACGGCAGCCATACTTCAGCTGGCGCATAGCGACGACGCCTCAGGCCCTCATCGCTTGGCTCCTCGCAGGGCACCCACGCGGACGAGCGTAGGAATGCGGCAAGAGGCGTCGGCCAATCGCGCGTGTCCGAACGGTAGCTGTGCTCGTGCCGCACTTCGACCCAAAGCTGACGATGTTCGACCTTCGGTATCCATTCGACGATCAGCCTCGCGTAAGCCTCGAAAGCCTCATCGCTGAAACGATCAACATCCGATTGTCCGGGCATCCACCAGAGCGGCTGGACGATCTCGTAGTTCGTAGACGATGGCAGTCGGAGCAGGTTGCCCGGTCGAGAGGAAATGTCCTTCTTGAGCAGGCCGGAGAAGGATTCGGGGAGACCGATATCGGCCATGAATGCGAAGGCCGTCATCTGGCTGGCCTGCACGTAGTGCGGAAGGTCGACCGATCGGGGATGGAGGCCGCGCTGGACGCCGATCCCGATCAGGAAGTCGGTCCATTCGTCGATAAGGCGTTTTCCGAACGTGGAATGCGCCGGAGGTGCGATGCGTCGGCCGCGCAGGTCTTCTATGTCGCTGAGGTTCTCCGGAGCCACCTCGAGGAAACGCTGGAGAAGATAGCCGAGCGTTCGATCGGGCCATGCCGACGAGAAGACGGCGTCGACCGCTCGGACGAACTCGCCCCCAGTCGTCGGCACATAGAGCCGGTATGTTGCGTTCAGAGCAATCGGTCGTTTGATGGCGACAGATCGCCGCCAGATCGCGAATGCCCAACGCAAACCGGCGGTTCGCACGCGTTTGGTCGCGTCCCTTTCGACAATCTGCGAGATCCTCGTGAGCAGCGCCTCGCTTTCAAAGGGCTGTGCTAGGTCACGCTCCAGGAACTGCCTCGCCGCAGCGAGCTCGCCATACCACGGCAAGCGGTCATGCAGGAAGGCGAAGAATTCACGGAGCGGAGCCGGGGGGTAGAACTCCTCGCCGATGCTCTGCTCGGTTTCGCCACGTCTTGGCGGGACAAAGACGACAGCATCCCTGGCCGCACGCCGTCTTTGGCGCTTCGCCGTTTGGCTCGTATGAGGCTCAGGCTGTCCTGCCGGCCTAGTCTCCCGCAGCGACCCATCCTGGCAGATGAGGATCCGCTTTCCCGCCAAGGCGCTGCCGTCACCTCCCACGAAATCAGAAAGGTCTCGATAGAAGGCGGTCCAACCGGAGAAATCTGCTGTCCGAGAAAGAGATATTTCGCGTGCCAGAGCCTCGGCGATCGAGGCGCTCTCCTGGGTCGATAGTCGCTCTTTGAAGGTCGAGCCGAGATGTAGGCTGAGGAACTCCACTAATGCATCGATGCGGCGCACACCGAGTCCGGCCCATATCGGAGCGACGCCAGTGGACGCGCCATGACGCGCTATCACCTCGATCGAGAAGGCGCCGGGGGTGACGGACACGCGTCGCGCGGCGATCGGTGCGAACCAACCTACAATGGGATCCCCGCCTCCGTCGATTTGCGACGACGTGAAAACGGGAACGATAGTGGCGTCGTCCAGCTTTGGAACCTGCCAACGCCGTGCGATCTCCAGAGCCATCACTGTACCAAGGTCAAGTGACTCAGCTTGCTGAATGCCTTCACCCGCTTCGGTCGAGAAGAGGCTCGGGGGAGTCTTCCAGAGCAGGATGTCGATTGCAGATCTTCTCGCGAGCTCGACGGGCGACCCCACGCTCTCTTCCGAGGTCATCTGCACGAGGCGTTGCGCAGTGGCGGCGGCTAACCTCACTGCGTGGTCGAGAACAAGTGAATTGACCCCGATCGTCGGATCGAGAGACATCCTGTTCGAACTGGGAAAGAAGCTGCCGTGCAGATGGCCACGGAAAGGCGATGTCGCTCCGCGACCCATCGGGAGGAATGTATAGAGCCGCGAGCCGAAGCCGTCGCGGTCGTCGCCGACCGGGACCGCCAGCGCTACCTCGCCCGGCCCTGTCCAGCCCTTCCAGCTTTGGGGCAACGCACCGGAATCGAGGCCTTCTGCTACCGCCGCCTGCATCTCTTCCTCGGGGATGGCAGAGCGCACAACCCAAAACGTCCCATTCTCGCCAAGGTCGACTTCGGCGAGGTTCGCATCATCAAGAACTGGTTTCTCGTCTCTCGTGAAGGTGACCGAGAACGCGTCCTTAGCTAGGCGCGCGCCTTCGACGATCGCCTCCAGGCTCTTGATCCGACGAAGGAACAGCAATAGCGGAGCGTCGGCCTTCGAAAGGCCTATCATCTCGTTCCGGACGACATCGAGCGCCGCTTCGTTTCTGAGCGGAAGCCGCACCACCGTCGAGAACCCGCGCGACGCGAAGGCCAAAACGTTCTCTGGCGCGTCTTTCAGCCATCTCGGAATGTAGAAGGCAGGGAGGTCCGATCTGGCCAATTCCCTTGTGCGCGCATCAGGGAGAAGCGGGTCGAGTTCAGTCCCGCGCGCGAACGTGAAGCAGTAACCGTCGAACTCTGCGCCTCCCTCGCCCTCGACAAGTCGCGAGAATATCTGTGGCACGTCCGTGACGTGACGGACGCTTCGGAAACCCAGTCCCTTGTTTCCGACTGCCTCGCCCGGCGGCTTACTCGAGAGACCCATCTCGCATAGCGCATCCACGTTCTTCGACAGGAAAGGCTGTCCAGTGTTTGCAATGTAGAGAGTGCCGCTTTGGCCTTCGTCGCTCGCGAGCAGCACGGCGATCTTGCCATCAGCACGCTCACGCGAATGGGCGTCGTGGGCGTTCTGGACGAGTTCGATCAGAAAGCGTCCATGATAGTCAGCGATAATGTGCTGGGAAAGACTTTGGTTCTGTTTGTGGACGGGATCGTAATATTCCCCGTCCGCGTCGATCGTCCCAAGGAAGCCCTTTATCTTGCGGTCGGCAATCCGTTCGATATGCGCCTTGGCGCGGTTCAAAAGTTCGACGTCCAGAGTCGGATAAGAATCGGCAGATATCGCCATGTTCGCTCCCTTGGGACCAGGGTGGTCAACTCGGCGGCGTCTCGCAAGGCCATTGCAGAAGCTTTCAGATCAAATGACATAAAAGCGACAATTGTGTCAGAGGGGGCGCTCCATCTTCAATAGCGTCCCTTTGAATCCAGATCGCCGTTGCCACCCTTGGCAGAGCATCTCGACCTTTCGCCTCACCCACTCAATGTGCGCACCTCGATACGCCGTTCGTCGGCTTGGACGCTGATCTCGAAATGCTCGGCCTGCACGACGTCAGTCACGCTGACTGGCTTCCATACGGCGACATTCGAGCCGCCGCGCCGACGGATACTTCTATAGATAATACCGGAATGCCCGTCCCGGCGTAGGGGTTCGGCGAAAGCTTGGCTGGCGACATAGCTGTCCAGAGCCAGCACGTCGGCGAGGTCAGTTGTGCCCCCGCGGATGTCGACATACACGCCCTGCAACGCTGCCGAGTAGTTTCGATAGGTGCGCCGCATCGCGGGCACGCGGCGCGCCACCGCCTCGCGGCGCAGATGATGGCCAACCTCGGCCACAGCCGTTGCGATCTCGGCCGACGCATACCATGCGCCGAGATCGGGGCCGTTGAACCGCATGCCGCCCGGAGCGACATGCAGGAAGGCCGCCATGACGATGCTGGAGTTTGGTCGGCCATAGACCCACTGATCGGGCGGCAGTCGGTCGATCCGTTCCGCCACAAGCCGGTCGTTGGTCCACCCGGCCAGTTCCATTACCGCCTCGGCGTCCGCTGCCGTCGCGACGGTATCGAACAGGCCGATCGGCGGGAAACGGGAGGGCACGAGCCGGTATGTCGGCTGCGGTGCCGCGGACACGGCATGCGTCATCGGAAAACGATCTCGCTGTCCTCATAGGGTGTGAAACCGGTATCGATCGCGCCTGGCGGCATGTAGGATCCGCCGCGTGCGGCATCGAGAAAGCGCCGAACCGTCATCAGCCCGTCCTGCGTGCCGCTCGTCACCAGATCGAGCGGCGGGTGACCACCGAAGAGGGGGGTGTCATGCGGCATGCGCAGCCAGTCGATCCCTTCGCGCTCGTCATTGAACAGGATGCCCAGCGCCTGATGGATGCCCAGCACCGCCGAAATCCGCGTGAGCACGTCGACGTCGAGCGTGAAAGCGCCATGCTCGCGCGCCTGCCTGGCCCAGTTATGGAAGGTCGAACGGGAAGGAAAGCCGAGGATCAACCGGCGCTGCTCTTCGTTGAGCCCCCAGAGATCGGCGATGGCCAGGAACGTCCTGAAGGCAGGCGCGCTCAGCCTGCGCCGGTTGGCCGGCGCAAAGCGGGCAACGTCGAGCCGGGGCAACGCCCCACCACCAGCATCTGCCGCGATATCCAGTCCATTCGCCATACGGCCTCCTGTCTGGATATGCATATAGTCCAAATATGGACAATTCGCAAGATTGCCGTTGGACGTCGTGCACTGCCTCCTCCATGTTCGTCCTTCAGCCATCGATCAATCGCCGCAGGCAACGATACGGGATCAACGTCGACCGCCCGATTTTCACGGTCTCGATCTGGCCGTCTCGGATCAGTTCATAGAGTGTCGTGCGCGGTATGCCGGTGAGTTTCACGGCGGTCGAGACACGCACTGTGAGAGGCTCGGTGGGCAGATCGCCGAATGCCTCCAAAGCCTCTGTCACTACCTTTGAACGCTCCTTAGGCGTGCGGCGCCTGCTCATGATTTCGGCCGATTGCGCATGAAGAAGCGGTCGCCGTCGAGGAAGCTCGCCAGCATCGCGGGGACGAGTTCGGATACCGGCTCCTCGCTGCCATAGGCTTCGGCGTAGAGAGCGGCATAGACGGTCAGTGCGGCATGCAGGTCCGGCGAGATACTGATCGTCAGCTTGACCGGTGTGCGATCGGGCAGCTTCGAAAGTTTGAGATCGGCCATGTCAGTATTCCCCCTTCCAGGGCGCGAGAATGAGATCCCTGTGAACGACCAGCCTGACGGGCGCGCCAGGCCGAATGGTGATCGTCGGCTGGAACCCCAGATTGTGCTGGGTAATCTGATCGCCGGCGCGTGATACCGTGTCCTGGGTCGACATGCGGATCGCCTGGACAAGGTCGCTTTGGCCGGACAGTGCAAGCTCGGAACTGACTCCTAGCAAGGTCGAGAGCGCCACGCCCTTCAGAAGCTGCCAGGTGTGGACATCGACCTTGTCCCGGAGCCCAGCATAGCCTGAGGGATCGGTTGCCGGCACGTTGTCGATGCGAAGCGAACTTCCATCGGGCATGATGATCCGCTGCCAGACGATGAGCGCGCGCTTCTGTCCGAACGCCACCACGCTGTCGTAGCTGCCGATCAGACGCGCACCCTGCGGTATGAGCAGGATGCGGCCTGTGGCGCTGTCATAGACATTCTCGGTGACCTGCGCGGTCACCAGCCCAGGCAGATCGGATCGCAGGCCGGTGCTCAGCCTCGCTGCGATCACGCTGCCCGCCGAGAGCGTATATGGGGACGGCGCCGCCGTGAGAAGATGCGGATTGACGTCCCCGCGCGGATCGAGAGTCGCGACGAAGTCGGCTTTTCGCCCTTGCGCATTCGGATCATTGGCCGGATCGAGAGCGAGCTTCGGCGAGCCCGATGACGTGCCGCCAGCGGCCGCATCAGCAATTGGCGCTGCCTCTGCAGAGGCGCCGGTCTTACTCGTCTGCGCCAGCACACCGGATTCCCGCGCCGCCTTCAGTTCGGCGAGTTGACGCTCGCGCTCCGCGGCCTCGGCCTGTTGCAGCTGCTGGTCGGACGGCTCGACCGCGCCCGCCATGGCGCGTTGCTGCTCGAGGATCGGCTTGCCGAGATCGCCCGGAAGCGGCGGGCCGAGGCGCGGCACATCGCCATAGCTCGCCGGTGCACCGTTCAGGGCATCGCTCGTCGCCCGCGCGTCGGGCTGCGACAGTTCTTCCTGGGTGCCGACCGATAGGCGATGTCGAGGAGCCAGTGGATCTTGCTGAGGGTGATCTCGGCCATGCCCTCGCGTTTCTGCTTGGCGATCCATTCCTTGGCGACGGCCTTGAAACTGTCGTCTTCCTCGAACTTGGCGCGAGCAAACGCGAGCTTCTTTTCGTGGGAGGGATCGCGGCCCGCCACGATCAGCTTGCGGGCTTCATCGCGCTTCTCACGGGCGTCCGCGAGGCTGAGGTCCGGCCATTGACCGAGCGAGAGCGTCTTCTGCTTGCCGACCCAGCTGTAGGTGAGGCGCCAGAGCTTCGAGCCGTTGGGCTTGACGTAGAGATGCAGACCGCCGCCGTCGAACAGCTTGTAGGGCCGTTCCTTCGCCTTGGCACTGGCCACGGTGGTCGCGAAGAGGGTGTGCATATGGGTATCGCCTTGCCGAAGGGCGGAGAACGATACCCATCAGGATACCCATTTTGTTCCCGATTGGCGCCGTATTCGCCCGGATGTCGTCGGACGCTTATAGCACAAAAATTGGCGGAATTCTGCCGTTTTTTGGACGCCCTCGGACGTCCTCGGAAGAACAAATGGTGCCCAGAAGAGGACTCGAACCTCCACGACCTTGCGATCGCCAGCACCTGAAGCTGGTGCGTCTACCAATTCCGCCATCTGGGCACGGGGTAGGAGCGCGCAACTAGC
>Ga0157372_10006457_pt1 | contig 12484 bp, 9 predicted proteins | sample C55metaG_FD_115307 | JGI IMG/M metagenome (GOLD analysis project Ga0157372, IMG submission 115307) | Corn rhizosphere microbial communities from Kellogg Biological Station, Michigan, USA - C5-5 metaG | ecosystem: Host-associated > Plants > Roots > Rhizosphere > Soil | place: USA: Michigan... | reverse complement strand
GAGAGGTAACCGAAAGGCTCTGCGAGGCCTGCCGCATCCCCAATACTGTCGAAGATCCGCAGCAACTGATTGGTAAGGTTGATGCGGTAATTATTGCGCGCGACGATTACGAGACACATTTTGAATTGGCCTTGCCCTTCCTGAAAGCAGGCCTGCACGTGTTTGTCGACAAGCCTCTAAGTCTGGAAACTTCGGAACTGCGAACTTTCAAGCCATATCTCGAAAAGGGTAAGTTGATGTCCTGCTCCGGTATGCGATACGCTCGCGAACTCGACGAGGCGCGCGCAGATTTGGCCGGATACGGTCGAGTGAAATTGATCAGAGGCGCTATCGTCTTGTCCTGGGAGAAATACGGTGTTCATTTGCTTGACGCCGCATTAGGCGTTACGCCAGCGCATCCTGTTTCTGTGCGGATGCTGCCCTCGGATCATGCGTCTGCCGCCGTGCGTCTGGATGACGGTGCCCTGATTCAAATTGATGCCTTGGGTGAAAGCGCGCGGACGTTTCATCTGGAGATATTTGGTACAAAGCGCAACGGGACTTTCGATATTACAGACAATTTTTCGATGTTTCGTAGAATGCTGTGGCATTTCAGCGAGTCCATTCGAACAGGCCAGCCGGCAATTGATCCTGAAAGAACTCTCGAAATTATGCGTGTATTGATCGCCGGTCAAACCGCTCAAAAAGAAAACAGGGAAGTGTTTATCAATGAACTCGCAATATAGAAATCTGTTTGAATTGAAGGGTAAAACCGCCGTCGTTACAGGCGCTGTCGGCATCCTTGGCCAGCGGTTTTGCCGGGGCCTCGCAGAATTTGGTGCGCAGGTGGCGGTAGTTGATCTGGAACTGGATCGTTGCGCAGCTTTCGCAGAGGAACTTGAGCGTGACTACGGCACCCATGCACTGGGAGTGGCATGTGATGTGTCGCATCCGGAATCGGTCGCGGGCATGGTAGGCCAAGTTGTGAAACGCTTCGGAGCAATCGACGTCTTGCATAATAATGCTGCTTCCAAGTCGGCTGATCTTGACGCCTTCTTTGCGACTACTGAGGAATATTCACTTCACGAATGGCGAAGAATCATGTCAGTGAATATTGACGGCATGTTCCTTGTTGCGCAAGCAGTTGGCGGCCAGATGCAGAAACAAGGGACTGGGGGAAGCATCATTCAGACCGCTTCAATTTATGGTCTTCTCTCATCGGACAAGCGGATCTACGAGGGCTCGCACTATCTCGGGCGCCAAATCAGTAACCCGGCTGTATATTCGACGTCCAAGGCCGCAGTAGTTGGGCTGACGCGTTACCTTGCAGGAAACTGGGGCGACAAAGGGATTCGAGTCAACGCACTCGTTCCGGGCGGCGTAGAGAGTGGACAAAACGAGACATTCAAGTCTCGTTATTCTGCGCGCGTTCCTTTGGCACGCATGGCCCAGCCGGACGAAATGGTCGGTGCACTTGTTTATCTTGCCTCCGACGCGTCAAGCTACGTTACCGGGCACTGTCTCGTTGTTGACGGAGGCCTGAGTGCCTGGTAAAGCTGCAGTTGATGGGGCGAACGACCGATCGAAGCAGGGTAGTTGAAACGAAGTAGGAGACATTATTCGGAGCACTTCATCGGCTACCCTTTGACCGCTCTCTAAACAGGTACCCTCGTTATCTACATTTATTTCACTTTCTGTAGTCATATAGACCTCTGAGGAGTTCCGGGCGCCAGGACAGACCACTCATTATGAGCATCGAGACTTACGATGGAAAGTCAACTTTTGATAGGAGCAAGGATTGGAGCCGACCTATAACCTCGGTGCGCTTTCTGGCGGCCCTATACATAATGGCTTTTCATTGGTTACGTCTGGTGCCGACCAGAGGCCTCAGTGGATTCGGCTTTCGTTTTGCCGCGTCCTTTGGAGGGGTCGGTCTCTTCTATTTTCTTTCCGGTTTTGTTCTTGCTTGGGTCTATTTGCGTCAGTCTAAGCAGGTTGACAAAAAGAAGTTTTACGCGGCGCGTTTTGCGCGCATCTATCCCGTGTTCTTGTTGACACTTGTTGCCGATTCGCCGTGGTTCTTTGCTTCACACGTCGCCAACTTAGGTTATCAAGGCGCCCTCGTTAAGACTGGTTCTACCTTCGCCGCAAGCCTGTTGTTGCTCCAGGCGTGGTATTCGGGTTTTTGGGGAATAGATACTCCAAACTGGTCTCTGTCAGCGGAGACCCTGTTCTATGTGCTCTTTCCCTTTATTGGAGTGTGGATCTGGTCGCTCCGTTCTAAATGGATCGTGGTTTCGATGTTTCTGGTATATATTGGCGGGCAGACTTTGGTCGCCGTCGTTTTGGCTTTGGCGGTGGCACACAACGCAACGTCTCTTGACTTGGAGTCTCTCCTTTATCTTCCGCCATTGCATGTTTCTACTTTTATCCTCGGGATTCTAATGGCCAGGATACACGTGTTATCAATCGAAAAGAACGGCACAACCCCCATTAAGCCGTGGGCGCTCTATGCTGCTCTGGGCGCGGGCCTTGCAATCTGCCTTGGGGTGGCGCAATTTACTTCAGATGAGTTTCACAACTCGATGCAGGGCAGCATATTGTTGCGTGACGGAAGTATGGCGCCGCTTTTTTGTGTCATTGTGTGGGCACTTTCAAACGGAAGCACGGTTTTTTCTCGATTACTTAACGTAAAGTGGCTGGTATTTCTAGGCGATTGCAGCTTCGGTCTGTATCTCATTCACCTTCCGATCCTGCATGTTCTCGGTCCGGCGATGCAGCCATTATTGTGGGGACGGTCGCATACCGAGTTTTGGGTGCTGTATATGCTTCTATTCCTTATGTATGTAGCGGTGTGTATTCCACTTGCCATCGCGAGCTTTCATTGGATTGAATCTCCTGCGCGCAAATGGATCTCACTAAGATTCAAAGCCAGGCGCTGCGAATCATTGGAGGCTTTCCCCGTGCGAGCCTCACTTGAATCGTAGATTCTCCAGAGTCCTTGCACCTCAGAGGAGCCTGAGATTTCCTAGCTCCTATTGGATTGATGCTCACCCAATTGATGCTCACCCACAGAAGTTAATGTCGACATACTGATGCAGCGCTCCGACGAGATTGGAGCGTCTTGCGTAGTGCTATTAGACGACAGGCTTGAATCATCATTGACGACTAGTTTCGATCGTAGCGCTTCGGGACGTTGCTTGAAGGCTCGTAATTAAAGTGAGCTTACGATTGAACATTGGCCGGAGGTTGATCGGAAAATATGAATCTCAAGAGTGTTCTGTTCTCCGATCGAAGAGTGTCTACTGCTGTGACCTTTGTGTTCCTGCCTTGGATCATTGCAGCCTTTTTTGCGAGCGGGACAGTATATGTCGCGGTAAATCTTTTTTTATACGGAGTTCTAATTGCTGCAGTAGGCTACGGCATCATTTATGCGGCTCTCCCGCGTCCTGCCCGATCCCAAGCAATCTTCCTGGCACCCGCGCTGGGCATCCTTGCGCTCTCAGGTTTCACTGCGCTCTGGCTGCGATTGCCTCTGCCTCTTATCTGGGTACCGACCCTTTGGCTCGGACTGTTCGGGATAGGAACAGTGTGTTTTTGGAAAGATCGCACGATTTGTGCGAAAACGACGGTTCCCCACGTTGGAACGCTAACCATCCTCTCCCTAGTGATCTGCGGGGTGTTCTTCTTCTTCCCGGCCCGCAAGGACGCAGTCTTGCAAGCGAATGGAAGCTTCAATTGGATATACGCCGATACGGAACATTTCTATTCAATTGCTTCGAGCATTAGGAGAGATGAACTTCCACCCAAGAGCCCAGGAACAGCTACGGCGGATCTCCTTTACCACTTTGGGCCTTATGCACCCGCCGCCGTCATCTCCAGAATTGATGGTCTTGAGTTGGGAGATGCCTTGGTTCGCGTGACTCGCGGTGCATCGATCTGCGCGCTTGTGCTTTCGTGTTTTGGACTGGGAACACTGCTTTCATCAAGGATCAACGAGGAAAAATTCGGGGGAATTGCTACCGTCGCCGGCCTTTTCTTTTACGGTTCTATCTTGTCTCTCTTTACGGACGAGAGAAACAGCTCAAGTTATGTGACGGGAGCTATCCTTTTCAAGATACCTGGGGTGGAAGTGCTTGCTGATGGGGGACCGTTTAGTCATCTTTTATTAGGGCATTCGGTGCTACACGGTCTAGGCGCCATAACTGCAATCATGGGCTTGTGCCTCATCGAAAGTGAACGGGGGGGTTCTTCAAGCTGGCGCGGAATCGCACTTCTTGCTCTACCAGCTCTGGCGGTCCCCGTGAACTCAGTGGCCGCTTTGTACTGTTTAGGTATAGTGGGCATTCTTTTGTTTTGGCGATATCTTGGGTCGGCTCGGTCGTGGATGTCAATTCTGTTGATGGTCAGTCTTTTTTGGGGGGCCTGGCACATAATGGGGTACAGCCATGCCTCGGATGCCGCGATGACGACGATCAATACGCACCCGGCTACGCAATGGTGGATGCTCACTGTCGGATTTATAGTCGGTCTCGGTTTTCGAATAATGGGATTTCGTTGGATTTCGAAACCTTTATTGGATCCTCTTGCCGCTTTGGTTTTAGTGAGTGTGCTCGGTTTGCTGACGTTCAACCTCCTCTTGATCATCAGAGACGGAAATCAACGATACGGCATCTATTATCTGCAGTGCATGTTCAGCATATTTGCCTTTTCCCGCGTTACCCCGGGTTGCTGGCGCAGCTCTGAACGGTCGAAATGGGCCGCATCGTGGTTTAGGCTGGCGAAATTGGGCATGGTCCTTCTCACGATCTCGGGAATCTCGATTGGCGTTTTCGCCCGGATAACTCGCAGCCACACAGGCGTCGATTCATTTGGGGTCAAACTTCTGTTGTGTGCCTTTTCAGCGCTGTTCCTCGTTGGGGTTTCCGAACTGATGAAGCGGGATGCCAGCTTTTCTAACGCGGTTTCCGCGGTTCTTATTGGCACACTATCGATTGGCTTCCTCGCATGGGTTACGCCATGGCTCAACTTTGGCATGGGGCGGATGAAGATGGACGTTTCTCTGGCTCCCGGCGAAGTACGAGGACTGAATCGCCTTCGGGAACTTGATTCAGCTAACGAGCGTTTTGCCACGAACAAACATAGTGTGGAAAGCCTGGCCTCAAATCGAGAGCGCTCTTACGGATATGTTGCACTCTCTGAGCGCCCCGTGCTTCTTGAGGGGTATCTGGAGCGTGGCGAAACTTTACTACCATGGTTTGAGACACTACTTCATGACAATGACCTGATGTTCACTACTTCCGATCCGGGATTGATGTACAACACCGCCAAGACCTGGCAAGTCCATTGGCTTGTTGCTCGTCCCGGAACAGACATCGCCCTGCCGAGACCACTGCCAGGATGGCTAGTTGAGCAACAAGATTGCGGTGACCTGAAGATTTATAGGGTGAATTATTGAGGAGCCAATTCTATTGATGGATCGTAAAGTCACCATCGTCATGTACCACTATGTACGCGATCTCGAGCGTTCACGATACCCTAGGATCAAGGGACTTTCGGTTGAACGATTTTGTAAACAGCTCGATTACATTCAGTGTAGATACACCCCTGTCTCAGTCGATCATTTATTGGCTGCGCTTACGTGCGAAAGGGATGAACTACCACCTAATCCGATTCTCTTGACATTCGACGACGGGTACGCGGATCACTTCTCAAATGTGTTTCCCCAACTGGATTCGCGCGGCATTAAAGCATGCTTCTACCCGTCTGCACGGCCAGCTCTTGAGCATAGAGTGCTGGACGTCAACAAGATCCAATTCTTGCTCGCTTCTGTTTCCGATGCCGGAGCGTTGCTTAATGAAGTGTTCTCGTCTCTCGCCGAGTTTCGCTCGGAATATCAATTGAAAACAAGAGAAGAGTATCTCAGCGTAGAGAGGGTAAAGCATCGTTACGACAGCAGCGAAGTGAGTGTCGTCAAAAGTCTTCTCCAGCACGAACTACCGGGCCCGGTGCGAGAAGAGATCGTACGGCGATTATTCGCCAAATTTGTGACCGCGGACGAGGCTGCTTTTGCCTGCGAGCTATACATGTCCATGGATCAGATAGCATGTCTGCGACGCAATGGAATGCACGTCGGCAACCACGGTTTTTCTCATGTTTGGCTAAATCGCGTTCCCGCAGATGTGCAATCATTTGAAATTGATCGCTCACTTCAGTTTTTGAATATGGTCGGAGTGGAAGGTGACAAGTGGACGATGTGCTATCCCTACGGCGGCTACAATGAGTCGGTTTTGCAAATTTTGAAGGTTCGTCGATGTCAGCTTGGATTCGCGGTCGAGAACCGCGTTGCGGATCTTAAAGTCGATGATCCTTTGACATTACCTAGAATCGACACCAACGATTTACCAAGTTAGGCCTCTCAAATGAAGACAATGATTCGGATGTTGCAAGACCTGACGCCACTAAGTCGAGCGGTGTGTTCTCTTGGCTATGATCAGGCTGTGCGCTATTTGTGTGACGAACTTCCATTTCGCGTAATCTCGGTTCCCAGTTCCTACGAACACAACGGATGGGTGATTCCTCCCTCTTGGGATGTTGTGGAGGCGAGAATTTCCAAACAGGGGACAGTGGTTTATGACGGAACAGCCCATCCTCTTGGCGTAATTGCACTCTCAAATAGCTTTGCTGGAACCGTAGATTTGGACGAACTCCTTCGCCATGTCCACTACGACCACCGCTATGATGACTCGATTCCTTTCCATTATCGGCAGCTATTCCGAAGCTGGAGCAGGGATTGGGGTTTTTGTATGCCGAAGATTGTGTATGACCGTCTCACCCCGGGTGATTATGAGGTCGTCATTCGCACTGCGGAGACTCCAGGCCTGATGAAGATCCTGGAATACAAACATCAGGGCTCGCTTGACTTTACGATCGTGCTTGGCGGCAGCCTCGATCATGCCGGGGTTGCAAATGATGGATTGGCCGGTTGTGTCGTAGGCATGGAGGTAATGCGTCGGCTTCAGGGACGAAAAACCAAGTTCAGCTATTCCCTTGTTCTTTCTCCCGGTATTCTTGGATCTGAGATTTACTTGGCTCAGCTCGATAAACAGGAGCGCCAGCGCATTCTTGAAGGCATCTTTCTAGAGATGCTTGGTTCTGATACGCCACTAGCAGTGCAGGAATCAAGGCGAAGCATGGTGAGCGTGTCGCACGCACTCAAGTCGAGTCTCGATCAGCTAGGCTTGACCTATCGCACCGGTCCTTTCGAAAGCATTATCGTGAACGACGAATATGTGTGGGAAAATTATGGTATTCCAATGCTTTCGTTTTCACGATTTCCCTATCGGGAGTACCACTCTAGCCTGGATTCTGCAGAGATCATGAAAGAGACCTCACTCAATGAGGCCGTGGACGCGCTCATTGGGGCAGTCGATATTCTCGAGGCGTCGCCCATGGTTATGCGAAAGTTCGAGGGGAATATCTGCCTGTCAAATCCGAAATATGATTTATATGTCGACTATGGACAGATCGCCCTGGGAGATCGTCTCACTGATAGCCGCCGCCGAATGCGAAGCCTGATGGACCTTGTCCCCGCCTTGGAACATCCGGTAAGTGTTAGGGCATTGGCAGATCACGTGGGAATATCCGAAAGTGAGACATTGGCGTACCTTGCTCGATGGGAAGCCAAAGGTCTGATAGACCTGTTATGAATGCGTAACACTGTCGATTTGCATCGCCGTTCACTTGGCTGCCGTCCTTACCGGGGGAACCGTACGGTACTGTTGTGAAGAGGTGATCGAACACTTTTGATTGAAGACTTCAGAAACCAGTATGTTAATGATATGTCTGCGCATCCTAACCTAACGATCACGGATATTAATTCACGGCTGCCGCCAGTTTCAGAGTTTCGACTGATGCCCTGGAGTCGATCGTACGGCGGGGATTATTATGGGGCACTCAAAGTGGCTGCGAAACACTGTGGCCTTGGAGAAGTACCAGAACGTTACCCCGGAAACTGGCAGCATGGTACATGGCCGCCCTGGCAGAAAATTCAGCCCGAGGTGCTTGTATACGGGGCTCCCAAGTCATCAAGATGTTTTGTAGCGCGACCGGATGAAGTCGTCTTCTTGAAGGACGGTGGTTATAGGGATGTCCGAGCGATCGGACTTCCAATCATCTACACTCAGCCCTCAGGTCTCGAACGAATTCCAAACAGCCTACTGGTGATGCCCACCCATTCACTGGTTACGGACGTGATACAGCCTCCAACCAGCAGATATATTAGTGAGATTGAATCTATCCGGAATCGCTTCAATTTTGTGGCAGCCTGTGTCTCTGCGCAATGCATCGCCAGGGGGATGTGGGTTGATGAATTGGCGCGTCGTGGGATCCCCGTAATTCGGGGTGCTGGAATCGATGATGCAAATGCTCTCGCTCGAATGAGGGCGCTTTTTGAGAGCTTCGAATACGTGACTACCGATACCTATGGTAGCCACGTATCCTATGCGCTGTACTTTGGTGCGAAGGTTTCAATCTGGGGAACCGCTACTCCTGCGCTTCGCGAGAACGTCCTAAGCGATGGGGCTTGGGCGCCATTTCCTGAAGCAGTAGATAAGCTTTTTTCAGAAGAAACAGCCCGCCTTGAGAGGGAATACCTTAAGACTCTGAGAACTGATCCATGGAACGGAGTACTGGATGTGAGCGCAGGAAAGCTCATGCTGGGTCACGAGAAAAAACTCACTCCGCGCGAGATGCGGCAAGCTTTCAGATGGACTCCTTTTGGGGTCCTCACAGGGGTCATTCGGCAGAGAGTGCGCAGTTCTCAAGTTTGGCGAGCGGGATCGGCCGCTAAGAGGCGCCTCTTCGCAAATGCAAAGGGATAAGCTGTTTGAGTTTTTGATTGCCGGCCTCGGTAGTGGGGTGACTTCGATGGCGTCTGTATTTCGCGGTCGGACCTTTCAGGAGAAACCACGTCGCCAGACCCTTTCGAAGGATGGCTCTGGAGAGGGAAACAGGATTCCAAAGGTCGTTAGAACATTTGTTTAGAACTTGAAGCTCGAGCTATGGGAGATAGAATGAACATTCTGGTCACTGGCGGTGCAGGATATGTTGGATCCACTTTGGTGCCTTTGCTTTTAGCCGACGGGCACCGGGTTCGTGTGCTCGACTCTATACTCCACGGCGGTGAGTCACTGCTTGGCGTTTGGCCTCATCCCGGTTTCGAATTTGTTCGTGGCGATATTTGCGATCGATCGGTGCTGAAAGAAGCCGTAGCCGGAATCGAATCGGTAGTCCATCTTGCTGCGATTGTTGGAGATCCCGCATGTTCCCGGCAGCCAGATTTGGCTCGTGCCGTCAACCTGGACGCCTCACTGGCCCTCATTGAGGAGAGCAAAAGGGCTGGAGTCAATCGGTTTGTCTTTGCATCCACGTGTAGCAATTACGGAAGAATGAAAGATCCAAATGTGTACGTGGATGAGGAATCAGAATTGAGCCCAGTTTCACTTTACGCCGAAACCAAGGTAGCGATCGAAAAGGCGCTACTCGATAGCGGAAGTAGTGGACGATGGTGTCCCACGCCATTGCGATTTGCGACCGTCTTTGGCGTTTCGCCGCGCATGCGATTCGATCTAACGGTGAACGAATTCACAATGGAGATGCTTACAAAAAAGCACTTGAAAGTATTTGGTGAACAGTTCTGGCGCCCGTATATCCATGTGCGAGATGCAGGCAGAGCGATTCATCTCGTTCTTAGTTCCCCCCCGGAAAAAGTCGCAAGAACTGTCTTTAATGTGGGAGCAACCACTCAAAACTTGCAGAAGCAACAACTCGTAGAGATGATCCGCCCGTATGCCCCCGACGCCCTCGTAGAATTCGTGCACAGAGAAGAAGATCCGCGGGACTACCGTGTCTCGTTTTCGAAAATTGCAAGCCAGCTTCACTTCGAAATCTCGCGAACCGTGGCCCAGGGGATTGAGGAAGTGGCGCATCTTGTGCGCAGCGGAATTATGCGGAATTTCAGCGACGAAAGGTACAGAAATTGAGTCTGACCAGAGAGTTGATTCCAAGCGTCTCGCCTGAAGTTGAATTAGTTCCATTGATCGTGCCCGAGATCCGTGGGAATGAGTGGAAATATATCAAAGAATGTCTCGATACGAATTGGGTATCGTCCGTCGGCAGCTATGTTGACCGATTTGAGCAGATGGTTGCAGAGCGGGCGGGCACCAAATACGCTGTCGCTACGGTGAACGGTACGTCGGCTCTGCATATCTCGCTGATTTTGGCGGGCGTGCAGGCTGACGACGAAGTGCTGGTATCATCGCTCACATTTATCGCCCCCGTAAACGCGATCCGCTACGTGGGGGCGTGGCCCGTGTTCATCGATGCCGAACCTGCTCACTGGCAGATTGACCCAGTCCGGGTGGTCGAATTTCTTGAGAGTGGATGCAACTGGGATGGTGAGTCTCTGCGCAACAAAAAGACAGGTCGGCGAGTGCGGGCGATTCTTCCGGTCCATATTCTCGGCCATCCTGCAGACCTTGATCCGATTATCGAGATTGCCTCGAAGTATTCTCTGCCGGTGATCGAAGATGCAACAGAAGGACTTGGTGCGACCTATCGAGGAAAGAGCCTGGGCAGCTTTGGTGATGTCGCTTGCTTTAGCTTTAATGGGAACAAGATCATCACCACCGGCGGTGGCGGCATGCTCGTGACCAACAATGCCGAGTGGGCCGCTCGTGCCAAATATCTCACTACCCAGGCGAAAGATGACTCGACTGAATATGTCCACAATGCAGTTGGTTACAACTATCGCTTGACGAACCTTTTAGCCGCGATGGGATGCGCGCAAATGGAACAGCTCGATGCATTTGTACAAGCCAAACGGCAGATAGCAAAACGATATGAGGAATCGTTAGTAAATCTGGTCGGAATTCGATTGCCAAGAGAGGCAGATTGGGCCTTTAGCACTTTCTGGATGTATACGGTGTTAGTCGACGAAAAAGAAGCGCCCATGAACTCGCGAGAGCTTCTTCGGGGGTTGGCGGCCGCGGGAATTCAGACCCGTCCCCTTTGGCAGCCGATTCATCGCTCTAAGGCGCACAGCTCGTCGCATGATGCACCATGCCCGAACGCTGATGAACTGTATGCCAAGGGGATTAGTTTGCCTTGCTCGGTCGGACTCACGCCCTCCTCCCAGTGCCGCGTGATCGAAACCCTGGTGAAGCTCCTCGGCAGATCAGTCTAGTTATTAGTCGTGCAGCTTCAATCAACGCCGTGCGATCAGGGAATACAGCGCAAGGGAAAAGTCTTGGATTTCAGCACGCGAAGCTTGAACTCTCGTATCCGAAGAGTGACCGCGGCTGGCGAGCCGGAGCGAAGTAATCAATGAGATTTGCATTCATCACCTCAATGCTCGGCTCTCCTTGGGGCGGGAGTGAGGAACTCTGGAGCCAAGCCGCGATTAGACTCGTGCTTACCGGCCATAAGTCCGCCGCATTGGTGCCATTTCGGTCACGACTTTCTGAAAAAGTATCAGAGTTGGCACAACAAGGAGTCAGAGTACGCACCTATCCCGCTCCTTCTTTTTTGGCAGGGTCAACTCGATATTTCCGTGACAGGCTGACGCTCGGTTGGAGAAGAACCTATGCATGGTTGAAGCGGTTTTCGCCTGATCTGGTCATTATTTCTCAGGGAGAAATCGAGGGCGGTCGCGAATGGACAAAAGTCTGTCGTGAAGCAGGAATACCCTATGTGATCATTCTTCAATGCAATAGCGAGTCGATGTGGCTTGGAGAGCATTCACTCGGTGAGTCTGTAGCAAGTTACACGGGTGCTCGTAGTATTTTCTGTGTTTCCCGCGGAAATCTCGATCTTTTACAGCATCAGGTCGGCGAACTGCTCCCACGCGGTGAGATAGTTTGGAATCCATACAACGTCTCTCCCGAACGCATTGCAGATTGGCCGTCTGACACGGAATCTGTTCGAGTAGCGTGCGTGGCCCGCCTCGATCCCGCTGCCAAAGGGCAGGATTTACTGCTGCAGGTAATGGCCCGTCCGGAGTGGCGAGAGCGTCCGATCCAAGTGAATTTTTTTGGAGAGGGTCCGTACGACCTCACTTTACGACGACTGGCAGGCTTGCTCCAATTGAGGAGTGTGCAATTTCGAGGCCATGTGAGCAATATCAACGCAATCTGGGACGATCACCACATTCTGGCTCTACCTTCCAGATTTGAAGGTCTTCCCTTGGCTTTGGTTGAGTCCATGTGGTGTGGTAGACCTGCAGTGGTTACGGACGTTGCAGGAAATGCGGAGTTGTGCGTAGATGGTGAAACTGGATTTGTTGCGTCATCTCCTACGTTTTCATCTTTTGCCGAGGCAATGGAGAGAGCTTGGAGGGCGCGTACGCAGTGGAGACAAATGGGTGAGGCTGCACGTGCTCGGGTCGAAAGGCTCGTGCCGCATGATCCAGTCAGTGTGTTTTGCTGCAAATTGGAATCTTGCGTTG
>Ga0157372_10006454_pt1 | contig 12489 bp, 9 predicted proteins | sample C55metaG_FD_115307 | JGI IMG/M metagenome (GOLD analysis project Ga0157372, IMG submission 115307) | Corn rhizosphere microbial communities from Kellogg Biological Station, Michigan, USA - C5-5 metaG | ecosystem: Host-associated > Plants > Roots > Rhizosphere > Soil | place: USA: Michigan... | reverse complement strand
TGGGCGGGCATTCGCTGTTAACGGTGCGCCTGGTGAGTGAGATGGAAACGTTGTTTGGCAAGCGTCTGCCATTGGCTGCGATCTTTCAGGGACGCACTATCGAGGCGTTAGCCCAGATCCTGACTCGTCCTTCAGGCTCTTCACCCTGGTCGCTCACTCTTGAGGAGCCGTCGCACAAGCTGGATCTTCTCGCCGAAGCCACGCTTGACCTGGCAACCGGCCCGGAAGTCTGGCCCGATGCGTTTAACCCCGAACCTGCCAGCATCTTGCTGACTGGAGCCACGGGCTTCCTGGGAACCTTTCTGCTGGCCGATCTGCTCAAATATACCACAGCAGATATCTACTGTCTTGTGCGTGCCAGGCATGAAGATCACGCCAGGATGCGCTTGCAAAAGGGCCTGGAGGACGCATTTCAATGGCAGCCAGAGTTTGGTGCCAGGATTAAGCCGGTGGTTGGAGATCTGGCCCTCCCTGGATTGGGCTTATCTGAACACATGCAGGAGGAGCTCGCGCGGCGCATTGATACCATCTACCACAACGGTGCCCAGGTGAACATGCTCTACGCCTATGAAGCATTAAAGGCTGCAAACGTCCAGGGAACTCGTGAGGTTATCCGCCTGGCAACCAGGTATAAAGTCAAACCTGTCCACTATATTTCCACCTTGAGCATCTTTACCCATAAAGGTGAGACGCGCGTCCAATATGTACGTGAGCAGGACTCTCTCGACGATTTTCATGAGCATATTCACAATGGGTATGCTCAGAGCAAATGGGTAGCGGAGAGAATCATGGCCATCGCTCGTTCACGCGGATTGCCGGTTGTTGTTTACCGGCCAGGTCGGATTACTGGCCATAGTCAGAGCGGCTTCTGGCGCTCTGAGGATACATTGTACCGCATGATAAAGGGCTGCTTGCAATTGGGGGCGTGTCCCGTTTTCCCTATCAATAGCACGATGGAAATGCTCCCGGTGGATTTTGTGAGCCAGTCAATCGTGGCCCTCTCCAAAAGGAAATTTGCTCTTGGCCAATCCTTCCATCTCTGTTGTCCGCCGGGGGCCGGGGCGCAGATCAACGATATCATGAAGTGGGTAACGACTGCTGGCTATTCACTCGACCAGATCCCGTATGGGGCATGGTTTGAGAAACTCTCCCGCGCGGTGAGCCAGGGCGAGGAGAATGCATTGGCAACGCTTCTGCCCTTGTTTCCGCGCGTTCAATCCAACCAGCTGCCGAAGGATGCGCAACAAGATTTGCAGCTTGTGCAGGATAACAGGTATACTATGAAGATACTGGCGCGGGATGCGCTCACCTGCCCTGCCGTAGATCAGAAGCTCTTGCATACCTACTTGGCCTATATGGTGCAAGATAAGTCTATGCAGACATACAACTCTCTGGCATAATTTTGCCAGGAAAAGGAAAAAAGTCTATGAGTCAACAAAGTCAGCATGAAGATAACGTCCGTGTGTATCGCAGTGAGGATGGTTATACTGCTCATGGGGCGGGTGCGCGGGATGAGGATTACGCGTATACGCCACAACTCTCCGGGAATGATTTGGACGAACGCTTTCGACCACACGAAGAGTGGAGGCAAAAGGCCAGTGCAACTCAATCAGGACCAGGGCAAATGCTCTCGCCTGGCCAGCGCCTGGCTCTGGCCATCGTTTCAGTCTCTGTATTGGTGCCTCTGGTGGGGGTTCTTATTGCCTCGAACGTCTCCAGCGAGAATGCCAGTGATCCGCTCCTGATTGGGAGCCGCTTGCTCGGCCTGTTCCTGGTTTGTCTGACCATTATGGTTGTAAATGTGGTCTTTAACAGGTCGCGTTGAGGCTGCGGGCAAGAGATGTCTGCCCAGGCTGCCCTATGCACGCGTAGAGCAGCCTGAGCAGACGTTTGAAGTTGTCAGGCCTGTGTTGGAATTTCAGGAAGTTTGATCTCCAGGCCGATGACTTTGAGCTTTTTGCGCAGCGAATCACGGCCATACCGGAACGATTTCCAGGGATCATCTCCCTCTGATAGCATAAGTTGCATCAGTTCCTCAGAAGGCGTCAGACCTTCAAGTGCAATGGGAGCATAGTGGTTGATCGCTTGAGCGATCACTGTGGCGTGGGCCGAATCTTGCTGGAGCATATCGCGCAAGAAACGCACGCCAAATAAGACATGCCGTGATTCATCCCGCGTGAGTGCGGCCATACCGGAGCAGAGTGCGGGGAAAACATGCTCCTCGCGGAACCGCTCTAACAGAGCGCGTTGGCCCGCCAGAGCCATCGTGCCTTCAACGATGAGATGGTAGAGTACAACCCCCTCAATCAGATGCGGAAGATTTCCTGGGTCTTGACGAATGCGGTCGGCAGTTTCTGGCAGCGCTTCAAGCAGAATATGACTTGTCGCCTGGTTGATGTGTTGCCGGGCGAGAGCCAGAGCTTCCTCCAGCCCGTCTGCATCAATCTCGACTACCTCACGGAAGAAGTGATCGAAAAAGACGGTGTGCCGTGATTCATCGACGAGTTGCGTGGTGAGAAAAATACGCATCTCCTCGTTTGGCGCGGCCAGCACATAAGGAGCGAGCGCATCGGTGACGCAGGCCTCGCCTTGAAAGAAGGTAGAAAGGGTTGTGATATGGCTTTGGCGCTCCTCGTCGGACATATCCTCCCATTGAATACGATCGGCGATAAAATCAATTTCTTGTGTTTGCCACTGCTGGCGCTCCCAGCGATAGTAGAGTTCTCGGTAGGTTGGCAAATGCACGAGTCCCTGGTCAATGGTCTGCAGAATGTCAGCGACCGGGACATCCTGCAACTGCTCCAGGTTGGCATCTTCCGCCGATATTTCTAGAGACATAACTTCTCCTCTCCTTCGGCCTCTGAAAAGGTATGAGCAGTCTTTGTCGCCAGCGTTTGCGTAATGATCTGCAGGACTGCTGCCTGGGCAGAACGGATAAAGAAATGGTTTCCCGGCAGCATATGGATGGAAAAGCGCTGGCTGGTCTGTCGCTGCCATAATTCAAGCAACGACTGTCGCACACGTTTATCCTGTAGGCCGCCCAGCACAGTCATAGGGCAGGCCAGAGGCTCCTGAGCCTGAAATTGATAGGATTCACAGACGGCGAAATCGGCACGGAGCAGCGGCAAGAATAACCGACGCAGTTCATCATTGGTCAGAATCTCCGGGCTTGTCCCCTCAAGTTCGAGCAACTTCTTCACGAACAAAGGCTCGGGCAGGTCGTGTAACGGCTCATCAAGCGATGTGTCAGGGGCGCGATACGCCGAGAGAAAGAGATGTTCGGGCAAACGGCAACCTTGCTGGCGCAGGTGAAGCGTCAAGCCAAAACTGATGAGTGCGCCCATGCTATGCCCGAAAAAGGCATAGGGAACGTTGAGCGAGGGTTGGAGAGCCTGGGCCAAGGCCTGGATCAAGTCGTCGAAGCGTTGTAACGGCGGCTCCTTCATCCGATTCTCGCGTCCTGGCAACTGCACGGGGTAGACCTCGATCTCCGGGGCCAGTTGGCTCACCCAGGGCGTGTAGAGGGTGGCTCCTCCACCTGCCGAGGGGAAGCAGAAAAGGCGCATGCGCGCGGCGGGATTGGGCCTGGCCCCAAAGATCCATTTTGTCGTGGGTGAATTCAAACCCTTCCTCCTTACTCGTACCGCAGCGTCTGAGCGATCTTTACCCGTGAGGCGGCAAAAACCGGGCCAATACACGCCAGCGAGGTCAGAATGAAGATAGCCACCAGCATCCAGACCAGGTTGATGGGATTGAACGAGAAGGGAACCGGAGCCAGCAGTTGGGCTTGAATCTGGAGTAGTCCCCAGGAGGCCGGGAAGCCGAGGATGAGCGCGAGTATCCAGGCCAGGCCACCGAGGGTAAGGCCCTCAGACCAGAAGACCTGGGCAACTTTTCTGCCGCGCGCGCCCATTGAGCGCAGAATGCCGATTTCGCGCCGCCTTTCCAGCACACTCATCACCAGCGCATTTGCCAGTCCGACCAGGCCAACCAGCGCGATCACGATGGCCACGAGATCGAGCAGAGTGTAGATAGTCTGGTATTTGCTCTGGTTCTGTGCAATCTCGTCCTGGGGCGTGGTGATAGTGGCTAAAATCCCGGCATTACTCATGGCTATGTCAACCCGGCGGGCCAGGTCGTTAACCTGGGCTTGCGTGGGATTGTGGATGCTCGATTGGATCATCACCTTTTGGGAATAGTCACCCGGCATATTGGAGAGCGCGTTGATCTGGGGCAGGGGCGCGAGCAGGACGCCAAAGTTACCGGGGCCAATCGCACTAAAATCACGCACAATGCCGATGATGTGCCAGTGAACCGTGTGCAGACCGATGGTGAACGTAATCATCTGGCCGACTTTTAGCCCGGATTTGTCCGCCGCGTCCTGACTAATGATGGCTGCATTTTTGTCCTCGGAGGTAAACCAGCGTCCGGCAGAGATATTCTTCTGGTAGATCTGGGTATCGATCTGTACGCCGGTGAGCGCGGCATCGCCCCACTTGGTCGTGGCCTTATCCTGGTTGAAACTCTCGATGCGCCCTACTCCTGGCACCTTCGAGAGCACCTGCTGAAAGCGGCTGAAGGGGATGTCGTCAACCAGTGAAACCATCGTATCGAAGTGATAGACCTGGTAGACCTGGTTCAAGAAGGTATTAAAAGAATAGTTGGCTGTCTGGACTGCCAGGAACGCCGCGCCAGAAACCGCGAGAATCGATAGGGCCAGGATCGTGCGCAAGCGTTTACGAAAAACACCCCGCGCGCCAGACTGGAAAGTCTGAGGCAGCCAGCCGAGCAGGGCACGCGCGATTCTGCCCCAGCCACGATCTCCTCTATTGGCTGTATTTTCCAGGCCATAGCCGCTCAAGGCCTGTGTCACGGTAATACGTGTTCCCAGGTAAACCGGTATGAGCGCTGCGAGGAAAGGGGTGCCAATGCCCACAAGGATTGCTTCAAGAACCTGCCAGGCTTCGACCTGGAGCGGCCCAATATCGAGAGAAACCAGCCCTCCCAGGTACTGAGCGAGCAGGTAGCCGCCAGCGATGCCTACAACAATGCCAACGACGGTACCGATGGTGGCGTACACGCTGACCAGGGCGAGATAATGACGCATAATCTTGCCGCGACTTCCCCCGACGGCCTTCATGGTTCCGATGGCCTGGACCTGCTCGGTAATCAGCGCCATGACTGTACCTAAAAGCAGAATGACGCTAATCAGAATTGCGACGACCGAGAGGACATCCATGATGCCAAACAGGCCGTTCGCAATTTGCGAAACGCTATCGTCGCGTCCCACGTTGGAGCCGAGGATGGGCGTATGCTGCTGATTCAACGCTTGCGAAATCTGGGTGAGCGTTTGATAGCGCTGATCGTAATTTTTGACGCGGACCGCAAAATTCGTCACGCCTGGGATGTTGAAAAAGGTTTCAAATGCTGGCTCGCCCATATAGCCAAAAGCCCGGCCAGCAAGCGCCACTTGCGGAAGTCCTTGCGTAATCTCAAATCCTGAGACAGTGAGCGAGTGATAGGTTGTCCCCACCTGAATAGAGACGGGAGAACCGATGTGAATGTTCGCGAGCGAGCGGTCGCTGCTATCCAGAATGATCTGGCCTGGTCCGGGCAGATGCCCTTCGACAAGCTTGAAGCGACCGATGCTCATATGGGCAAAATCGAGGATACCCATGATCTGGATCACCTCGTGCTGCTGGCCGATGGCCCAACTGCTGACAATGCTGCCCTGGGCCTGGACGCTGAGTACATTTGGCTGTTGTTGAATGGTTGCGGCCAGGTGCGGCGAGGTCGGGTTCGTATAGATTTGCATATCGGCTTGCGCGGTCACGTTGGAGCTATACGCCAGACTGCTTTCGAACTGGCTGGAGGCAATGTTAATAGCGGAGAGGCCAATGATCCCAATCGCGATGCCGATGACCGTGAGCAGCGTGCGTGCTTTTCTACGGGTGATGTCACGCAAGACTTTTTTTCGTAACGCGGGCATAGAAGTACCTTCCTGGAGAATGCGCCTGTGTGGAGGCTAAACTGATGCATCATGGTGGCCAACAATCCGGCCATCAAGCAGATCGATACCAGCGCTGGCCCGCTTTGCCAGGTCGCGATCATGGGTAACATAGATGATGGTCTGTCCCTGGTGGGCCAGGTCGGCCAGCAAGCTAAAGATCTGCTGCGCGGTCTGGGAATCCAGGTTGCCGGTTGGTTCATCGGCAACTAACACCGGCGGTTTATTTGCCAGCGCGCGTGCGATGGCGACGCGTTGTTGCTGGCCTCCCGAAAGTTCGCCTGGCAGGCGCTTCATGTAGGCTTCCATCCCAACCAGTCGTAGGCATTCTTCCGCTCGCTCGCGCCATTGGCGGCGTGGCAGGATATGCCCCAGTTCGAGGGCCATCAACACATTCTCTTGCGCGGTCAGGGTCGGTAAAAGTTGGAAGAACTGAAAAACGATGCCGACATTGCGGCCACGCCACTTTGCCAGCCGGTTCTCGCTCATCTTTTGCAGGACCTGACTGCCGAAGAGCACCTGGCCTGAGGTGGCACTATCAATGCCGGTTAAGATGTTGAGAAGCGTCGATTTACCACTGCCTGAGGGGCCATTGATAGAAAAGAGCGATCCTTTGGGAATCGCGAAAGAGAGATCATCGAGAATGACCGTTTTGGTAAAACGGGTGGAAATCACCTTCGAAATATTCTTAACGCTCACCTGCGTAGTCTCCGCGACCTGTGCGGGTGGATGTTCAGTTGTCGTCATAACGCTTTCCTTTCTTCGTGTTCCTTGGTATGTGTGGGGAGCCAGTTGTCCAGCTCTACAAACGTAGCCCGTCAATGCTCCCCATCTTTGCTTACCCAGGATCTATACCTGGCAGGGGAAACCCGCGTTTCCCACTTAATATTGGCTCAAAGAGCCTTGCCTCCTGGCAATCCGCTCGCTATATTTGAAGATGATCCAACCGATCGCCAGGTAGATAGAGGAATTCACGATCAGCCAGATCAGGCTTTGATTCCCCCATACATCCAGGAGTGATTCCTTATTCAACAAGACCTGGCGCAAGACATCAATACCATCTGTGATGGGCAGGGTTCTGGCGATGAAAGCCAACCAGGGTGGAAAGTGAGCGATAGGCAGGAGCGAGCCGGTCAGGAAGAGCAGCGCATTCTGGATGAGATCGGCCAGCGAATCGACCTGTTTAAAGATCAGCGTCAGGCCACCCAGGATAAGAGCGAAGCCGAAGAGGCCAGCCATCGTTAAGGCAAGGATGACCAACCCTTCCCAACGCCAGGGAATGGCGATGCCGAGAATCAGGATGAGCGCGACAGAGGTGAGAAGAACCATGATCGTCGTGGTGAGCAAGGTCGCGAGGACACGTCCCAAAACCAGCGTTTCCGTTGGGGCGGGAGTCATGTACATCTGCTCAAGCGTGCCTGCCTGCGCTTCCCCAACGAGATCAGCCCCAGTGCTCATGATGACGATACGGGCGTAGAACCAGACGATGTAGCCGAGAAAAAGCACAGTCAACTGTTGGGGATTGAACTGGCCATTGCCCAGAAAAAAGCTTGCGCCGATGAAAATGATACCAATTACCAGTAACTGAACGAGGACGTTAAATTTGTAATCCCAGATGATCAAGAAACGTTTATACGTTTCATTGCATATGGCTAGCAATGAGAGGCCCATGCTGTTCTCCTTTCTCTTTCTCGCCAAGAACTTGCTCGCCGCCATCAAGTAATTGCACGAAGATTTCTTCCAGGTTAGGCTGGACGCGCGTCACAGATAGAAGGGGGAGATTGTGGGAATGGATAGTATTGAGGTAGGTATTGAGGAGATTCTGGTCAGCAATGGTCCCGGTCAGCGTGGTTTCATCCTCTTCTGTGGAGATCGTTAAGCCCTCGAACCAGTGCGTGTCCTGTATGTCACCCTTAATGCGGATCTGATAATGTTCCTGGCGGAAGAGATGCAATAGTTCTGTCAACGGTCGATTTGTCAACAGGCGGCCCTGGCGCATGATGGCGACGCGATCGCACAGCTCCTCCGCCATATCTAACTGGTGAGTGGTGAGAATGACTGTTTTTCCCTGTTCCCTGGTCAGGCGTGCAATCCATTCTTTGACGGTGCGAGCAGCCTGAATATCCAGGCCCAATGTCGGCTCATCAAGCAGGACAATCGATGGATCACCAATCAGCGCGCAGGCGATGGCGACTTTTTGCTGCATTCCACGAGAGAACGTGCGCAGCGGATCGTCGCGTCTTTCCCAGAGATCGAGTTCGCCGAGCAACTCTTTGGCGCGTGCTTTGAGTGGTCTGCCCCAGCAGCCCTTGAGATGCCCAAAGTACATCAGATTTTGCCAGGCGGTCAAACGCCAGTAGACATTGCGCGTACCTTCAAGGACCGCGCCTATCTGGCGCATCACGGCGCTCCGTTCGTGAGCTACATCATAGCCTCCGACGCGAATCAAGCCCGCTGTAGGCGTGATCAGCCCGCATATCATTTTGATGGTAGTGGTTTTTCCAGCGCCATTGGCTCCCAGAAAGCCAAAGACCTGTCCAGCCTCGACTATAAGATTGACGTTATCGACAGCCTTCACTATTTCCTTGTGAGCAGCAGTGTATGTTTTACTCAGCGATGTGATCTCTATCGCGGTGGGTGAGAGACCGCTCGTTTTCATGGTGATATGCTCCTTCTTCTTCCTTTAATGCTCAGAGTCACCTTATCATAAGGGTACTTTGCTAATAGAGTGCTGTCATGTCGAAGAAGCAGTATTTTTCGTACTGGAAGGAGGGTAATATGACGGCCTCTAAGCATCGTAGAGAAAATACGCCCGTCAGGGCATGACAATGCTCCTTCCGAACAAGTATCTTTTGAGAAGAGTTTGAGATAGTTGCCTGATTCGTCTGTGTGAAAGGCATCAAGGATGCATAATGACCAGAGCCATGTCGGGTTTCTGACAGAGCCACTGGGGGAAATAGAGGAGCGCTGCCAGGAACAGACCAGCGAGGATGTGCCAGAGCATCTGGTACCCCTGGATGCCGAGTGGGCCTTCTGGCGTTTCGTGTGTTTGCGCGGAGCTGGCTTCCCAGCCCGTCAGGCGCTTGATCTTGCGGCACCTCTGTGTGCTGATATGGTGGACCAGCTTATCCTGGCCGAAGCGGAGTATACGCGCGCGCGCACGGCAGCGTTAGCAGCACTTAATAGTGAGCTCATGCACGCGACCGGAGAACGCCATACTCTGCTGGTACAAGCTTTTCGGGCCATCAGCAAACTTCGTCCTTCTCAAGCTTTCCCTCTTCTCAACCTTCCTGGTGACAAGGTTGATGCCTTACGCGGAGCATATGCACGCCTGACCCAGCTTCAGATGGCATTGCCAGACACATTTGAGGTAGCCGCGCTGACCTCGGCGCGCACAGTCCAGGCACTGGCCGGTGATGAGCGTTTCCGCGAAGCCGTGACATGGCAAAATCGTCTGGCGCTGCAGAGCGGATTGACCACTCTTTTGCGTTCGACTCCTGAACAGATCGTGAATCAGGCACGGCGGCGGCGGAATGCGACGCTGGTCGCGAATTATATCCAGCGCTATGCACTCAAAAATGACAGCATTGGCTTTTTCGGACCCATAGGCTGTGCAACCCTTGCTTCATCTGGCGAGGCCATCTCGCTCCAGCCAGGTCCCCAACTCCTGGAGAAGCGTACCGTCTACTTTGAGGGCTGGTGTATAGAAGAATTGGCCGCAGCCCTGCTCAAAGCGAACCGCGAGTTGCTGCACTGGTGCGCGCCTCGCCAGATGCCGCACCTGTCACTGATTGGCACGCAACTCATCCTCCCCTTTGCTCCCCCACTCAGGCTCTCACCAACCCAGGCAGCGGTCTTTGCAGCCTGTACTGGCACGCAACCCGCGTGCATTATCGCCAGGGAACTTCTCAAGAATCCCACACCTGGTTTGCAAAATGAGGCCCAGGTCTACGCGCAGCTTGAGCAACTTTGTGCGAACAAACGCATTGTCTGGGAATTAGAGATCCCTCCTGATGGCAATACTCCTGAACGGGCCTTACGCCACTGGTTGGAGCGCATTGAAGATGCGGCGCTCCGCGAGCAAGCGCTGGCTGCCCTGGATCGCCTGGAACGGGCGCGTGGGGCGGTTGCGCAAGCTGCTGGAGATGCGACCCGGCTGGACGAGGCTCTGGCGAAGTTGGAGACGGAGTTTGTTGAACTGACAACAAAGACGGCCACGCGCGCGGAAGGGAAAACCTACGCTGGCCGTACGCTCATCTATGAAGATTGCCGCCGGGCAATTGAGGTGACTTTTGGACCCGATTTTGTGCAGGCCCTCCGCGATCCGCTGCTGCTTCTCCTCACGAGCGCGCGCTGGTATGCCTCTGAGATCGCTGGCCTTTATGAGCAGGCGTTCATGGATGCTTTTCTCGAACTGACGGCTGATTCTGGCGAGCAGACGGTCAATCTCGCCGATTTCTGGCTGTGGATGCAGCCGTTTTTCTCTGATAAGGAGCAGCGTCTCAGCGATATCATCCTCCCGGAGTTCCAACAACATTGGTTGGAGATTTTTGCCTTGACCGATGAACAGCGGAAACAGCATCAGCTTGTCTATCGTGCGAGCGATTTACGAGAGCGCGTGCAGCGTCATTTTGCGGCCTCCGCTCCGGGCTGGAATGCGGCCTGCTATCATAGTCCCGACCTCCTGCTGGATGCCAGAGATGTTGAGGCCATTCGGCGCGGAGAGTATCAGGTCGTGCTCGGTGAGCTCCATATTGCGATGAATACGCTGCAAATCACGGCGTTTCTAGCGCAGCATCCAGCCCCTGAAGATATTTTGCAGGCGGCAGCACTCGATATTCCTGCACCGCGCGTCCTGCCAATTCTCTCGAAGGAGGCCTTTCCTATCTATCGGCTCCGGCCTGCCCTGGTCACGGCTAAAGATGTTCACCTGCTCTATACGCCAGATGTGTGCGCCCCGCACACAACTCCTGCCACCGTCTTACCCTTAAGTAGCCTGGTGGTTGAGGAGGTAGATGGAAAGCTTGTGGCACACACACGTGACGGCCTGCACTGTTTCGAGTTGATTGAGGTCTTTGCCGAATTCCTCACACGCCTGATCTACGGCTCCTTTAAGATGTTTTCGCCGAGTAAACATATCCCTCGCATCACGGTCGATCAGATGGTGGTGAGCCGCGAAACATGGTGTTTCGCCCCGCGAGAGTTGGCTTTTGCGGACGAAAAGACGCCCCTGGAGCGCTTCATTGCGACTCGACGTTGGGCGCACAGTCATGAACTGCCGCGCTTTATTTTCGTGAAGGTAGCGACCGAGCCAAAACCCTGCTTTATTGACTTTGCCAGCCCGGTGTACGTGGAGATCCTGTTAAAAATGGTGCGCCAGGATATGCGTGGGAACCCCGCAGCGCTCTCGCTGGTGATTACTGAGATGCTGCCAACCCCCGACCGGCTCTGGTTGCAGGATAAGGACGGCGAACAGTATACAAGTGAATTGCGTTTTGTAGCCGTTGATCGGACAAAACGCAATGGCTATAAGAAGGACAGAGTACATGTAGCGTAATATGTCTCGGAGATGTCTGGCAAACTCAGAAGAGGCAATGATAATGTGTCATATTGAAGAAAGGGAGGCCATTGCAGATGGCAAACGATGAAAAAGAAGATACGACAATCTACAAAGTAGTTGTGAATCACGAAGAACAGTACTCAATCTGGCCGCTTGAACGCGAGAATCCTTTAGGCTGGCGGGATGAGGGCAAAAGCGGAACGAAGGCAGAGTGCCTGGCCCACATCAAAGAAGTATGGACCGATATGCGCCCGCTCAGTTTGAGGAAGAAAATGCAGCAATTAGAGACAAAGGGATAAATTGATGACGATAAGCAACGATGATGATGCTATTCTCTATCTTTGTCGGCAAGATGTCGAGCGCCTCTGCCTGGAAATTGATAGTGTTGCTGTCCTGCGCGAGGCTTTTGCACTCCACGCCACACAACAAACCGTGCTCCCTGACGAAGCCTATCTTGGTTGGACCAATGCCCACCAGGAGCATGTCAGAAGCCTGAATATGCCAGCATATATAGGGGGAAAATTTGAGCGAGCTGGTACCAAAATCATCAATGGCAACATCGCCAATCCCACACGAGGCATCCCCCGCGCCAGCGGCCTCACGCTTCTGTTTGATCCAATTTCAGGGCGTATTCGCGCAATAATGGAAGGGGCCTACATCTCCAGTCTGCGCACGGCCAGCGTCACTGCTCTCGCGGTCGATGTGCTGAAAGGCCCTGAGATTCAGTGCGTGGGTATGGTCGGGGCTGGCGTGCTTGCCCAGGCGCACATTGAATTGCTCTTGCGGCACCTGCCTTCATTGGAGATGATTTATCTCTATGATACGAATCAGCAAAAAGTCGGAGAATTGGCAGGGCGACTGGCTCCCGCGCTTGAAGCACACCGGGTTGTTTTGCGCTCGATGCTGTCCGCGGAAGCTGCCA
>Ga0157372_10006447_pt1 | contig 12495 bp, 9 predicted proteins | sample C55metaG_FD_115307 | JGI IMG/M metagenome (GOLD analysis project Ga0157372, IMG submission 115307) | Corn rhizosphere microbial communities from Kellogg Biological Station, Michigan, USA - C5-5 metaG | ecosystem: Host-associated > Plants > Roots > Rhizosphere > Soil | place: USA: Michigan... | reverse complement strand
TGCGACTACGACCGGTTCAATGGCCCCGACTGGTCCTGCAGCGAGAAATAGCTGCTGCGCGACCCACTGCGTAACCCACTGAAACCACGATAGTCACGCTCCGGTCAGTGACCTGGATGTGACTTGTCTCCGGCGAGGATCAAAGCCGTCCCATGTTAGGCTCCGGCATGTCCATCTTCAAGGGGTTCTTGTGTCTGGTTTTCTCAACAGTGATCGCTTTGGCGCAGCAGCTCTCCATTTCCGGAACCGTGCGCGATGCCGGCGGCGTGGTTCCTGACGCGTCCGTGACGCTTCGCGCCGGAGGGAATGCTCTGCGGACGACGACCACCGACGCCATGGGCCGCTACAGCTTCGACGGGCTCCGTGCGAGTTACTACGAACTTTCGTTCTCGAAGTCCGGATTCGACCCAGTCATAAGAAACCTGGACCTCGGCTCTATTTCAGGCACTGTAGATGTCACGCTGGCCGTGGGAGCGGTATCGTCGTCCGTCACGGTGACGGACGTCGCCGGAAAGGCGACCGCTTCGCGTCTCGATATTCCCGACGAAGATTTGCCGGTGCAAGTCAGCTCCATTCCCAAGGAACTCCTCCAGGAGCAGGGCGTGAATGACATGGTCACCGCCCTGCGGAACGCCTCAGGCGTACAGGCGCAGCGCTTCTACGGCGTATACGAGCAGTACACCATCCGCGGTTTCAACGCGGCCGACGTGATGCTGGTAGACGGCATGCGGACGGAGGCCATCTTCAACCGCTACAACACCCAACTGAACAACGTGGAAAGCGTGGAAATCCTGAAGGGGCCGAGTTCAGTGCTCTACGGCGGCGAGGCTGTGACGGGCGCAATCAACGTAATCCGCAAGAAACCGCAAGGACAACGTGCTTACGATCTGATGTACAAGGGCGGGCGGTTCAACACCCACCAGGTGGGCGGCGGCGCCACCGGTCCCATCTTCGGCAGCAACTCCTGGCTCTACCGGGCGGACGTGAGCCAGGACTATTCGGATGGCTGGCGGGGCGCCGGGGCGAACCGCTTTAACGCATCGCCATCCTTGACCTGGCTGATGAGCGAGCGATCACGCGTAACGGTTCACCAGTCGTTCATCCGCGACAACTACAAGGGCGACGGCGGCGTGCCGGTCAGTTGGACCACCGCGCCAAGTTTCGATCCCAGCCGCAGGTTCAGCACACCGCAAGACTTCGCATTGATCGAAGACTCACAGACGCATGTCCTTTTCAATTTCAGCCTGTCCCCCTCATGGGAATTCCGCGACGGCTTCCTGATGCGGCGTACCAGCGAGGAATACTTCATCACTGAAGGCTCGCTCGGCTTCGATCCTATAGCGAATGAGATCACACGCGAGGGCCTGCAATTCCACCATACCCGGCGCCCGAAGGTGAACCAGGCCGAGCTCGTAGGACGCTTCAACTTCCTGAACATGCATCACACGGTGCTCATGGGTTACGACTACCGCGACTTCTACACCAAGACCGGCACCACCGATGACGGCGGTTTTTTCGAATTCACTCCCATCAGCCTGACCGATTTCAAGGAAACACAGCCGCCCGTCGATCCGTTCGACATCGTGCGCTACACCTACTCTGCCAATCGCACGAACGCATTCTTCTGGCAGGACCAGATAGATCTTGGACGTAAGGTCAAGATCAACGTCGGAGGCCGCTTCGACGACTTTGACCGCAAGACCCATCGCATTTTCCTGACAGATCCCAACACGCTTACAAGAATCCAGGCCGTGCACCAGAATGCCTACACCTATCGGGCTGGCATCGTCTATGAACCTGTGACAGGCCATCAGGCGTACGCCAGCACGTCCAGCTCATTTACTCCCGTGCAGGATTTTCTAACCGGCCTGGAGCTGAAGCCGCGCTATGGCCGCGGCTACGAAGTCGGCTACCGTTGGCAAGGTTGGCAGGGCCGCATCCAGACCAGCATCGCGGCGTATCACATTGAACAGAACAACCTCAGCTTCACTACGTCTCCTGGAACAGTAGTTCAGGCCGGTAAGCAGACTTCCAAGGGAATCGACCTCGACATCAACGCGGATCTCAGCCATGGCACCCGGCTGATCCTTAACTACGGGTACACCGTTCCGAAGTTCAACGAATTCATCGATCCCGACGATGGGGATCTTTCAGGGAACCTGCCCCGCTTTACCCAGAAACAGGCGCTCAATGTGTGGCTGCACAAGACCTGGACATCGGGATTCTCCGCGGGTGTTGGCATGCGCTACCTGGGTCCAATGTTTACCAACAACACGAATACCATCTTGCTGGGCGGCTGGACCACCTTCACCGGATCGGTCGGCTACCGCAGGAAATCCTGGGAGTGGAACTTGAATGCGGAGAACCTGCTGAATCGCGAACGGTATTTCCTGGGCTCAGACTATAGCAACCAGGTGTACCCAGGTGCTCCCATCAACGTTTTCGCTTCTTTGCGGTTTAGATTGAATCCGTAGTGGTCAGGTCTGGATGATGATTGAGGCGGACCTCCGCCCCCACGCCAGTTTGTTATGATCGGTTCCGGTTCGCTGTCCGAAAGGTTGAATTATTCATGGCATTATTTCTGGCTTACGATGTAGCAAACAATCCGCTGAATACGAATGAATGGGCGTTCCCGGTGTGTGAAGTGCTGCATATCATTGGGTTCGCCATTGCGATCGGGACCATCACCATGGTGGACCTGCGGCTGCTTGGGATCGGGATGAAGAAGGAAACGCCGGCCGACCTGGTGAAGGGTACCGCTCCCTGGACGCTGGGCGGTCTGGCGCTCGTACTTATCTCGGGTCCGCTGATTTTCTCCTCGGATCCTAATTTATACCTGCACAACGAGTCGTTCAGGTTTAAGATTACCGCGCTCGTTTTGGCGATCATTTTTAATTACACCATTCACCGCTGGGTAGCGCTGAAACACTCCTCGGGTGGCGTGGCGGCTCTCACGGGCTTAATCTCACTCCTCTTGTGGGTCAGCGTGATCTTCGGCGGAATCTTCATAGCGTTCGTTTAAAGGGAAAAATCAGATGCCTCCAGAAATTGTTTTATGGCTTCAAAATACATCGATCGCTACCGCTATTCGCGAGTCGGCGCTGGTGTTTCCGATCATCCTCTCCCTGCATTTGACCGGCATGGGGCTGTTTGGCGGAATGATCCTGATGACCGATCTGCGGATCCTGGGCATTGCGTTGACTAAGCATCCGGTGTCAGACATAGTTAACGGCCTGCGGCCGTGGAAGCATCTGGGGCTTACACTGACGGCCACGTGCGGAATCCTCCTGCTGTGGTGCAAAGCGGCGATTTATTACCCGAATCCGTTTCTTCATATCAAGCTCGCGCTGCTTGCGCTGATTCTTATTCACGCGCTGGTGTTCCGGGGCGTTTATCGCAACATCACGGATTTGGATCGCAGTCCGGTGATTCCCGGGCGGGCGAAGGCGGCTGCGGTGCTCTCGATGATCCTGTGGATCGGCGTAGTAACGGCGGGCCGTTGGATCGGCTACTGGGAGCCCAAGGCCGAGCCGGTGAATGCGGCCCAGGTCGTCAACCAGTAGTGGCAGGTTCTTCGAGGTCTTCTTCCACGCGCGGCTGCACATTGCGGCGGACCAGGATCGATAACACAAGGGTTGCAGCCAGCGTGATGGCGCCGCCGGTTATATGCGAGGCAACCGTAATCACTACGGGCTGCGCGCTTTCTGCGGCCATGGATCGCATGATGAGCGCCGTCATGCCCAGGAACACCTGACCGAAGGCGACGCCTAGGAGCGTTTTACCGGCAGCTTGCAGCGCGCGGTGAGTTTTAAACTGCTGCAGCACGAAGATGCATTGCATCAGAATCACCAGAGCCACAAACATCGCGCCTAATACGTGCGGCATCAAGCTGATCGCCTTCTGCCGGAAGGCTGCTCCTAGCGCGATTTGTATCAGCACCAGTACCGGACTGACCATGGCGAGCGACCGGTTGGAGGGCCACCCATAATCATTGACCGGTTCGGCTCCACGGGCCCAGGCCGGCGAAGTAATGACGGCGACCGCCACCAGAGCGGCGAAGAAAAGCTGCGCCAGGCAGGCGTGTGCGATTCGCGCGGTATGCGGAAGCATTGCCTGCACGGCGGGGAGTCCGGCGAGTCCCTCCAGTACCCCAATCGTCAATGTAAGGAACCCCAGGAGGCGCGATTCGCGGCGCGGGTCGGCTGCAGCTAGCCAGACGGCCAAAACAAGCGTCAGCAGGCCTATCGCGATGGCCGCGGCGCGGTGGGCCGACAAAACCGAAGGTTCCGAGCCGGCAATGGCCCCGTCCACAATCAGCAAAAGTGCACCAATCGCCAGCAGGATGGCGAAGCGGTGGAGCCAGGCATTATTCATGCAGCTATCTTCCATCATAGGACGCGATTGAAACGACGTGATTGACACCTCTATAAGCTTCTAGTACTATCGGCGCTAGGTTAGATCAAAAGGGGTGAGTTATGCGTTTACTGAGATCCGTGTCGTATCTCGCTGTTTTTGTCCTCATTCTGGGAGCATCCTTATGGGGACAAGCGACTTCGCAGATTCAAGGGGTGGTTCTAGACCCCGCGGGCGCCGCAGTCCCAGGCGCCGAGATTAAAGCTACCCAAACCGATACAGCCGTAGTTAGGACCACCACCAGCGGCGCGGACGGCACATACGCCCTAGCCAACCTGGCGATCGGACCGTACCGCGTCGAAGTTACCAAGCCTGGATTTTCCACCTACGTGCAGACCGGTATCGTGCTGCAGGTGGCGTCGAATCCGACACTGAACGTGTCGCTCAAAGTAGGCGCGGTGAGCGAGAGCATTCAAGTCGAGGCCAATACCACGCAGGTGGAAACGCAAACCACCGGCATCGGCGGAGTGATCGAGAACAAGCGTATTCTTGAACTGCCTCTAAATGGACGCAATGCGGTGGAGCTTCTGACGCTGGTAGGCGCGACGATTCCGGCGGGAAGAAACGGGACGGCAGGCATGCAGGGAGGACTGAATTTTTCGGTAGCGGGCGGCCAACTCTCGGGGATCGGGTATGCTCTGGACGGGACGGCGTATAACAACCTGTTTGACGCTGTGAACCTCCCGTTTCCCTTCCCGGACGCTTTGCAGGAGTTTAAGGTAGAGACCAGCACGCTCACGGCCCAGAATGGAACCCACTCGGCTGCGGCCGTCAGCGCAGTCGTCAAATCCGGCACCAATCAGTTTCATGGCAGTGCCTTCGAGTTCTTGCGAAACGCAGAAATGAACGCGCGCAACTTCAAGGCAGCAAGACGAGACACGCTTAAGCGAAATCAGTACGGTGGCACCTTCGGTGGACCGATGATCCAGAATAAGCTGTTCTTCTTCACCGGGTACCAGGGAACTAAAACCCGCTCCGATCCGGCCGATTTGTCAGGCTTCGTTCCCACGGCGCAGATGTTAAGAGGCGATTTCAGCGGCTGCCCCACCTTTCCGAACCTGACGGACCCCGCTTCGACTGCTACTCCCAAGGCCATTTACCCCGGCAAGCAGATTCCGGTGACTCTGTTCAGCCAGCAGGCCCTGGCGATCACGAAGCTGTTGCCCACAACTACCGATCCCTGCGGCAAGACGCCCTACGGGCCGGTCACCAAGGTCAACGACTATCAAGTGCTGGGCCGCATCGATTATCAACTCAGCGCCCGCCAGCAAATCTTCGGCCGATACATGGCGACGGCTTTCCTGCAACCGGCGTCCTATGGCTTTTCGAAGAACCTGCTGGACACCGCCCAGGGCGGGTTGGATAACCTGGCGCAGGCGTTCACCCTCGGTCATACGTTCCTGATTTCGCCGACAACGGTGAATCAGTTCCGCACGTCGGCCAATCGTGTAGCCGTTCACCGCTTTAACGACGACTATTTCTCGGGCTGCGACCTGAATGTGAAAATGTACTGTTACCTGGCCCATCAGACAGTGGTCGGCGTCACTGGGGGCCCGAACATTGGCGTCGGAACGGCCGTGGAGGCTGCCTTCGTACCCACCACGTACACCATGTCCGACGACGTGAACATGATCCGGGGATCGCACCAGTTTGCGTTCGGATATTCCGGTTTCAAGTACCAGCACAGCCAGAAGGCCAATGTTTTCTCGGTGGGCTCATTCACCTTCAACTCACAATTTACCGGCCTGGGAATGGCGGACTTTCTGCTAGGCCAAGCCAGCACTTTCCTGCAGGCGACGCCCAATACAGTCTTCACCACCAAGTGGGGTCACAGCCTGTACGGGCAGGATACCTGGAAAGTATCGCGCCGGCTGACGGTCAACCTGGGCGTTCGGTGGGAGCCCTTCTTCCCCCAAAGCCTCAATAACGGAGCTGTTTTCACGTTTAGCCAGGACCGCTTCAACAAAGGCGTGCACAGCACTGTATTCAAGAATGCTCCCGCCGGATTGCTCTACGCCGGCGATCCCGGATTCGAGGGCAACACCGGTGTCGGAAAGCGCTTCAATCAGTTTGCGCCGCGCATCGGCGTAGCGTTCGATCCGAAGGGCGACGGTAAGACGTCGATCCGGACTTCGTTCGGAGTGGCATACGATTTTCCGAACGTCATGATCATGTCCACGCCGGCCACGGCCCCGCCCTTTGCCAGTACCGTGACCGTCAACGGGCCGGTGAATTTCGGCGACCCGTACGCAAGTTACCCCGGCGGGAATCCTTTCCCCGGCAATTTTACGATCGGCCCCAATGTGCCCTTCGTACAATTCGGTTCTTATGTGGCGCAGCAGCCAGATGCCAAAGGGACTACGGTCCTTACCTGGAACTTCGCGGTCCAGCATCAATTCGGAAAGGATTGGCTGGTTTCGGCAACGTATCTGGGCACGCAGACCTCGCATCTTTGGGTGAGCATGCAGCTCAATCCGGCGACCATCATACCCGGCACGCTGGGGACCTGCCCCACCGGCGTAACCACCGGATGCAATTCGACCACGAACACCAATCAACGGCGCATCGCATACCTGAGGAATCCGGCCACGAACGAGGGAGGAGCCCTGGCATTTGTCGACCAGTTTGAATCGGGAGGCACGGCCAGCTACAACGGAATGATTCTGTCGGTCCAGAAACGGTTGAGCACCGGGGTCAGCCTGAATGCGAACTACACCTGGTCGCATTGCATCGGTGACGTTACCATCGGCTCGTATGTCGGCCCCGCGGGCGGCACGTATTCGGATGTCAACAATCGTCGTCGCGATCGCGGAAATTGCCAGACCTTCACGGCCGATACGACGAACGGGACCCAGGCCTTGGATCGCCGGCATATCGCAAACTTCACCGCAGTGATGGAGTCTCCCAAGTTCCAAAATACAATCTTGCGAACGCTGGCCAGCGACTGGAGGCTCTCACCTAGCTATCGCGTCTTGTCAGGAGCCTTCCAAACGGTGACCACCGGTATCGACTTCGCACTGACGGGCTCCGCCGGGGCGCAACGTCCGAACCAAGTTCTGGCGAATCCACTGTGCGACAACCCCAACGCCGCCTGCTGGATCAATCCGAACGCGTTCGCGCAGCCGGCCCAAGGCACATTCGGGAATCTGGGCCGTTCCAACGTCCCGGGCCCCGGTTTCTGGACCGTCGATGTGGCGCTATCCCGCGGCTTCCGGGTCCGCGAAAACATCAATGTCGAGCTTCGCGGCGAGGCGTTCAACCTGACCAACAGCTATCGTGCGGGAGCCGTCACAACAGCTCGCAACAACACGGCGCAGTTCGGGCAGATTCTGACCGCGCAGGATCCTCGGATCATGCAGGTGGCGCTAAAGCTGGTGTTTTAAGTTCCCGACGGCAGGCGACAAGATCGCCTGCCCTACCTTTTACTCGTAATACTCGGGGGATTTCTTCAGCTTGGCGTTGTCGGCGGTGCCGTGCTGAATCCACAGTGTTGCGCCTGACTTCTTCATGAATGCTTCAAGGTCGGCACGGGACTTGCGAGTTTGATCCGCGTTGAAGTCGAAGCCGGGCACAATGCCCATGCTCCGCTCTTCGGGATAGTGATAGAGATCGCCTGAGAGCACGATGGGTCCGGTCTTGGCGAGCTTCAAGAACAGCGACTGATGGCCGGGCGTGTGACCCGGCGTGAACTTGATCACCACAGTCCCATCACCGAAGACGTCGTGATCCTCGCTATGGAGAAGCGTGGTCTTGCTCTTTTCCAGCTTGCCGAAGAAGGCCGCGTCAGGGGCTGTCGGTCCTTTCGCCTTGCCATCCTGCTTTGCGAACATGGCAGTGCGCTCGATGTCCTGAACGATCCACGTGGATCCGGCGAACGCGTTGGCATTCGCGACATGATCGCCATGATAGTGCGAGAGCGCCAGATAGTTGATATCGGCGGGCGTGTAGCCGAGCGCGGCCAGTTGCGGCAGCAAAGGCTTGGTGATCGTGAAGGCGCCGGCTTTCGTGGGTCCAGGAGCCTTGAAGTCGGTGTCCGGAATCTCCCCGGTATCCCACATCATGGTCCCGCGCGGATGCACCACCAGGTAGCAGGGAGTGACCATTCGAGTGTCGGCCAGTTGGCCCGCCTTGAAGCCGAACTCCGCTTCGCCGACGCCGGTGATATCGCCGCAATCGAGGATGTATAGCCGCAGCGACTTGGGCGCAGCGGGCTTCTTCGTTTGCCCGGTTGCCGCGAACGGCAGGATCGCGGACAGGATGAGGGCCGCGGCCGGTATCGCGATACGAAAGATGCTCTTCATGGAGGCTCCTTAAACCGTCCTAGATTCTACCGCTGGCCAAAGCGCGATGCTAGTGCGTATCATCGTGTGCATGGATTCGGTCATCCTCCTGCACCGTCTCCATTTCGCGTTCACGATTACATACCACTATTTATTTCCGCAGCTCACCATGGGACTGGCGCTGCTGATCGTCATCCTGAAGACCGTCGCGCTACGCAGGAATGACGGGCGCTATCACGCTGCGGCTCGTTTCTGGGGAAAGATTTTCGCCATCAACTTCACGATGGGCGTGGTGACCGGAATCCCCATGGAATTTCAGTTCGGAACGAACTGGGCGGGGTTTTCGAAAGCAGCGGGCGGCGTAATCGGGCAGACTCTGGCGATGGAAGGCGTCTTCTCATTCTTCATGGAGTCGGCATTCCTGGGACTGTTCATCTTCGGCGAAAAGCGTCTGAGTCCCAAGGCGCATTGGGCATCGGCTTTCCTGGTGTTTCTAGGTTCCTGGCTATCAGGATTCTTCATCATCGCGACGGATGCGTGGATGCAGCATCCGGTGGGCTACTCGCTGGGATCAAACGGCGAGATCCGGCTGGACGATGTGTGGGCGGTGCTGCTGAATCCGTGGGCATTCTGGCAGTATCTCCATAACATGATCGCGTCGGTGGTCACGGCCAGTTTCGTGATGATGGGGCTGGGCGCGTTCTACCTATTGCAAGGCCGGTGCACGGAGTCTGCCCGGATATTTATACGCACGGGAGTGGTGGCGGGATGCATTGCGTCGGTGCTGATGATCTTTCCGACGGGAGACCGGCAGGGTAAGAACGTCGCAACGTACCAGCCAGTGACACTGGCGGCAATGGAGGGTCTGTTCGAAAGCATCGAAGGCGCGCCGATCGCCATACTGGGCCAGCCGGACATGGAAAAGAAGCGCCTGGACAATCCACTGCTGGTGCCGAAGGCGCTGAGTTTTCTCACGTATCAGCGGTGGGAGGCGGAAGTGAAGGGTCTGAATGCGTTCTCTAGGGAGCAGTGGCCCGACAATATCCCGCTGCTGTATTACAGCTATCACATCATGGTTGGGCTAGGCACCATTTTCATCGCAATCATAGTGATCTCAACCTTGTTGTTGTGGACTGGCCGTCTGTATAGCGCGCGAGGATGGCTGTGGGTGACGATGCTGTCCCTGCCGTTTCCGTACATCGCGACGACGGCCGGCTGGATCACCGCAGAGGTCGGCCGGCAACCGTGGCTCATCTTCGGCTTGATGAGAACCGACCAAGGCGCGTCCATGAATGTCTCGGCTGGGAACGCGCTGTTCAGTCTGATCGGATTCATGGGCATGTACGCGTTGCTGAGCGTGCTTTTTCTGTTCCTGGTGGGTCGCGAGATCGCACATGGACCGGAGGATGAGTAGATGGAGACGCTCTGGTTTTGCTTCGTCGCAGTTGCGCTGGTCGCATATGTGGTGCTGGACGGATTCGATCTCGGCGCGGGAATTATTCACCTGGGAGTGGCGCGCACCGACGAGGAGCGCAAGCAGCTGCTGGCCGCCATCGGTCCTTATTGGGATGGCAACGAAGTGTGGCTTCTCGCTGCCGGGGGCACGTTATTCATGGCGTTCCCCAGCCTGTATTCTTCGGCGTTCAGCGGATTTTATCTGCCATTGATGATGGTCCTGTGGCTGTTAATGCTGCGCGGAATCGCGATCGAATTTCGCGGGCACATCGATAGTCCCGTGTGGAAGCCGCTGTGGGATGTGGTGTTCAGTGGCGCAAGCGCTCTGCTGGCGATCTTCTTTGGAGCGGCTCTGGGGAACGTGGTGCGCGGCGTTTCGCTCAATGCGAGCGGCGAGTTTTTTCTGCCGCTATGGACCAACTTCGGCGTGAAAGGTGAGGTCGGGATTCTGGATTGGTACACCATCACAGTCGGCCTGCTGGCGTACATCACGCTGACGCAGCATGGCGCTTTGTGGGTGGCATGGAAGACCCAGGGCGAAGTACAGAGGCGTTCGCGCCATGTAGCTCGCGTAGCCTGGTGGATTGCCGCGGCACTTACCGCCCTGACGACGGCATTCACGCTAATGATCCAGCCGCAGGTTGGAGCCAACCTCAGATTGCATACCTGGGGGAGTATCTTCCCGATGATCTCGGTGGCGGCTTTGGTGGGGGCGTGGATCTTTCTTCGACGGGCGCAGGATTTGCGCGCGTTCCTGTGCTCGTGCGGATTCATCACGGGGATGCTGGCCAGCGCGGCTCTTGGCCTGTATCCTTACGTGCTCCCGTCGAGCGGCGATCCGAGCCTGGGACTCACGATTGAAAGGACCGTGGCGGGACCGTACGGATTACGAATGGGCCTGACGTGGTGGATTCCCGGAGTGTTGTTGGCGGCCGGATACTTTGCCTTCTTGTATCGTCACTTCGGTCAGCAGCGCGATAGTTCCAGCTAGCTATCTGTCGCCTACGGCGAGGATGGTCTCGAAGTGCGGGCCTTCGGACTCGCGATGCACGATCGCCGTACTGATGTTGTCGAACCCGGCATCGGTCAGCATGCGCCGAAGATCCACCTCGCTGAAGCCCAGCCACACGTCGGCGTAGAGCGCGCGGGCTTCTTCAAAGTGATGCTTCAGGAGGTCGAGAATAATGACTCGGCCTCCGGGTTTCACGATTCGAAAGGCTTCCGCCAGAGCTCGTGCCGGATGCTGGGCGTGATGCAGAGACTGGCTAAAGAAAGCTACGTCGGCTTCGCCCTTCTTCACGGGCAGATCCTCAAGATCGCCCAATCTGTACTCCAGATTCTTCACACGGTGATTGCGGGCTAGCTGCGCTCCGAACTCAACCATTCTTTCGGAGTTGTCCACGGCGATGACTTTCTTGGCGCGACGGGCCAGGAGCTGAGACACAGTTCCCTCGCCGGCGCCCAGGTCCGCGATCACCAGGGGCGGCATCAACATCAGAAGCGTTTCCGCCAAGCCCTGCCAGGAGCGTCCGGGGACATACTGCCGTCCGAACTTCCCGGCCAGCTCGTCAAAATACGACCGGACTTTGTCCTGACGCCGGCGAAGCGCCAGACGTAGCGCGTCGCGATCCTCCGCCGCTTCCGGGATTTCCTTAACGGCATGTCGCAATACCCCCAGCACCTGCTGCTGAGTACCGTTGCCGAAAGCCTTGAGTCTATAGAGGATGTTCTTGCCGGTGCGGCGATCCTCGACGATGCCCGCCTGCTTGAGCTGAGAGAGATGGGTGGAGATGGTGCTCTGTCCCATCGCAAGGATTTCCTGCAATTCGGCTACAGAGAGTTCCTCGCGCTCCAGAAGAAGCACCATGCGGACGCGGCTGGGATCGGCCAGCAGGCGAAGGGATTTGAGGATTGACGCCATGGGCTCCTGTCTAGTATTATATCAACGTATCGAGATTCTACGATATAAAAGTTTAAAGGAGCTTTAGAGATGAGCACCGTTGCGAATCCGGCCACGCTGGCCTACAAAGTCGCCGATATGAAACTGGCCGATTGGGGCCGTAAAGAGATCAGCATCGCCGAAGCCGAGATGCCCGGCCTGATGTCGATCCGCAAGAAATACGCCACGGAGAAGCCTCTGAAAGGCGTGCGTGTCACCGGATCATTGCACATGACCATTCAGACGGCCGTGCTGATCGAGACGCTGAAGGACCTGGGTGCGGATGTGCGCTGGGCCAGCTGCAACATCTTTTCCACACAGGATCACGCGGCTGCTGCGATCGCGGCAACCGGAACGCCGGTATACGCCTGGAAGGGCGAGACGCTCGAAGAATACTGGTGGTGCACC
>Ga0157372_10006446_pt1 | contig 12495 bp, 14 predicted proteins | sample C55metaG_FD_115307 | JGI IMG/M metagenome (GOLD analysis project Ga0157372, IMG submission 115307) | Corn rhizosphere microbial communities from Kellogg Biological Station, Michigan, USA - C5-5 metaG | ecosystem: Host-associated > Plants > Roots > Rhizosphere > Soil | place: USA: Michigan... | reverse complement strand
GAATTGCCCGCGCCTCCCATGCCTAGGGCTTGGCAACGTCCTGGACCACGGGCCAGTCCCGCGGGACAGCCGCTCTTGTTCCGGGATGTGCACGGGGGAGTGCACCATCCGTGCTTTCGCGGAGTTGGGAGTGCATGTTCGAGCGCGAGCTTGAGGCGGCAAAATACCTGCACACACCCGCAAACCCCGCATCGCTACGGGGTTTGCAGCACTTCCAGGATGTATAGCCTCAAGGCCCATACGGGATTCGAACCCGTGCCGCCGCCGTGAGAGGGCGGTGTCCTAGGCCACTAGACGAATGGGCCGTGGCGAAGGCGGAGTGTAGCGGACGGCTTCCGCGCGATCCCGCTCGACAAGGCCGGCGCAGGAGACGCTCAGCCGGTCGCGGAGGGCGTCGGTGCCAGCGCCGTTTCGGGGTCGCGACCGTCGATCCGCTCTTCGAAGCGCCGCCGGATTTCCTCGCCGGTCGCGAGGAGGTCGTACCGCGCGCGGCGGGGTGGAAGCTGGACGATGCGGACCGACTCGTCGCGGTCGCCGTGGCAGCGCGCATAGGCGGCTGCCTCGTCGAGAGGCCTCAGGCGGTCAGGCTTCCGCCAGAAGGGCACGATCGATCTACTACCAGCGATAGCGCTCGGAGGGAACCCGGCCGGCAGCCCGGGTCCCGCTCTTTGCGCACGTTTCATGCAGTGAGCTCAGTACCACGGCTTGCACGACCAGGGGCTCCAGTCGCGGCCCGAGCGCACGAAGTAGCGGTACGCCGCCTGGGCCTGTACCAGCGCGGACTCGCCGTGACCGAAAAGCCGGCGCTCGTTCGATCCCATCTGGAAGAGCCCGAGGTACTGGCCGTTCTGGGCGTTGACGCTGTAGCCGGACTCGCAGCGGGCGACCCTGAGCGCCTGGCCGCAGTAGGAGCGAAAGACGTGGCAGATCGCCTTCTGCGGTGAGCGCTCGAACGAGGCGAGCAGTCGCTTCCGCTCGTGCTGCGCCCTGCGGCGCGCGAGCGCTGCGCGCGCCCGTGCGGCCTTGGCCTTGCTCGCAGTGAGTGTGCGATGGGCGATCCCGAGCCGGAGGTGTGCCTCCTTCTCGAAGCGCGGATCGGAGAGGAGCCAGCGGTGCGTGTCGAAGAAGCGGATCACCGAGGTCGACTTCTTCAGCGTGGCCATGTGGCGGGCGAGGTCGGTGCCGACGTCGGCGGCCGAGCCGGCCTGCGCTGCGGCAGGCGTGACGACGAGAACGAGGGCGCACAGGCCCGTGACAAGGGCTTTCAGGACAGAACCTCCGCGTCGGGGACATGGTCACGGCGCGCGCCGCAGTCGGGCTCAACGCGGAGAGCCCGGCGCTTGCCGTTCGTGTCAGATCAGGCGAGGCTACCGGTGCGCACAAAGATCGCCGGGATCGCTTACCAAACCCTCACAGAGGGTGTCACAAGCGTTTACGGCTCGAACAACGCGAAACGCCCCTGGCGGGGCGTTTCGGAGGCTGCGGGACAGGGACTCGAACCCCAACTTCCGGAGCCAGAATCCGGCGTCCTACCATTAGACTATCCCGCAGGGCGTCGGGCGGATTGTAGCCGCCCTGGAGGCTCAGATCTCGAGCCGGTACTCGGGGACGAGGCTCTTCTCGGCATCGGTGTCGATGTGCGCGATCACTTCGACGTACGGCTCGAGGCCCGACCCCCGCAGCTTCGCGCGCAGCAGGCCGTCCACCTGGAACAGGCCCGACGAGTTGTTCATCACGATCTCGATGCGGACGGGCTTCGTCTCGCCGTCCGCGATCACGACCTCCTCGACCGCGGCGGCGGAGAGCGAGTGCATCGACACCTGCCCGCGCTCGAACGGGATCCGCGACCGGCCCTTTGCCATGTCGAGCGCGTCGGCGACCCGCAGGATGCCCGCCTCGAGCGAGAGCGGCTCGCCGTCGGCCCGGTGGCTCGTGATCGCCTGGAGGACTTCGGAGACGATCACCGTGCGGTCGGGCTCGTCGTAGATCCCGTCGAGCAACTCACGGAGCTTCGGCTCGGCAAGAAACAGGCTCCAGTCCTCGTGGCCCTTGCGGTGCACCGACATCCCGACGCAGTGCGTGAGCGCAGCCAGGACGACGACCATCTCCGCGTCCTCGCGCTCCATCCCGTAGTCGCGTACCAGCGACGGCTCGACGCCGTTCTTCGTCAGCTGGCGGAGGAGCTTCAGGGCGATGTTCGCGACGATCTGGATGTGAACCCACGAATGGTCGTTGATCGCCAGGCGGACAACGGCGTTGACGTTCGCGACGTGCCACCAGCCCTTGAGCTCCTTGTCGGCATTCGCGCGCTCGAGGACGCGCCGGAGCTTGCGGTTGCCGCGGTCCGGCAGCCGGATCCGCATGTGCTCGACCGCTTCGGAGGGCGATAGACGCGCCTCCCGGATGGCATCCGCCGAAACCGGCTCCTCGATCCGCGCCTCGATCTCCGGGTCGAGAGTCATGCGTCGACCGCGGTCGGGGCTCTCGTCGATACGTCCCGGAGTCGGAAGTAGGTGATGGCGATCGCGATCGCGCTGAACGGCGCCACCACAGCCTGGGCGATGGTGCCCCCGATCACGATTTCGAGGAAGCGGGGGAGAAACGAGAACGCCGCCTCGAGGAGGCTGCTGGCGATCGTCGTCAGCAGCCCAGTGATGACCACGATCCCAAACACCGTCCACCCGTGTCCGCGCACGAGCTCGCGAGACCGGCCGAACGACTCCACCGCACGTCGCTTCTCGATGACGATCACGGGAGCGATGACGGCCCAGAGCGTGAGAAGCACGAGGCCCGGGACGACGAGCAGCACGATCCCGACTGCGATTCCCAGACCGGCCAGGAGGCTCGCCCCGATCAGCGGGGCGATCGAGGAGGAGACACGCGAGAACACCTCGCCGATCGACGAGTCGAAGCGGCCGTCGCGCGCGTCCTGCACCGCGTAGACGAAGGCTCCCTGGAGCCATGTCATCCCGATCACGACGGTGACCAGCGCGAGGATCGCGACCGTCACGGCAGCACCGGCGTTGTCGGAGGAGATGGCGGCATCCACGAGGCCGAACAGCAGGTTGACGACCAGGAAGACGACGAGCGCAATGGCGAAGAACCGGAGGAAGAACCTGGTGAAGAGCGTCCAGGTCTCGTCGAGGACGGCACCGATGCTCACGACCCGATCCTATTCGACCCCGAGCCGCTCGAGTTCGCGGCGGACGTGGGTGAGCGCCTTGCCCAGGCGCTTGCGGTTGGTCTCGTCGTTCAGCCATCCGCTCGCGCCGGACGGGTGCGGCAGCGGGACCGCGATTGCGTCGTCGAGCGCGTAGCTCTTGCCGATCGCGTCGGTGAGCCTCCGCACGCCGAGGAGCTGGTGCGTCGCTGCGAGGCCGACCGTGACGACGAGCCCGGGCCGGAGAAGGCGCAGCTCGTCCTCGCGCCAGGGGGCGCACAGGGCCTCCTCGGCCGGTGTCGCCCGACGGTCGCCGCGGCCGCTCGGGCTCGGCCCCGGGAAGCACCGCGTGACCGAGGCGCAGTAGAAGCGTTCGAAGAACTCGTTTTCGTCGAGCTGGAGCCAGCGGCGGAGCGTCCGTCCCGCCCGGCCCTGCCACGGCAGACCGGTCTCGGCCTCGACGCGACCCGGGGCGAGGCCGTAGAGATAGGCGCGTTGGCCTGCTCGGCCGGCGAATACGGGGGGAGGGACGATCGGGAACCCCGCCTCGAGGCACCGGCGACAGCGCGCGTTCCGCCGTTGGAGCGAGGCGATCGAGCGGGTCCGGCTCACCGCGGCGAGCGCACGGCGACGAACCACGGCCCCGCGTGCAGCACCTCGCCGCCGCCGAGCTCGTCCAGCAGGCCCTCCGGGGTGAACCAGCGTTTGTAGACCCGCCAGCTCGACCCGTCGCGGAGGACCCGCTCCGACCACTCCTCGGCGGTGTGCGACCGCTCGCGCGACGCATCCGCGATGACGAGCTCCGGGGCGACGCGTCGCGCCTCGCGCAGAAACGCGGCCCGCTGCGTCTCGTCCAGATGGCCGTAGAAGTGGCCGCTGACGACGCGGTCGAACGTGTCGTCGGGGAAGGGGAGGGCAAGGGCGTCGCCCTGGACGAGCGCGGCATTCGAGAGCCTCTGAGCCGCGACCTCGAGCATGCGCGCGCTCTGGTCGAGACCGGTGATGTGGCCGTGCAGATGGCGCGTGAGGAATCCCGTCCCGCAGGCGACGTCGAGGGTCGTGGCGGGGGCGAGCCGCGCCAGGACGGCACACATCGCGGCGAGGTCCTCGTCGAACCCGGCGCGGTCGCGCGCTGCGTACAACCCGACGCCGAGGTACCAGTCGTCGTACTCGGGCGCGCGCTGGTCGTAGTACGCGGGCGCGGTCGGCTCGTGCATCGGTCGTAGGCTACGCGCCGTGGCCCTGCTCGAGTCCGTCCCGAATGTCTCGGAGGGACGGAACGCGTCCGCGGTCGCCGCGATTGCCGAGGCGTTCTCGGGCGCGGGCGCGCGGATGCTCGACACGCATGTCGACGGTGACCACAACCGCGCCGTCATCACCCTCGTCGGTGACGACCGCGGGGTCGAGGAGGGACTCGTCGCGGGTATCGACGAGGCTCGCCGGCGAATCGACCTCCAGACGCACGAAGGCGTCCATCCGCGCGTCGGCGCGGCGGATGTCGTTCCGGTCGTCCCGCTTGCGCCGGCGCACCTCGGGCGGGCAGTCGACGTCGCGCTCGCGGTCGGGTCGAGGGTGGGGGACGAGCTCGGGCTTCCCGTGTTCCTCTACGGCGAGGTCGGCGATGGCTGTCGACCCGCCTTCTTCCGTCGGGGCGGGCCGGGCGAGCTGCAGCGGCGGGTCGACGCGGGAGAGCTCGAGCCCGCCTTCGGCCCGCGCCGGGTCGACCCTGCGGCGGGTGCCGTCCTGTTGGGTGTGCGCGCGCCGCTCGTCGCGTTCAACCTCGAGCTGCTGGGGACGCTCGACGTCGCCCGCGATGTCGCGGCCGCCGTGCGCGAGTCGTCCGGGGGGCTGCCCGGAGTCCAGGCGCTCGGCCTGCGTCTCGGGGCCGGACGAATCCAGGTGTCGACGAACGTCGTCGACTTGGACGCGACTCCGCCGCACGTGATGGTCGAGCGCATCGTCGCGGAGGCCGCGGCGCGTGGCGCAGAGGTGGGGCGGGGGGAGCTCGTCGGGCTTCTGCCCGCTCGCTGCGTCGCGGTGGCCGCTCGTGCCGAGGGGATTGAGAACCCGCTCGACGACCGCGGCGTTCCGGCACAGCCGGCGCTCGACGCCGCCGGGCGGGCGTTGCGGCTCTCGCGTCTCGACGCCGACCGTGTGATCGAGTGGCATCTCGTGTAGGGATCGCCGCGGTGGACGACGCCGGGCGAGGCCGGATGACACCGGATGGCGAAATGTCGGCACGAAGTCGGCACAGACACGTGACAGGTTGCGCGATAGCGTGACTCCAGGGAACTTCGCTCCCCCCGAGGGGGAATGGCGTCTGGGAGGCGTCGGAGCCCGCGTGCGTGGATTCCCACCGCCCGCATCTGCAGCCTGACCAGCGCGCCGGGCGGGTCTAGACTCGCGCCGTGCCGGCCACTGTCGTGCTGACCGGGGAGAACCTCGCGATCTCGGACGTCTGGGACGTCGCAGTCGACGGTCGGCCTGCGGTGCTCGGCGACGCCGGGCGCACGCGGGCTGCCGCCGCGCGCGCGTTTCTCGAGGCCCAGGTCGGCGATCACACCTACGGCGTCAACACCGGCTTCGGCAAGTTCGTCTCGCAATCCATCCCGCCTCAGCAGGCGGCCGATCTGCAGCTTCGGCTCCTGCGCAGCCATGCATGCGGCGTCGGCGACCCGTACCCGGACGAGGTCGTCCGCGCCGCGATGCTCCTTCGCGCGAATACGCTCGCCAAGGGCTTCTCCGGGGCGCGCGTCGAGACAATCGAGCTCCTCCTCGGCGTGCTCGGGGCGGGGATCGTGCCCCACGTGCCGTCGCGCGGTTCGGTCGGTGCGAGCGGCGATCTCGCTCCCCTCGCGCACCTTGCCCTCCCGCTCGTCGGCGAGGGCGAGGCAGCTGTGGACGGACGCCGCGTAGGCGGGGCCGAGGCGCTCGCCGCCGCGGGATTGTCGCCGATCACGCTCGAGGCGAAGGAAGGCCTGTCGCTGATCAACGGGACGCAGTTCATGACTGCCATGGCATCCCTCGCGCTCGTCCGCGCCCAGCGGCTGGCGCGTGTCGCCGACGTGGCGTGTGCGATGTCCGTCGAGGCGCTCCAGGCGACGCCGACGAGCTTCCACCCGGCAATCCACGCGGCGCGTCCGCTTGCCGGACAGCAGCGCAGTGCGGCGACGCTCCGAGCGCTGCTCGACGGCTCGGCGATCGTCGAGTCGCACCGGTGGTGCGACAAGGTGCAGGACGCGTACTCGCTGCGCTGCGCGCCGCAAGTGCATGGCGCGAGCCGCGATCTCCTCGATCACGTCGAGCGGACGGTCGCTGTCGAGCTGAACGCGGCGACCGACAACCCGCTCGTTCTTCTCGAGGAGGAGCTGATCGTCTCGAACGGCAACTTCCACGGCCAGCCGATCGCGATCGGGCTCGATTGCATCGCGATCGCGTGCGCGGAGCTCGCGAACATCAGCGAGCGCCGGACGGAGCGGCTCGTGAACCCGAGCCTGTCGGACGGCCTGCCCCCGTTCCTGGTCGCGCGAGAGGAGGGGCTCAACTCGGGCTTCATGATCCCGCAGTACGTGGCCGCCGCGCTCGTCTCCGAGAACAAGTCGTTGAGCCACCCCGCCTCGGTCGACTCGATCCCGACGAGCGCGGGCCAGGAGGATCACGTCTCGATGGGGAACGGCGCGGGACTGAAGGCGCTCCAGGTCGTCGCCAACGCCGAACGAGTGCTGGCGATCGAACTGCTCGCCGGGGCGCAAGCGGTCGAGTTTCTCGCGCCGCTGGAGCCCGGCAGGGGCGTCGGCGCCGCACGCGCGTTCGTGCGGACGCTGTCGGAGCGCGTCCGCGAGGATAGGTCGCTGTCGGCCGACATCGAGCGAGTCGCGTCGGCGATCCGCGACGGCTCGCTCCTCGATGCGGTCGCCGTCGAGATTGCGGAGGTGAAGGAGTGAGCGACCTACCGGCGCCTCCGCGCCCGTATCGCGGATCCGCGATCCTCCACGCGGTCCTCGCGCTCGTGATCCTCGTCGTCGCGGCGATCTCCGGCGGCGACGCCGTGAAGGCCCTGCTCGTGGCCGCGGCGTACTTCGTGATCGCGACCGGCTGGACCTGGTTCAGGTTCCGGCAACGCGAGGCCCGGGCGGCCCCGCCGGAGCGCCATCCCTCCAGCAATGGAAAGGGGCGTCCGTGACGGAAGCGCTCGTCGAGAGCCTCGTCGGTGACCTCTCCGCGATCCGTGCGCCGCGAGGCAGCACCCTGAACGCGCGGTCGTGGACGACGGAGGCACCGCTCCGCATGCTTCTCAACAACCTCGATCCGGAAGTCGCGGAGCACCCGGAGTCGCTCGTTGTCTACGGCGGCTCAGGGCGCGCTGCACGGTCACACCAGGCGCTCCGGGACATCGTGCGCACGCTCCTGCGCCTCGACGCGGACGAGACGCTCCTCGTCCAGTCGGGGAAGCCCGTCGGCGTGTTCCGGACCCATGCCGACGCGCCGCGCGTCCTCATCGCGAACTCGCTGCTCGTGCCGGCGTGGGCGACGTGGGACGAGTTTCGACGGCTCGAGGCGGAGGGCCTGACGATGTTCGGGCAGATGACCGCGGGCTCGTGGATCTACATCGGCACCCAGGGGATCCTGCAGGGGACGTACCAGACGTTTTGCGCCGCGGGCGAGAAGCACTTCGGCACGCCCGATCTGATCGGTAGGACCGTCCTCACTGCAGGCCTTGGGGGGATGGGCGGCGCCCAGCCGCTCGCTGCGACGATGGCGGGCGCTGCCATCCTGTGCCTCGACGTCGACCAGCGCTCAATCGATCGGAGGCTCGCGACCCGGTACCTGGACGAGCAGGCCTCGTCGCTCGACGACGCGCTCGCGAGGGTTCGCGCCGCCGCGGCGGCGCGAGAACCGCGCTCGGTCGGGCTACGGGCCAACGCGGCGGACGTCCTGCCGGAGCTCGCCGCGCGCGGCGAGACGTTCGATCTCGTCACCGACCAGACAGCCGCTCACGACCCGCTTACCGGTTACGTCCCCGCCGAGGTTCCGTTCGAGGAGGCAGCGGCGTTGCGGGCGCGGGATCCTCAGGAGTACCTGAGGCTCGCGTCCGAGTCGATCGTGTCACACGTCCGGGCAATGATCGACCTCGTCCGGATGGGTTGTTACGTTTTCGACTATGGAAACAACCTGCGAGGTGAGGCCTATCGAGCGGGCCTGAGTGACGCATTCACATACCCGGGCTTCGTCCCGGCTTATATCCGTCCGCTCTTCTGTCGCGGCATCGGGCCTTTCCGCTGGGCCGTTCTCTCCGGCGAGCCGGCGGACATCGCGGACATCGATCGTGAGCTGCAGGCGCTCTTCCCCGACGACGAGCTCTTGCAGCGGTGGCTCGAGCTGGCGCCGACGAGGGTGGCGTTCCAGGGGCTCCCCGCACGTATCTGCTGGCTCGGGTACGGCGACCGCGCGAAGGCAGGTCTGGCGATCAACGCGCTCGTGCGCTCGGGCGCGGTGTCCGCGCCGGTGGTGATCGGGAGGGATCACCTCGATGCGGGCTCGGTCGCCTCGCCGTACCGCGAGACCGAGTCGATGCAGGACGGCTCGGACGCGATCGCCGACTGGCCGATCCTCAACGCTCTGCTCAACACGGCGTCGGGCGCGACGTGGGTCAGCGTCCACCACGGCGGCGGCGTGGGCATCGGCAACTCGATCCACGCGGGCATGGTCGTCGTCGCCGACGGGTCAGTGGACGCCGATCGCCGCCTCGAACGTGTGCTCGCCGCGGATCCGGGAACCGGCGTGATGCGCCACGCGGACGCGGGCTACGAGGAGGCGATCGACGCGGCTCGCGCGGGCGGGCTCGACCTTCCGGGCATCACGTCGTGACGACGGGTGCTGATCAGTCCGTGCCGCCCGACGGGGCGAGGAGGCTTCTCGTCCGCGATCTCGCCCAGGTCGTGACGCCGGCGGGCACGCACGCGCCGCTGCGTGGCGCCGCGCTCCGGGATGTCGACGTGATCGAGGACGCGTTCGTCCTCGTACGGGATGGCGCGTTCGAGGCGGTCGGGAGGATGGGCGACCTTCCGCGGCTCGAGGGAGACGTCGAAGAGGTGGATGGTTACGGGCTCAGCGCGATTCCAGGCCTCGTCGATTGCCACACGCACCCTGCGTTCGCAGGCGACCGCGCGAACGAGTTCGCGCTGCGCGCGGGCGGGGCGACGTACGAGGAGCTACTCGCGGTCGGCGGCGGGATTCTCTCGACGACGCGCGCCACCCGTGCAGCGGGCGCGGCCGAGCTGCGGGAGATCGTCGCTCGGCACCGCGACGCGATGCTCACTCACGGCACGACGACGTTCGAGGGCAAGAGCGGCTATGGACTCGATCACGACACCGAGCTCGCCCAGCTAGAGGCCGTTCGTGCGGCGGGCGGTGTGCCGACCTGGTTGGGCGCGCACGCGGTTCCGCCGGAGCAGCCCGACGCCGACACGTACATCGACTGGGCGATCGAGCACGTTCTGCCGGAGGCAGCCGAGATCGCCGTCGCCGCCGACGTGTTCGTCGAGCGAGGAACGTTCGACGTCGAGCAGGCGCGCCGTTACCTGATCGCCTGCCGGGCGGCCGGGCTCGCGCTCCGCATCCACGGTGACCAGCTCAGCGAGATGGGAGCGGTGCCGCTCGCGGTGGAGCTCGGCGCACGGTCGATCGACCACCTCGAGGCCACCGGCCCGGAGGGCGTGGCAGAGCTGGCTGCGAGCAACGTCGTCGCCGTCATGCTCCCGGTCGCGGCGCTCTACCTCGCGCGCCCGATGCCGCGCGGACGAGCCTTGGTGGACGCCGGCGCCGCGATCGCGCTCGCCACCGACTTCAACCCGGGCAGCGCGTTCTGCGAGAGCCTGCCCGTCGTCTGGACGCTCGCGTGCACGCAGCTCGGCCTGGCACCGGAGGAGGCTCTCGGCGCGTCGACGGTCAATGCGGCGCACGTCCTCGGCCTCGACGACCGCGGCCGGATCGCGGTCGGCCTGCGAGCGGATCTCGTGCTGATCGATGCGCCCGACTGGAGGCACGTCGCGTACCACTTTGCCGGCGACGTCGTCCGTTCGGTCGTCCGGGAGGGCCGGGTCGCGCACCTGCGGGCATAATCGAGGCGATGGCGAGCCAGAAGCAGCGTCGCAAGCGGGCGAAGGAGAAACGCCACGCCTACGACCTCGTCGAGATCGACGCCGAGGGAAACGAGACCGTCCTCAGCGCGAGCGAGCTGAAGACCGAGGCGCCCGCCAAGCCGGCGACGAAGGCAGCCACACGAAGCGGCTCGAAGGGGAGGTCCGCGCGGGGCACCCCGCAGCCGCCGAACTGGAGCCGCGTGCTCAAGCGCGGGGCGCTCTTCGCCCCGATCTTCCTCGCGACCGTCATGCTTCTCGGGCGTGGCAGGCTCACGGTGGAAGGGGCGATCGTCCAGACCGTCTTCCTGCTCGCGATCTTCATCCCCTTCAGCTACTTCATGGACCGCCTCGTCTGGCGGTCGCACGAGAAGCGCCTCCAGAAGGCAAAGCCGGCCGGACGCTGACGGTCGCGTGGCGCGACCCCGAGGCCCGGTTTACGAGGGCGACTCGCCGTCGAGGTAGTGCCCTGGGCCGGGCCACGGTGCGAGGATCAGAAGAAGCCGAGCGCCGCTCTCGCTCGACACCGCGCGGCGCTCGCCTGGCTCGAATGTCACGAGCGTCCCACCGCCGCCGTCCACCACCTGGTCGCCGCAGCGGATCTGCGCCCGGCCCTCGACGACGACGAGCCACGCCCGCTCGCGTACCTGGTGGCCGTTCATCGTCTGGCCGGCCTCGAGGCGGATGGCGATGGCGCGCGTTCCGTCGTCGGTCGTCAGCACCTTCGGATCGACCATGCCGCCCGGCGCGTCGATCGTCGTGAGGTCCCACGACTCCACCGCGCAACCGTATCGCGCCACGCCGCGCAGCGGAACCTCCGAGCGTCCGTAGACTCGCGTCGTGCCAGCCGTGGTCGACCAGTTGCCGCTCGGTCCACTCGAGACGAACTGCTACCTCGTTCGGGCAGAACGGGGCGCTCCCGAAGCTCTCGTCGTCGACCCGAGCGGCCCCGCGGCGGACATTCGGCTCGCGCTCGCAGCCCACGGCTCGCGCTGCGCCGCAATCCTGGTCACACATGGCCACTTCGACCACATCCTGGGCCTGGCCGAGCTCGCCGAAGGCACCGGTGCACCGGTCTACGGCCCGGCCGGCGAGCGCGCGCTCCTCGAGACCCCGGACGCGTTCACACCGCCCGGCATCCACGTCAGGCCGTGGACTGCGGACGTCCTCCTCGAGGGGGGCGAGTCGCTCGAGCTGGCCGGGCTGCACGTCGACGTCGTCGCGGTCCCGGGCCACTCGCCGGGTCACCTGGCGTACGCGGTCGACGGCGTGCTCCTCTCGGGCGACGTGCTGTTTGCGGGCTCCGTCGGTCGCACCGATCTCCCGGGCGGCGACTGGCCGACGCTGCTGGCGTCGATCAGCACGCTCGCCGAGCGCTTCCCGCCGGGGACGGCCGTCCATCCGGGCCACGGGCCCTCGACGACGCTCGCGGCGGAGCTGGCGCACAACCCGTTCCTGGCCGAGCTCCGCGATGCGGAGCGGAAGGCCGCGGGGTGAGCGGGCGCCCGAAGATCGAGCGGCCACGCGGGACCCATGACGTGGTCCCGGCCGAGATGCCCGCCTGGCAGCGCGTCACAAGGGAGATCGAGCGGCTCTGCCAGCTGTACGGATACCGGCGGATCGTCACGCCGGTGTTCGAGGACACCGCGCTGTTCGCACGTACGTCCGGCGCAGGCTCGGACGTGGTGCAGAAGGAGATGTACACCTTCTCCGATCGCTCCGACCGCTCGCTCACGCTCCGGCCCGAGGGCACCGCGCCGATCTGCCGCGCGTACGTCGAGCACGGCATGCACCGCGATCCGCAGCCGGTGAAGCTCTACACGATCGCCTCGATGTACCGCTACGGCGCGCCCGGCCGCGGCCGCTACCGCGAGCACTGGCAGGCCTCGGTGGAGGCGCTCGGCAGCGACGACCCGGCGATCGACGCCGAGCTGATCCAGCTCTACGACACGCTGCTCGTCCGCCTCGGCGTCACGCGCTACCACCTCGAGCTGAACTCGATCGGCTGCCGCGAGTGCCGTCCCGCCTACCTCGCGACGCTGCGCGCGTGGCTGAGCGGAAACGGCGACCGCCTCGACCAGGACACGCGCGACAAGGTCGAGGTAAGCCCCCTGCGGGTGTTCGACAACTACCTCGCGAAGCCCCCGACCGTGCGCGACGCGCTCGACGAGGCGCCGAAGATCGGCGAGTCCCTAT
>Ga0157372_10006445_pt1 | contig 12496 bp, 9 predicted proteins | sample C55metaG_FD_115307 | JGI IMG/M metagenome (GOLD analysis project Ga0157372, IMG submission 115307) | Corn rhizosphere microbial communities from Kellogg Biological Station, Michigan, USA - C5-5 metaG | ecosystem: Host-associated > Plants > Roots > Rhizosphere > Soil | place: USA: Michigan... | reverse complement strand
GGACGAATCCTTTGCGGAAGCATTCGCCTGCTCATTCAATCTCTACCACAGGAGAGGAAATAACATAGATCCTCACGGAAGGCAATTCAGGAGCGGCACACCGGCAGAGCGATTCGGGGTCCAGAGCATCAGAAAGAGCATTGATGGCGAGTTCCCGATGTGCTCGAATGGGAGGACGGCATTCTAAAGATAGAGGTGAAATCATGGCGGCCGAGGAAAATCCAGAACCAGGACGAGAACACGAAGTGGGGGTTCTTGCCGCGCCGCTCCTGACACTGGACCTTAACCGCGAAATCGAACAGCTACGATCCGAAGGGCGCTGGCAGTCTGGGCATACGGCAAGGACGCTCGCTAAATATCCCGATCTTCGCGTCGTGCTGATCGTTGTGAAAGCGGGCGGCCGCTTGGAAAAACATCGAGCCGAGGGGCGAATCTCAGTCCAGACTCTCGACGGGCGAATCCGGTTTAATACAGCCGAACGGTCCGTGGAGCTTGCACCTGGTCAAATGCTAACGCTAGAACGCGGTATTCCTCATGATGTTGAAGGCATCTTAGATAGCGCTTTCCTTTTGACCATTGCTTGGCTCGATGCATCTTCGATTCGGTAGCGACGGAAGATGTCCAAGACGTTCAAACGCGGTGATCACGTCGAATGGAATTCGGAAGCAGGTCGAGTTCGCGGCACTGTCATGAAGAAAGTCGTTTCCGATGTGACTTTCAAGGGCTACACCCACCACGCCACCAGAGAAGAACCCCAGTATTTCATCAAGAGCGATAAAACCGACCACGTCGCTATTCACAAACGCTCAGCGCTTCGGCTTTTGAAATTATCGGCCACAAAGAATCGGACGAGAACATCCCAAAAGCGAAGAACGAAAACTTGAGCGGTCTGAGCATCCAAAGCCGCACCTCAATCGCGGCGTCCTTCACTCCCGATCCGAGCCGGAGCAATCCACAACGGATAACTGCCCAGTGCCAGACGTCAATGGTAACGTTATCAGTCGATCAAAATGTTTGGCTCACCAAAAACCATGGTTTCCAACTACCTCTCCGCTAGATAAGTCATTGATTCTGCTTGAGGCGGTTTGAATATGTACTGGCTCCCCGAGGCGCGCTTGTTAAGATCGTTACGGCATTCGTGTTGTCCGCTAAAGTAGCACCTTGAGAACCATCTCTACTGAGCTTACCTGTCTCCGGGTTTTGATCGGGCGTCCAAATCTGCAATCACAAATCGCACGATTGCCTCGAGTAGTGCAGTTCGCGGAAAATGGCTTTGATTGAAAAACAGCAAAAATTTCGACTTTTGGAAGTCATGAGCAACGGCCACATGATCAGCGAGCGCAGTTCCGAGAAACTTGGCGCCCGGTAACGTACCATCGGCGGCGACCAGTAAACCGTCCTCGGGCGGGACGCCGGCACCCAGCAGTCCCCAGGTAGCGAGCAAGGCTTGCGAAGTATCGAATAGGCTCGAAGAGGCGACTAGTGAGTAGGAAGGAACGGATGGGTTGGGATGGTTTGCAAGAAAAGCCCGTCGCTCGTCACTGCGCAGGCTTTGCAGAGACGGCCCTAACTTCCCCACGCAACCTGCCACACTTCCCACAAGGTCGGGTCCCGCAGCCAAATCTGCGACCGGCGACCCACGGACCGCGCCCGCGATTGAAACGAGCGCAACTACGACCGAGGCGACCGCAGGATCCTGAAGCGCCAACTGCAGGTCGACCGCACCCTTACTATGACCTATCACGATGTACTTCTTGCCGTCGTTCGCGTGTTGAAGGAGGTATCGGGCGATTAGCATCCCGTTGTTTTCTGAGCTATCGTCGGGGACCTGCAGTACAGCCACATCTACGCTGTGCCTAACCTTAAGATGCTGCTGTGCTTGTTTGAAGACTGGCGCCGAAACTAGGCGCGAAGTGGCGCATGCGCTCAGAAACCCGGGGACAATCAGCAGGTGATACTGGTTGATGCCTGGCTGCAAAATGCGCTGGATAGCCAGTGGCTGTGGGCTCGACCGCTCACTCGCCGCCTCGATGTATTTACCAGCTGAACCCCAAGCGCCGCCGTCAGGATTTTCTCCCAAGAGTACCGCGGCGAACATATCGGCAAACGTTTGGTCAGGATTCAGGAGCTCGGCCGCGGGTTGCGACTGTGCCGCCAACCAACCGGCGCCTAACAGCATTAAAACGCTGCATCGCATACAGTTTAGCGGTATGGAATAGAGCATGGGTCGGACGATGACCGTTTACTATAAACCGGTTGCCATTTAGCTTTACTCGCCTGGATGTCCGCAACTATGATTGGATCTAGCTTTCCAATCACGGGGTCTGACTTGTTCAACCAAATAGCTCGTTCAGCCTGGCTTAGAATCGATGGATCGGCACTTGCGTAAGCCATTAAGTGCGTAGCGTGACCCTTCCTGTTGGCATCCCACACGTCAGGATTAGCTCCCAGTTTCTTCAAATCGCGAGCAACATAGGTCTTGCCCTCAGAGGAGACACCGGATGCCTCAAAATCTTCCCAACTCTTCTGGAAGCTCTTCTGATCGCTCTGCCCGCCGACCAAGAACTGAGCTTTTGCCTGCCAGTAATCCGGTTTGGCGGTTCTTCTCGTGAGCTTCTTCTCCACCATTTTAGGAACGGTGACGTTGGCGAACGCAGGCGAGAAATCATCGTGACAGAATTCCACCCAGTATTCTTTACCAGCGATTAGACCTCCTATCTCGAACTTCCCAGTCGGCTCCGTTAACGTACTCGCAACGAAAGCGAAATCGCCGTCGTTAAGAATCGTGATTCCCGCGCCCACTAACGGTGAGTTCCCAACAGAATCCGTAACCGTTCCTGTGATGGTGGCCACATTCTTAGCTTGGTTTGGAGGTCGCTGAGCGAAGACGGTTGTCGGCACTACAGCAAGACAAATGCATACAATGGCACTGCTGGTCATGGGTTACTCCTTCGAAGAAATGGGGTTCAACATGCATTCCTCTGCAATCAGTTCCTTTGATACCTGGGCTCTCAACGTCAACTGAGTAGCTATAGGGACTAAATTCCTTCAATGCGTCCACAACGACCTGCTGCAATACTACTCGGCCCTCAGGGCTCCTTCTAAAAAAAGGAGTCGATGACGAAAGAGTCCTCCCGTTCACAGCGTTGATGTTCATGACCACTGATTGAACTGCCAATTTCGGATGCCACACTGTGACTCTTACAACCCCCCCCTGTGTGCGGCCAGAATACAGTACACCTCGGTACGAGCACTTGTCATCCGCGCCCGCAGTTAAGGTGACGTGCTCTCGGTAATTTAGACCAGATAAAATTGAGGATCTTCAGGTCGGCGCGGGAGAAGAAGCGACGAAAGGAGATTCTGAGATGAAGAAGGGGCGGTTTACAGAAGAGCAGATCATCGGCATTCTTAAGCAGCACGAAGCCGGCCGGAAGGTGCCAGAGCTGGCGCGTGAGATCGGCGTGAGCGCGGCGGCCATCTATACCTGGAAGTCGAAGTACGGAGGGATGGACGTCAGCGATGCGCAGAAGCTGAAGGGACTGGAAGATGAGAACCGGCGGCTGAAGCACCTGGTAGCGGATCTCAGCCTGGACAAGGAAGTCCTGAAAGCGGTGATCCAAAAAAACGGGTGGAGCTTGCCGGCATGAGGAAGGACGTGGCGTTCGCCTGCGAACGGTTCCAGGTGAGTGAGCGCCGGGCCTGCAAGCTGCTGGGAATGGATCGCGGCAGTTATCGTTACGAGCCGAGGCCGGACCACAATGGGTCTCTGCGGGAAGCCCTGGTCGCGCTGGCCCGGCAGAAGCCGCGGTACGGATATCGACGCCTGCACGCGCTGCTGACCAGGCGGGGTCATGCGTCCAGCGTGATGCGCATTTACCGGCTGTATCGAGAAGAAGGGTTGGCGGTGCGGCGGCTCCGGCGGAAGCGGTTATCCCGCGTGGCCGCAGTCACACACGTGGTCCGATCAAACCAGGAGTGGGCGCTCGATTTCGTCTGCGACACGCTGGCGACGGGTCGAGGGATTCGTGTTCTAGCAGTTGTGGATGCCTTTACCAGAGAAAACCTTTCCTTAGAAGTCGACACCAGCTTATCGAGCCGTCGTGTGACGCGGTCGCTCGAAAGTGTAATCCAACGTCGAGGAACACCGGAAGCGATTCGCTGCGACAACGGCCCGGAACTGACCAGTCGGCACTTTCTGAGCTGGTGCGAGGAGCGGAAGATCCAGCTGATCCACATTCAGCCGGGTCGGCCAATGCAGAATGGCCACGTGGAGAGTTTCAACGGCCGGTTGCGGGATGAGTGCTTAAACGCCAACTGGTTTCGCAATCTGCTGGACGCGCGGGCCAAGATCACGGCCTGGCGAGATGAGTACAATGGCGAACGGCCCCACAGCAGTCTGGGTTACCGGACCCCCAACGAGTTCGCGGCGGTCTTGAAATCCTCAGTTATGACTGGCTGAAATAATCGAGGCAGGTCACTAGCAATAACCAACAACGGGCGGAATGTTAGGGATACAGGTGGTTGTTTGCGCGCACCCGTACCGTCAATAAAATCAACTTAGAAGTTGGAAAACGCAGTGTTGGCTCCCCGGCATGGATTCGAACCACGAACTTGACAGAATTCTGAAGTCACGCAACTTATTGATTCTACAAAGTCGCTGAAGTCGTCAAAAGCATCAAAATCACGCTTTCGGTACAAAAAGTGTACAAAAATGTTTGGTCGTTTCAGCCAGGTCATCCCAAGCAAGCACCATTTAACTGTTTTTTAAGCAGCACGGCTCTATCCTCTAAATAGGGCGTTCTCGCTTGCCGCTTTCCATGAAACTTGCCCCGTACTTTCCACAAGCCTAGAATTGAGGAAGGTACTTCCATTAGGGACCGATTGATGTTTCGGAAGATCACATCCTTCGTTGTGGCCGTCAGCGTAATGCTCCTTCTGCAATTCGCGGACTGCTATGCCATGTCCCTCGACCAGCAGTCGATGCAGTGCTGTCACCATATGCCCTGCAATCCTGCAAACAAGGCGCATGATTGCTGCAAGAACATGGTCACGGCGCAGTCTCCGAGCGCGCTGCCTGTCATTCATGCTCCTTTCGTCGCGCCAACGGCGATTGCCGTTGACTGGGTTCCTCTCGCCGAAATGGAGCACACCACCCAGGTCGTCTGGCCCGGCATTGATCCGCCGCAGCATTCGCCGCCGCCGCTCTACATCGTTTACGCTTCCCTCCTGATTTAGGCCCTCCTCCTGAAAACCGTGGTGCGCTTTGGCGCGTCACGTTGCCCTTTTCTTGTTTCCACAACATTTTTCTTAATCGGCCGACCTTCGCCTGAACCGCTTGTCATCAGCGGGGCGGCGCATTTTCAGGAGGCTTTTAGCGATGATTTCACTTTTCCAACGAGAGGGCATGCCCGGCCGCGTCGGGGGCCTCGCATATGCCCTGACGGTTTCGGCCTTTCTCGCGGTCTCCTGTCTCGCACAGGAGGCCGACGCCGCGCGCAAACACGCGCCGCCCACGACACCACTCTCCGAACTGCTGAAGGAAGCGGAGCAGAACAGCCCGCAAATTCGGGCAGCGCAACAGGGCACGCAGGCTGCGAAAGAGATGCCCGCGCAAGTCTCCGCGCTTCCGGACCCGACGTTCCAGCTTCAACAGGTCAACGTGGGAAGCCCGCGGCCTTTTGCCGGATATACCAACAGCGACTTCGCGTACATCGGGCTTGGGGCTTCGCAGGACATTCCATATCCGGGCAAGCTGAAACTAAAGGGCGAGATCGCGAAGCGAGACGCCGACATCGCGGGAAGCCACGCCGATTCCGTGGCGCTCGGGGTACTTGCCGAAATCAAAACCGCCTATTACCAGCTCGCCTACCTGTCTCAGACCCTGGACATTCTTAATAATGATCAGCAGCTCTTGCGCCAGGTCGAGAGAGCAGCCGACGCGCGCTACCGCTCCGGCATGGGGAACCAGCAGGACATATTACAGGCGCAGGTGCAGCAGACAAAACTCCTGCGGGATATCGCCATGCACCACCTCGAAGAGGGAAAGCTTCAGGCCCGCATCAAGCAGCTTGTCAACCGCCCTCAATCATCTCCCGACATCCTGCCCGTCGTACTGAAGGAAACGGCGCTCCATATGAGCTTCGATGACATTCTCGCCGCTGCCGAATCGCAAAATCCAGACCTCGCCGCCACGCAGCACACGATCGACCGCCAGGCGCTCCATGTGGACGCGGCGCGAAAGGACTTCAAGCCTGACTTCAACGTTCAGGCGATGTGGCAGCGGACCGACCCGACGCAGTTCCGTGCTTATTATCAGATAACCTTCGGCGTCAAGATTCCGCTTCACTACGGAAAGCAACGGGCCGAACTCGCTCAGGCCGAAGCGGAGTTGAACCGTGCGCGGAGCGACCGCGAGGCGCAATCGCAACAGCTCGCAGCAGACCTCCGCCAGCAGTATGTTATTGCGGAGCAGAGCGCCGAATTGCTGAAAATCAATCGCGAGGGACTCGTCCCCGAGGCGCGCACCGGATTTCAGGCGGGTCTCGCCTCATACCAGAACAACCGGCAGGATTTTCAGCCTTTGCTCAATTCATATCTCGACATCCTTCGGCTCGACCAGGAGAACCTCCAGACGCTCGCTGACCACGAGACGGCCATTGCCCGCCTTGAGCAAATGACGGGATTATCTCTGGCCGCCGCCACGAAGGAGAAGGAATAGTCATGAAGACCTACCGCACCGCGTTCCTCGTGGCCCTGGCGGGAAATCTTCTTCTCGCCGGAGCGCTGGCTTTCTTTTGGTGGCGCTCGCATGGCGGAGAAGGAACGGCGCTCCGCGCGGCGCTCCCCGCCGCCATCCGCTCCGTCTTTCCGGAGAGCCTGCAGTCGCCGCAAACGACGGCTTCGCCCGCACCGGCGACCGCTCCGACAGAGCCTGCATTGGTACCGGTTCAAATATCGCCGCAGCGCCTCCAGAGTATCGGTGTGAAGCTCGGGCGCGTTCAGCGCAAGGAGATCGTCGATGAAATAAATACGGCCGGGAATGTCGCGCTCGATGAAACCCGGCTGTCGTACGTGCAGGTGCGCTTCCCCGGCTTTATTCAGAAAGTTTTCGTCGACGCCACCTATCAGTTCGTCCGAAAAGGCCAACCGCTCTTTACGCTCTACAGCCCGGACATCGTTGCCACCGAGCGCGAGTATCTTGTTGCGCGGCAAAACCAGAAGGAAGTGGCGCACAGCAGCATTCCCGGCGTCTCATCCGGCGCCGACTCGCTCCTGCAAGCCGCCATCGAGCGCCTGAAACAGTGGCAGGTTCCGCAAACCGAAATCGACCGTCTCGAAGCAACGGGCGAAGTCGGTCAGGAAATCGAAATCGACTCTCCCGTTTCCGGCTACATTACCGAGCGCAAAGCCTATCCCAGCACCGCCGTGCAGCCCGACTTGCGGCTATACGCCATCGCCGACCTTTCGACGGTTTGGGTCAACGCGCAGGTGTTCCAGAATGATCTTGCGCAGATCCAAACTGACGCACCGGCCAGCATTACCGCCGACACCTATCCAGGCCGAACTTTCACGGGGCGCGTCGATTTCGTCTACCCGGACGTGGACATGGCGACGCGCACGGCGCGCGTGCGCATCGTGCTCCCGAACCCCGACCCGCCGCTATCTCCGGGCATGTTCGTGAAAGTCTCGTTCAAGTCGCCCCTGGGCGAGCAACTGATCATTCCCGCGAGCGGCGTCCTTCAATCGGGGACGCGGCAGATCGCGTTCGTGAACCGCGGCGACGGTTACCTCGAACCGCGCGAGGTTCAGCTTGGGAATCGCGTCGGCGACGATTTTGTCGTGCTCAAGGGCCTGAAGGCAGGCGAGCAGATCGTCACCTCCGCCAATTTCCTGATTGATTCAGAGAGCCAGTTACAGGCTTCGCTCGGATCATATACCCCGCCGCCACCCGGTGCGGGCAATGCCACGGCGATGAACGCGCCCAAGGCCAATGCCGACATGACGTCGCAGCCCGAGCCGCCGCGCAAGGGCAGCAATGTCTTCCGCGTGAAGCTTACGGACGCAAAGGGGGCGCCTGTCTCCGGGGCGCAAGTGTCCGTGAACTTCTTTATGGCGGCGATGCCGGCAATGGGAATGGCGGCCATGCATACCGACGTGAAATGCACGGACAAAGGCAACGGGCTTTATGAAGGACCGGGCCAGCTCGCGAGCGGCGGGACGTGGCAAGTCACGATCACTGCGACCAAGGACCGCCAGACCATCGTCAACAAGCAATTCAGCGTGAACGCGACAGGAGGGATGTAGCATGCTCGCCGCCTTGATCGAGTGGTGCGCGCGAAACCGGTTCCTGGTTTTTACAGGGACGTTCATGCTCGTGCTCGCCGGCATCTGGAGCCTGCGTCAAATCTCGCTCGACGCGCTGCCGGACATCTCTGACGTTGAAGTCATCGTTCACACGGAATGGACGGGCGAGCCGCCCACGATCATTGAAGACCAGGTCACATATCCGATCGTCACGTCCCTGCTGGCAGCGCCGCAGGTGAAGGCCGTCCGGGCGCAAACAATGTTCGGGGATTCTTACGTCTTCGTGGTTTTTCAGGACGGAACGGACCTCTACTGGGCGCGCTCCCGCGTTGTCGAATATCTCCAGCAGATACAGGGCAAGCTTCCCGAGGGCGTGCATCCCAGTATCGGACCCGATGCGACCGGCGCGGGATGGGTTTATGAATACGCGCTCGTCGACCATAGCCACAAGCAGAGCCTTGCCGATCTTCGCAGCCTTCAGGACTGGTATCTGCGCTATCAGCTTGCGACCGTTCCCGGCGTTGCGGAAGTCGCAACCATCGGCGGCTTTGTCAGGCGGTATCAGGTGAACCTCGACCCTGACAAGCTCCGCTCTTATGGGATTCCGCTTTCCACGATCATCGACAAAATCCGCGCGAGCACGAATGAAGTTGGCGGAAGCCAGCTCGAACTCAGCGGCGCGAATTATATGGTCCGCGGTCTCGGATACCTCCATACACTGGCCGACCTTGAGAATGTGCCTCTCGCCTCGAAAGACGGAACCCCGGTAATGATCCGCGACGTGGCCACCGTCGCTTTCGGCCCCGATGTGCGGCAGGGCGCGGCCGACTGGCAGGGCGAGGGCGAAACAGTCGGCGGCATCATTGTCATGCGCGACGGCATGAACGCGCTCACCGTCATCGACGGCGTCAAGGCCAAGCTCGCCGAAATCAAATCGTCGCTTCCGGCCGGCGTCGAAATCATGACGGGGTACGACCGCTCCGGCCTTATCCATGCCTCGATTAACACGCTTCAACGCGATCTCTTCGAGGAGGCGATCATCGTCAGCCTTGTCATCGTCGTCTTCCTCTTTCATTTCCGTTCCGCTTTCGTCCCCATTCTTACGCTGCCCATTGCCGTCCTCGCCTCGTTCATTCCGATGTATTACCTGCATGTGACGTCGAACATCATGTCGCTGGGCGGCCTTGCTCTTGCCATCGGCGTGCTTGTGGACGCCGCCATCGTCATGGTCGAGAACGGCTACCGCCAGCTCGCGGAAGCTCAGGCAACAGGCGAGCCGATTGATGAAACGCGCCGCCGCCGCATCCTGCTCGACGCGGCCAAGCAGGTAGGACCTGCGATCTTCTTCTCGCTTGTCATCATCGTGATTTCTTTCCTGCCCGTCTTCCTGCTCGAAGCGCAGGAAGGCCGTATGTTCCGTCCGCTCGCCTGGACGAAATCCCTTGCCGTGGGCTTCTCATCGCTGCTTGCTATCACGCTCGTTCCCGTGCTCATGCTCGTTTTCATCCGCGGCAAGTTGCGTCCCGAGGCGCGCAATCCGCTTTCGCGCATCACGCAGGCGATTTACCTTCCCATTCTTCGGCTGTGCTTGCGTTTTAGGAAGACAACCCTGCTGCTCAACCTGCTCTTTCTCGTTTTTACACTGCCGCTCGCGCTCAAGATCGGCAGCCAGTTCATGCCGCCGCTGTTTGAGGGCTCCTCGCTTTATATGCCCACAGCTCTTCCCGGCATTTCTATTACGCAGGCATCACAGCTCATGCAGGAGCAGGACCGCGTCATCCGCTCATTTCCGGAAGTGGAGAGCGTTTTCGGCACGGTAGGCCGCTCCGAGAGCGCAACCGACAATGCTCCGCTCGATATGTACGACACCACGGTCATGCTGAAGCCGCGCGAGCAATGGCGCGCGGGCATGACGTACGAAAAGCTCATCCAGGAAATGGACGCCAGGCTCCAATTTCCCGGGCTATCGAACACCTGGACGATGCCCGTCGAGAACCGGCTTGATATGGAGCTGACAGGCATCAAGACGCCGCTGGGAATGAAAATCCAGGGGCCTAACCTTGAAGGCATCCAGCAGGCGGGCGCGCAAGTGCAGCGCATTCTCTCTTCAGTTCCGGGCGTGCGGTCCGTTTTCGCCGAGCGCGTCAGCCAAGGGTTTTACGTAAACATAGAAGTCAACCGCACCGAAGCTGCACGATACGGCCTGACCGTGGCGGACGTGCAGCAGGTCGTCACATCCGGCATTGGCGGCAAGAACATCGCCGAAAATATCGAGGGCCGGCAGCGTTATCCGATCAGCGTCAGATATAGCCGTGATTTTCGCGACAACGTTGAGGCATTAAGCCGCCTTCTGATCGCGACGGGCGGCGCTCAAATTCCCATTGGCGAAGTCGCGAAGGTGTCGTTTTCGCGCGGGCCGTCGATGATCCGCGATGAAGACGCAGCGCTGACCGGCTACGTCTACATCGACCTCAACACGACCGATTACGGCAGCTTCGTCACGCAGGCGGACAATGTGCTCCGGCAGCAGCTCGCGCTTCCCGCCAGCTACACCTACAAATGGTCCGGCGAATACGAATTCGAGCTGCGCGCCAAGGAACGGCTGGAGCTGATCGTCCCCGTCGTCTTCCTCGTGATTTTTGTCCTGCTCTACATGATCTTTCACTCCGTGGCTGAGGCCGCGGTCCTCATATTTCCCACGATCTACGCTCTCACGGGCGGTCTCATCCTGCAGCGGTATCTCGGGTACAACTTCAGCGTTGCGGTTTGGGTGGGCTACATCGCGCTTTTCGGCATCGCTGTCGAGACGGGCGTGGTGATGGTCGTCTATCTCCATGAGGCCTTGCAGCGCCGTCTTGCAACCGGCGCCCCGCTCACCGAAAGGGATCTGGAGGCCGCAGTCATCGAGGGCGCCGTGCACCGGCTCCGGCCGAAACTGATGACCGTCGCAGTCGTGCTCGCGAGCCTCATTCCAATCCTTCGCGAAACCGGCGTCGGTTCCGATGTGATGAAACCAATTGCCGCGCCCATTGTGGGCGGAATGATTACCTCGACGATCCACGTTCTTATCCTCGTCCCGGTGTTCTTCGCCATGATGAAAGGCCGCGACATCCGGCGCAACGCGGATACCGAGACTACCCCTTCGAAAGGAGCCACAGATGAAACATTAGCCGAGCAACCGCACTAGGAAGGTAGTTCAGCAGTCGAATTCTCTCATTCAGAAAGGGAAAACAATGATGAGCTCTCGAAGACATATTCTTGCGGCGGCACTCGCCCTCACGGGCTTGCTCGCGGTCAACACAAATGCCCAGGACAAGACCAAGGGCAAACCGATGACCTTCCATGGCAAGGTGGAGGCCGTCACCGACAAGGGACTGACAGTGAACGGGGAAAAGCTCGAAGGCTGGATGGATGCGATGACGATGAGCTATCCAGTGGATAAGCCGGAGGTCCTGAAGAAGGTCAAGGTTGGCGATACGATCATGGCGACCGTTTATAAGGGAGACATCACGCTTCACGACGTGATGGTGATGCCGGCCGGAAAATCGGACAAGAAGAAATGATGCACTCGGAGCGATGCCCCGCGTCGCGCATCGCTCTCAGCCTTGTTCATAGTCCAGGATTCGATTTTCTGAAGTCGTCAAAAGCATCAAAAGCAGGCTCGCGGTACAAAATCGGTACAAACCAATTGCGAGGCAAATCTCCCGGCGTCTAATAGATCACGTTCCAGATGATCTGAAATTTCGTATTCACTAGGTCGTCTTGGAAGGATGGGTGATTCTTGAACTGATAAGCCGCGCCCACTCTTGAATGGTCCCCGAGGCGGCGGAAGTAGCCGAAGTTGAATGCCCGGATGTCCAACCCCGAAACCAGGTCGCGATTGAATTGGTCATAGCGGGCGTACACTTGATCGTGGTCGGTGAGCTTGAATATCGGCGAAATGGAGCCGCCTGCTGCGTGGGCTCCGGGACGGAAAGCTGGCGCGAATTCTGGGGTGAGGCTAAGCAGAGTGGAAGGCATGTTTCCGCCGGCAAATTCAGCCCGGATACCTAGCCTTTTCCAGGCCCATTGCAAGTCCGCTCCATAAATGTTTTCTCGATCATTACCGCGGAAGCCTTCAGGCAGCAGTTGATGTCCGATTTGCGCGGAGAAGCCAACCGCAAGCGATAGACGCTCGAAGTGCTTTCGGACT
>Ga0157372_10006444_pt1 | contig 12496 bp, 10 predicted proteins | sample C55metaG_FD_115307 | JGI IMG/M metagenome (GOLD analysis project Ga0157372, IMG submission 115307) | Corn rhizosphere microbial communities from Kellogg Biological Station, Michigan, USA - C5-5 metaG | ecosystem: Host-associated > Plants > Roots > Rhizosphere > Soil | place: USA: Michigan... | reverse complement strand
GCAGAAGAAGCGGAACATTGTTTATTTGGCGCCGTGCCAAGGATCCTTCCGGGTGGCATTTATTCTCGGCGACAAAGCGATGAAGGCGGCGAAGAATACGCCGTTCGGCGCGAAGTTCGCCAAGTTCGTCACGGAAGCAGTCCGCTATCCCGAGGGCAGCGCGATTCGATTTGAAGTCACGGATAGGGACGATGTCGCCTTCGTGAAGCAACTGGCAAAGATCAAGATCGAGAACTGATCGAGTAACATCTCCGGAGATCGACGACTAACTCCTCTATTGCTCCGCTCCCTGTGAGTTCTGCTGCTGCTTGATGATCCGCAGGTTCAGCTTGTGAGCAATTTCGACGATTTCACTATCTGGTTCTGACCAGGCTTCCGCGCCCTCGTGCGACAACTTCTTCGCGGCGTCGTCCCAGTGAAGTTTCGTAATCTTGAAGTCTCCTTTTTCATACGCGTAGGTGGTACCGTCGTCCGAGTACAAAGTGAAGTCGGCATCGGCGCCAGGATAAATCCGCACTCGCGCGACTTTCTGCTGCTGTGAAGTGCTTTCGATTTCGGCGCCACTGGGCACAATCGATCCCGCGCGCACGAACAGAGGAATGATGTCGATGGGTGCGTTCACCTTGATGATCTGGCCGCCGTGCACCTTCTCGGTGGTCCCGGAGTCGTACCAATCAGTTCCCGAAGGAAGATACACATCGCGACTGGTCGCACCCTGTTCGGTCACTGGCGCAACTAAGAATGCCGGGCCAAACATGTATTCGTCGGTGAGATCCGCGACCTTGGCATCATTCGGGAAATCCATGAACAACGCACGCATAAATGGCGCACCAGTTTTGTATGTGGTGTATCCCAGCGAGTAGATGTACGGCATCAACTCATAGCGCAGCTTCAGATACTTTTCGAGAATGGGTTCGGCCTGTCTGCCATATGACCAGACCTCGTTGTACTTGCGGCTGCCGTGCGTGCGCATGATCGGCAGGAACGTGCCGTATTCGAACCAGCGCGTGTAGAGTTCGGGATAGTCGTCGTAACCGCCCACGTTTTCGCGCGCGTCAGAGGGATCGAGCAGCGGTGGACGCGCCGGGTGATGCACAGGCGGTAGATACTGCCACCCACCGACGTCATTCGTCCAGTAAGCCATGCCGGAAGCGGTGAAGTTCAGCCCGGTTGGAATCTGGCGTTTGTATGCATCCCAAGTGGGATAAATATCGGATGACCACACCATGGTTCCGTTCCGCTGCGAACCGAGATAGGCATCACGGGAAAGAATGAGAGCGCGATGCTTCACGTCGCGGCGAAACCCATCGTAGATCGCCGAGGTGTGTACTAGCGGATAAATGTTGAAATACCGAGTGCCGGGTCCGGCATGCAGATAGCTGCCATTCGGCGGCAGGTCGGGTTCGGTCTCATCCATCCAGAGTGAATCGAATCCCTTGCTGAGGATGTTGTCGCGAATCGTGTCCCAATACCAGCGCGCCGCGTCGGGATTGCTGGTGTCGATGTCGGAACCGGCGCGATCGTACGGCAGGCCATTGGTGGGCGTGCCATCCGCTAGATGTTCAAGCCAGCCCTTCTTCAGCACAAAGTCGTAGAAGCGCGATCCCGGCTCAAAGCGAGGCCACACGCTGATCATCGTCTGAATTCCCATATCGTGCAGCTGCTTGTTCATGGCGGCGGGCTCAGGAAAACGATCGGGCACGAAATCGAACTGACCCATCTTCGAGAAGTAAAACCAGTCGAGCACGAGAACATCGAGCGGCAGATGGCGCTCGCGATATCCTTTGGCAACGTTCAGCATTTCTTCTTGCGTGATGTAGCGCTGCTTACATTGCACGAATCCGTAAGCTGCCTTGGGGAGCATGGGCGTTGTGCCGGTTAGAGTGCGATAGCCGGAATAAATTTCGTCGAAATTCTTCCCGGCAATCACGAAGAACGAAACGCGGTCGCCGACTTCAGACGTCCAGCGGGTCTGCTCATTGAACCCGGGCTCAACCACCGTTTTCGATGGGTTGTCCCAGACAATGCCATATCCGTAGTTGGTGACCATGAATGGCACGCAGATGCTGGGCGCAGCCGTGGCGGTGTAGTTGTGCCAGCACTCCACGCGGCGTCCGCGATGGTCGAGATAGCCTTCCTGATTTTGGCCAAGTCCGTAATAGTGCTCGTCGTCAGGCGAGTTGAAGATCGCCCCCACTTGGTAGAACGCTTCATCGGCGGGGCGTTTGTCGTGGAGAATGCCGGCATTGCCGTCTTTATTGTTAGGCATCGACATCGACCAGCTGGTGAGCTCAAGCAGTTTCTTTCCTTCTGATGTTGTGATGGTGATGTGCGCGCCTGGAGCCGAGCCGTTGAAATAGCGCCCGATGTCGCGCTCGGTGCGCGAAGGCGTCGGCGGATGATTGGCTGCGACTGAGACCACCATGCCGGATGAACTGAACACGTCGGCCTCATTGGTGTGCTTCGTATTCCAGCCTTGCGGCGCGGGAGAGGCGATAAAGCCATAGCCCGGAGCCGCCGTTGCTTTGTCACGCAAAACGCTGAGATTCACGCGAATGATGTTGGGCGCGTAGGGCTCGAGCACGATCGTGCTGTTATCGCGGGTGAGGATGATTTGATTTTCAGCATTGGCGGTGACGAAGCAGATTAAAAGAAGGAAAACGAGTTGGGAAACAAAACGATGAGGAATGATCACGAGTAAGTTCCTCCGGAACCAGCGATTATTTCATTGACCCCGAAATTGTGCAGCAGTATCAAACTCGCGTAACGGCGAGCTACTGATGGCGCAGCGCTTCCAACGCTGGGCAGCGGGAAAAACGTCATGACTGTAGGCACGGCTGAGTTCCGGGGACGCTTCTGCGGGCTGCCCTCGCTGAGTTCCATCAGCGGCATCACCGCCGAGCGCAGGGTTTCTATCTGGATGTTAGGTCTACGATGCGATCGCAGCAGGCTTCCTGGCGGGCTTCTCGGTTTCGCGGGCGGCGGCACGCTCCTCGAGTGCGACTTGGACAATGCGCATCATGTCTTCGCGGGGAGCAGGCTTGCCGGTCCAGATTTCAAACTGGCGTGCCGCCTGATGCACGAACATCTCGCGACCGAGAATCACTTGTACGCCGCGCAGTCTCGCCAACTGGATGAGTTTGGTCTCGGCCGGATCGTACACCATATCAAAGATGTATTGCGCCTTGATCTCGTCCGCGTTCAGAGGAGACTCGCGGTTGTTGCCCATCCCCACCGGCGTCGCATTGATGATGACGTCGAAATCCAGCTTTTTCAGGTCGGCGCGCTTGATGGACCGCGCCTTCGCCTGCCGAGCAAGTTTCTGTGCCGCGGGCAGGCTGCGATTCAAGATGAAGACCTGTGCCCCACGTTCCCGCAAACCGAACACGGCGGCACGCGCCGCACCGCCAGCACCGAGAACAAGAACTCGTGCGTCATTGAGCGTCATGCGCTGTTCGAGCGGGCGCACCACGCCCGAGGTGTCGGTATTGAAGCCATAGAGCTTTCCGTCTTGCGACCGCACTACCGTGTTGCACGCCCCGATTTTCGCGGTGAACGGGTCGGTGTTGTCCAGAGATGGAAGAATGTCTTCCTTATAGGGCATGGTTACGGCCAGGCCATGAATCGGGATTTCGCGCACACAGGCCAACAGATCTTTAAGCGACTTCGCGTGCAACGGGAGGAAGACTCCATTCACGTTCTCGCGACGCAGCGCCGCATTCATGATCGCCGGCGAAAGAGAGTGCGAGATGGGATCGCCAACCACGCCGAAAACTTTGGTCGCGGCATCAACTTGGTCGATGCGATAGGTGGAGCGTAGCTCCTGCGCCGTGACCTGACCTGGGGCCGTTTTTTCGTTTGCAGTCACCGCGGCGAAGGTGAACCTGCTCCCGGCGCGAACAGCCAAGACGCGGCTGATAATTCCTTGCTCGCCCATGCACAGTCCAACCAGGGCGTGCTCGTCGTGATGCCGCTCCAGAAAGCGCATCATGGTCACGTTGTCATAGAGCGAGCGCGCAGTCCCAACAATTTTGTAGAAGTCCGCCGGGTACGCAGCCATCTTCTTGAGGGTTTCATCCAGCTTCTCGGTGGCCCTGAAATCGTGGAACGAAAGCACGATGGCTGCTTTGGCGTGCAGCTTTTCCAGTTGTGCTGGTTTCAGCCGCACGGCGGTTTGCAACTCAATGTCGATCAGTTGGCAACCGGCGGCGGCCGCCTTCGCCAGGATTTCCAGTTGCGCCGCGATCGATCCCTGAAACTTGCCCCCTGCGGTTGCCCGGCGGCAAGTCGCAATCACGGTGATGTGAGGATGGGTCTCTGTGAACTCGCGCAGCTTTGCTAACGCTGTGGCTGGACGGGGAATGTAATCTAACCTTAACTCCAGAAAGGAATTATCCCGGGCGAGGGCTTCCGCTTTCTCGACCAGTTCATTGGGATCCGAGGCAATCACGGCGACGCAGACCCGCGAAAGCCGCAGGTGCAGAAGCCGGGAAGCGTAGTGGTTGTTCTCCGCCATTAACGGCGCGATATTACAGGGACATAGCTTGAGATGCAACTATTTCGGGGCAATAAACTTTTTAGCAGCCTGCACATGAGACCTGCGTAACCTTGACCCTCGGCGGGGGGCTTGTTACTTTCGAGTCTGGAAGATTGTTTGTTTTTAGCAACTTAGCAAGAACCCGGCGTCAAGCGTCCGAGGGAGGAACCATGAAGAAAGCTGTCCTGATTGGATTGATGATCCTGCCGCTGTGCCTGTCGGCGCAGCAGCGCAGCGCGGGGGATCCGACTCCGTCGGGCACCATCGCCACTTCCGTGACGTTTCCCGTGGAGCGCGTGGTCACGCCAACCCGCGCTGACCTCTATTGCTCCGGGTTCCTCGGCAAGCCCATCCAGACGCATGCCAAATTTGTGGCCGGCGGACTCGATTCCCCGTTCACCACTCAGTTCGGCAGCGGCGAAGCCCTGTTTCTCAATGGCAAGGGTTATGAGATCGGGCAGGAATACACCGTCGTCCGCGAGTTGAAAGACCCCAATCGTTATGAATTATTCCCCGGACAGTGGGCAGCGCTGAAAGCTGCCGGCCAAGCCTATGAAGAACTGGGAACGGTGAAAATCGTTGATACCCGCAGCAAAATGACCGTGGCCCAGATCGAGTTCGCCTGCGACACCATTCTGCCCGGAGACTACGTCATCCCGTTCGTCGATAAGAGCCGTGTGAACTTCCACCCGCCGATGCGTGTGGATCGCTTCGCGCCGACCAACGGCCAGGTAAATGGAAAGATCATTCTGGCGAAAGACTTCGATTCGGAACTTGGCACCGGTGGCAAGGTGTACCTCAACATCGGATCCACTCAGGGATTGAAAGTGGGGGACTACCTCACGGCAGTGCGGAGTTATGAAATCACAGCCCGTGACTCGGTCGACAAACTCTCGTTCAAGGCCCCTTCCCTCGATCCAACGCAGTTGAAACAGCCCTCCGTCGAACAAGGTTTCCTGAACCATACCAATGGGCCGGAGATCCACATCTCGGAGATGCCGCGCCGTACAGTGGGGGAAATCGTGATTCTGGGGACTACCCCGACCACAGCGACCGGCATGATTGTGTACTCACTCGAGACTGTACACATTGGCGACCGCGTAGAACTCGATCAGCAGTAGTCCAGAAATCTGACAGACAATGGCATGGTGAAAACCATGCCATTTCTTTTTGATGGACCCTCTTGCCCCATCTGCCGCGAATACTTTACTGTGTGCCCGTGAGACAGTTCCCGATCAATGTGCTGCTGACAATCGTGGTCGCGGCGGCAGCGTCCTTTGCAGTCCGAGTGTACGCGCCTGCGGAATGGGGCCCGCGGCAGGTTCTTGGCTTGGTCCTCCTCATCCTTGGTTTCGTGCTCTGGACGGTGGCCCGCTTTCAACTTGGCTCCTCTCTCACGGTCACGGCGCAAGCGCGCAGCCTGGTGAACACCGGTCTCTATTCCAAGATCCGGAACCCCATCTACGTTTTCGGGTCGTGCTTCCTGGCCGGCCTGCTTCTTATCATTGCCAGGCCAATATGGCTGCTGATTTTCGCGATCATCATACCCTTGCAAATCTGGCGTGCCCGGAAGGAAGCGAAGGTGCTGGAGGCCAGCTTTGGCGACGAATACCGCAGCTATCGGGCCGGCACCTGGTTCTGACGCAAGTACCGCGACAGATCAACGGATTGTACGTTTTGTTCTCAGTTTGAAGCCTTCCAGATTCCCGAAATCTCTTGAGCCGCGCGGATTTGAGTGGTACTATCCCGCAAATTCCGCTGGAGGCTGCGATGGTCACAGTTCTGCGTCCGCTCTCAACGAGCGAGTTACTGGACAGGACGTTTCATCTGTATAAGAACAACTTTCTGGTGTTTCTGGGAATAGCCGCTATCCCGCAGTTATTCGTCCTGGCCCTCAGGCTTTGGTATGCAATGACGCTGACCGGCCCTATCAACAGCTTCAACAGGTTCAACGGCACAGGGGTCCTCATCAGCATCGCGAGTTATGTGGCCATTGAGATATCCGCGGCCGCCACCGTCATCGCCGTCTCGAATATCCACCTTGACCGCTCTATCGGTGTTGGCTCTGCTTTCGGCGGAGCCAAGAGCAGCATGGTTCGTGTGCTCTTGATTACCCTGGCCGTTTCGATCGCGGCGGGCATCGGACTCATCTTCTTGATTGTGCCAGGCGTCTACCTCTGGCTCATGTGGTCATTGGCAATTCCAGCGACTGTGCTCGAGGGAGGCGGCCTCAACGTTAGTACTACGCGAAGCAAATATCTGACTCAGGGAAGTCGGGGCCGTGTTTTTGTGATTTGCCTCCTCATCATTCTCCTGGTTTGGATTGTGAGCGTCATTTGCGAGTTGCCACTAGGCATGCTGATTGGGATCGTGTTCCGAAGCCATCTGTCCAGCCACGCGATGCCGCTAATTGTGACCGCCAGCGCCGTAGGCACCTTCCTCAGCACGAGCCTTGTCGGACCGCTCCTGACAATCGCGCTGACGCTCATCTATTACGATCAGCGCGTGCGCAAAGAAGGCTTCGACTTGCAACTAATGATGGCGTCGTTGCAGCCCGGATCGCAACCGCCGGCTGCTGCCGCGGCGGCGACAACAAATTAGAGCCGCTGACGGCACGGCAGGCACGAGGGGATGATGATCACCGGCCTGCGTCCGCTCTCCACCAGTGAACTGCTGGATCGGACGTTCCATCTTTATCGGAATCATTTCTGGGTGTTCACCGGAATTTCGGCGATCCCCCAGTTATTCATTCTTCCGCTAACCTTGGGTGGCGCTGCAATGTCGATGCGCCAGAACGACACCTGGTCGGCGTTGATGACTGGCGGTGGCTATCTTCTGTTCTATCTGGCAGTGTTCGTTTCGCAGGCGCCAACTGTGGTGGCGGTTTCCAACCTTCAAATGCAGAAGCCGGTCAGCATCGGCTCCTCCTACTCGGGGGCGCGAAAATGCTTTCTGCGCGTAGTTTGGATCGTGTTCCTTCTATGTGTGACTCTCGGATTGATTTTCGGAGGGGGTGGAACGCTGATCGCGCTGGCGATCGCGGCTATTGCTGCAGTCTCGCCGCCGACCGTCAGCGTAATTGCAGGCCTATTTCTTACCATCCTGCCGGGATACTATGCCCTTCGCTGGATACTGCTAGGGTCTTCCCTGGTTATCCCAGCCACCGTGCTCGAAGGTGGAGGATTTCTTTCGTCCATGCGTCGAAGTTTCAGTCTGTCCCGTGGAACCCGCTGGCGGATCTTTGTTATTTACTTCCTGATGGGAGTATTCGGGTTTGTAGTCGCGTTCCTGATTGAGTTCTTGCTTATGTTCGGGATTGCATTTATTCATATCCGAAACCCGCACACGTTTAACGCCTTAATGCAGGCTCTCTGGGCGGTCTGTATCTTCGCGAGCAGCAGTCTGGTTGGGGGCTTGGCGATGATTGCCTTAAGCTTGGTGTACTACGACCAGCGCGTACGGAAGGAAGCGTTCGACCTGCAGTTAATGATGGCGACGATGGGCAGCAAGGCGGAAGCGGTAGCAACAGCGGGAAACACTTAGGTTTCGCGACCGATTAAGGGGAGACTCAATGCTGACGATCTTGCGTCCGCTCTCAACCAGCGAACTCCTCGACCGCACCTTTCATTTTTACAAGAACAACTTTGTGGTGTTTTTTGCGATCGTCGCCATTCCGCAGTTAGCGCTCCTTGGACTGAAGTTGCTCTACGCTCAATCTGTCCAAGGAGTCAGCCGTGGAACGATCGTATTTCTCAATATTCCCTTGTCGCTGCTGACGATCGTTTGCCTTGGGATTTCTCATGCCGCGACTGTTCATGCCGTGTCGAATCTACATTTGGGCCGCCCTGCTCGTATCGGGGATGCATTTGCAGCCATTGGTCCTCGCATTCTCCGTTATATGTGGATCGCGTTTGCGCTCTCCTACATAATCGGCTTCGGGTTCCTTTTGCTCATTGTCCCAGGCGTTTATTGGACGCTGAAGTACGCCCTGACTATGCCATCGGCAGTCTTGGAGTGCACTGGGCTGAGCGAAAGTATGAGCAGGAGTTCCGATCTCACGGAAGACGACCGCGGCCGGGTGCTCGGGGTGTACGCCCTGTTCACATTACTAACTTGGACAGTCAGCTATCTGGTTCAATTTGCGTTGGGTCTGCGACTGCCATTCATGCACGTACACGGGCCTGTTCTGTTTCATGCAACGCGGTACGTGCTACTGGTTATTTCAGGATTCATTACACAAAGTCTTGTCGGCCCGCTGCTGACCATTGCGTTGACTCTGCTCTATTACGATGAGCGTGTCCGCAAGGAAGGCTTCGACCTGCAACTTATGATGTCCAATTTTGAGAATGCAGCTCCCGCTGCTGCGACGGTGCCCGCGTCGTGATGCGACTGGTTCGACTTGTGGCCCCCGCGCTCGTCGCTTTCAGCCTATGTCTCGCCTCTTATGCAGCGGTGTTTGGGGGCACATTTTCTGTGGTGGAATACATTGCGGAACTGGACCGTGTTTCAGCCCTAACCAATCAAGCTTTCGAGAATCGTTCAGCGGCGCGAGACGTCCTCGGAGAACTTCGCGGCGATTGGACCGTCAATGCTGCTGGCCACTCGTTCACCATCAACACCGACTGGCTCACAGATCAGTTCGAGAAATTAGAGAAGAATCCAACCGCCTCCCTCCGCGACGAGATCCTTCAACGGCTCAATGCGATGAAAGCCGATGCTACCGCGTTTCAAAACGAGCCCGTCGACACCAAAGCCGCCCGCCAAAAGCTCCACGACATCCTCGCGCGCAGTGAGTTTCAGCAAGTACGTGGCGCCACCTGGTGGGACCGCTTCTGGTTTCGCGTGAGAATGTGGATTTACCGCACACTCTCGAAGATGTTTGGCTCCTCTTCAGCGCCTACCGTCGGGCGCTTCTTCGTCTGGTCGCTAGTGGGGATTGCCGTGCTGGCGCTGGCGTATTTTATTTTCCGCACGATCCGTCAGAATGCCCGCCTGGAAAGCATCATGCCGGACGTTCTGCCGGTCTCCGCTAAACAGTGGCGGATATGGTTGAAAGAAGCCCGGGAAGCGGCAGCCAAGGGCCTATGGCGCGAGGGGGTCCACCTAGCGTACTGGGGAGGAATTTCCTTTCTGGAAGAGAGTGGTATGTGGCGCCCCGATCAGGCGCGCACTCCGCGCGAGTATCTCCGCATGTTACCGGCAGACAGCCAGCATCGCGCAACGCTGAAGGACCTCACGCGCCGTCTGGAAGTTACGTGGTACGGAAACGAGGCTGCCGGGCCAGAAACGTTTTCGGAAACGGTCGCGAACCTGGAGGAACTCGGATGCCGCGACTAAGTGCCGGCGACCGCAAGATCTTGGTCATCACCGGGGTGGCCTTCGTAATCCTAATCGTCCTTGGATTCCTGCTGGCACCGGCGGATGTTGATTCTCAATCGCCGACGACCTACTCGGCAGCATCGGGAGGAGCAAAAGCGGGGTTCCTCCTTTTGCAGGAGTTGGGTTATCACGTAGAACGATGGGAAAAACCGCATTCGCAACTGCCACCGGCCCCGCACACTGTTCTGATCCTTGCCCAACCGCGAATGGTCCCCGATACAAAGGAGAAGGCATATATCGAGAAGTTCATGGTGGGAGGCGGCAGAGTCATCGCCACCGGCCTGACTGGCGGCATGTTCCTGCCGGTGAACTCGTCGGACTACAACCCGGAACCAATAGGATTAAGTAAGGAGTATGACGCGCTGACACCCTCCGCCGTGACCCGCTCTGCGCCAAAGATCTCGCTGATCCCATATGCCTCTTGGTCGAAGACCACGGCCATTCCTTTATATGGGACCAAAGACGCCGTTTACGCCGTGCAAATGCCCCACGGTCAGGGAGAAGCGATCTGGCTGGCGTCGGCAACTCCATTTACCAACGCAGGAATTCAGTCGTCGAGCAACTTGGAATTCGTGCTGGCGGCAATCGGCGACCCGCGGCAAACCCGTGTTCTCTTTGACGAATACGTGCACGGTTATGGAGATCAGAACTCGCAGGACGAGAAAAGTCATCCGCTCACGATGGCGCTGCTGTTGCAATCTCTAGTGGTGGCGCTTGCCGCACTCCTGACATTTTCGCGACGCAGCGGTCCCCTGAGACCAGTGCCGCCACCCTCGCGTCTGGCTCCGCTGGAGTTTGTGGAGACTCTTGGCGGACTTTATCAGCAGGCGCATGCCGCTGCGGTTGCCGTGGACGTGTACTATCAGCGTTTCCAGTATTGGATTACGCGGCGCCTGGGTCTGAACAAGAACGCAACTCCGGAAGAGATTGCGCGCGCGGTGCGTGATCGCTGGGACGTGAATGATGACGCGTTCCATGGCACGCTGCTGGCTGCTGCAGCCGCGCGTTATCAGCCCGATCTTCCCCAGAACCAGGCGCTCGAAATCGTGCAGAAGCTGCATGACTATGCGACACAGTTCAAGCTGTTTCCCAAGGAGAAAATCTAGATGCAAGCCGTTCCGCAATTGCTGGAACATCTGCGACAGGAATCAAGTAAGGTGATTGTTGGCCAGGAGGAATTTCGCGACCAGTGCCTGGCCACGTTGCTGTGCCGCGGTCACGCTCTGCTGGAGGGCGTGCCTGGCGTCGCGAAGACGCTGCTCGTAAAGACGCTTTCGCGCATTCTGGGACTTGAATTTCAGCGCGTGCAGTGCACCTCCGACCTGATGCCCGCCGACATCATCGGGACCAATGTGCTGAACATGGCGACCAGCGCATTCAATCTGCACAAAGGGCCGGTGTTCACAGACCTGCTTCTGGTTGACGAAGTGAACCGAATGCCTCCGCGCACCCAGGCCGCCTTGCTCGAGTGCATGGAGGAATACCAAGTCACGATCGACGGCGTTCGCCACCAGTTGCCCTCATCCTTCAGCGTTTTCGCCACACAAAACCCGGTGGAGTTTGAGGGCACCTATCCGCTGCCGGAGGCACAGCTCGATCGCTTTCTTCTGAAGATTCGCGTGCCCTATCCTGCTGCGAACGACGAGGTGCAGATTCTCTCCAATGTGCAGAACGGCTTTGAGGCGCGCGAGATTGACAGCATCGGGCTGACGCCACTTCCTCCTGGACTGCTCTCCCAGGCTCAGCAGGAAGTGAAGTCAGTGAAGGTTGAGCCGGCGCTGTTCACTTACATCGTGCAGGTGGCGAGGCGAACGCGTGATTGGCCCTCCCTGTCGCTGGGGGCAAGTCCGCGCGCCGCGATCAGCCTGATGGTGGTGGCTCGTGCGATCGCCGCCATGGATGCGCGCGACTACATCATTCCGGATGACGTGAAGCAGGCCGCGCCTCCGGTTCTGAGGCATCGCGTGGTACTCAAGCCGGAAGCGGACTTAGAAGGACTGACCGCCGACTTGATCATCACCGATGTGCTGAAAGCCGTGGAGGTCCCGAAATAGCCGAAAGCAGGCTTCACGCTGATAAAGCATTTTGGAGTGTCATTTTTACTTGTGATTCACCAAACTACATCCGCGACCCTGATTCCACCTCCGGTCACCGCCAATGCCGAGCCTCGCAACCGGCTTGCCGCGGCCTTCGGCCCGAGATTCTTTCTGCTCATCATCGTCGGCCTGGCCTGGCTGGGCGCGGCGTTTCACGATCCGCATTTTTACTGGGCCTTGGCGGCGTGGGATGCAATCGTGGTAATCGCCTGGGCCATCGATCTGGCCAGCCTGCCTAAGCCGAAGCAACTTACGATCACCCGGCGTTGGAACTCAGCAGCGGCACTCTCGGTCCCCAACAATGTCGAATTGGAAATCGAGAACGCCAGCAGGATTCCGCTTTTCGCTACCTTAATCGACAACATCCCTCCACATCTGCGGCAAAATGCTCCCGAGCTACGCGTAAAGTGTCGCGGCCGGGGCGAAGCAACCGCGACTTACAAGCTCAGCCCCACCCGCCGCGGCGACAAAGAGCTGGGCGCCG
>Ga0157372_10006441_pt1 | contig 12499 bp, 13 predicted proteins | sample C55metaG_FD_115307 | JGI IMG/M metagenome (GOLD analysis project Ga0157372, IMG submission 115307) | Corn rhizosphere microbial communities from Kellogg Biological Station, Michigan, USA - C5-5 metaG | ecosystem: Host-associated > Plants > Roots > Rhizosphere > Soil | place: USA: Michigan... | reverse complement strand
TGCGCCGCTCGTCGCGGTGATGCAGACGCTGTGGCACCGCACGGGCGACCCGGCCTGGCTCCGCCTGACGCGGTTCTTCGGGACGCTCCTCCTGATCAACTTCGCGATCGGCGTCGCGACGGGCCTCGTCATGGAGTTCCAGTTCGGGATGAACTGGGCCGTCTACTCGAAGTTCGTCGGCGACGTGTTCGGCGCGCCGCTTGCGATCGAGGGGCTCGCGGCCTTCATGCTCGAGGCGACGTTCCTCGGCCTCTGGATCTTCGGCTGGGATCGCCTGGCGCCCCGCGTCCACCTCGCCACGATCTGGATCGCCGCGCTCGGCACCTGGCTCTCCGCGTACTTCATTCTCGTCGCCAACTCGTGGATGCAGCACCCGGTCGGGTACGAGCTGGTCGACGGCAAGGCCGAGCTCACGAGCATCTGGGCGCTGCTCTCGAACGGCTTCGCGCTCCGCGCCTACCTGCACGTCCTCCTCGCCGGCCTGATCTTCGGGTCGAGCGTGATGCTCGGCGTGAGCTGCTGGCATCTCCTGCGGCGCCGCAACGCCGACCTCTTCCTCAGGGCTGCCAAGCTGGCGCTGATCGTCGCCCTGCCGGTGACGCTCCTGCAGCTCGTGGTCGGCAATCGCTTCGGCGAGGCGGTCACGAGCGCGCAGAGCATGAAGATCGCCGCCTCCGAGGCGCAGTGGGACACCTGCCAGCCGTGCTCGTTCTCGCTCTTCCAGATCGGCGGCTTCACCCAGGACGACCCGACGCCGTCGTTCTCGATCCAGGTGCCGCGGCTCCTCTCCTATATGGCGACCGGCTCGTTCGAGGGTGAGGTGCAGGGCCTCAACGAGCTCCAGGCGCAGTCGGAGAGCTCGTTCGGCCCCGGGAACTACATGCCGAACATCCGCGTCATCTACTGGTCGATGCGGGTGATGGCCTACGCGGGGATGCTGATGTTCCTCGTCGCCGCCGTCGGCGCGTGGCTGTACCGGAGGCGGGCACTCGAGCGGGCGCGCTGGTTCCTCTGGGCGGCGGTCTTCTCCATCGCCTTGCCGTACATCGCCGCAACGGCCGGCTGGGTCCTCACCGAGATGGGGCGTCAGCCGTGGATCGTGCAGGACCTGCTCAAGACCGAGGACGCCGTCTCGCCGACCGTGAGCGCCTGGACGGTGGGCGTCAGCCTCGGAGTGTTCGCCGGGCTCTACGGCATCCTCGCGGTCGTCGACTTCGTGCTGATGCGCCGTTACGCGCGGGTCGATCCGCCCGATCCGTCCACGAGCGAGGCCGAGGCGATCCCGGCGATGGGCTACTGAGGATGGACGCCTGATGGACCTCCAGCTCTTCTGGTTCGTCCTCATCGGCGTCCTCTGGGCGGGGTACTTCTTGCTCGAGGGCTTCGACTTCGGGGTCGGGATGCTGCTGCCGTTCCTCCCCCGGAGCGAACGCGAGCGCAACGTGATGTTCGAGACGATCGGGCCGGTCTGGGACGGCAACGAGGTGTGGCTCGTCGTCGCCGCCGGCGCGACGTTCGCGGCGTTCCCGGCCTGGTACGCGACGATGTTCTCGGGCTTCTACCTCGCGCTCCTGCTCGTCCTCGTCTGCCTGATCATCCGGGTGGTCTCGTTCGAGTGGCGGGGGAAGGGGCACAGCCCGCGCTGGCGCGCGGTCTGGACGACCGCCAATGTCGTCGGCAGCGTCGGCGCGTCGTTCCTCTGGGGCGTCGCGCTCGCGAACCTCGTCCACGGTGTCCCGCTCGACTCCGACGGCGGCTGGGCGGGCTCGTTCGCCGATCTGTTCAGCGCGTACACCGTGTTCGCGGGGATCGTTGTCGTTCTGCTGTTCGCCTTCCACGGCGCGACCTTCCTCGCCGTGCGGACGACGGGCGAGCTCTGTGCGCGCGCGGGACACGCGGCGCGACGGCTCTCGATCCCCGTCGCGATCGCCGTCGCGGCCTTGCTCGTCTGGACGGTCGTCGTCGCGGTCGACAAGAACGACAAGGACGTCTTCCCGCCGGTCGTGCCGTGTGCGCTCGGCGTCGCCGCGCTCGTCCTCGCGCTCGTCTTCGTCCACCGGCGTCGGAGCGGGCTGGCCTTCGCCGCGACGGCCTTCGCGGTGGTGCTGCTCGTCGCGACGCTCTTCACAAGCCTCTACCCTCGGGTCCTCGTCTCGAGCCCGGAGCTCGGGAACAGCCTCACCGTCGACAACGCCTCGTCGTCGCACTACGCGCTCGCGGTGATGACGGTCGTCGCGCTGATCTTCACTCCGCTCGTCCTCCTCTACCAGGGCTGGACGTACTACGTGTTCCGGCACCGGCTGGGTGGCGAGGAGCCGGAGCCGACGGAGCCGGTCGAGATCCTTCCCGAGCCGGCCGAGAGCGCGTGAGCGCACTCGACCCGCGGCTCGTGCGCCGGGCGCGGCCGGTGCGGATGCTCCTCGCCGTCGACGCGGTGCTCGGCGTCGCCGCCGCGCTGCTCGTACTTGCCCAGGCGGCGCTCCTCGCGCGCGTCGCCGCCCGTGGGTTCACCGGAGTTCCGCTCGCCGGGCTGACCCTGCCGCTCGTGTTGCTCGTCGCCGCGTCGGCGGGGCGCGCTCTCTCGTCGTGGGGGTTCGAGGTCGTCGGCCGGCGCGCCGCATCCGACGTGCTCTCCCAGCTGCGGCTCGATGTCGTCGAGCACCGGCTGCGCGACCGCCCGGCCGCGCTCGACGCAGTCGAGAGCGCCGATGTGGCGACCGCGGCGGTGGCCGGCGTCGATGCGCTCGAGGCGACGTTCGCGCGATACCTGCCGCAGCTCGTGCTCGCGGCCGTCGTGCCGATCGCGGTGATCGCGTTTGCCGTTCTGATCGACCCGCTGACCGCGGGACTGATGCTGCTCACCCTGCCGCTCGTACCGGTCTTCATGTGGCTCGTCGGGCGGCACACCGAGCGCCGGACGCGCGAGCGCTGGGAGACCCTCGCCCGCCTCTCGACGCACTTCCTCGACGTCGTCCGGGGACTGCCGACCTTGCGCGCGTACAACCGCGGCGCCGTCCAGGCCGAGCGGATCTCCGCGGTGAGCGACGACTACCGCCGCGCGACGATGGGAACGCTGCGCGTCGCGTTCCTCTCCGGGACGGTGCTGGAGCTCGCGGCGACGATGGGTATCGCGCTGGTCGCGGTGACGGTCGGCGTGCGCCTCGTCGAAGGCAGGCTCGGCTTCGAGGCCGGGCTGACCGTGCTCGTGCTGGCGCCGGAGCTCTACCTGCCCCTTCGCAACCTCGCCGCGCAGTACCACGCGAGTGCCGACGGCCGTGCCGTCAGCGGTCGCCTCCTCGACCTCCTCGACGAGCCGCCGGAGGTTGTGCCGGGGCGTCGCCGCCCACCCGACGTCCGTGCCGTCCCGATCAGGCTCGAGGCGGTCTCCTTCTCCTATCCCGGGCGGCTCGGGACGGTCCTCGACCGCGTCCACCTGGAGCTCGCACCGGGTGAGACCGTGGCGCTCGTCGGCCCGAGCGGGAGCGGCAAGAGCACGCTCGCATCGCTCCTCCTCCGACTGGCCGAGCCGACCTCGGGGCGCATCACGGTCGGCGGCGTCGACCTCGCCGAATGCGACGCCCGAGCCTGGCGCTCGCGCATCGCGTGGGTGCCGCAGCATCCGACCCTCTTCCGCGGGACCGTGGCGGACACGATCCGGCTCGGTGACGCTGCCGCGAGCGACGCCCGCGTCGCCGAGGCCGCCGCGCTCGCGGGCGCCGCGGCGTTCATCTCGGAGCTCCCCGACGGCTACGGGACGATCGTCGGAGACGGTGGTAGGGCTCTCTCCGCCGGCGAGGTCGAGCGACTCGCGCTCGCGCGGGCATTTCTCCGCGATGCAGGGCTCGTCGTCCTCGACGAGCCGACCGCGAACCTCGACCGCCGGAGCGCCGAGCTCGTCGAGGACGCGATCGACCGGCTGCGTGTCGGGCGGACGGTGCTCCTGGTCGTGCACAGCCCGGAGCTGACGGCGCTTGCCGACCGTGTCGTCACGCTGACGGCGGGGCGGCTGGTCGAGGCCGTGCGGATGGCCGCATGAGCGCGTCCGCGGCACGCCTCGTCGCGCTCGCCCGGTTGCCGCGGTCGCGGATCGCGCTCTCGCTGCTCCTCGCCACGCTGGCCGTCGGGTTCGCTGTCGGGCTCCTCGCGACGGCGGGGTACCTGATCTCCCGCGCGGCGGAGCAGCCGCCGATCCTCTCGCTGACCGTCGCGATCGTGCTCGTCCGCTTCCTCGGGCTCGCGCGACCGATCGCCCGCTACGCCGATCGCCTTGCCGCACACGACCTGGCGTTTCGCGGCCTGGGCCGGATCCGCGCAGCCGTCTACGAGCGGATCGAGCCGCTCGCTCCCGGCCAGCTCGACGGGTACCGGCGCGGTGACCTGCTGGCGCGCATGGTCGGTGACGTCGACGCGCTTCAGGGCCTCTACGTCCGCGGTCTCGGTCCGCCGGTCGTCGCACTCGTCGTCGGCGCAGCCTGCATCGGGGTCACGGCCGCCGTCCTGCCCGTGGCGGCCGGGATCCTCGCTCTCGGCCTGCTCGTCGCCGGAGTCGCCGTCCCGTGGCTCTCCGCGGCCCTCTCCGGGACGGCCGGTGGGCGGCAGGCGGTTGGGCGCGGAGCGCTGACAGCCGACCTCGTGGAGGTCCTGCGAGGCGCGCCGGAGCTCGTCGCCTACGGCCAGGAGGAGGCCGCGCTCGCCCGGGTTCGCGGGCTCGACCGCGAGCTCACCCGCAATGGGCGCCGGGACGCGCTCGTCGCCGGGCTCGGGGAAGCGCTCACGATCCTCGTCACCGGCCTGACGACCGCCGGTGTCCTCGCGGTCGCCGTCTTGGCGAGCGGCGAGGGCACGCTCGACCCTGTCCTCGTCGCGACCCTTGCGCTCCTCGCGCTCGCCTCCTTCGAGGCGGTTGCGCCGCTCGCGGCGACGGCCCGCGAGCTGACCGCGACGTTCGCCTCCGGTCGTCGCGTGCTCGCGCTCGTCGACCCGTCGCCCGCGATCCAGGACCCCCCGTCGCCGCTCCCGGGACCGCCGCGCGACGCGACGGTCGCGTTGAACGGCGTCACCGCCGGATACGGCGGCGACCCGCCCGTCGTCCGGGATCTGCGGCTGGCGCTCGCACCGGGACGAAAGATCGCCCTGGTCGGGCCGAGCGGCGCGGGCAAGACGACCGTGACGAGGCTGCTGCTCCGATTCCTCGACCCCCGCGCGGGCACGGTGACGATCGCCGGCCACGACCTCCGGGAGTACGCCCAGGCCGACGTACGGCGCCAGTTCGCGATCGCCGGTCAGGAGGCGTACGTCTTCGACTCGACGATCCGCGAGAATCTCCGGCTCGCACGCCCCGACGCCTCGGATGCGCAGCTCCGGGCGGTGCTGCGCCGCGCCGGTCTCGACGACTGGGTCGCATCGCTCGACGACGGGCTCGACACGCAGGTCGGGGAGGAGGGGTCGCGCCTCTCGGGCGGCCAGCGCCAGCGGCTGACGCTCGCCCGTGCCCTCCTCGCCGACGCGCCGGTCCTCGTGCTCGACGAGCCGACCGCGCACCTCGACCCGTCGACAGCGCAGTCGGTGATGGACGACGTCCTCGACGCAGCCGAGGGACGCTCGGTGCTCCTCATCACGCACCGTCCCGAAGGGCTCGAGCGCATGGACGAGATCGTCGTCCTCGACGACGGCCGCATCGCGGACGCCTCACACGCCGCCTGACCGCGACCAGACGTCAGGATGGTGTCGTATGAGCATCACGGTCTGCGACGTCGGCCCGCGCGACGGCCTCCAGAACCAGCCGGTCACGCTCGCCCCCGGCATCCGGGCCGAGCTCGTGAACAGGCTCTCCGTCGCCCGCGTGCCGCGGATCGAGGTGACGAGCTTCGTGAGCGAGCGGCAGGTGCCGCAGATGGCGGATGCTGCGGAGGTCGTCGCCGGCATCGAACGGCGCGACGGCATCGTCTACGCCGGTCTCGCGCTCAACGAGCGGGGCTACGATCGCCTCCTCGAGAGCGGGCTCGACGAGGTCCATTTCTCGTTCGCCGCGACGGACGAGTTCAACCAGCGCAATGCCGGGATGAGCGTCGAGGAAGGGGTCGCCATAGCCGAGACGATCCTCGCCCGCGCGTCCTCCGACGGGATCGGCGTCGCGGTCACGATCGGAGTCGCCTTCGGCTGCCCGTTCGCCGGCGCCGTCGACCCCGGACGCGTCCAGTCGCTCGCCTCCCGTCTTGCCGAGGCCGGGGCGGCGGAGGTCGCCGTCGCCGACACGATCGGCGTCGGCGTCCCGGGGCAGGTCCGCGACCTCGTCGGGCGGCTGCTGCCGCTCGGCGTACGCGTCGGCGTCCATTTCCACAACACGCGCAACACCGGCTATGCGAACGCCCTCGTGGCGCTCGAGGCGGGAGCAACCGTGTTCGACGCGTCGATCGCGGGTATCGGCGGTTGTCCGTTCGCGCCCCGCGCGACTGGGAACATCGCGACGGAGGATCTCGTGTACCTCCTACACGGGCAGGGTGTCGAGACGGGGATCGAGCTCGACGGGCTGATCGAGGTCTCGCAATGGCTCGAGGCACAGCTCGGGCGCGAGCTCGAGGGTCAGGTCTACAAGGCCGGCACGTTCGCACCCGTGGCCGGCTAGCTGGGTGCGGCTCCGTACTCCTCGTCGGTGACGTGCTCACCCCAGCTGACGAAGGTGCCGTCGTCAGCGGCCTGCTGCATCGCGACGTGGACCATGAATCGCGTCGCGGTGGCGCCGTGCCAGTGGTCCTCACCCGGCTCGAAGAAGACCCGATCGCCCGGTCGGATCACCTCGACCGGGCCGCCGCGCCGCTGACACAGGCCGACACCCTCGGTCACCCAGATCGTCTGGCCGTGTGGATGCGTATGCCAGGCCGTCCGCGCGGCCGGGGTGAAATGCACGTAGGCCGCGGCGATCCGCGAGCCGGCCGAAGGCTCGGCGATCGTGTCGATGAAGACCGCGCCTGTGAACCAGTCGGCCCGGCCCGGGGTCGTGCCGAGCGTGTTTCGTGTGATCTCCATGCGTCTCCTCCTCGGGTCGCCGCGGCCGCCGATCGGCGCCGCCGCCGATAGACTGCCCGCCCGTGTCGGAGCCGCTCGAGGAACTGCGGACGCTCGCGGCGGACGCCGACCCGCCCGCGGCCCTCGCGCCGTACCTCGCGAAGGTCCACGAGCGCGCGTCCACCGTCACCGACGCCGACGTCGACGCGCTGAAGGACGCCGGCGTCACCGAGGACGAGATCTTCGAAGCGACGGTCTCCGCCGCGATCATGGAGGGGCTGAGGCGCCTCGACGCGGCTCGGCGGGCGATCGGATGAGGCTCTCGGTCGTCGACTCGGGCCACGCACCGGAACAGGCAGCGGTGCTCGACGTGATCCGCGAGCGCAGCGGCAACGAGCCGCTCGGGGTCGTGAAGACGCTCATGTACCGACCCGAGCTCTTCGGCCGCCCTTTCTCCGAGGCGCTCGACCACGCCATGCGGGGCGAGTCCGAGTGGACGCCCGGCGAGCGGGAGCTGTTCGCCGCCTTCACCTCGCTGCTGAACCAGTGTCACTTCTGAGCGGGCTCCCACGGCGCGGTCGCGTCGTATGCGCTCGGTGAGGAGGTGTGGGACGCGATCGTCGCCGACTGGCGGACCGCACCCGTTCGGCCCGAGCTCGCAGCAACTCTCGTCTTCCTCGAGAAGCTGACGCTTCGACCCGACGAGCTCGAGGCCGCCGATGCGAAGGCGACGCGCGCAGCCGGCGTCTCCGATCAGGCGCTCCGTGAAGCCGCGACCGTCTGCGGGCTGTTCAGCATGATCGTGCGCCTCGCCGACTCGCTGGGGTGGGACGTGCCCAGCCCGGAGCGTCTCGCGGCCCGGGCGCCGGCGATGCTCGATGGCGGCTACGCGCTGACCGCCGTCGGCGGTCGCTGACCCTGTGAGCGAGCCGCGACGGCGCTATCTCGTCACCGGCGTGCTCGGCGCGATCGGCGCCTGGACGGCAAGAACGCTCGTCGAGCGTGGGGCAGCGGTCGTCGGCCTCGATCTCGGAGGTTCCCAGCACCGGCTCGACATCGCCTTCGAGCCCCGTACCCGCGACGGGCTGGAGCTCGTCCAGGGGGACATCGCCGACCTCGAAGCGCTCGAGCGGCTTCTCGCGGGCCATGGGATCACCAACGTCATCCATCTCGCGGCGATGCAGGTGCCGCTCGTCCGCGAGCGGCCGGCGCTCGGCGCTCTGGTCAACGTCGTCGGCACGGTGAACGTCCTCGAGGCGGCCCGGCGCGCCGGTATGACCGGGCCGGTTGTCTATGCGTCCTCGATCGCAGTCTTCGGGCCGACCGAGGGCACGCTCCCACAGACGCTCTACGGCGTCTTCAAGCGGGCCAACGAGGAGACGGCCCTCCGCTACTTCGAGGACTATGGCGTGCCGTCGATCGGGCTGCGGCCGCACACCGTCTACGGGCCGGGTCGCGACCAGGGGCTCACCTCGGCGCCGACCGTGGCAATGCTCGCCGCGGCAGCCGGCCTACCGTACGAGATCCCGTTCGGCGGCAGAGCGCAGCTCCAGTACCTCCCCGACGTCGCCGAGGCGTTCGTGCGCGCGTCGGAGCTCGACCATCGCGACGCCTGCGTCCACACGCTCGACGGACCGTCGGCCTCGATCGACGAGGTCGTCGGGCTGATCGAGGCGGCCGGCGGCGTCGACCACGGAACCATCACGTGGCGCGGCGACCCGCTGCCGTTCCCCGGAAAGGCCGACGGGTCGTCGTTCGTCGAGCTTGTCGGCGGCTCGGTCAACCGTCCGCTCGCCGACGGCATCGCCGACTCGATCGAGGGCTTCCGGCGCTTGTTGACGCAGGGTCTGGTCTCGCCACCGACGGCACACTGAGAACGCGAACGCTGATCCCAGTTAGCTTGCCGGCGGCGACGTCGCGCGGTCGATCTCGTCGAGGCTCACGAGCCGCCGCCGGTCGAGCCCGTCGAGCACGAAATGCTCCGACGCGATGGCGTGGTACAGGCGATGGCGGGCAGGTGGCATCACGTTCTCTCGGGTCCACGCGGGCAGCCCCTGCGCCTCGGAGCGCCGCGAGAAGAGCGCGATCGCGTCGTCGACGTCGGTGACCTCCTCGCCGACGGCCGACATGTAGAGGGCCTCCGAGCCGCCGGCCAGGTGCGAGTCGAAGATCACGATCGCCAGCTGCGGCCGGACCGCCAGGTTCCGCGAGTGTCTGGCCTCCGGAGACGAGACCCAGAAGAACTCCCGATAGTCCCTCGGGGCATACCAGACCGGCGACGCCCAGGGAAGCCCGTCCGCGTCGGCGGTTCCAAGCGTCATGTAGCGGTGCTTGTCGATGATCGACCGTGCCACCGCGCCGAGGTCGTGCTCTTCGGTCACGTGGTCTAGCGTGTCTCGTACTCGTCGTGGCGGTGGAGCCAGTGGTCGCGCTCCCCGTCCTCCTGGCGCCCGCGCGCGGTGCGGTCGAGCAGACCGTAATAAGCCATCGCCGGCTCGAGGCCGCGGGCGGTCGTGACGTAGGTCCGGTAGACGTTCCCGGAGGCGAGCACGTAGGCGCTGAGGCCGGGGCCCTCCGCAACGTAGCCGGCCACATCGGTGCCGCTCGCTTTCGCCATCTGCTCGACGACCGGGGGGATCTCGCTCCCGAGGAACGGCTTCAGCTCCTCCTCGGTCGAGAGGAAGCCGAGGTCGCGGTTGAAGTCGGTGCCACCGCTCGAGACCCACTCGATCGGCCAGCCCATCCGCTCTCGATAGGCGAAAAGCTTCTCGAGCGGCGCGCGGGACGCGAGCAGCAGGGTCGTGTCCCTCGCCTTCAGATGGACGGCCTGCGGCGCGAGCGTGTCGGCGATCGACGAGCACACCGTGCAGCCCGCCGCGTAAGGGGGCCCGAACATGAAGTGGTAGACGAGGAGCTGCGAGCGGCCGTCGAAGAGCTCGGCGAGCGACCTGGTTCCGTGCTCGGTCTCGAAGCGGTAATCCTTCTCGACTGGCACCCACGGGAGCTCCCGTCGCTTGCGTGCGAGCTCGTCGTTGCGGCGCGTCAGCTCCTTCTCCTCGGCAAGCAGCGCGTCTCGCTCGGCCTGCCACTCTTCCTGGGTCGCGATCCTGTGCTCGGGCATCGATCCAACACCTCCTTCCGGATCTCGCATTCGTGGCGGCCGTGCCGCCGCGCCGCCGGCCCGTGTCGGTGAAGGTGTACACCTTTCTCGGGGACAGCTGACCGGATGGCTACCGCGGCGAAGAGGAGGAAGCGAGCATGCCCGAGCACGCGATCGGAAGCCGCGAGGAATGGCAGGCGGCCCGTGAGGAGCTGGCCAAGCTGGAGGCGGAGCAGGCGGAGCGCAACGAGGAGATCAAGAGAAAGCGTCTGGAGCTTCCCTGGGTCGCGGTCGAGAAGGAGTACGTCTTCGACACCGAGGAGGGCAAGAGGACGCTTGCCGAGCTGTTCGACGGCCGCTCGCAGCTGCTCGCCTACAACGTTATGTTCGGCCCCGACTACACGCTCGGCGCGTGCCCCGGCTGTACGAGCCTCGCCGACGGGCTCGACGGCTCGCTCGTCCACCTGAACCACCGCGACGTCACGCTGATCTGCTTCTCGCGCGCGCCGATCGAGCGGCTGACCGCCTACAAGCAGCGGATGGGCTGGGAGTTTCCCTACGTCTCCACGTACGAGAACGACTTCGCCTTCGACTTCGGCCTCGCGCTCACCGGGGAGCAGCTGCAGCAGGTTCCCGAGGTCGAGCAGCTGATCGAAAGCCCGCCCGACTGGCTCGAGGAGTGGTCGGATCAGGTCGGCGCGCCGCTCGAGGTCGGCCTGCAAGAGAACCCGAGCTGGATTGTCTTCGCCCGCGACGACCGAGCCGTCTACCACACGTACACGGTGTCGGCCCCCGACCCGTTCGTCGCGCCGTACTTCAGTTCCCTGCTCGAGCGGACACCGAAGGCCCAGCCCGACGAGCCCCGCACGTGGCGCAAGGACGAGTACCCGAGCTGAGGCACGCCGTCATCTAATGTCACGCCGAGCTCTTTGGCCTGGCTCCGCTCCCCAACGCATCGCGGCGGTCTGGGAGTGGAGCTAATGTCCTCGCGGTGAAGGTCGCTGCGGAGGCGGCACGTCGGTTTCTCGTCGCGCGTCACTTCCTCGCGCCTGCCCGGTCTCTCGCGGGAGGCCTCGACGGGGTGCTCGAGGTCTTCCGGAAGCTCGGGTCGATCCAGTTCGACCCGATCGCGGTCGCCGGCCGGAACCACGACCTCGTGCTGCACGCGCGCGTCGCCGGCTACGAGCCTGCCTGGTGCGACGTCCTCTACGAACGCCGCGAGATCTTCGAGACGACCAACAAGGCCCTGTCGTTCGTCCCGACGAGCGAGCTCCCCTGGTTCCGTCTCGGATGGGGTCGGAAGGGCCCCCGGTTCCACGCCGACGCCCTGGCCGACAACGCCGTGGTGGCGGAGAGCGTGCTCGAGCGCATTCGCGCGGACGGGCCGCTGTGCTCGGCCGACTTCGAGCGCAAAAGCGGCGCGACGAAGGACTGGTTCGGTCTGCCGGAGAACGCCGTGCGCTCGGTGCTCGAGGCGTACACGGTGGCGGGCGTGCTCGGCCTCGTACGGCGCGACGGCAACGTCCGCTACTACGACCTCCTCGAACGGCTGCTCCCGGCCGAGCTGCTCGCACGCGAGGTGCCGGAGCGTGAACAGGTCCGACACAAGCTCCTGTCCCGGTATCGCGCTCACGGCCTCCTCGGCCCCGGCGGCGCCGGGGGCACGTTCGCCCGCATCGCTCCCCCGCCGCAGCGCAACGAGCTTCGCAAGGAGCTACTCGAGCTCGGCGCGCTCGTACCGGTCGACGTCGAGGGTGTACGCGGCAAGCGCCTCGTGGTGGCCGACGAGCTCGCGCTGCTGCAGTCGCCTCCGGAGCCGGCGCCCACGGTCGCGTTCATCGCCCCGTTCGACTCCTTCCTGTGGGACACCGCCCTCCTCGCGAGCCTGTTCGACTTCGAGTTCGTGTGGGAGGGGTTCTTCCCGGCGGACAAGCGCCGCTTCGGCTGGTACGTGCTGCCGATCCTCTTCGGTGACCGGCTCGTCGGCCGGATCGAGCCGCAGATCGAGCGCGACGAGTGCCGCGTGCAGGTGCTGAACGTCTGGTGGGAGGACGGTTTCGCGCCGCGGCGCGCCGACGGATTCGTGGAGGCGATGCGCGAGGCCCTCCGCGCATATCTCAGCTTCGCCGGCCTGGAGCAGCTCGCGTGGCCATCGCACCTCGCGGCCGAGAAGCGACTCTTCCTCGCCCGGCCGTGAGTAGAGGACCAGGAGTCAGCGAACGAGCCGGCGTACCTGCTGCGCGGCGACGAGGTTGCCCTTCCGCTCGTAGAGACCGAGCGCCTCGTCGAGCGCGCCGACCGCCTCGTGGGGGCGCGCGCCGAGCTCGAGCGCCTCAGCGAGGTCGACGAGCGCTCCCGCGTGGGCGTTGAGATCGTCGCCCTCGGCGGCGCGTT
>Ga0157372_10006440_pt1 | contig 12500 bp, 13 predicted proteins | sample C55metaG_FD_115307 | JGI IMG/M metagenome (GOLD analysis project Ga0157372, IMG submission 115307) | Corn rhizosphere microbial communities from Kellogg Biological Station, Michigan, USA - C5-5 metaG | ecosystem: Host-associated > Plants > Roots > Rhizosphere > Soil | place: USA: Michigan... | reverse complement strand
TGCCCTGACAATGGCACCGTCGACTTGAAGCTGCGCTTCGGATTTGCGGACGGCAAGCACTTACGGTACCTCAGCTTCGACGCCAACTCTGAGACGTCAGCAACGCTCGAGGCATCTACCTTTGCGCCTGCCGAAAGCGACATCCTCCAAAGCGGCGCGACGGAGACCATCTACACAATCGTAAATGGCAGGACAGGTCAGAACGACCCTGAGCGCCAAGGACTCAATAGCGCGCTCAGTGGCGAAGGCCCTTCACTGGACATCCTTGCGGATTTCAAGGAGATCAGTGCCGGATATTCACCGATGTGGGATGTTCAGCTGGCTAAGTGGAGCAAAGAGGCTATTGAAAATAATCACCGAAAACTGATCACTGATGGTGACGAGATTTCAGTCAAGAGCGAAGCAGGCTTGTTGATTAGTCCCGGCGGAGGACCGGTTCGGACGATTGGAAATCTGGTGAATTGTCCAGTCGTGGGTTTCACCAACGAGTAATGTCGCACCTCAGAAGACCAGTCATACGAATCTGAGAGTTCACCGCGCAAAGTCGCTTTTCTAGCGGGAGAGCTTGATTGAAACCGGAATTCCAATCGGTTGATTTTGACGTAATGGGGTAGGTGGCCTCTGCACCGGCGTAGCTGTGTGATGAGGTGACCGTAGAGCCACATCCAGAGGAGCCGTCCCATGCGGCGGGATGTTGTGACCGTCGGGTTGGACCTGGCGAAGAACGTGTTTCAGATGCATGCGATCGATACGGAAGGCAAGGTACCCATCCGCGGGCAGCTGAGGCGAGCTGAGGTGTTGAAGTTCTTTGCTGGTCCGGCGCCGTATCTGGTTGGCATGGAGGCGTGCGCCTCCGCCCATCATTGGGAGCGTGAGCTTCTGAGCTTGAAGCACGAGGTGCAATTGATGCCACCGGCCTAGTGAAGCCATATGTAGAACGGGGCAGGACCGATGTCGCCGACGCAGAGGCGATCTGCGAGGCGGTGGCGCGGCCAACAATCCGCTTCTTCGCGGTGAAGACGCCCGAGCAGCAGGCCGTGCTGATGCCTCACAAGACCCGCGACCTGCTGGTGCGGCAGAGAACCGGGCTTATTAATTCGCTGCGGGCACACCTGGGTGAGTACGGCATCATCAGCAGCAAGGCGCCGGGCGGTGTCACCGCCTTGATGAAGGTTCTTCACGAAGCGCAGGGTCAGCTGCCGCCGCATGCGGCTTCGGGCGTTGGCAAGTGGGGTTAATCGGCTGGAAGCGCAGATCCCCGCCTGGCACCGTACCGACGATACCAGCCGCCGACTGGCGACCATCTCGGATTTGGACCCATCACTGGCGCGGCGATTGCCGCAACAGTGCCGGATGGCACGATGTTCCGATCCGGACGGCAGTTCGCGGCTTGGCTTGGTCGCACGCCGCGTCCGCAAAGCTCCGGCAGGAAGGAACAACTCGGCGGCATTAGCAAGCAGGGCGACGGTTGTCTGCGCCGACTACTCGTCGTGGGCGCCACGGCGGTGATGCGCATGGTGCGCAAGGACGCCGGCCGACACACGTGGGGTGGCGCAGTTTCTTACCCTAACCGGCGAAGATCGCGACGGTGGCCCTCGCCAATAAGTCAGCGCGCATAGCCTAGGCGGTGATGTCACGCAACGAGTTCTATGTAGCTGCTGCCGTATGGCCGCTGTCCTCGCCGTCGGCTGAGCTGACGGCTGGATGGTGCAGGAGTAGCTCAGTGTTGATGACGGACCGGTCAGACCGGGGATCGCCGAAACCCAGGGGAGCAGAGCGCCTCGAGCGCGACGACCTGATTTGGGAAGCGAACCGCGAGGTTGATCAGGGCCGCAGCCATGCTGTGCTGCGCGAACAGGCCGTACACATGGATGCATCCGACCGGCGCTCGTCGCGAAAGCCTCTTGCACCGCATGGGCCGTCCACACTGGCTCTACGGCCACATCATCACACAGCTACGCCGGTGCAGGGGTCCACTTCATCACGTCATCCTCGATGTCGATGCCGCGTTTGCGGTCGCGGGCAACGTGCGCAAAGAAGCCTACGCCGTAGCGCGGCCTTAGTGCGCCAGCACTCCGATCGCCGTATATAGGCGGGCCTTTCCTGAGCAGCTCATCGAAATCGCTTTCAAGGCAGTGCTGCCTCCAGCCTGGACGGACACGGGTTGATCTCCGCTAAGGAGAGGCACATGGCGGGCGGCCCCGGGTAACGCTCGATTACCGTTCGGCTGCGTTTCCAGTTTTCTTCTCTCTTAGGTGCTGATGAGCGCGCGGATTGATGTGCGGACATTCGCCCAGAGAGGGAATTTCGCTCTATGTCGACTTCGCAAGCGGGGCCGAGAGCGTTAGGGGAGAGGGTTCCGTTCCCGACGAGGAAACGTGGGGTTTCCCCCGAAGTGACCCTCATCCAATCGGATCTGAAAGGATCAATCGGTTATCTCCACTGATCCGCGTCCGACTCCTGCGTCGTTCACGGCCGAGGGCACCGCCAGTGCGCGATATTCTGCTGGATCATTTCCAAAGGCATGCCGGAAGGCACGAGAGAAGCTGCTGCGGCTCCTATACCCTATGGCGTGCGCAATCTGTTCGATCGAGAGGACATTTGCGGTCAACAGATTGCTAGCCTGGCGCATGCGCAATTCGCGCAGTGCTGCCATCGGCGAGCATCCGACAGCACCGGCAAAACGAGCCATGAATGCCGATCTACTAAGGCCAGCGGTTTCGGATAACGTCGTCACGGAATGCGGTGCGCCAGGATCGGCCGCCATCCGAGCGAAAGCGCGCGTGACCTGAGGATCGCTTAGAATCGCGAACCGTTCCAGCCGCAATCCTCCGGAGCTCAAAGATCGACGAAGGAGTGTTATCAGAACCTGCTTTAGCAGCGCTGTCGCCATCGCCTCCATTCCGACCTGCCGATTGACAAGTTCTGCCAATGCTGCCTCGAGTCTGTAGCCGAGCTGATCGGTGGCATCGAATCGCTCAACGATCGGCGACGCCAATGTGGCGAAGAGATCGATCGACGAGCCATAAGACGCGTGGAAATAGCCGCAGATCATGCTTACCTCTGGGTCGCTAGTGCCGGCGCTGATTCTCTTCACTGTCCTGGAAACGTCGCCCGATTTCCATTGCGCTTCTACTACTCCTGTCCTTACCACCGTTCCTTGGCCGGCTGCGGCATCGATCCGAAAGGACTGCCGTGGGGGCGTGATAACCAACGTATGCGGGATCAGAGGAATCGCCGGACCAGTTCCGACGCGCATTTGTCCGCTTCCTTCGAGGTTGTAGTGAATTCCCGCCGTCTCCGATGCGGGAAATGACAGCTGCCAGTTTCGGCTGACCAGGCACTCCGTCAGGGTGATCACGTCGACCTCCAGCATCGCCATCAGAATTCCTAAATCGGAACGAGGCGCGCGAAGATTTTGGACGTTGTCCTTTGTCGCATTGGACACTGGCGCGATCGGTGTGGCGAGCTGAGTGGCCTGTTTGGCTCTTACGGAGGTGAGCGTCATGGTATCAGTCTCCGTCTATGTCGGGGCTTTGATGTCGAATTGGCCTATGGATAAGAGCGGCGATGACTGTTCGGTCCTCGGCGAGCGTTGATGGATCTTATTGCGTGAGCCCTAGCATCTTCGGCTGCTCCCACCGCAGAAGGCAGGCGGTGGAGCAGAAGCAGGCAAGTCCTTGCCTCATTTCTTCCGTGTCACCTACGCGGTAGTGCGTGAGGGACACAACGCCTTGTCCAAAGGCAAAGCGGCAACTGCATTCCGGGCATTCCCAAGGTGTTTGCAGGTACTGGGGAAGAACGAAGTCTTTAGGCTGCAACGAGTGAAGCATGATGACCTCCGTGAAAACCGTCGCGTAGCGGCAAGGGATCGGTGGAGTACCTATGTGCCCGCGTTCGGTGGGACGAAACACAGCACACGGCCGTAGCTAAAACAGAGATGGGCTCGCTCGATGTCCGGATTGCGCTCGCGCAGGATGCGGTCGTAGGGGACGACTACCCATTGGCCGTCGTCCGTCTTGGCCCACCAATGGCCGTCGCGGACTTCGGCTTTCGTGGGGTAGCAGTCGCCGGTCACTTTCCCGTCCTTCGTCTCCTTGCCGTTGCAGCAGGAGGCACCGGTCCCTGGTTGCTTCCACTTGGAATAGTAATCGGCGTGATAAAGGTGATGGCCGTTGTCCTGCACTCTCATCTTCGGTGTCGAGGCAAAGCCGAGTATGAATAGCGCCAGGGTTGCGGCGGTGCCGATATATGCGGCCGACCGAATACTGCTGGACTGGTGCGCTGTACCGACAGGCAAGGATCGTGATGGTACGGGCATCGTTCGACCTTTGACGTTTTAGGCGGTTCGACTGCTTGTTCCCGCTTCACGACCGGTGGTGGCGGGCATGAGTTCAAACTAATGCCGCTGAGAAACGCCTTCCATTGCACGACGGGTGTTGGGAATGCGGTCTTGGTGGCGGCATCCAATACTTTGGTTTAGCGGCGGGCTCCGCTGCCCTCACAGCTGGCGAGCAGATCTTCGACTCCGGTCGTCGGACCAGAGCGACTGCCCATGCCGCCGAGAGTCGTTCGGGCACCGACCATCGTGAACCAACGTCGTAGGTCTCAATACCAACACAGTAGTCAAAATGACCCCGGTGCAATTGAGCCGTCTGTGCCGCCGACCCATCGTGAGAGGGTCGCAGCACACTCGGCGGTCGAGACTGCATCGGTGTAGCGGCGCACAACGCAAAGGAGCAAAACAATGTCCGCCGCGGTCGCGACGCTTCCTCCCCCGTCCACAGCTCTCCAGTTGCTCGAAGTGCGGGTCCTGCCGGAGTTCTGCGCGTTCTGGCTCACCTGGCCGTGGCTTTCCTCGGTCGCCCCGCGCGGCGATGGGCACCCGGTCCTCGTGCTGCCCGGCCTGTTGGCGGACGACAGCAGTACCAGCGCGCTTCGGGGCTTCCTCAATGCGCGCGGCTACAACGCGCATGGCTGGAATCAGGGGCGCAACTTCGGTCTGCGCCCCAATCTCGAGCGCGACATGCTGGTGCGTATCGATGAGCTGTTCGAGCGTCATGGCGGACGCAGACTAAGCCTCATCGGCTGGAGCTTGGGCGGCCTCTATGCCCGCCAGCTCGCCAAGATCGCATCGGACAAAGTGCGCTGCCTGATCAGTTTGGGCAGCCCGTTCGCAGGGTCGCCCAAATCGACCAATGCCTGGCGAACCTACGAATTAGTAAGCGGAAACAAGATCGAAGATCAGGATGGGCTGGGAACTCTAGTCGAGGCGCCGCCCGTCGCGACCACCTCCATCTTCAGCCGCTCCGACGGCATTTGCGCCTGGCAAACCTGCTTAAACAAGGACGGACCGCTGGCCGAGAACATCGAGGTCTATGGCAGTCATTGTGGATTGGGCCATCACCCGGCCGTCGTCTTCGCCATCGCCGACCGCCTCGCCCAGCCGGAGGGCGCCTGGAAGAAATTCGATCGCAGCGGTTGGCGTCATCTGTTCTTCCCGGACTGGCAGCGCTCACCGACCTTCCGTGCCAATGCGTACTAAAGCGCATCATATGGAGCGGCTGGCCACCCTCACATCGCGCGAGCGGCAGGTATTCCGCGCGATTGCATGGGCGACTCAACAAGCGGATCGCCTTCGAGCTGGGCTTCAGCGAGACTACCGGCAAACTCCACCTCGGCAAATGTGATGAGGAAAGATGGAGGCCACATCGTTGGCGGAGTTGCCCTGGATCATTTGTGCAGATCATTAATCTGCAGTAGCGTCTCTTTGTGGGGAGTGGCGATCCGTCGGAAGTGCGCCTATGGCGAACACATCTCATTCCGACAAGTCGGCCTTCGAGAAGGCGGCGCTACGCGCGCCGCTGATCGCAAAGATCGAGCGTTTCGTCGAGCTGAGCGGCGAGGAGCGTGATTGCCTTCAACGGCTGCAGGGCGAGTTTACGAGGTACCGCGACGGCAGCGACATCGTCGCCGCTGGGCACCGCTATCGCTGCCTTTTTGTTCTCAACCGGGGCATGGCCATACGCTACAAGGTGTTGCATGACGGGCGCCGGCACATCATCAACCTAAACCTGCCAGGCGACCTGCTCGGCTTTCCCGGCTGTCTTTTCGACCGCTCGCTGTACTCCATCGCCAGTCTCGGCGACGTCACGGTCTGTCCGATCACCCACGAAGATCTGTTTGTCCTGTTTAGGCGATATCCCAGGCTATCCACTGCGCTGTTCTGGCTGGTCGGCCACCAAGCGGCAGTGTTCGCTGAGCACTTGGTCGGCGTCGCGCGACAGTCTGCCTACGAGCGCATCGCTCACCTGCTTCTCGAACTACTGGTGCGCCTGCAGGCCGTGGGGATTGCAGACGAGTGCTCCTACTTCCTGCCGATAACGCAGGAGCAGATGGCTGACGCTCTGGGCTTGAGCGAGCCGCACGTCAATCGGACCCTCCGGCGACTGCGCGAGGATGGCCTGATCGCGCTGGAAGGCGCGCACGTCAGCTGCCTCGACATCGCCACCCTCTCACGCGTGGCGGACTTCAACGACGCGATCTTCGCCCGACAGCAGATCTGCGGCCTCTGAAGCCGGAAGTTTTTGTACTCATCCACATCATGAACACGGGCTAGGGCAGCTGCTTCTGGCTTGCGCCACCCTCCGAAAGTCTGTCGCTTGCGGGGTAGTTCTTCAAGTTCGTGAACTCGACAATCAGGGTCATGCGCAAAGTTGGGGAGGATATAGATTTTGAGCGGAGCATAAGAGAAACGGTGTCACAATTCACATGGGGGACGAAACGTGATCGAACCCATCAACTCGCAGAACGATGCTGGATTAGAGCTAGCCATTCCGGCGGCTTCCTTAGAGTCGATCCTTTGTACGGAGGAGTTGTTTAGGCGGCCAAGTCGTCGGCCCGATTATGACAGGGAAAACCTTGCATTGGTTGCGCTCGTCGCCGCGCTAACCGACTCCCCGCACACCATCCTGCAAACACTGGCTGATAAGGTCCTTGAGGTCCTGAGTGCTGATTCAGCAGGCCTGAGCTTGCTGACGAAAGACGAGAAGAGGTTCTATTGGGCAGCGATTGCCGGCGCTTGGCAGCCACACCGTGGCGGCGGCACCCCGCGCGATTTCGGCCCGTGCGGCGATGTGCTCGACCACAGTAATCCGATGCTATTCACCCATTGGGAGCGCCGGTATCCGTACCTGAACGTGGCGATGCCCCTTGCTGAGGAGGGACTTCTTGTTCCCTTCTATGTAAGTGGTAGAGCCGTCGGAACGATTTGGGTAATCGCTCATAGTACTCGTCGCAAGTTCGACGCGGAGGACCTGCGGCTCCTTCAAAGCATGGGTCGTTTTGCATCGGCGGCATATCAAGCCGTCGAGGCAATTGATGAGCTCGAACGCGAAAATTCCGCTCGCGAAAGGGCGGAAGCAGAATTGCGCAAGCTAACGAACAGCCTTGAAGTCCAGGTGCGAGTCAGGACTGAAGAACTGGAGTTGCGGAACAAGCAACTGCACGAAAGCGAGCGAAGCTTGCGTTCGGCGATTGACGGGATCCCTGGTCTCGTTGGAGTTTTGGCCCCGAACGGTGAGGTTGAAACCGTGAACCGGCAAATCTTTGAGTACTGCGGCCAATCAGTGGAAGAGTTGAGGGATTGGCGAACAAACGGAACGGTGCATCAGGAGGATCTTCCTCGTGTCGCTGAAGTTTTCACAAGATCGATCGCATCCGGGATCCCGTACCAACTCGAGCAACGCCTGCGGCGATTCGACGGCCAATATCGATGGTTTGACAACCGCGGCGTCCCGCTCCGCGATGATTCCGGGCATATCGTCCGCTGGTACGTACTGCTAACTGACATCGAGGATCGCATGCAAGCGCAGGCGCGGTTGCAGCAGATGCAATCGGATTTCGCCCACATGAACCGCGTGAGCGTGATGGGAGAATTGGCCGCCTCTCTGTCCCACGAACTCACGCAGCCCATCGCTAGCGCGCGCAACAACGCCCGGGCGGCCCAGAATTTTCTGAAGGTGCAGCCGCCGGACCTGGGCGAGGTCAGGGAGGCGCTCGCCTGTGTCGTTGGCGATGCCGATCGAGTCGGAAACATTATCGATCGCATCCGAGCGCAAATGAAGAAAGCCCCACTTCGAAAGGAGCGTTTTGATCTCAAAGCGGCAATCATCGAAGTGATCGTATTGGCGCAAAGCGTGACCTTCAGGAATGGCGTTTCGGTGCAAACCCAGCTTGCGGGTGGATTGCTTTTGGTTCTGGGGGATCGGGTCCAGCTGCAACAAGTCTTGTTGAACCTGATTCTAAATGCAGCTGAAGCAATGAGCTCGGTTGAGGAGGGGGAAAAGGAACTGTTGATCAGTACAAAGGAGGATCAAACAGGCGTCGTCGTGGCGGTGCGCGATACCGGGCCCGGCATTGATCCGGAACATCTCGATCGAGTCTTCGAGGCCTTCTACACCACCAAGTCCAGTGGAACGGGCATGGGGCTATCCATCTGCCGGTCCATCATCCATGCACACGGAGGCAAACTGTGGGCGGAGGCGAACGAACCGCGCGGCGCCGTGTTTCAGTTCGCCTTGCCAAACGCCGAATCAGAGCTCACGAATCCTGTGCAAGTGAAAGAGCAGATTTGAGAGCCTCGCGAAGACGCTCTTCATGCACCGGCTTACGCAGGTAACTCACGACACCAGCGTTTAGCGCGCGAGCCTGATCGACGTCATTAGGAGACGCCGTCACGAGAATCGTCGGAATCGCGTGGCCCGTGTCGACAAGGCGTCGGTGGAGCTCGAGCCCGGTCATGCCGGGCATCTGAACATCGGCGATCAGGCAGGCCGTCTCGGCGAGGCGCGTAGACGCGAGAAAGGCGGCCGCAGACGAGAAAATCTCGACAATATAGCCCATCGATCTCATGAGCCTGGACATGGACTCACGAAAGGACCGGTCATCATCGACGACCAAAACCAGTACTTTTTTCATCATGTCGCCTGTGGCCATTCACTGGACCCATCGTGCGGGCAGCGAACTATGCCGACGCTCCGCATGGAATTGCTCCGTGCATATAAGAATGCCACCAGTGCATTGCCGGTGCCCCATAAGCTTTGGTTTATGTCCAAGGGCCATGAGCCATCGTAATCGTCGTCCTGCCGTTTGGATGCCCGACGTCGACTGCGCTTAATTGAGCCGGTGGTCCCGAGTAAGCGTAAACTTTGGTGTACCCCGCGCATCGTCTAGGAAAAGAAGGGGTGTTCAGGCTCCAGAACTGGGACTAGAAATGCGCGTTCCGGCCAGGCCTGCAACGAAGACACTGGACGATCTTCGCCATTCCTCCGGGTAGCAGCGATGTCTGACGCAGCCTCCACCGTGTTGGTCATTGACGACGATCCGGAGCTGCGCGCGTCGGTCGGGCGGCTGTTGCGATCGCTCGGCATCGATGTTCAACTATTTGGCTCCATTTCCGACTTCCTGAAGTCCGTTCCACCGGATTGCCCCACCTGTCTGGTCCTCGACATCAGGTTGCCCGGCCAAAGCGGCCTCGATCTTCAGCGTGAGCTCGCCGCAGCAAACAGAGAGATCCCGATCATATTCATCACCGGGCATGGCGACATCCCGATGTCCGTGCAGGCGATGAAGGGAGGTGCCATCGAGTTCCTGACCAAGCCGTTCCGGGATCAGGATCTCCTCGACGCCATCCAGCTCGGTCTCTCTCGCGATCGTGCACGGCGGGAAAATGAGACGGAGCTGGCCGCTCTCAGGGAGCGCTTCGGATCCTTGAGCCCCAGGGAGCGCGAGATCGTTATTCAAGTCGCCCGCGGCCGCCTGAGCAAACAGATTGCCCACGATATCGGCATCGCCGAAGCCACGGTCAAAGTGCATCGCAGCAGGGCGATGCATAAGATGCAGGCTCGTTCGCTACCGGAGCTCGGCCGGATGGCTGACAAGCTCAAGCTGGTGCCCAACCTGCCGCACCGCTCCTGAGCTGTCGCCCTTGCCGCGCGATATCCGTGCGCGAACGCGGCGCGACTTGCCTGTCACAGCACTCACCGTCCGTGTCCCGGAGCCCGGAAGCGACCTGTAAAACTAAGTTTAGTAACGCAACCAAAGTATTCATTGGCCATCACCAACGCGGAATTGTTCGTGGCACACCGAATCCTCAGATTGGCCTTACGGCATCTCTGCCGGCGAATCACCCTTTAGAGTGGGGATTCCAACCCCCAGTGACTATTGCTTGATTCCCATATGAGCTTTCGTACTCCTGAAGAGCTTGTTTGAACGTGGCGCCGTGTCCGCGGCAGTACCATCGTGGTTCGGGACAGGAGGTTGTAGGCCCGCGATCTGAACATACTCGCCGCCAATCGTCACGGTGTCGACCCAGAGGCTTTTGATCGTTGCGCTACCGGGACCGCATCAGCCGACGTACTTGAGTTGCCGACCATAGACCACCACGAGGAGCCGCGAACTCACGCGCGTTCAATGCCCGGGCGATCCCCGACCACGACGTGTTCCCCACCTTGTGCAGCGCCTTGATCTTTTTCGAGAAGTCTTCGCAGCGCGCGACCGCGACTCGGCCGCCCTGGGGGCACATACTCGCCGGAGGTTGTGCAGAAGGCCGCCGCCGCGCGGCAGGCGGTCAAGCTTCGCGATGATCAGCGTGACGCGGTACATGCGGCAGAGGCGAAACGCCTCCTGCAGCTGCAGTCGGGCGTTGTTACGGCCGCTCTCGGTCTCGACGATCTCCGCAAGAATTTCGTTGGGTGTGTCACAGAGGGGGATGTGGGGCCCCCTTGCGACTTCGTGGATCGTTTTCCCGAGCGAGGACCGCGGGCCCCCTGAAAAGGAGGCTCCATTGTGTTTTTAGAGAGGGGGTGCCGGGGGGCTCGATCCCCAAATGACAATGGACAGCGTCTCGCTGCGCTTCGAGCCCAGGCCCACTGCGGCCCTGCTCCTCAGTCGAGGCGAAAAAGACGACAAGCGACCCCATGCCGCTGAACCCTAGTCTGAGCAACCCACGTTGCTTTGTCGCGTATCGATGTGAATGAACCGCGCGGCCTCGTAAATGCCGATACCGCCGGGAATTTCGGGCCGCCCGTCGCGCCGCCGATGCAGGCGTTGTGATCCGGGGCGCGGTACCAGAAGAGCACCGAGCCAATGGCCGGAGCGCTCTCGGCCCGCAATAAGCGTCGGTGATCGATTGCATAACCGATCGCTATTTCACACCGACGCAGCGCCGACCCACTATGCCATGACGTTACCATCCAGGTCGACGTTCAACCAAGGAATCCCACATGAATGCCCAGAATTTTGTTGCCCGGCTCGCCGGCATCGATCCTATTGCTGATCTCGATATTCTTCAGCGCACTCTGGCTTTCGAGCATCAAGGAATTGCTGCATATCAACTGGCCGGTGCAAGCGGTCTTCTCGCAAAAGATGTGTTGTCGGTTGCACTCCTCTTCAAGGGCCATCACGAGCAGCACCGGGATGCGCTCGCCGCTCTTGTGCGCCAGACGGGTTCCAATCCCGTACAGCCACTGTCCGACAACGAGTACGTGCGCGCGCTAGATCTCTCCAAACTGAAAAATCAAAACGACGTCGTCGCCCTGGCTCTTCGGCTCGAGAGCGGAGCCGCAGCTGGCTATGCCACGGATGTCGCGGCGCTAAAGGATCGCCGGCTGGCGCAGCTCTTCGCCGCAATCTGCGCCGACGAGACCGTTCATTGGACCACGCTGAATAGCGCTTCGGGCAGATTGATACCATCAACGGCCTTCATCTTCGCGTAACTTCAAAACAGGTACAGAAACAACCCATCTCCGAAGTATCGTCCGACGTCATCCGTCGAGAATCGGGCCGCATCTCGACGGATGACTCATTGGGGGGTTGAGCCGTCGCCTTGTTCAATGGCAACGCGCAGTGCCTCCGACGGTCGGTTCCTGACGAACCGAGAAGTCCGGCTCAACAAAGGCGCTCCGGATGCCCCCACAGTCGATGAAGCATGTCGCGGGAGCGGGCAGCATTGCAACCACACCCCATCCCGGACGGCAAGGTCCACGCGCTCAGCCGGGATAGTGCGCCTTCGTTCCTCTGGGGCGCGGAACATGACATCGTAGGAGCCCCGCCACGCCGTGATTGATACTGGAGAGGACGTTCAGATCGAGGCCGAGATCCCGGTTCAATAGCCGGTCTCCAGTCTCCGGAGTCACCACGACAAGGCTTGCATTGAGGGACTTGAACTAGTCCAGTGCCATCTGGAGTGCGCGGAGCTGCGAATCAGAACGGGCATCAGCCGCCGAGGAAGAAGTTCGCGACAAGCGCTCCACCACGCCGCAGCGACTCTGAGGAATGCAGCCGTCTATCAGTATCTGGGCTGAAGGACCTAAGGAGCTCTCTGTGCGAATCTTGGTGGCATCTTGCCGGTTTGGTCGGGCATAAGTCGGTACGGGCGTGAGGTTTCGCCCGGTATGATGGCTATGAGGCTGCGCTCGCCATCTCTCGACGCCTAGGAT
>Ga0157372_10006438_pt1 | contig 12502 bp, 9 predicted proteins | sample C55metaG_FD_115307 | JGI IMG/M metagenome (GOLD analysis project Ga0157372, IMG submission 115307) | Corn rhizosphere microbial communities from Kellogg Biological Station, Michigan, USA - C5-5 metaG | ecosystem: Host-associated > Plants > Roots > Rhizosphere > Soil | place: USA: Michigan... | reverse complement strand
AACGTTGCCATATACTAAGTATTTAATGCAGGTATCGTAATACTGCTGGGTCACATCTACTACTTTAAATGAAGCAACACCAAGACTTATAGCACGCGCTTCAATATCCTGCAGTTCTTTTTCAGAGAAGCCACCGGTTTGCACGGTTACTGCGTGTACTGTGTAACCCAATATTTTATTAAGGTAGATGGCGCAATAGGTTGTATCCAATCCACCGCTGTATGCTAATACTACATTTTTCATTTGAGTACTTTTTTGTTTGAACGTTTACGAGGAAATTTCAGAAAGCGTATCTTTTTAAAATTGAGCAGACGCTCGTGCGCTTTGGCTGTTTTCTTGAACTGCTGCGCGGTTTCGGCAGGTTCATAATGATCCTGCGGATCGTAGAGCATCGCAGTACATAGACAGTTCTTGCGCTCTTTGCTGGTGAGGATATCAAAATTCACACAGCTTTTGCAGCCTTCCCAAAAAGCCTCATCCTGCGTAAGCTCTGAATAAGTCACAGGCTCATAACCGAGGTCGCTATTGATCTTCATTACAGCAAGCCCTGTGGTCAAACCAAATATTTTAGCATTCGGATATTTTTGCCTGCTCAGTTCAAATATCTTTTGCTTCACCATTTTAGCTACCCCACTCTTGCGGAATTCCGGCGATACGATAAGCCCGGAGTTAGCAACATATTCATCATGGCTCCAGCTCTCGATATAGCAAAAGCCCGCCCAGCGGCCATCTGCAGCAACAGCAATCACAGCCTTGCCTTCCAGCATTTTGTTTACAAGGTAATCGGGGCTGCGCTTTGCTATACCCGTACCCCTTGCTTTTGCAGATGCAGCCATTTCTTCACAAATAGCATGCGCAAAACCCGTGTGGCGGCTATCAGCCACCAGCACATCAAAGTTTTGGTTCATTATAAAAACTTTAAAAAATAAATACGCGTACTGCCATGCATTGCTGCACAGAAGTTTTTATGTAGTAAGATTTGAAAGCATTAAAGCTTCTTCAACAGTAGTTTACTGTCGGGATAGCAGTGTATCAACGTCGCACCCTAAGGGAAGCAGGGCGATTACAAAAAACTGCACCAATTAAGGATACAGCAAAAAACCCACGTCCGAAGCCTGCAGCCTGTGCAGTCTTTGAGTCAGACGATATTGTGAAGGTTTTTTTCATCTCTTGACGTTGTTCTAAATAAAGAGTGTAAAAAAGATTTTAACGATACAAAGAAAAATACTTTTTCAGACTTTGAGCGTATTTTTTTGTTAACTAAACAATATTTTTTCTGAGGGCAGTCTACAGATATAAATAAAATGGCGCAAGCAGCTCCGCAAATTGTTGCGTATATTTTTGAGGCTCAGCGTATATCTGCAGTACCTCATCCGGTTGTAAAGGGAAAAAGTTTTTTAAGCCACAAAGACTTACTACTCTATTAAAACCTTTTCCAGACGGACTTATCAGCAAGCGATGAAAGACATGAAGACCGGTTTCTGAAACCAATTTTTCCCAAAGCTTATGTTCCTGGTAAGGCAACAAAACAGATGCATAGCCATCTTGCTTTAATGTCCGTTGCAATACAGCAAGCAGTGTTTCATAGGTTAGAGAGATGGTATGACGTGCATTGTTCCTAGCTTCGGTATCGCCTAATAAACTGTTCTGGAAAAATGGCGGGTTGCAGATGATGAGATCGTATTGCTTAGTAAATTCATGATCACACACATCAGCATTGATGACATTGATGCGATCGTGCCAGGGACTTGCTGCTGCATTTCCCTTAGCCTGATTGGCCGCATCAGTGTCTAATTCTATGGCATCTATTTGCGCATCCGGCTTTCGTTGGGCTGTCATCAATGAAAGCAAGCCCGTACCTGTGCCTATATCCAGCACATCTTTTACCTGGGGAGCTATTGGTGTCCACGCGCCTTGTATGCATGCATCTGTTGATACCTTCATCGCAGCATCGCTTTGCTGCACGGTAAATCGCTTGAACTTAAACCAGGAATTACTCATGACCATGCAGCCCTTGCTGTAGGGCTTATACTTAAGTCTGCAAACTCACCTTTCAGGTATTTGAAATAACCTGTAATGCCTATCATTGCTGCATTGTCTGTGCAATATTCAAAGCGAGGAATATATACCTTCCATCCATTCTTTTCGCCTGCATCCTGTAATGCTTTGCGCAGGCCACTGTTAGCAGATACACCACCGGCAATACCGATGTGATTGATATCAAGCTCGCGTGCTGCTTTTTGCAGCTTGGTCATTAAAGTTTTAATAATCGTATACTGAACAGAAGCACAGATATCCTTTATGTTCTTCTCTACAAAATCAGGATCGTTTTTCTTTTGCTGTTGCAGGAAGTAAAGCACCGCTGTTTTTAACCCACTAAAGCTGAACCCATACTCCTTCATTTCCGAAATAGGGAAAGTGAATTTATGAGGATCTCCCTCCGCAGCCAGTTTATCTACCATTGGTCCTCCGGGATAAGGTAAGCCCAGCATTTTAGCTACTTTATCAAAAGCTTCACCTGCAGCATCATCCATCGTTTCACCGATCACTTCCATTTCCAGATGGCTTTTGCAGAGAACGATCTGGGTATGCCCCCCGGAAACTGTTAAACACAAAAAAGGAAATTCCGGTTTAGGATCCTCAATGAAATGAGCCAACACATGTGCCTGCATATGATGAACCGCTATTAAAGGCAAACCCATTGCCTGCGCAAAGCCTTTTGCAAAGCTGACGCCTACCAGTAACGAGCCTATAAGGCCGGGCGCCTGTGTAAATGCAACTGCATTGATATCCTGTTTACTAATGCCTGCCTGTTTTAGCGCCACATCCACAACAGGAACAATATTCTGCATATGTGCGCGTGATGCCATTTCAGGCACTACGCCTCCATATAACTCATGTACCTTTTGAGTAGCGATAAGATTGCTTAATACTTTACCATCCTGAATGACTGCTGCGCTGGTATCATCGCAGGAAGATTCTATAGCTAATATATTTACAGGCATAAATAAGATTGCGCTGCAAAATTCAGGAATAAAAATGAAAGGATAAAGGAATGTCCTAAAATCAAAAAGTCCCTAAAACATCTGTCCGACAGCGCCTCAGGGAATTTTATCCAGCTTATCTAAGCTGTTAAGTATAGTACAATTACTGTGCCATACCATCTTCCGGATTTTCCGGAGCAGGCAATTCAGGCGTGATATTAACATTACTTTGACTTTCCGGATCATCGTTCAATTCTACTATAAAATTGTTACGACCGGTGCCTATCATTATTGTCAGGTATTTCTGCTGTATCAATTCCAGCATCGCAAGAAATGTAAAAATGGCATGAATACGGTTGTCACATTTGCCAAACATGGTTTCAAAACCTACACGGGTGTTGCTTTTCATGTAATCAACCAGGTAAGCGCGCTGCCCTTCCAGGCTATAGTTATATTTAATAACTACGTGCTGCGGCTTATGCATACGCTCATTGTAGCGCTTCATCACCTTTTCAAAGCTCTGCATCAGCTTATACATATTCACCGTTTGTATCTCGGTGCCTTCTGAATATTCTTCCCCTAATGCTTCCAATTCCTGGCGGATATTACCACGTTTTTGCTGAAGCAAACGCTCTGCTTCCATAATCACCATCTGCTCTGATGCCTCTTTGAAGCGTTTGTATTCAAGTATTTTATCTACAAGTTCCTGGCGGGGATCTATTTCGTTACCTTGTGCATCCAGCTCCCTGCGCGGCAATAGCATCTTTGCCTTGATACGCATTAGCGTAGATATAAATAATATGAATTCGCTGGCCAGCTCTATATTCAGTGCTTCCAGCTCATGGATATATGTAAGAAAATCTTTAGTGATATTATGGATAGGAATATTATAAATATCCAGTTCATCGCGCTCAATAAAGAATAGAAGCAGGTCAAACGGCCCTTCAAACTGCGGTAACTTTATCTGGTATGTTGCTGACATTGCTTATTAAAACTATTTCTTTAATATCTTCTTACCTTCTATTCCAAAAATAACCTTTTTCCTTAAGCTTTTGCTAAAACTTATATTTGAAACCAAGGGTAAATATCTGCTTCATTTGCACCCAGCCCAGCCCTTGCGCAGGCTCATCTTTCTTTACAGTAGTTCCCGTCGCACCAACATAGGTATTTTTATAAGGCACATCATTATCATATATAAACGTAGCTCCAACTGTTGCAGCAAAATATTTTGAAATATTAATTACCACAAGATTATCCCAAAGTATATCAATATTGCCCGGATTATCTTTTTTCACCACGCGCCCCATGCTGTCCTTGATATCTTTCGCCAGGTAATTTGAGTAAAGATCGAGCCTTGTTTTGTAAGATACTTTTTTACTGATGCCTGTACTATAGCGGCCCGAGAAGTAAGCGCCTAATTCCATGCGCGATGTTTTGCCATGCTCCACACCAAAAGCGCCTTCAGGATACATATTGGTATAATATGCATTTACTAAGGTTAGCCTTGCTGCAACAGGAGATAGGAATAAGGAGAAGTCAGCGCCTTTTCGATACTCCATACCTGCAGCAAGTGTAAAATAAGCCGGCGACAAAAATTTGGATGTAGAAAATGTATCCCATCCCGGCGTTTGATAATCATATCCTTTGGTGAACTGCGACCTGAAGTTAAAAAGGCCGGTAAAATAGAAATTTGAGGTATCTAACCTAAAACCATATTTCGAGGTTAAGTCTATACGGTCATCCGTTTTGCGTGGAATAAAAGCGTTGGAATAAGCATAAAACAAGCCGTAAGTAAGATCAAGATTACTTGTCCATATCTGATTATGGTTAAGCCTTGTCAGGAAACCACTGAATAATCCGTTTACAGTTAATGAGCCAAGCTCGCCACCGGCTGCCCAGTTGTGCAGCAAGCCCTCATTGATACCAATATTAATGATACCACCATGTATCCAGGCTACAGTGTCCTTATTTTCGGTTTCAAAGGACTTTTTTACCTTATCTGTATTTTCAAGCTGTGCGTTAGCTATATTAAAACTAAGTACAGTAAACAACAAAAATACAATTCCTTTCATAAGATAATTTATTAATAAACTAGCGTGGCTTATAACCTGATTGCTGCAGAAATATTTGTGCATCAGTCTTATCGACTAGGAGCTGCGGAAGTGTCATTTGCGCATGCTCTTTCATGTAGGCCTTTACTATTTGATAACCTACCCATGAACCCACATTGCCCGGACTTTCTACCGGCATGCCGGTGGATGTTGGCGCATCAGTTACATAACGCAGTACTTTTTGCCAGGTGTTATCATATAATAGCTTACTCTGGATAAAGAAATTGTAAACCTCTGCTTCATGACTTTTACACCAGTCGAGCTGAGCTTTGGTATACCCCATCTTTGTTTCTTCAGGAATAAACGGCAATATTTTATTGATAAAATACATTTCCTTACCTTTTTGGATCATCATGTCAAGCAACGTACTGTTATCCGGATGGAAAGGGTTTCGCTCCTCATAAATGGCCCTGAATGCAGCCACGGGTATGTAATCTTTGTCCAGCTTGTTGGCCATATATTCAGGAATACCAACCGACTTATAAAAAGGATAATTACCTCCTAAAAACATATCCAGACCGATGCAAAGCGTATGCTCTCCTTCTGTAAAGGCAGCCCAGTTATTAAGCCAGGAAAGCATGTAGATAACGCTCGGCACATTATAGTTCGGATAATAATATTTCAAATATTGGAAACCTTTTTGTAGTTGCTCGTCCGTTTGCTTTGTATCTGGGAAATGCACTGCAACCGTATCAAACAGGCCGCGGTAGTCTTTATTGGTAAGATATATGCGCAACCCCTGCCTTATACCTTGCGACGTATCGCTATAGCCACCATTCAGCTTAAACTCCATCAATGTATTGAGAAAAAAGTCAAGAAACTCCGGATACTTTCTTTTCAAGTCAGTAAGACCTGCAGAGATATTATTTGTATCAACCTTAACCAGGTCACGATCAAAACGCTGCGTTTGCAAATGGACTTTTATATTAGATACATCCGGCGCTTTTTCGTCATTATTGCAGCCCGTCATTGCGCTTACGAATAGCAATACTATTATGAAATTGACTATTTTATATCTTGAAAAGAAATTGTTCTTTACTAAAGTGGCAAACATCTCTGGAAATGCTATTAAATTTATCGGACAAAGATAATATCCCGTTTTTTAAGGTGATATGATTTGTTGACACATAAATACAATATATTCACTATATGAAGAAAGTTTTATTGATCGCACTTTTGTCTGCTGCAAGTATAGTTGCAAACGCCCAACGTTATGAATACGGTCCGCCACAACCAATGGACGGCCCGGAAGGTGATATTGGCCGCCTGCGCTTCGGTGTATTTTTAGCGCCGACGGTTTCCTGGCTTAAGCCAACAGCTAATAAGAGCGATGACAAGTTATATATTGTTAACAGCGAAGGTAGTAAGGCTGGCTTCAGTTGGGGGCTAATGATGGACTATTATTTTGAGCCAAATTACGGCATTGCCACCGGCTTTAGCATTACCAGTGGCGGCGGTAAGATCAGCACACGGCTTAATCCTAATGTTACGCCGCCCTATGCAGATAATATTGTGGAGTCTACTTACTTCGATTATAAGCTACAGTATTTTGATATACCATTCGCATTAAAACTGCGTACAGATGAGTTGCCAGGCGGCATTCGTCTTGTTGGCCAGTTGGGCATTTCTGCATCCTTTGCGGTAAGCAAGAGGGCCGATTATGAAGTAACCTATACAGATATTGATGCTTCAGGTAATACGGTGGAAAAAACAGTGAAGGCCGATAAAGAAAAAATTGAAGGGACGGGCATCACACCTGTACTTATGCAACTTAATATTGGTGCAGGTGTAGAGTATCCTATCACTGAAAAGTTATCGCTTTACGGAAGCCTGTTCTTCAATAATGGGTTTGCGCCGGATGTTACCAGTCCTAAAGACCTGGACCTGGATTATAAAGGCAAATTTTCCGATGGCAATACACGTTTAAACAATATTGCACTTCGTATTGGTATATTCTTTTAATTTGCAATGTCATTTAACCAAAACAACTGGCAGCCCGTACATTAGTGTGCGGGCTTTTTAGTGCTGTCATGTTCCATTAATGGCATAGTTCTTAATTTTGATACCTGTTATGAAGATATTCCTCGCTCAGCAAAACTATCACATAGGCAATTTTGAAGCCAACACCAATAAGATCATTTCCGCAATAAAGGAAGCCAAGCAGCAAGGAGGTGATCTGATCGTTTTTTCTGAACTGGCTGTATGCGGATATCCTCCCCGCGATTTTCTCGAATTTGATGATTTCATTGAAGAAAGCCTGCGCTCTATTGACCGCATCCGGCAAGAGGCCGATACAATTGGCGTGCTTGTTGGTGCACCATCACGTAATATAAAGAAAGAAGGCAAAGACCTTTTCAATAGCGCTTACCTGCTTCATGAAAATGAAATAAAAGGAGTGGTACATAAAACGCTGCTGCCTACTTATGACATATTTGATGAATACCGCTATTTCGAGCCGGCATATGACTGGAATATTTTGCATTTCAAGGGTAAAAAATTAGCGGTAACTATTTGTGAGGATATATGGAACATGGGCGATAATCCGCTATACCGTATATGCCCAATGGATATGCTGGTGCAATACCAGCCCGATCTGATGATCAATCTCAGCGCTTCGCCATTTGACTATTTGCATGCATCAGGCAGGCGCAGTATCGTAAAGCAAAATGTTGCCAAGTATGGCGTTCCTATGGTATACTGCAATACAGTGGGCTCTCAAACGGAAATTGTATTTGATGGCGGATCCATAGTAATGGATGCAGATCAAAATGCGGTTGTGGAACTTCCATATTTTGCAGAATCACTTAAGTCTGTTGTGTTTAATGATAATGGCAAATTTGAAGAGGAGATAGTAGCAACGGCAGCAGATATTCCATTTGCCGAGTTAATATCTGACAAACTGGACGCTGAAAAAAACATTGATAAGATCCACCAGGCATTGCTTGCCGGTATCCGCGATTATTTTGGCAAGATGGGCTTTAAAAAAGCTATTGTCGCGTCATCAGGCGGTATAGATAGTGCAGTTGTTTTAGCGCTGGCGTGTGAAGCCCTAGGTGCTGAAAATGTACAGGCGCTTTTAATGCCATCACAATTTTCAACAGGCCATTCTGTTTCTGATGCAGAGCAGCTTTCGCGCAATCTCAATAATCCTTATGATATACTCGCTATCAAAGATATTTTTGAGGCTTACGAGCAAACATTAAAACCGGTTTTCAAAGACCTTCCGTTCAGCGTTGCAGAAGAGAATTTACAGTCGCGCATACGCGGCACTTTAGTGATGGCTTTATCTAATAAGTTCGGCTCTATATTGCTTAATACGTCTAACAAAAGTGAATTAGCTACGGGTTATGGCACTTTATATGGCGATATGGCGGGAGGCCTTGGTGTGTTAGGCGATCTGTACAAATTGCAGATATATGCATTAGCCCGGTATATTAATCGTGATGAAGAGATCATACCGAACAATATTATTACCAAAGCGCCATCTGCAGAATTGCGGCCAGGGCAAAAAGATACTGATAGCCTGCCCGACTATTCTGTCCTCGATCCAATACTTTATCAATACATTGAGCGGAGGCAGGGACCCCGAGAAATAATTTCTATGGGGAATGATCCGGCATTGGTAGCCCGCATACTGAAGCTGGTAAATACCAATGAGTATAAGCGTAACCAGTTCTGCCCTATTATACGCGTTTCTCCTAAGGCATTTGGTGTTGGCCGCCGTGTGCCTATTGTAGCAAAATATTTGTCGTAGCAATTTTCGCATTATAAATAGCCGTCAATAAAAAATGCCGTACTGATTTAGTACGGCATTTTGTTTATCAGTTTTCTGAAATTTATCTCACGAGTGTTACGTTGCCTTTGTAAGTTTCTTCCAGTCCATCAGGGTAACCTACTCTGATCAGGTATGTATAAGTTCCCATATCCTGCGGAGTGCCTTTCCATGTACCGTCCCAGCCTTGCTTGCTGTCAGTAGTTGAGAATATCTCTTGTCCCCAGCGGTTGAATACCCTGAACTCCATGATACGCTCAAATGTCAGGTTAGGCACTTTGAACACATCGTTCTTGCCATCACCGTTAGGACTAAACGCATTCGGGATGAACAGGCGGTTCCTGTAATCGATACCAACATTTACTGTGTCATAAGAACGACATCCTTGAGCATTCAAACCTTCAACAATGTACTGAGTTGGCTCAGTAGGTGTTGCAATAGGGTAAGAAATGTTAGGATTGTTCAGTGAAGATACCGGTTGCCAGTTATATGTACGGGCTCCGTTTACCAGCAATTGGAAAGGCTGACCATACTTAACAATTGTATCGTTGTTAAGAATATGAACTTTAGGCAATGGCAGCACATTGATGGTAACTGTCAAAGTATCAAAACAGAATACTGAATCTGATACTTCTACTTTGTAAGTAGTAGTATGCTTAGGCGTAGCAAGCGGGTTAGCACAATCTGTACAGCTTAAAGAAGTTGCCGGAACAAACTGGCCGCCTTCAAATTCATGCCATATATATGCAAAACCATTTTTCACAAACATTGGCGCAGACTGTCCTAAACAGATAGATGTATCTATAGGTCCCACTTTAAAGTTGTGAACAGGCATATATATTTCAATAGAATCCCTGAGTATACAACCACTTCGTCCCTGCGATTGAACTACATACTTAATGCTCTTCGGCACATATGCTAAAGGCTGCGATATAGTAGAGTCTGACAACAGTGTTCCAGGTGTCCAGAAAAGGTTGAAAGGTTTAGCAGGGGCCACACAATAGTAGAATTTAAATACCGGCCTTGTTTTTTTCTGCACCATATTTCCATCCTGCAAAACATTACAGAAGTCTAACACAGACGGATCAGGCACTAAAGGTGGTGGTATTGTCGAATGATCATATTTTCTTGGTGAAGAGGATAATGTAGCAAAATATGTGGTCTTTCCATAAATAAAGAATGGAGCAGAACCACCTGGGTTATTACAAATATCTACTGCGCTGTCATTATAACTATAGCAAAGCTGGATCAGGAGATTCTGTGTGGTATCCCAGTTATACTCATTTGTAAATGGAAAGTTCATTTCCTGGTTACCGAGTAATGTAATATTGCCCGGGTTGTTGTATACAGTTATTAAATTACTTTCAAACCCTTTGGCTGCACTTAACTCAGAGGTATTGGTACACTTAATACCTATCGTCAAATTCTTATAGTTATAGTATGCCGCTGCTGATGGTGAGTTCGGAGAATGAAGCATCATCGACAATCCCTTTATTACCGAGGATATGGTACCATACTCCCTCAGATCTTCCTTACGTATCAGGAATTGCTGTTTAGTGGTGCGCACATTATTTGGCATCAAAGTAGCATCACTGGTTTCTCCATCATAGCCGATTTTTCCGAACAATGGAGAACCGTATATCATGATGGAATCCGGGTTAGAACAATGAGGAGCCTGGTTTACATTCATACCACATGGCAGATTTGAAATAGGCCCGGTACCTGTAGTTTGCGCATCTAATTGCAAATAATCCGGGCGGCACAATACCAAAGGACTCGCCGGGAACATATGCACAGAGTTTGTGCTATCAAGGTAAACAGAAACCGTATCCGTCCATCTACAACTATTTTTATCAAGGTCTTCCGTACTTACAGCATAATAAGCTGTTTTTGTAGGGTGTGCAACCGGATTAACTATATTAGGATCATCAATACCATTTGGCGCACCACCGGTAAGGGCATCTGTCCATTTCACGCTTAATTCATTAGCCCCCAGAACATATAGTTGCCTTGGCTGTGGATTGAAGCTACAGAAGGGAAGATCATTACCTGCATCCAACCCTGGTACAACCTTGATCAAAAACACTACGGAATTCTGCAATATGATAGGTTGCGTGCCAACACATGATGAATCATCACTATGAACGATCAATGTATGCTCACCACCATCAGAAGTACCTGGTGTCCATGTAAAGGTACTGGTAACGGTATCAGCACCATTATTAGCAGCTACAAAGCTTGAGCCCACAAGGTTTGAATTGTTAGCATACATGTAAATGGTATGGCCCGGAGGAGATACCGACTTCAGAGTGAATGATACATTAGCACCCGGACATGCATATATTACTTTACCAGTTGGTGTATTTACAATAGTAGCTCCTGTTAAAGTTTGCGGAATAGTATCAATTGGTGGTGGTGGCGCCTCACATGGCAACACGCTTACCTGCACATCACGATATACATAACCAAGTTTTTTTCCAGTTTTACGTTCGTACATATCACATCGATATGCCAATACGTAAGGACCAACGTTAATAGGCGTAAATGTCGCTGTTCCGGTAAAAGGGTTCAACCTGTATGGATTTGTTGACAACGAACGGATGGGGTCAGTAGTACTGTATCCTGAAAGGTATTTACACTGAGCGCCCGGAGGTCCGGTATAAGGCAATTGATTTACAGTATACATTGAGTCAGTTGCCTGTTGCTGATAACTGTTTATATCTGTAGGTGCATTCAGATATACTGTAGGCTGATTTACACATATATACGGCAATGGATTACTCTGGAAAACAGGTGTACTATTTTCAGGATAATCCAGGTTATTTAAACCAGCTTCCACATATATACTTCCACATGTACTAAGGTCGATATTGCTATTATTTCTTGCAGAGAAGCCCGCAGGGCCTTTGAAAACCCAGTCGGTTTGCCTTGACGGCAAGGTTACATGACCTTTTAAAACAGTGCGTTTGTATGCAGGATATTTGTTAGCGTTATTAAGGTCTATACAACTGTTTTGTCCATAGAACGAAGGACACAAACTTTGAATAGTGTCTTTAGCAGGCTGTGTACCGTTGGGATAATTCCGCCAGTTTGTGTCTACAAGTGTTAGCGTTAATGATTCCCCGGAAGTAGCTGAACTAATATCAATTGTAGCCGTTCCTCCTGCTTCACCAGTGCATGTCTGGCAGGCATTGTAAACAATTACATATACATCGTACTCAAGCGATGCTGATACAGCATTACATGATGTAGATTTCTGGCCCGTGTATTTTACATAAATATCGGCAGCAGCAAAGTGACAAGCCAACGCGCTCCCTGCCTGTAAAATTATCATTGCAAATGCAATGATCAAGGGCCTGATAAATTTAAAATTATGGTTCATCTATTGGTATTTATACGTGTGATGTAAGTTAGTATAATAAAGACCGTGAAAAATAATAAAACACATTTAAATATTATATAGATAGGCCAAATAATTTTTTGACCTATCTATATTTAGTTAACAATTACCTTATCAGCGTCACATTACCTTGTTTAGTGAATGTTCTGCCGGCAGGGGTTGTTGCCTCCAGGTTGTAGATGTATACACCCATTGGCTGTGGCTGGCCATTGTAGGTGCCATCCCATCCCTGGTT
>Ga0157372_10006436_pt1 | contig 12504 bp, 12 predicted proteins | sample C55metaG_FD_115307 | JGI IMG/M metagenome (GOLD analysis project Ga0157372, IMG submission 115307) | Corn rhizosphere microbial communities from Kellogg Biological Station, Michigan, USA - C5-5 metaG | ecosystem: Host-associated > Plants > Roots > Rhizosphere > Soil | place: USA: Michigan... | reverse complement strand
CCGATCACGCCGGCGACGACCGGGCCGGAGTTGATCCCGATCCGCAGCTCGAGCCCGAGCGCAGCGAGCTCCTCGTGCTCGCGCATCGCGGCGATCATGTCGAGCCCGACGAGCGCCAGGGCGCGTGCGTGGTCCGGCCGTGGGGTCGGGACACCCGCCGCGACCATGTAGGCGTCGCCGATCGTCTTGATCTTCTCGAGCCCGTACTCCTCGGCGAGACCGTCGAAATGACTGAAGAGAAGATCGAGGTGGCCGACGACCTGCTCCGGTTGCATCCCCTCCGACCACGGCGTGAAGTCGACGACGTCGGCGAACAGGATGGACGCCGAGCCGAAGTGATCGGCGATCGGCCGCGTCTGCGCCTTCAGCCTCTCCGCGATCGACTTCGGAAGGATGTTGAGCAGAAGCTCCTCCGCCTTCGCCTGCTCGATGCGCAGCGCGTCGAGCGCCTGACGCCGCTCGCTCGCGAACACCGCCAGCAGGGTGAAGACGATCGCGCCGCCGACCGTGATGTTCAGCGCGAGCATCGTCGTCGTGAACCATCTCGGCACCTCGGGCGAGACGGGGCCGACGATCTCTCCGGCGATCCCCGAGCCGAGGAAAACGACCACGAACGCGACGTACCAGCGAACGGCCGTCTCGACTCGTTCGAACACGAGCGAGCCGAGCGGCGCGAGGATCGCCCAGAGCCCGACGCCGCCCGCCCCGAGGAAGCCGCCGAGCGGGATCATCGACAGCGTCGGGGCGAAGAGGATCGCGATCTGCCCCACCCGGAGCAGCCAGAGGAAGTTGCGGGTTCGCGAGAACACCACGATCGAGCCGGCGAGCACCGCGAAGTACGCGACCGGCGCCCACCCGACCGGCGAATGGAACGAGAGATAGAGGGCCGCCCAGAGCCCGGCGACCGGGAGGATCAGCACCGAGATGAGGACGAGCAGCGCCTTGCGGGCGCGCAGGTCCTCGTCGTCCTCCGGATCGGCCCCGATCGGCTTCAGGCGCTCGGCGAGCTGCATCGCCGAGACGTTACTGCGGAACAAACGGGTAACCCACGGCACGAAAGATGGGCAGCGTTGCCCATGTGGCCGCGAAACGGCCGCCGTAGCTTCGAGGGCATCCAGCTACTGAGGAGAGCAGAGATGCCGAAGACATTGCTCGTCACGCTCGCGGTGCTCGCAGTCGCCGTGGGAACCGCGGCCACCTGGGCGTCGGCAGGCGCCGGTCGTCCGGCGGCCGTGACGCCGGCCCATTCGATGGCCGGCATGAAAGGCATGAAGATGCAGGCCACGAGCCCGGCGCTTGCGAACGCGCTGTCGAAAGCGCGGATCTCGACCGCGAAGTACGTCACGAACCTGAACGCGGCGAAGGCGGCCGGCTACTCGATCATCACGAAGATGATCCCTGACATGGGCTACCACTTCCTGAACGGGAAGATCACGGGGTTCGACCCTGCGAAGCCGCCGATCCTGGTCTACGAGAAGACCGGCACGTCGTACCAGCTCGCCGCGCTCGAGTGGGTCTTCACCGCGAAGCCGAAGACCGCACCGCTCCCGGGCGCGAAGTACGGCGCGTTCCCGGCCGCGTGCCACTACGCGGACGGAACGTTCGTCGCGGCGACGTCACAGGACGCGTGCGCGACGACCGCCCCGGGCTCCGGCGCGAAGTTCACGTTCTGGCACCCGAACCTGATCACGTTGCACGTGTGGCTCTGGTACCCGAACCCGAACGGTCTCTACGCGAGCATGAACCCGCTCGTGCACCCGTTCAACTAGGCCCTGTCGAGGGGCGACAGGCTCCCGCCGCCGTGACGACGCGGCGGCGGGAGTACGTCACATGACGCCGGCCGCGATCTCCTTCGTGCGCCCCGGCCGGTCGGCCGCGCCGGTCCGCGGGTCGACGACCGCGTAGAGCGTGTCGACGAGCAGGTTCCCGATCACGACGATCAGCGCGATGATCGTGACGACCGCCAGGAGCATCGGCAGGTCGGTCGCACTCGCGAACGGATCGCCCGTCATCGTTTCGATCGAGACGCGCGCCAGACCGTTGAGGCCGTACGCGAACTCGACGAAGACGGCGACACCGATCGCAGTCCCGATATCCATTCCGACCATCGTCAGGACGCGGAGCGATGCGTTCGGCAAGACATGCCTCGCCATCACCCGCCGCTCGCGCGCACCCTTCGCCCGCGCCGTGCGCACGTAGTCCTCGTGGAGCGACTCAGCAACGCTGGCGCGGATCATGCGTGTGTAGAGCGCGAGAAAGAGGAAGGCGAAGGTGAACCACGGCATGATCAGGTGGGTTGCCCAATCGGCGGGTCCGCCGCACGTCGGGAAGCCCGCCGGTAGTCCCGGCGGCGCCGGATGCTTGACGAACGAGCAGTATCCGCCGACGGGCAACCACTTCAGGTCGATCCCGAACCACTGCGTCAGCAGCTTCCCCGTGACGATTGGGTGCGTGCACACCCCGACGAGAGCGAAGAACGAGATCAGCTTGTCGGTAACCGAGCCGATCCGCCGTCCCGAGACGGCACCGAGCGGGACGGAGATCAGCACTGCGAGGATCGCGCCGCCGATCAGCAGGCAGAGAGTCTCCCGAACGGCCGGATACAGGGCCGGACCGATCGGACCCGTCGTGAGCACGTTGTTGTTCAAGCTCGCGCCCGACCACCTGTGGCCGAAGTTGCCGTGGAGCAGATGCCACCACCAGTCGCCGTACTGGGTCAGCTTCGGCCGGTCGGCGCCGAGCCGGTGCGCCCCGTCTTGAAGCTGGTAATCGGTGATCTTCGGGCCGACGGGGTAGACGAACCGACCGGGCTGCGGCGAGATCGACCAGTACATGAGCCAGGTCAGGGTCACGATCGCCCAGAGCGTCAGGGCGCCGCCCGCGATCCGCCGTGCGAGAAAGGTTCCGATGCGTCTCACACGCGCCGCCAGGGCTCGATCGCGCGACGCAGGCTTTCCGACAGCTGGTTCAACGAGACGACGGAGACGAGGATCGCGATCGTCGGCCAGACGGTGTGCCACGTCGTGTGGTGCTCTCCGGCGGTGGTGCTGAAGCCGGCGTTGTAGATCGTGCCGGTCGTCTGCGCGAGCAGCGTTCCCCACGTCGCGGTCGACGACTGCACGCCGACCCCGATGACGGACAGCCCGACCTCGAGCAGCATGTCCGTCGCAACTGCGACCGCTCCCCACACGAGCAGGGTCGGCACGAGGTGCGGGAGCAGGTCCTTGCGGATGATGCGGAGCCCCGACGCGCCGACCATGCGCGACGAGTCGACGAACTCGGCGTTGCGCAGCGTGAGCAGTTGCGCGCGCACGAGGCGGAGCGGATAGAAGGACGTGAAGACGCCGATCAGGAGCGCCACCATCGGCACGCCGGCCGGGATGTCGTGGCCCCAGCCGATCGGCCGCAGGATCGGGGTCAGGTGGACGGTCGCGAACACCAGGAAGAAGATCAGCGGGAACGCCATCACCCACTCCGTCAGCCGCGAGATGATCGCGTCGACCTTGCCGCCGTAGAACCCGGCCAGACAGCCGAACGGCACGGCGATCAGGACGGAGATCAACACGGCGAACACGCCGACCTCGATCGACGCCTTCCCGCCGTCCAGTACACGGATGAACTCGTCGCGCCCGAGCGGGCCGTCGGCACCGAGCACCATCAAGGTCGTCGGCGAGCCCTTCGGCGGCGGCAGGACATTGCTGTACTCGTCGAGGCGGACCTGCTGGGTCGTCGGGACGTGCGACCAGAGTCCGGCCGGGTCGAGGGTCGCGTCGGTCGCGTAGGGGAACTGGTCGTACCCGTTGTGGCCGACGATCGCGCTCACGATCGGTCCGCCCGCGAAGGACGCGAAGAGCACGAATCCGAACGCCACGAGAGACGCCACCGCGGCGCGCTCGGCGAGGAATCGGCCGAGCGTCAGCCTCCACGCGGCGCGTGGGGTGGCGCGCGGCGCGTCGACTTCGACCGCCGTCACGGCGGTGACTATAGACGGCAGTCGGGATCGCGCTCGTTCTCACTCGAACGGGCCATCGGGACGGCGCGGCGACGGGTCGAAGAACGCCCAACGCCGTAGCACCGCCGCTCCATGCCGTCACTCCGCCGCTTCACCGCACTGGCCGCTCTCCTTGCCTGCACGGCGATCCCCGCCGGTGCGGCCGGAGCGGCGCCCCACGTCACGATCGTCTCCGACTCGGTACTGACGGCGGTCACCTGGGGAAATGCAGCCGCCCAGGCGGCCCTCGAGCAGAACCTCGACGTGCAGGTGGACGCGGGCGTGTGCCGGCGGCTCAACGCGCAGAGCTGCGAGTTCAACGGCGGCTACGTGTCGACGGCGCTGGACGTGATCAACGGCTGGCGGACCTCGCTCGGACCGGTCGTCGTGATCGTCGACGGGTACAACGACCTGCCGGCGTCATTCGCGTCCGACGTCGAGCTCACGCTCGACACGCTGCGCAACGACGGTGTCCAGCACGTCCTCTGGGTGAACCTGCACGAGGTGCGGCCGGAATACGCGCAGAAGAACGCCGTGCTCGCGGCGGCGGCGCGCCACCACCCCGAGCTTCGCGTGCTCGACTGGAATGCGTACTCGTCGCCGCATCCCGAGTGGTACCAGACGGACTCCATCCATCTCTTGCCGGCCGGCGGCGTCGCAATCGCCGCGTTCATCCACCAGGCGATCGTCGACGCGCTCGCTCCGCCCGCCGCACCGGCGCAGCCGGCACGGTCGCAGGCGAAGCACCCTGCGCTCGTCGTCAAGGGCAAGCGCACGCTCGTCGGCCGCGTCGGAAGAACGTTCGGCGTCAAGCTCACGGCGGCGGGCGGTGTCGGCCGGCTGCGCTGGCTCACGACCGGCCGCGCGCTGCGCCAGGCGAAGCTTCACCTGCTCGCACGCGGCGTGCTCCGCGGACGCCCGAGCCGCCCGGGCGTCCACTGGCTGAACCTCGAGGTCGTCGACTCGAGGGGCGCGACCGCGCACGTGACGATCCGCTTCACCGTGCGTCCCCGCCACCGCTAGGCGCTTCGCTCATGCCATCATCGGTGGGTGGCCAAGCTCGACGCGAGGACGCGCGCACAGCTCCCCGACAGTGCGTTTGCGTACATCGACGCGACCGGCAAGCGCCGGCTGCCGATCAACGACGCCCCGCACGTGCGGAACGCGCTGTCGCGCTTCAACCAGGTCGTCTTCGAGGACGAGGCGGCCCGCGATCGCGCACGGCTCAGGCTGCTACGGGCCGCGCAGAAGCACGGGGTCGCGCCGATCGGGTTCATCAGCGCGCAGCTCCAGCCGCAGCGGCGGCTGCCGAAGGGTCACGTCACCTTCCTGCTGACCGACATCGAGCGCTCGACGGAGCTGCTCTCGCACCTGGACGACCGCTATGCGGCGCTCGTCACGGGCGTGCGCCGTGTGCAGAGGCAGGCGGTCCGCCGGGCCGGCGGCCACGAGGTCGACGCGCGCGGCGACGAGTTCTTCGCGGTGTTCGAGCAGGCGGCCGCCGCGGTCGCAGCAGCCGTCCAGCTGCAGCGCGCGATGGCCGAAGGCCCGTGGCCGGACGGGCTCGACGTCCGAGTCCGCGCGGGGATCCACAGCGGCCGTCCGGCGCTGACCGAGACCGGCTACGTCGGCCTCGCCGTCCACGCGGCGGCGCGAATCTGCTACGGCGCGCACGGCGGGCAGATCGTCCTGTCGTCGGCGGCGCGCGCCGCACTCACCGAATCGACTGCGGGCGGCGCCAGGCTGCGGAGCCTCGGCAGCTGGCGGTTCCAGGGGCTGCGCGAGCCGCACGAGCTGTTCCAGGTGGAGGTCGACGGGCTCGCCGCCGAGTTCCCGCCGCTCCGCGCAGGGATAAAGGTCTAGCCGAGGTCGCGGCGGCAGGTCGGCAGGTGCTCCTCGGCGAGCTCGAGGAGGAGCGCGTGCAAGACCTTGCGCTCGCGCTCGTCGAGCGGTGCGAGGAAGTCCTCCTCGATGCTCGCCGAGAGCGCGCGGAGCTTGGCCAGCGTCTTCCGCCCGGTCGCGGTCATCTCGACCACGTGGCGCCGGCGGTCGGCCGGATCGCGGCGGCGCTCGACCAGCCCGGCCGTCTCGAGCTCGTCGAGCAGGCCGACCAGCTGGCCGCGGTCGTAGCCGAGCGAGTCCGCGATCGAGCCCTGCGTCTCGCGCGTCCCTTCGTCGAGCACGGCCAGGATCGCGTGATGGTACGGATGGAGGCCGAGCTCCTCGTAGGCGGAGAACGACCGCTCCTTCGCAGACATCCCGAGCCGCTTGAGGAGGAACAGCGCGGACGACCTGAGCTCCTGCGGTAGCCGAGTCGCCACCTTGCCGCTGGTAGTCAGCACGTCATTCACAGAAAGAAGTGTAGCGCGTCCATCGTTGTGTGTGTATACTGTTGACTTGCACAACGATCAAGGAGCTCAATTAGTGACACTGACTACAACCTCATCCTCCCGGCGCTGGAGCGCCCTCGCGCTGATCGTGACCGCACAGTTCATGGTCATCCTCGACGTCGCGATCGTCAACGTCGCGCTGCCGTCGATCAAGTCCGACCTCGGGTTCTCGGCGACGAGCCTGCAGTGGGTCGTCTCCGCCTACGCCATCCTCTTCGGCGGCGCGCTGCTCCTCGGCGGCCGGCTGGCCGACATCGTCGGACGCCGCCGCCTCTTCATGATCGGTCTCCTCGTCTTCTCCGCCAGCTCGCTGCTCTGCGGGCTCGCGTGGTCCGAAGCGTCGCTGATCGCGTTCCGCGCCCTGCAGGGGCTCGGCGGTGCGCTGCTCGCGCCTGCGGCCCTGTCGCTGCTCGTCACCACGTTCGCCGAAGGGCGCGAGCGCAACCTCGCGCTCGGCATCTACGGCGCAGCGTCCGGTAGCGGTGCCGCCGTCGGTGTGCTGCTCGGCGGCCTCCTGACGAGTTACCTCAGCTGGTCGTGGATCTTCTTCATCAACGTGCCGGTCGGCATCGCCGCCGCGCTGCTCGCACCGGTGCTGCTTCGCGAGAGCCGCCCGGAGCTCGGCCATCGCCACTTCGACTTGCGCGGTGCGGCGACGGTCACGAGCGGGCTGATGCTGTTCGTCTACGCGCTCACGCAGGGGACGAATCACGGCTGGGTCACCGGGGAGACGCTGTCGCTGCTCGCTGCGTCGGTCGCGCTGATCGGTGCGTTCCTCGTGATCGAGTCGCGGTCGCCGTGGCCCCTCCTCCCGCTGCGGATCTTCCGCTCGCGGGCTCTCTCGACCGCGAACGGCGCCATGACGATCCTCGGCGCGGTGACGTTCTCGGAGTTCTTCGTGCTTGCGCTCTACCTGCAGGACGTCCTCCACTACAGCGCGGTCGAGAGCGGCGTCGCATTCACCGGCTTCGCACTCACCGTCGTCGTCGTCTCCAACCTCGCCCAGATGATCGTGGCGCGGTACGGCGTCCGGACGACGTTGACCGCCGGGCTGCTGATGTCCGCCGCGTCCGTCGCGTATCTCACGCGGCTGCCGGTCGACGGGCACTACTTCTGGGACATGTTCCCGGCGTTCGTCCTCGGCGGCGCGGGCCTCGGCCTGGCATTCGTCCCGGTGACGATCGCGAGCCTGGCGGGCGTCGGCCGTGCCGACGCGGGGATCGCGTCCGGCCTCGTGAACACGAGCCGGCAGATCGGCGGTGCGATCGGCATCGCAGCGACGACGGCGATCGCGTCGTCGGCGACGTCGCACTTCGGCGGCGCACCGGCCGGTAGCGCAGCCGCGCTCGACCACGGCTACCAGACGGCGCTGTACGTCCTGACGGCGCTGCTCGTGCTCGGGGCCGCGCTCACCGGTTCCCTGCTTCGCACTCCCACCCCGGCCCCGGTCGCAGAGCTCCGTCCCTCGGAGCCGCGCCCGGTCAGCGAAGCGGCATGACGGTCACCGTGGACAACCGCCGCGAACACCAGCTGCAGGTCGCCGCCCTCCTCGAGGAGCTCGAGGAGCGGCGGCGTCACCTGCACCGGCCGAAGGCGGGAGGCGCGCGCAGGGCGGGTCTTCGCGACGTCAAGTCGGATCTCGAGGACGCGCGGCTGCGCCTCCTCGACGCCGTGACGTGAGGCATTGCGCGGCGGCCCTCAGGCCGCTGCGCAGCGCCCCTTCCATCAGGCCGTGCCACTCGCCTGCCGTGTGCTCGCCGGCGAACGCCAGTGGACCGACCGGCTCGGCCAGCGCGTCGTCGTCGAGCGGCGACGAGAGCGAGCGCGCCGAGTACGCGCCGCCGGGCCAGGTGGCGAGCACCGGCTCGGCGTCGGCGTACGGAAGATCGGGCCGGAGCCGGCGGACCGCAGCCGCCCAACGCTCCGGCCCGTTCGCGACGTCGAGATGCTCGAGCGCGCGCGTCGTGCCGGCGAACGATGCGACGGCGCGCGAGCCCTGCTCGGTCCACGTCCAGAAGCGTCCGCGAACCGACAGCGTCGCGCTCGGCTCGACCTCGTGCTCGAGCTGGAGGAACACCTTCGCGGCGTGGCCGTACCGAACAGCGGCGAGTGCGTGCTGCTTCCACTCGGGAAGCGGCGGGTCGAACGCGAGCGCACGTGCCGGCGTCGCGACGACGCAGATCTCGGCACGTTCGTCATCGGCCGTCACGCCCTGCTCGTCCCAGGCCACCCGCTCGACACGGCGGCCGAGCCGCACGTCGAGCGACGCAGCGAGCTCGCGCGCGAGCAGGTCGTTCCCGCCGTCGACGCCGTGGCTCGGAAACGCGCCGAAGCCGGCGGCTCCGTCGGCCAGGATCGACGCCGGCTGGTCGTCGAGCTCGTGCGCGGTCGAGATCGCGAGCCTGGCCGCGATCGCGTCACGTGCCCCTGCGGTCGCCGCGAGCCTGTCGATCGCCTCGGCGAGCGTCGCGCCCTGCGCACCGCGGAGCCCGGCAACCGCCGCGAGCAGCTCGTCGCGCGTGACCGGGCGCCCATCGCGCGGCTCGCGGTCGCCGTAGAGCGTGCCCTTCTCGCGGAAGCCGAGCCCGAGCCGCGCGGCGAGCCCGCGCATCGTCTCGTAGCCCGGCAGCACGAACTCGGCCCCGCGCTCGACGATCGCGCCGTTCGCGAGCCGCTCGGACCAGACGCGTCCCCCGACACGCCCTGTCGCCTCGAGCACGACGACGTCGAGCCCTGCGCGGGCAAGCGCGTCCGCGGCTGCGAGCCCGGCGAAGCCCGCGCCGATGACGATCGCCCTACTCAGCGTCGCGTGCCGCGAGGTACCGCTTGTTGAACCGGTGCGGCAGGTCGTCCTTCTCGGCGTACACGCCGTGCGTGAACGCGCGCGACGAGACGCCGAGCTGCACCCGTTCGCAGACGACGTAGTCCTGCTTCGCGACGAGCTCGGCGAAGTCGACGACCTCGCTCGGGTCGAAGTCGGGATCGTCGACGACCTCCGGCCGGAACAGGTAGTCGGTGACGATCGACGTGTGCGCCGCGCCGCGCGGCAGCATGCGCGTCGCGATCACGACGGTTCCGGTGATGTCGATGAACATGTGCGGGTAGACGGTCGCGCCGTACATCGAGCTCGCCTGGTGCTCGTCGAGCCCGGGCATCACGGGAATGCTCGTGGTTCCGGTCGCCGTGTAGCCGACGCCTCCGTTCACGATCGAGACGCCCCAGTCGTGACGCCCGGGCTCGAGCACGAGGCCCTTGCCGAACGCCGGCGCGACCTGCGAGAGCTCGGGATGCACCGTCGGGCAGTGCAGGCACTCGTTGTAGTTCTCGATCAGGATCTTCCAGTTCGACGCGACCTCACTGACCGTGCGATGGCCGGTGCGGAGCTCGTGCATGTTCCAGTTCTCGTATTGCAGAGGCTTGTCGAACTGCCGCTCGAGCGACTCCCGCAGCGACGGCGCGCCGTCGGAAAGGTTCACGAAGACGTAGCCCTGCCATTCCTCGAGCCGCACCGGCCAGAGGCCGAGCGTCGAGCGGTCGAGCTCGTCCTTCGCGACGAGCGGCGTCCCGATCAGCTCGCCGTCGTAGGAGTACGTCCACGCGTGGTACGGGCACTTGATCGCGCCCTTCGCGTGGCCGCGGGTCTCCGCGTCGCAGATGCGCGAGCCGCGATGCCGGCACACGTTGTAGAAGCCGCGGAGCTGCTCGTCCTTCCCGCGGACGACGACGATGCTCTCTCCGGCCACGTCGACGGTGACGAAATCGCCTGCCTCCGGCGCCTCGTCGGCGCGCGCGACGTACATCCACTCCCGGAAGAACACCCGCTCCCGGTCGAGCTCGAAGACCTCGGAAGACCGGTAGTCGTGGCCGGGAAGCGTCGTCCGAAGCTCACCCATCTCGTGCCCAATCATACAAGTCGCCTTGACACATCGTGCTACGTCGGTTTGCATTGTGCGAAACCGACCTCGGGGGAGGGCGAGATGCATCCGCGGGAACGCAGGACGACAAGACGTCATTTCCTCTTCGGCTCGGCCGGCGCGGTGGCCGCGCTGTCCGGCGCCGACGCGCTGCTGCAGGCCGCAGACGCGCTCGCCGGGCGACTCGGCGCGCCCGTCGGCCCGGGCGGCATCCCGCTCGCGCGGCGGGGCTTTCCGGTCACGCTGCCCCTCTACTCGGACAACGACCCGATCGGGTCGGGCCTTGATACCGAGAAGGGGCCGCTCAACGTCTTCACCTGGTCCGACTACGTCAACCCGGCGGTCGTGAAGAAGTTCCAGAAGGCGTACGGCGTCAAGGTCAAGATCACGACGTTCGAGAACGAAGAAGAGGCGCTCGCGAAGCTGACCTCCGGGCAGACGAGCTTCGACGTGTGGTTCGCGACGGTCGACTACCTCTCTCGCACCGTCGCCGGCAAGCTCATCCAGCCGATCAATCACTCGTACCTCTCGAACCTGAAGAACGTCTGGCCTCAGCTGCAGAGCCCGTTCTACGACGTGCACTCGCGCTACTCGGTGCCGTACACCGTCTACACGACCGGCATCGCCTGGCGGAAGGACAAGGTGAAGACGCCGCCGACCGCCTTCAAGAACGGATACGACGCGTTCTGGCACGCGCAGAAGTACTCGGGCAAGGTCGCGATCCTCGACGACCAGCGCGAGGCGATCGGGATGGCGCTCCGCCACCGCGGCGTCGGCAACGTCAACACCGAGAGCGCGAAGCTCGTGCAAGCGGCGGCGAACGACCTGAAGCAGCTGACGAAGACGGTCAACGTGAAGACCAACACGACGCAGTACACCGATGTCCCCACGGGGGCGACGTGGCTGGGTCAGTCGTGGTCGGGCGACATGGCCGGGGCGACGTACTACATGCCGAAGAACGTCCCCGTCAGCGTGATCGGCTACTGGCGGCCGGCGAAGCACGCGGTCGTCGGGAGCGACATGATCACCGTGCTCCGCGGCGCCAAGAACCCCGTCCTCGCGCATCACTTCATGAACTTCCTGCTCGACAACGCGCACGGCCTCGAGAACTTCTCGTGGCTCGGCTACATGCCGCCGCTCAAGTCGATCAACCCCGACAAGGTGATCGCGCAGGGGTACATCCCGAAGAACCTCGGATCGACGATCGTCCGCCAGTCCGACTTCGCCGACGCCGTCTCGCTCCTGCCGCTGACGCAGCAGGGACAGACGACCTGGCAGAACGCGTGGTCGGCCTTCAAGGCCGGGTAGCGCGGAGTTGAGCCGGAAGTTCCTCTGGCCGAGCTTCGCGCTCCCAGGGGCGCTGTGGCTCGTCCTGCTCTTCCTCGTGCCGACGTACGCGGTGCTCGCCGTCGCGTTCGGCACGGTCGACCCGATCTTCTCCAACCCGGTGCCGGTGTGGGACCCGCTGCACTGGCAGTTCGACACGATGCGCGACGTCCTACGGCAGTTGCGACCCGGGCAGCCGTTCTGGACGGTGTTCGTGCGCACGTTCGTGTACGTGGCGGTCGCGCTCGCCGGTTGCCTCGCGATCGGCTACCCGGTGGCGTACTACCTCTCGCGCCACGCGCGCCGCACGAAGAAGCTCCTGCTCGTGCTGCTGATCGTGCCGTTCTGGGTCAGCTACCTGATGCGGATGCTCGCATGGGTCGGGCTGCTGCTCCCCGACGGCCTCGTCAACCGCACGCTCGTCGACATCGGCGTGCTGTCCCATCCGTACGGCTGGCTCGACGGCCAGGCGTCGTCGGTGATCCTCGCGCTCGTCTACGGCTACGTGCCGTACCTGATCCTGCCGCTGTACGCGACGCTCGACCGCATCGAGCGCAGCGTCCTCGAGGCCGGCCGCGACCTCGGCGCGAGCCCGCTCCACACGTTCCTGCACGTGACGCTGCCGCTGAGCAAGCACGGGATCATGGCGGCGAGCGTCCTGATCGCGCTGCCGATGTTCGGCGACTACTACACGAACGACGTCATCTCGGGCTCGCCGCGCACCACGATGATCGGCAACCAGATCAACCTGTTCTTCCAGGGCGGGCCGCAGCGGACGGTCGGTGCATCGCTCGTCGTCGTCCTCTCCGTGTTGCTCGCGGCGCTGATGTCGTACTACCTCTGGGTCACGGTGCGCGCCTCGCGGGAGCCCGTATGAAGCGGT
>Ga0157372_10006434_pt1 | contig 12507 bp, 14 predicted proteins | sample C55metaG_FD_115307 | JGI IMG/M metagenome (GOLD analysis project Ga0157372, IMG submission 115307) | Corn rhizosphere microbial communities from Kellogg Biological Station, Michigan, USA - C5-5 metaG | ecosystem: Host-associated > Plants > Roots > Rhizosphere > Soil | place: USA: Michigan... | reverse complement strand
GCTGATACTCTTTGCCATCGTTTTCCTGGCAGTGCTTAAAAGCACACTGAATTGGATATTTGGTGTGGTGGGAATTGTTGCCTTTTCAATTATATTGATGATGGCGGTGAAGATTTATAAGCGGTTTAGGGAGAAGAAATAGTTTGCTTTAATCTTTTCAATACAATTACATCTACGGGAGGTCTTTCTTCAAGTTTGACGCTTTCTATTTTTACTATTACAAATTTTGACACTCCGGATTTGGACTTATTTATAGCGCAATAAAGTTCGCCAAGATGTTTAGTGATTTTTAATTGGTAGTAGTCAATATGGGCGTCAGCTGTAGAGGGTTCTTTACATATCTGAGACTTTCTCAAATAAAAAGCATCTTTTTTATAAAAAGCCATCTCAATAAAATTGCAACAGGAGGATATCTGATAAAAATAATTGATACCATTATAAAGTCTTATTGTGTCAGCTTTGAAAAAAGCGCTGTCTTGATTGCAGGTAGTCCAGTTTAGGGGCTCCATTATTTTTGCCTCTCTTTTTGTGAGGATACTGGATTTTATTAGCTTGAAAACTTGAGATCTTGTAGGTTTTACTTGCCCAAAAGAATAAAAACAAACACAGAGAAGCGTCAATGAAATTTTAAAGAATTTAATAAACATCTTATTTCTCATCGACGAACCTCATTTCGATAAGCAAACTTAAGGCTCTTTCTATCAATTCTTTTAAGTCTTTTATTCCTGATGCCTTTTGAGCAGCGCAAACTAATTCACTTTCATTGTCTATTGTTATCTTCATGCTATAAATTTAAATTATCTACGCGATTCGAAAAAATATTTGCAACCCCATGCAACCATTTGCGCCTATGCTTCATCTTAGCTATAAATGATGTTATTGAAACCTACCTATACCATTGAAGAATTGATAACCCGAAGCAAAGCGGGCGAGCGTAAGGCACAGGAGCTGCTGTACAGGCAGTTTGCCTCAAAGATGCTGGGCGTTTGTATGCGCTATGCCACGCATAAGATGGAGGCCGAAGACATGTTACAGGGTGGGTTTATAAAAATGTTTAAAAAGCTGGCGGATTACCGTGGCGACGGTTCTTTTGAAGGATGGCTGAGACGCATCATGGTACACAGCTCGATTGAATATTACCGCAAGCATCATAAAATGGTTCAGATGATGGATGTTGCCGATATGGCCGACGAACCATCGGCAAACCCCTCGGCAATGGCGACTATGAGCGCGCAGGATTTGATGAGGCTGATCAACCAATTGTCGCCGGGATATAAAATGGTGTTTAACCTTTATGCTATTGAAGGTTATTCGCACCGGGAGATTGCCGGGATGATGGGCATTACAGAGGGCGCTTCGAAATCGCAATTGTCAAGAGCCCGCTCAATTTTAAAGGATTTGATAGCAAAAATGGAAGTAAAGGATTATGGATATGCAGGATAAAGATTTTGATAGACTAATCAGCTCGAAGTTTGAGGATTTTGAAGCTGAGCCATCGCCAACGTTATGGGAAAACATAGCAGATAGGTTGGAAGATAAAAAGGCTTCCCTTCCGTGGACGACTTATTTGAGCCTGGCAGCCGGTATTATGGTTGTGTTTACTGTCGGATGGGTGTTCTTGCAGAAAGATTTGCACACGAGAGAAAAACATCATAATTACGCTAACCTGGTTCATCACGACATCGTTAAACCTGCGACCTCTGGAACAACGGCTTCGGTAGTGAAACAGCCTGAGCCGGTAGTGGTCGACAGCGGATCCAAAAACGGAGCTTCGGCAGCCAGAATAGCGTCAAACAGTAATCATTCACATACATCTGTATCGTCTGCAAATAGAGTGGTAGCGCCGGTAAGTAATAAAGTGGATGACGTAGTTAAAGAGTCTCAGCCGGCGGTAAACACTAATCCGAAATTGATTACCCAAACTGGCAATCAGCCCAACACCGCGGTTAAACCGATCATGCCTGATGTGCAGTTGTCGCCAAAAACTATCGATGCTGTGGCTGCTACGTCGGTTGAGAAGCCGGCGGTTATTATATCGACAGAAAAAGAAACTGAAGAGCCTATGAAGAAACGCGGCATACATAACCTAGGTGGCTTGATCAATGTTCTGGTATCCAAAGTAGATAAGCGCGCCAATAAATTTATTGAGTTTAGCGATGGCGAGGATGATGAAGCCGAAACCACTGTAACCGGGGTAAACATGGGGCCGATAAAGTTTAAAAAGCAATAGTCAACATATATCACAATTTAATATACACACACATGAAACGTCTGTTAGTTGCTGCATTATTATGCAGCATGGCAAGCCTGGGCTTTGCGCAAAAAACAACTACTGTTACTACCACCACCAAAACCTTTAATGGCAAGGATACAGTTACAACCGTTAAAACAACAACTACTACTGAGAGGAAACATCATTCCGAAAAATCATCGGGGTTTAACTTCGGGGTTACCTTTTCCAGATTCGATTTGGGTTTGACTACTTTGATTGATAATGGCAGCTTTACCTTGTCGCCGAAGAATGACTTTTTGAGTTACCGGTCATGGAAATCAAGCAATGTAGGGTTTGACCTGCTACAATTTGGCTATCGCTTTAGTCCTAATTTTAAAATCTACCTGTCAGGCGGTTTTGACTGGACACTGATCCGCTTGCGTAAGGATATCACTATTCAAAGAGATGCGCCTACACTAACTTACGTTAACGATAGCATCCATTTCAGCAAAAATCGTTTTTCGTCAACTTATCTGCGTATTCCGCTGTCATTTGAGTTTAGGAGCAAAGAAGACAGCAAAGGCAAACGGTTTCGTTTCATTGTTGGTCCGGAGGCCGGCTTGTTATTAGGCGGCCGTGTTAAACAGATCAGCGCCGAGCGTGGCAAACAAAAGTTTGACGACGATTACCACTTTGCCAAAATGCGCTATGGAGCTTTCACCCGTATAGGTTATGGTTCGATGGGTTTGTTTGCCAAGTATTATTTAAACGATATGTTTGAGAACAGCCCGGCGCAGGAAGGTTTGAAAAACTTTGCCTTCGGTTTAACTTTTGGGTTCTAAAAGAAATTAACCTTGCATTATATCACGTAAAAGGCGGTTCAACAGAAACCGCCTTTTGTTTTTATCTTTGGCGCATGAGTGATGCGTCTTATCTACAGGCTTTAGCCGTAACCAAAACTTATCCCGGCGAGCGGGTGGCAGGAGTAAAAGGGATCAGTTTAAATATCGAGCCTCATCAAATCACCGCTATAATAGGCGAGAGTGGTAGTGGCAAAAGTACTTTGTTACGTTTGCTATATGGCTTACTGTCGCCGGACGAAGGCAGCGTGACGTTTAAGGGCGAGCGCATTTGGGGGCCTGAAGAGAAGCTGATCCCCGGCCATGACGCCATGAAGATGGTAACCCAGGATACCGACGGCCTTAACCTTTTTGCCAAAGTGTGGGACAACATAGCTGTGCTGCTGCCCAATACCGACGTTGCTACTAAAGAGCAGCGCACCGAGCAGGTGCTCAGGCAACTTAATATATTTAAACTGGCCGATAAGCAGGCCTTTTTCCTGAGCGGCGGCGAAAAGCAGCGTGTGGCCATTGCCCGCGCTTTAGCCACGCGACCAGAAGTTTTATTGTTGGACGAACCCTTTAACCAGGTAGATACCTCATTTCGCGAAGGGCTGCAGCAGGATATCCGCCAGATTGTGCATGATACCCGTCTGACAGTGATTATGGTATCGCATGACCCGGCCGAAGTATTGTCGATGGCTGACGAGTTGATCGTGCTTAAAGAAGGCGAGATCATTGAGGCGGGACATCCTAAGACACTGTACCAACATCCACAGAATCTATATACCGCTAAATTGCTTACCAACTGCAACGTGCTGACGCAGGACGAAGCCGCACAGTGTGGCATACATACCCATGCGGCTGAGATAGTGATATATCCTGAATGGGCCAACCCCACCGGCAGTTGGACGCGCAAGGACTGGACGGTTAAACAGGTGCTGTTTAAAGGCAGTTATGAAGATCTGTTAGTGGCTAAAGGCGATATCAGCCTGCGTTTATTGAATGACGAGCCCGGTAAGTATAAAGTGGGCGATAGGGTACATATCAAGATCAATAAGTACCTGGAGTTTTAACTTTCATGTTCGCGCAGCGCTTGTTTCACGGGAGTGTGAAACAAATGAAACAAGTGAAACAAGATTGTCGATTAATTATTTGATAATTAGTTGATTGTGTAAATTGAGTGAAACAAAATGAAACAAGATACTGACATACTTGTGCCACCCCTTTTTTGATGATTTTTGTTAGAAGTAGTAAATCAATCAGCAATAGTGTTTGGCACAATTTGTCATCCCGACCGGAGGGATAGACTTATACACATGTTATCCATCTCTTTGTTAAAACAAATTATTCATAGCCGGTATTATATTTAAAAACACTACGCTATGAAAACGAATCTGTTAAAAATGCTGATATTGGCCGCTATATGCGCAACATTGGCATCAAGTTGCGGCCCGCCGCGTCAGTTGGCAAAGCCACCTGCGCCACCTGCGCATCCGGCACCATAATAAAAATGTCCGCTTTGTTTTTGGTAACAGGGCGGACATTTTTGTTGTAAACATGGTTGTAGAGACGCGATGCTTCACGTCTCCGGCGCGCGTTCTGCGTTAGGGATTGAAGTGGATACGGCCCGCGCCTAATGCCTGCAGGCGTATGAACGGAAAGCCCGACCGAAGGGAACGCCATTTTAGTGATTAGAGATTGGTGATAAGAGACTGATAGCATAGATACCGCGCGTATAAGATCCTTCGCTATCAGGATGACAAATGGATATAAATTCAATTTCTCCTGCATTTTTTCATTTAATCGTCCCAAAATCAATTTTGGTAAATTCAATACTATTCAACTACCCGATTTATAAGATTTCTCCTCGTTCTTCGTCGAAATGACAGATAGTTTGTTGTCCGCGAAAATATTTTCACTTAACCGCTTGAAAATCACAAAACAACTCCGTACTTTTGCAGTCCCGAAAATCTGCCCGCCAATGTAGGCGGCAGCGGGATTAAAAACAAAAACAAACAGAAAGCAAGAATGCCTACTATCAATCAATTAGTTAGAAAAGGTAGAGTAGCTCTGGTTGACAAGAGTAAGTCACCAGCGTTGGACAGCTGTCCACAGCGAAGAGGCGTGTGCACCCGTGTGTACACCACTACCCCTAAGAAACCAAACTCAGCAATGCGTAAAGTTGCCCGTGTGCGCTTAACCAACGGTAAAGAAGTAAACGCTTACATCCCTGGTGAAGGTCACAACTTACAAGAGCACTCAATCGTGTTGATTCGTGGCGGTCGTGTTAAAGACTTACCAGGTGTACGTTACCACATCATCCGTGGTGCATTGGATACATCAGGTGTAGCAGGTCGTAACCAACGTCGTTCAAAATATGGTACTAAACGCCCTAAACCAGGTCAAGCTGCTGCAGCGCCTGCAAAAGGTAAAAAGAAATAATTAAAGGAGGATAGTAACAATGAGAAAATCGAAACCAAAAAAAAGAATCCTTCTTCCTGATCCGAAATTTAATGATGTTTTGGTAACCAGGTTTGTAAATAACATGATGTATGACGGTAAAAAATCAACCGCATACGGCATATTCTACAATGCAGTTGACATTGTTGAGAAAAAAACCAATGAGAATGGTTTAGAGACCTGGAAAAAGGCTTTAAATAATATCATGCCGGCTGTTGAAGTAAAAAGCCGCCGTGTTGGTGGTGCTAACTTCCAGGTACCTACAGAGGTTCGTCCTGAGCGTAAAATTGCTTTGGGTATGAAATGGTTAATCAGCTATGCTCGTAAACGTGGCGAAAAAACCATGATGGAGAAATTGGCGGGCGAAATCATCTCGGCAGCTAAAGGTGAAGGTGCAGCAGTGAAAAAGAAAGAAGATACGCACAAAATGGCTGAGGCTAACAAAGCGTTCTCTCACTTTAGATTCTAATTAGCGAATTATTGAATTAGTGAATTATTGATTTGGTAACATCGTCCTAATCAATAATTCATTACTTCGCAGATTCAATGAACATTTAAATATTCATTAATTCAATAATTCAATAACTCAATAATTAATATGTCAAGAGATCTTAAATATACAAGAAACATAGGTATTGCCGCTCACATTGATGCCGGTAAGACTACTACCACCGAGCGTATTCTTTACTATGCGGGCGTTAGCCACAAAATAGGCGAGGTACACGAAGGTGCTGCAACAATGGACTGGATGGCCCAGGAGCAGGAGCGTGGTATCACCATTACATCGGCTGCTACTACTGTTAACTGGAAATACCGTGGTCATAATTACCACATGAACATCATCGATACCCCGGGACACGTGGACTTTACCGTAGAGGTAAACCGTTCATTACGTGTACTTGACGGATTGGTGTTTTTGTTCTCTGCGGTTGATGGTGTTGAGCCTCAATCTGAAACTAACTGGCGTTTGGCTAACAACTACAATGTGCCACGTATTGGTTTCGTTAACAAAATGGACCGTAGTGGTGCCGATTTCCTTAACGTGGTAAAACAAGTTAAAGAAATGTTAGGTAGTGTAGCTATTCCGTTGCAATTACCTATTGGTGCTGAAGATCAGTTTAAAGGTGTGGTTGATTTGATCAACTTCCGTGGTATTGTTTGGAATGAGCACGATAAAGGTATGACCTTTACCGAAGTTCCGATCCCGGCTGATATGATGGACGAAGCTACTGAGTGGAGAGAGAAACTATTGGAAGCTGTAGCTGAGTTTGACGACTCTTTGATGGAGAAATTCTTCGAAGATCCAACTACTATTACTGAGCGCGAAGTATTAGACGCTTTACGTCAGGCTACTTTGGCCGGTAAAATCGTTCCGATGACTTGTGGTTCATCTTTCAAAAACAAAGGTGTACAAACCATGCTTGACTACGTGATGGAGTTAATGCCTTCACCACTAGATTCAAAAGGTGTTGTTGGTACTAACCCAGACACCGGCGAAGAGATCATGGTTAAACCAGACGTTAAAGAGCCATTTGCAGCTTTAGCATTTAAGATTGCTACCGACCCGTTTGTAGGTCGTCTGTGCTTTATCCGTGTTTACTCAGGTAACCTGGAAGCCGGTTCATACATCTACAACATGCGTTCTGAATCAAAAGAGCGTATCTCTCGTATATTCCAGATGCACGCTAACAAGCAAAACCCTATCCCTAACGTAGGTGCAGGCGATATTGCTGCGGTAGTAGGTTTTAAAGATATCAAAACTGGTGATACCCTTTGCGACGAGAAACACCAATTGGTTCTGGAATCAATGGTATTCCCTGACCCGGTTATTGGTTTGGCAATTGAGCCTAAAACTCAGGCTGACGTTGATAAATTAGGTATCGCTTTAGGTAAATTGGCTGAAGAGGATCCAACTTTCCGTGTACAAACAGATCAAGATACCGGTCAAACCGTTATCTCTGGTATGGGTGAGTTACACCTGGATATCTTGATGGACCGTTTGAAACGCGAGTTTAAAGTTGAAGTAAATCAAGGCGCTCCTCAAGTAGCTTACAAAGAGGCTATCACCGGTACTACCCAACACCGCGAAACTTACAAAAAGCAAACCGGTGGTCGTGGTAAATTTGCCGATATCCAGGTTGTTATTTCTCCTGCTGATGACGGTAAAGAAGGCTTACAGTTTGTGAATGAGATTGTGGGTGGCGCTATCCCTCGTGAGTTCATTCCATCTGTTGAGAAAGGTTTCAAATCAGCTATGGACAATGGTGTGTTGGCAGGCTTCCCGCTTACCAGCTTAAAAGTACGTTTGATTGATGGTTCATTCCACGCTGTCGATTCAGACGCTTTATCTTTCGAGATTGCTGCACGTTCTGCTTACCGCGAAGCATTGCCAAAATGTAAACCGGTATTGTTAGAGCCGATCATGAAAATCGAGATCCTGACCCCAGAAGAAAATATGGGTGATGTTATCGGTGACATGAACCGTCGTCGTGGCCAGCTGCAAGGTATGGACACCCGTAACGGTGCGCAGGTTATCAAAGCTCAGGTACCACTTTCTGAGATGTTTGGTTACGTAACTCAATTACGTACCATCACTTCAGGCCGTGCAACTTCAACTATGGAGTTTGACCACTACTCTGAAGCACCGCGTAACGTACAAGACGAGGTTGTTGCTAAAAACAAAGGCAAAAAGCAAGTTGCTATTGACTAAGCATAATTAGTGAATGAGTGAGTTTTGAATGAGTGAATGTTAAAATCACTCATTCGCTCAATCACTCATTCACTCAATAAAATAAATAATCAATCATTCCTAATAAATAGCTCTTAGGATTGATTTTAAACACAAACAAAATGAGCCAAAGAATCAGAATCAAATTGAAATCTTACGATTACAACCTGGTTGACAAATCAGCTGAGAAAATCGTAAAGACAGTAAAGCCAACCGGCGCTGTAGTTAGCGGACCGCTTCCTTTACCAACTGAAAAGAAAATTTTCACTGTATTACGTTCACCACACGTAAACAAAAAAGCACGTGAGCAATTCCAATTATGCTCTTACAAAAGACTATTGGATATCTACAGCTCAAATTCAAAAACTGTAGACGCGCTGATGAAACTTGAGTTGCCAAGCGGCGTTGAAGTTGAGATCAAGGTTTGATAGGACCGGAAGATCCGTGTTAGAATCAAGAGTTTAGAATCAAGATTCAAGATAAAATTAAGCCATTCGATTAAGTTCGGGTGGCTTTTTTTATTTAAATGTGTCATTGCGAGCGTAGCATGGCAATCGCAAGGATGCAAGGTTCGAGATTGCCGCGCTCGTTCCTCGCTCGCAATGACAAATTGTTGTTATTTTATGCCAACAGTAGCCAACAAATCAGCGCCCCCGCCAACGTATTCAAAAAATTAACCGCATTATTCCCCATCAATCCCCTACGTTCCAGCAGCGCACCCAATACAGAATCCACCAGGTTGCCTATTAAACCTGCCAGCACAATCAGGTAAAAAGAAAGGCTCCAGCCAATCATGGCAGAATAAGCTCCGGCTATCAGCATCGCTCCAATCAAGCCAATCAAAGTCCCCTCCATACTTATTACACCGTCCCGTCCGCATTCATCTTTTTTGAAGGTGAGGATATTGAAAAAGCGGCTGCCATAAATCATACCCAGTTCTGAAGACAAAGTATCAGCGGTTGCCGCTGCCAGGCTTCCTGCAATCACTAATTGTGCAGCACCAACTTTATCCGGCGAAAGCCAGGCTACTAAGCCTAAGACGGCAGCCACACCGCCATTGGCCAAAACTTGTCCGGCCGTGCGTTGGTCATCGTTTTTATCGACTGCACCGATGGTGGGTTTTTTGCCGGCCTGCCACTTGGTAGCTGCCGTGCCGACAATGAAAAACGTCGCCAATAAAAGTAAACCGGTTAGCCCGGCGCCTTTGTAAATGAGCAAACCGATTATACCGCCGGTTACAGCGCCTGCCATGGTAAGCTTTTTTGTTAGGCAGCTAATGAGCGATGCGGCTGATAAAAAGATATAAACTATTAAATTGGTAACAGACATGCTTATTCTTCCGGGTTTAAGAAGTCTTGCCAGACACCTTCCAACTCGTCAACCAGTTCAGGCCGGATAGATATGCCTGATGCCTGCGGGGTCCAGGTTTGAGCGGCTAAGTTGCCTGTTTTCAAAATATCAAGACTGAGGATAGGTTCTTTATCCGGATTGAGCAGTATATCCAATGCAATGGTGATGCGATGATAATGCCGACCCTTTCTAAAAGCGATATAAGGTTCGGATGCAATAACGCCGGAGGCAAATATCCCCTTAGGTTCAACACCTACGCGAACAATATAGGCGCGGTCGCCGGGCCGGATGATTTTGTGGCTGGCTACACTCCAGTTGTCTTCGAGCTTGCCGGTTTCCTGTAATTTTTGGATGTCTTTATCAATATCGGCCCACTCAAACTTGATAGGATTCCATCCAAAAAGGTAGGCTTTGGCCCTTGAATTGTAATCAGCCGATAAGGATTTATCCATCATTATATTACTCCCCCTATAGGGGGCTTGGGGGTTTAACCCCTGCCGGTTAGCTCATCCAGCTTATTGCGCTCGGTTTGCAGTTCGCGGGCCAGTTTCTTTTCTTTCTCGTTAGCTTTAGCTTTGAAGGTTTTAAACTCTTCTTCCAACTCGTTATACAATGTGGTACGATAAACGGCTTCTTTGTGATAGCCGCCGGTACGTGCAATAACTACCACAGCTACGATGCCGATAACCAGCACCAGGCCCCACATGATCAGGTTGTAAGTGCTTTTTTCCAAATCAATACCCAAAAAGCTGATCGAGTCAGTTTTGGTGAGTGCTTGTTCTTTGGCAGCTATATCGGCTTGTAAGCCGGTTATAGTTTTAGCTTGCTCGGCGGTTTTATCGTTAGCAGTTTTTAGCTGATTACGAACGCCGCGCAGCGTGTCGGTATAGCTTTTCCACATCGCCGCAACAAAAGGCTTTTGGAATGGATAAACTTTGGTAAGTAGGTATTGATATTGACCATAAAGGCTTTTGTCGGCTTTTGGCGCGGGAGTGGTAGCAGTGTCAACCTTTGCAGGGGCTGTAACTGCAACGCCTGCTGTAGATGCTGCGGCTTTTTTGATACTATCAGCTTTTAATTGCTCATGGTAAGTTTTAGAATAAGTGCCATAACCATACCTGCTGTACGGTCTGCCGGTTTTTGGGTTTATCGGAACGCCGCCCGGATGAGCAGAAGATGCCGGTTTTACCGCCGCAGGTGTTTTAACAACGGCTTTCTTTACGCTGTCTTGTGCAAGAGTGATGGCTGAAAAACCAATAAACATCAGCAGTAACAACGAGAGTCTCAATATGAAATAGTTCTTCATAATTGTAAAATTATGCAATGATATATTAAAAAAACAGTAAAAAATAGCTTTTGTTGCGGGTTTGCAGCATTATTGGCTTATCACTTATGTTTGCCTTGTACGCAATCTTGCTATACTTAGTTATATTAGCAGCATGAATATCGGGATTATAGGTTTGGGAGATATGGGGCGGTTGTATGCCAAGGCTTTTGCAAAAGCAGGTTATACGGTTACCGGCTGCGATTTGCCGGCCAACAGACAACAATTGGAAGAGGAGCTGTCGCCATTAGGCATTAAGGTGCTGGATAGCGGTAAGGAGGTATCGCAAATAAGCGACCTGATCGTTTATTCGGTGGAAGCGGAGCGCATAGCCAAAGTTGTTGCTGAGTATGCCCAGTTCACTAAACCGGGCGCTATCGTGGCCGGGCAAACCTCTGTGAAAACACCGGAGATCCTGGCTTTCGAAAAATATTTGCCGCAGCATGCGCAGATCATCACTTTTCATGGTATGCATGGTCCGGGCTTTGACCCTAAAGGTCAAACGCTGATCCTGATTCCCCATCGTGCTGATGATGCCGCGCGTCAACGCATGATAGACCTGTTTACGGCTATCGGCTCGGAAATTGTGGAACTGGCCGATTACCACGAACATGACCGCATTGTAGCCGATACCCAGGCCGTAACCCACGTTGGTTTCGAGAGCATGGGCACAGCCTGGAAAGAAGCGGGTTTTTTCCCCTGGGAAAATGCCTCATACATAGGCGGTATTGATAATGTAAAGATCCTGACCACCCTGCGTATATTCAGCTACAAAGCGCACGTTTATGCCGGATTGGCCATATTGAACCCTTATGCCCGTCAGCAGGTAAGGCAGTATGCCGTTTCTGAATCAGAGCTATTTAAGCTGATGATCCAGGAGGAGGAAGCTGCATTTCGCGAGCGTTTATACCGGGCGCGCGACTTTGTTTTCCATGAAAGCCGCAAGCCTATTATGTTAAATGATAAGGTGATGAAAGAATTTTCGTTAGGGAAGGATCATGATAAGCAAAAGCCAAACTCGCACTTGAGTATATTGAGTATGGTTGATGCGTGGTACCATCTGGGTGTGAATCCTTACGATAACCTGATTTGCCAGACCCCGCCTTTTCGCCTGCGACTGGGCATTGCCGAATACTTGTTTAAGGAAGAAGAGCTGCTTGAAGAGTCCATCCAGGCAGCGCTATACGACAAAACTATCCGCGGAGACGATCTGGAATTCCATTCAGCCGTGCGCGAGTGGTCGGCCATAATTGGTTATGGCGATATGGAAGGTTATAAGAAGCATTTCAACGACGTACAAAAGTTTTTTGACGGCCGGTTGGAAGAAGGCAAACGCCAAAGCGCCGAGTTGATCAGGAGGCTGATGATGGAGTAGTTTCATTTTGGATGTCATGCCGTCCATCAGCCGACGGATCGGCATCCCATTATGTATTCCAATCAGAAAAGTGTATACCTGCTAGGTGGGATGCTGAAACAAGTTCACTGTTGTCCGGTAAAAAAAGGTTTTGTGTAAAAAGGCTCTATTTAAGAGTTTAAATTGGCCGTTTATGTTTTAAATGCGATTTGTAAGCCTGGTAATTTCAACTGTTGC
>Ga0157372_10006433_pt1 | contig 12507 bp, 9 predicted proteins | sample C55metaG_FD_115307 | JGI IMG/M metagenome (GOLD analysis project Ga0157372, IMG submission 115307) | Corn rhizosphere microbial communities from Kellogg Biological Station, Michigan, USA - C5-5 metaG | ecosystem: Host-associated > Plants > Roots > Rhizosphere > Soil | place: USA: Michigan... | reverse complement strand
TTGAGTCCCTTCACTATCCGGCACACCGCCGAGAACCACTCCAGGTCCGCCTTGAACTCCGCCGAATTCACCGCCTCCGTGTGCAGAGTCGTCAGGGAGTACTCAATCCCGTACTGCATCATGTTGTTGCAGCACGACATCTTTCCGCAGAAGCTGTCCCTCCGCGTGGCGATGGTCATCGCGTCTGAGCGATCTGGCGTTGCCTGCACCAGCACCGGCACCTTCAGCCCAGACAGCCGAATCGCATCCACAATGCCGCGTTCTTCGCCGAAGTTCGGCAGCGTCACAATGATTCCGTCAATCTCATCCGCATGCTTCTTGAAAAGCTCCGCGCAATGCTGAGCCTCCGTGTACGTCTCCACCGCGCCGTACTTCGACTGCTCAGGCCCCATCACAATCGCGGTAGCACCAACTCCCTGGAGTACCGAAAGAATCTCCTCCCGCCCCGTCTTCGCCAGATGATCGGGAAAGAAGCCCCGATTCCCAACAATCACGCCAAACGTCATCTTTCTCTCTGCTGCCATCTTTTGACTCCTTGAATCCCGCCCTTGCCTTGGCGGGATCGTCCTTGCCTATACCGCATTCCTTGAAAACACCGAGCCGCCGAGGCCTCGGCGCAAAACTCTACTTATCGCTGCGTCCCGGCCTGAACTTGATCACATACACCAGCCCCAGCAGCAGCAAAACTCCGCCCCACCACAGCGGAGTATGCAACCGCGTCAGCTGCACGCCTGGCGGAAAGTTTCCCGTGACCGCCTCATAAATCCCATAGCCGAAGATCATCACTCCGTAGATCGTCAGCAGAAGCCCGATGAAAAACCAGATTGCAATCTTCGAACCGTGCATCGTATCTCCCTCACCACACCATCACGTTGAGAGCCACAAAGATCACACCCACTGCCGCCGCCCAAAACCACTCCCGCTTGTAGAACGGCACCCACTCCTCCGTCGGCAGCTTTGTCGCGCCATACACAAGCCCATCCAGCTCCGCCACCGGCCTCGGCTTCGTCACCAGGCTCACAACCACAATGATCACGGCCGCAAAGATGAAAGCCCATAACGCGCGAAACACATTTTCCGCCATCGGCTTCGCCGCATCCGACAGAGCCACATACCGCAGATTCGCAGGGTTGAGTTTCACCCACATGAACAGGCTCGCTGAGAAGATGATCCCCAGAAAGAGTCCCAGGAATCCTCCCCACCGCGTCGCCCGTTTCCAGAACATCCCGAACAGAATCGCGGCCAGCAGCGGCGCAACAAATATGCTGAACAGCGCCTGCACGTAATCCATAATGCCGTGCGCCCGCATCACCAGGTACGCCGCCATGATCGACACCAGCACGCCGATAAAGATCGACCAGCGCCCCACCAACACATAGTGGCTGTCGCTCGCCTTCTTATTGATCAACGGCCGATAAATGTCATAAGTCCACACAGTCGAGAACGCGCTTACGTTCCCCGCCATGCCGCTCATGAATCCCGCGATCAGGGCTGTGATTCCCAGCCCGAGCAACCCCGGCCCGAGATACCGCGCCATCATCAGTGGCAGCACCTCGTTGTAACTATGCAGCCCCGCTCCCGGATTCGCCGCCACCGCGTCCTGACCAACCAGGTGTGGAATCCCATTCGCCATCGCCGGGTCGCGCAGCGCCAGTCCCAACAGTCCGGGCAGAATCACGATAAACGGCACCGCCATCTTGAAAAACGATCCAATTAACGGAGCCATGCGGGCCGCACGCAGATTGTGCGCTGCCAGCACGCGCTGCACTACCAGGAAGTCCGTCGTCCAGTATCCAAAGCTGATCACAAACCCGAGCCCGAACACGATCCCCGTCCACTGCACGCCCATTGGGTTTGTCGTAAAGCTCCCTGTATCGCGCCACAGGTGGAAGTAGCTGTCGCTGTGCAGATTCACCATGATGTTGTGCTTCATGCCTTCCCAGCCGCCCGCTTGATACAGCCCCAGTATCGGAACCAGCAGGGCGCCACCCCAGATCAGCACAAATTGCAGCACCTCGTTGAAGATCGCCGACCTTAACCCACCCAGCCCCACATACAGCGCCACGGCCACCGAACTCACAATGATGCTGAAGTTGATGTCCCAGCCCAGCACCACCTTCATCACCACGGCCATCGCGAACATGTTCACGCCGCTCATCAAAATCATCTCGAGCGCAAACGCCACAGCCGCAACTGTGCGCGCCTCGCCGCCAAATCGCAAATCGAGATAACCCGGCACAGAGTGCGTCTTCGAGACGTAGTAAAACGGCATCATCACGAGCCCGAGAAACACCATCGCTGGAATCGCACCAATCCAATACCAGTTCGTCGCCAGGATCCCGTACTGATACGCCGATCCGGCCCAGCCCATTAGTTCCAGCGAACCAAGATTCGCCGAAACAAAGCTCAGGCCTGCGATCCAAGCCGTCATCTCGCGGCCTGCCATGAAGAACTCTTCGCTCGTGTTGGACTGGCCTTTGAGGTAGAAACCGATCCAGATCACCATCGCGAAATAGATCACGATCACCGCGATATCCAGCGCGCCAAGCCTGGCTAGCGGAGATTCCGCTAACGCAAGAAATGACGCATGAATCTGCGGAAACGAGAGAATGCTTGCTGGGACTAATCCGAACATTCCGTCACCTTGTACATCAGCGATTCGTTCGCCTGCCGCTTGAACGTTCGCCAAAAGTAAATGGTTTTACTCCGTGTCTTGTCAACCTGCCGCAGATCGATATGGCTCCCCCAATTCAGGCCATTCCGGTCCTTGTATGCATAGGTGACCAGATTTCCGGGATACGTTTTCTCGACGGAGTCTAACACAGCCGGGCATTCGCGCAATAGGACAGATGCCCTTCATTGTTCTCCCCAATGATCCCGCGGCTTCCGCGATGTGGAATGTCTCAATTCCGCCCTCCACACTCTATTTCTTTCTTGTTTCTTTGTGCTCCGCGGCGCTACCTTGGGGCATGAGGCTCTTCCCCATTCCTCATACTTCCTCTTTCCTCGCTGATTTCGATTCGCATTTGCGACGGGCCCGTGTCCGATTCCATTCGCAACAAAAGGAGTCCTGCCAATGTACCCTTCTGTCGATCCACTAGCTCCTCCAGGAATTTCCCGCCGCAACTTCTTCCGCTTCGCCGCTGGAGCATCCGCGCTGGCCAGCATGCCTATTCTCACTGAAGCTCACTTGGCGATGGCACAACTCCCCAAGTTTGCCGACCCCAACAAGGGCATACACATCGACGCCAACGAGAATCCCATGGGCCCGTCCGATGCCGCGCGTAAAGCCATCGTCGACATCACTCCCCGCGGCGGCCGCTACCTCTTTAGCGGAGAAGAGGAGCTCGCCGAACTTTTCGCCAAACAGGAAGGCCTCAGCCCCGAACGCGTTGTGCCCTTTGCCGGCTCCAGCGCCCCGCTCCATTACACCGTCCTCGCCTTTACCAGCAAAGACCGTCCCCTCGTCACCGCCGATCCCGGTTACGAAGCCCCCATGTGGGCCGCCGAGTTCGCCGGCGCTCCCGTCCTCAAGATTCCCCTCGCAGATCCCAAAGGTGAAGCCCGTCACGACATAAAGGCGATGCTTGCCGCCTCCACCAACCCCGGCGTCATCTACATCTGCAACCCGAACAACCCTACCGGTACCTGCACCCCGCGCTCCGACATCGAGTACGCAGTCGCTAACGCTCCCAAGGACACCGTCATCCTCATCGACGAGGCCTACATCCATCTCTGCGACGCGCCACGCTCCCTCGACTTCGTCAAGGAAAGCAAGAATGTCATCGTCCTCCGCACCTTCTCAAAGCTCTACGGAATGGCCGGCATCCGCATGGGCTTTGCTGTCGGCCGCCCCGATCTGCTGAAAAAGATTTCCAGCTTCGGCGGCATGAACGCGCTCCCCGTCACTGCGGTCGCTGCCGCCAAAGCCAGCCTCCTCGATCCCGACCTCGTCCCTGCGCGCAAAAAGATCATTGCCGACACGCGCGCCGAAACTCTGGCCTGGCTCAGGAAAGAGGGCTACGCCTGCACGCCGTCCGAAAGCAATTGCTTTATGCTCGATGTCCGGCGTCCGGGTAAAGAAGTTCAGGCTGCGCTCGCTGCCAAGGACATGTACGTCGGCCGCATCTGGCCCGCATGGCCAAACAGCCTCCGCATCACCGTCGGCACCCCGGAAGAAATGACGGTGTTCCGCCGCGACTTCACGGAAGTGATGACCAGCAACACTGCCGGCCTCGTCGCCCCGAGACTACCGAAGCGCCTGCAGGATCACCCACACACTCACCTCTCGTAGAAATCATCAGGCCAGCAGCGAAAAGCCCCGTCCTCTCGACGGGGCTTTTCGCTCGCTCCGGTTCTCAACCACTACGGGTGCCCCATGTCTCCCGCCTTTGGAGACATGGGATACGACAAACTCCGTTCTGACAACTTTGCCAGGCGCCGCCACAAACCGCCGTCTTTGCGGTTAGGTGGGAACAATACGTCCAACTCTGAAATCTCACGACACCCAGACCTCACCTGCGCTATCCTCCCAACACCTGAGCAGTCCATCCCCGGCCCTTCGGAGCGCTGCCATGCAGACACCGCCCATCCCCTGCAACGAAACCGACAGAATCGCCGCTCTCCACGCCCTCAACATCCTCGACACCCCGCGCGAAGAACGATTCGATCGGCTCACACGCCTGGCCCGCCGCATCTTCAACGTCCCCTACGTGACCATCAGCATGATCGACACCCACCGCCAGTGGTTCAAGTCCGTGCAGGGACTCACCATCTGCCAGACCTCCCGCGACATCTCCTTCTGCGCCCACGCTATCCTCTTCGATGACATCCTCTATGTCGAGAACGCCCTCAAAGACCCGCGCTTCTCTGACAACCCCGTCGTCGTCGGCGATCCCAAAGTCCGCTTCTATGCAGGCTGCTCTCTCACTGTGAACGGCTTCAAAGCCGGCACCTTCTGTATTTTCGACAAGAAGCCAAGACCTTTCACAGCCGAAGATAACCAGCTGCTCAAAGATCTTGCCATCCTCGCCGAAAAGGAACTCACCGAATCTCCACCAGTAATGACCGCCTGAAACGGGGCTCCTGCGGGACATCGCGGTTAGGGAAACTGGAGTGGTTGGCCGAAACCGGAATTTGAATACTCCGTGCTGCCTTCGCCGTCTCTCGCTCGACTTCGCTATTCAGCCAATGAAAGATTAAGAGACGGCGCTTGGAATCAGTTCCTCCGGAGATTTTGGCGCGGCTTCTCGCGACCGTTCTGCCCCGTATCTCAGTTTTCCCTTGAGAACCATGGCTGGACCTTCGATACAGACCCGGCTCAGCAGCGACAGCACTATCGTCAGGCAGAAAGCAATCGCGCCGGACGCGATCACGGCCAAATGTGGCCGCATGTACATACTGAGTCGAACAGAAACTACATGGAAAAAGAATGGTGCGAAGACAAGATGAAAGACGTAAGCGCTATAGCTCAGTCCTCCGAGCCAACACACCCATCGAACGCTGAACAAACGCTGCAACAGGCTATTCTTTTCCTGAATTGCAACGACAAGCGCAACCCCGAGAATGCCCGTCAGCAGAGCGATGATCTCTTCGCCCCAGAAAGTGGAGGCCCACTCGCGCCCTTTCCACGCGGTAAGCACCATGACCGCTGAAGCCCCACCAACGACAATCCACTTTCCCATCCATTCGAATCGCTGATAGACCTTCCCCCCATGAAGGAGCGATAGAACCACGCCCAGAAGAATCGGGCTCACGCAAGTCGGTGTGAAGTACGCATATTGGTCGGGGACTGCGGTCACCAGAGGGGCAGCAGCACGGAGCACAAAACTGCAGAGTATTAGACCGATTGCGATCTTAAGCAGCTTCTTTTTTTCCGGAAATAGCCAAACCACAAGCGGCCATAGAATGTAAAACTGCTCCTCCATTGCCAGTGACCAAAAATGCAACATCCCCACCGGGCCGGATTTGAGAGCGGTGTAGCCAGGCAGGAGATTCTGGATGTAGAGAAAGTGCACCCAGAACCTATAGTTCGCAACGATGCCGTGCGTTTTCAAAAATATATAGATCGCCAGAAGGGTCACATAATAGACCGGAAAGATTCGCAAGATGCGGCGGCCATAGAAAATCCTGAAGAACCCCTCTCGATTTCGCGTGTGATAAAGAATTCCCCCAATCAGGAATCCCGAAACTACAAAGAATCCGGGCAGGGCGAATATTGCAAGAGAAGAAAGAGAGGAAAACAGAGTGTATCTGAAGGTGCCCCGATCAGCGAGTTGGAAGGGTAAAAAATAGTGAGCACAGAAGATGAGCAATAAGCCGTATCCCCGAATGCCCTCCAAGGCTGGAACATATCTGTTCACTCGAGCAGGATTTTGGTTTGGTTGCATGCCAACTCGTGAGGATGGACAGTGTCTGACTACGGCATTATATGTTGGGTTTACTTTTTTTTCGATCCCAATCAAGGTTGCACGCCCTCCCACTTCAGTGCTATCCCCAAACCGCCAATCTTCTGCATCATGAGATCCGGCGATCCGGATCTGTAACGCCGTCTTCTCGATTAGAGCAGTTGCCGTTTGCCAAAGCAGCACGAGGCATCTTGGGAAGTCCATTGTTTTTCAATGACATTTGCTCTTGCGGTTCAGCGTAAACTGACGCCATGCCCCTGGCCGACAAACTTGCACGACGCTCGGTCGAGTCGCTCGCCCTCCGTCGCACAGAACTCGAGCGCCTTGAGGGCTTCACCTCCGGAGACGAACCGCTCGTCCTCCACATCCACGGCATCCCCGGCATCGGCAAAACTCACCTGCTTGACGCTCTCGCTGCCACCATCGGCAAACAGATCCCCATCATCCGCATCGACTCCCGCTGGTGCGAGCCCTCTCCAGCTGCTTTCTGTCGTGCGATCTCAAAGCAAGCCGGCATTCCCGTGTCCGAAGATCCCGCAACCCTGGCCTCCACCCTATCGAGCACTTCGAGACGAACGCTTCTAATAATCGATAGCTACGAGTCCTTCCGGCTGCTTGACTCCTGGCTGCGCCAAAACTTCCTTCCTTCACTTGGCGAGAACGTGCGCACAATCCTGGCCGGTCGCGAGGCGCCCCGTCCCGCCTGGCGTATAGCCCCCGCGTGGAGAACCCTCTTCGACTCCATGCTTCTCGAAACATTTCCGCCCCAAGTCGCTCTGGAATATCTAACGTCGGAAGGACTGTCCGAAATCAGCGCCAGAGAACTGAATCGCATCGCACATGGCCATCCCATGGCCCTCTCCCTCGGTTTGGCGTTGTACTCCGCAGGCGGCCGACTTCGCGGAACTGCATCCACACACCATCAGGTACTCGAGCATATGGCTGCGCTTTTCCTCGAAGGCGCTGATGCGCGGACCAAAGAAATTGTTCAGGCCGCCTGCCTCGTCCGAACCGCCACTGCGACGCTGATGTCCGCAATGGTCCCGCACCTTCCGCCTCAAGAGACTCTGGAGCATCTTCGCGTGCTGCCTTTCGTCAGCTCGGCTCCAGATGGCCTTCTCGTGCATGACGCCGTTCGAGGTCCCGTCACCGCTGCCCTCAAATCTCTCGATCCCGCGCGCTATCAGGCTCACCGCCGCGCAGCTGCCCAGGTGCTGCGCGATCAGTACAGACAGGCGCCGCGAGCCGACCACTGGCGCTGCACGGCCGATGTAATCTACCTGCTTGAAAACCAGAATCTGCGCGAGGGCTTCTTTCCAACCACTGAGAGCACAGCCTCCGTCGAACCGGCACGCGCCGAAGATGGCGAAGCGATCTTCGCAATAGTCCAGAAATTCGATGGTATTCAATCGCGTCGAGCGCTTCAGCAATGGTGGCGCCATCATCCAGATGCATTCTTCGTCGTGCGCGAGGAGCATGGCCAGGTGCAGGGCTTCTACGTTGCTATCCAGGCCTCAGAGATTCACAACGGCGTTCTCGCGAGCGATCCGCTCGCCGCAAGCTGGGCCAAAGATCTTCCTCGTACAGAGGATAGAACTGCCGCTCTCTGGATCCGGCGTACGCTCGATCGCGACACGGAAGAACGACCCTCACCGGGCCAGGCCGCCTGCTGGCTCGACATCAAAAGAACCTATCTGGAGCTGCGCCCTCGTCTGCGCTGGATCTATACCTGCTACCGTGATGCGAACCTTTATCGTTCTCCCTTTGAACAACTCGGACTTCGTCTGGCTGACAATGGCCGCCCACTCATCGACGCCGCTTTGCAGCATACCTTCCGACTCGACATGGGTCCTGATTCCGTAGACGGATGGCTCGGCAACTTGCTCGCCCAGGAAGTCGGCATTGCGACCGCCGTGCCCGCCCCAAAATCCTTCCTGCTCGACGAACAGGCGCGAGAATTAGTGATCGGTCGAAATCGAATCGCCCTGACCCCGCTCGAATTCGGAGTCCTCTCCTATCTCACCACTCGCCCCAGCAAAGCCGTCGCCCGTTACGAACTCGTCGAAGCAGTATGGGGCTATGGAAAGGAAGCATCAACAAGCAATGTAGTGGAAACTGTTATACGCTCCATCCGCCAGAAACTCGGCCCCCACCGCGACGAGTTGGAAACTGTCCGCGGAGTAGGCTACCGCTACCGCCCCGCATAGCCGTGGGTACCCCACCCTTGCGACGCTTTTGCATTTGTCGCAAGGGTGGGAAGGAACTACCCACTCGTTGCCCTACACTCTCCCCTCCAGAATCAAATTGAATGGCGTCTCCATCGCAACTCTCGCACTCCGGAACCCCGCCTCTTTCACGATCCCAAGCAACTGTTTGGCCCCCGCCTGTGCCCCCAGCGCATACAGCCCTCCTTGCGATAGTGCATTCTGCGTGCACAGCGCCGCTGAAGCCGAGTAGTACATCCTCGCAACCGGACCCACGTTCTCTTCCGGCCTGTCCTTCGCGAACGGCTCCACCAGCATCAACGCGCCATCGGGAGCCATCGCCTGCCTCGCTGCCCACACAGCTCCCAGCGGATCGCCCATGTCGTGCAGAGAATCCATAAAACAGATCAGGTCAAACTTCTCCTCTCTGCCTCCAAGCACGCGCGCCGTGCCCACTTCAAAACGAACGCGGTCGTCCACTCCCGCATCTTTGGCACGTTCCCGCGCCACTGTGATCGATGATTCGTGGTAATCGATTCCCACAATCGTCATCTTCGGAAATGCCTGCGCCATCAGAATCGCCGAAGCGCCGTGCCCACAGCCCACATCGGCGACGTGCCCTCCTCTTTCCAGCCGCTCTTTCACACCCTCGAGAGCCGGAATCCAGCTTTGCGTCAGATGCGCGCGATATCCGTTGCGAAAGAATGCCTCCGTGGCGCTGAACAACCGGCAATTGTGCTCATGCCACCCCATACCTTTTCCAGAGCGGAAAGCCGCGAGAATCTCTTCTTCGTCGTGCCACAGCGATGCCGCCACATCGAACGCAGCCGGAAGAAACGCCGGGCTCTCCGGATTCGCCAGCACAAACGCATGCTCAGCCGGCAGCATATATTCCTTGCTGTTTGCATCGAACCGCACGTACCCGCCCGCAACCTGCCCATGCAGCCACTCCCTCACAGACCGCTCGTTGGTCGACGTGCGCCGTGCCAATTGCTCCGCCGTCACCGGTCCGCTTTCACCCATCGCTCGATAAAGTCCGAGCTTATGCACGAGATTGGTCATCACGCCCGCCATAGCCGCCGCAAGATCCGTCACTACCTGTCCCGCGAATTGCTCCACGCGTTGCTGCATCTCCGCCGCGTTCACCTCTTCTGTCGTTGCAATCTGCATCACCGGCCTCCCGTCATCACAAGTTCTTGTTGACCCACCCGAACGTCTGCGAGAGGTCCCCGCGTGAGCGCCGAAAGTGACTCCTCGACATTCCAGACCTGACAATCCATTGACACCACAGCAGGGTTGCTGCACAGCGCCTCGATGATCGGGTGATTCAGATACCCAACCGCACTTTCACGGTCGGCAAACAGATACAAGCCGCCCATCTCTCGCCGATCCCGCTCGACGAGCCATATCTTCCAGATCAAGCCCTCAACCGCAGCCACCTTGGTCGCAGCATCGCGACTATGCGCAAGCACGACGTCCGGCGATACCCGCAAATTAAACCGAAGGTGCAAAACGGTGTAACCAGGGGAAGTCTTCTCTTCCATTTCTTCTCTCCAATGCGTTCTTCAAATCAGTAGCCCGATAGAGAGACTCTAGGAGCAATGAGGCCTTCGAGGATGAGGCCACGATGAGAACATCATGAGAAAAGCAGTCGTGGCGCCCGCCGCAATACTCCCAGTGCACAAAGACTCGATCCGAGAAGCCTCTTTGTAACGATCTCCCTGCGCCCGGCACTATGCAGGAGTAGCGGCAACCCCTTTCACTCGACCACAGAGGTCACGAGCCCAGATCAGATTCGGCAGCGCCGACGACACTTCCGATCTGGGCAGAGACGGACCTCAGGCCAAAGTGAGAGCGCTTTGCTGCCGTCCAGCTTCGAACCCATCCCCCGTAGGAGCGAAGAACCCCATGGCAAAGATCATCTACAACGGCAACGGCAGCACCGCCGGCAGCGCCCCCACTGACTCCACCAACTATGCGAATGGCGCTCAAGTCACCATTCTCGGCAACACCGGCAGCCTGAAGAAGAACAGCGACACCTTCGCCTACTGGAACACCGCGGCGGACGGCACCGGAACCTTCCTCACCCCAAACGCGAAATTCACCATCGGTGCAAGCGACGTCACGCTCTTTGCCATGTGGTACACCACAACGGGTCTAACTAACGGCGGGACCACCACCCACTACCAGGTGGCCTACGACGCCGTCCTTGCCACCGCAGCCTTCGCCAACATCGAGCCCGCCCGCACCAACTCCATCCTCGCCAACGCAGCCAACGGAGTTCCAATCATCGAGAACGACTTCACCTGGATGCAGCAGCAGTTCGCCGGCGTCGACATTACCAAGGCCCGCTCGCTCCCGCTGCAGGTCTTCGTCTCCGCTCCGAATGGCGGCGGCTATGGCGCAAGCTGGTATCCCGTCATTCTCGGGCCTGGCAACCGACCTGCCAGTCTGCTTCGCACATTGATGGTGGCCGAAATCGTTGAGATCTTCATGGCTGCCCAGGACAAAGGATGGGGCTACTCATCCGGCATAGGCAACGAAGAAAGTGCCGGCGAAGGCCTTTCGCTCTTCCTCGCCGTGCAGTTCCAGATCGCCCAGGGCCTCGGCATCAACTGGCTTAACAACGGCACTCCTACTGGTTGGCTGAACACTTCGCTTCCATCGAGCAATCCCAGTTCAACCGAGTTCGATGGCACCACCCACTACGGATCGCGTGCAGACTATATCAACTCCACGCTGCCCTTCGCCGGAAACGGCCCCGGAACAGGATGCTCCGTCGCATTCCTCTACTACCTCTTTCACCAGCTCGGCTTCTCCTCCATCCCGCAGATCGTCGCTGGGGCACCCGGCGTCGATTCCAGCAACAACATCCTCAAGCCATGCCTCCGCGGGGTCTACCAGAACCTCACCGGAGATACTTCCGACCCCTTCCCGTTCTTCAAGCTGCTGCTCGACAACGCCTATCCGCCCAGCTCCGTCTCTTCCATCCCGGGCCCCAACGTTGACGATCCTTTCCCGCTTGCCCTCGCCTCTTTCTGGGTCGACAAGAACACCTTCGGCAAAGATGAAGTGCAGGACATCATTAACACTCACGCCGGTAAATTCACCAACGCCTTCTGGCTCATCGTTGAGGGATTCAGCATCAACCAGTTCAATGCACTCGGCGTCACTGTCCCAGCCTTCACCGGGGCATTCGCCGGCATTCCCGGCGTCTCCATAACCCGCAGCTCCACGCCCATCGATTTCGAGAATTCATCGCAACCCAACCGCCTGCAACGCATCCGAATCGCATTCGACATCACCTTCAACTCGACAGCTCTCGCTCAGTTCCCCAAATCCGGCAAGCCTGCCAAGGTGCTTGAGCTCGACGGCAAAGTCACCGTCAGCGGATCAACGCCAACCGGCGCGACCTGCGCAACCGTCTTCGAACTCACCGCCGGAGCTGATCCCTACTTCACCAACATCGATCCCACGCAGAACAATGTCTTCTATCTCAGCCAGGATCTCCGCGTCTTCAAAGCCACTCCCGGCAAGAACAACACTCCAGTCAGCGGTGGCCCAGCTTTTGGATCCGACAACACAGCTGGCGCCTTCACCTACATCACTCAGCTGCTCAACTACCTCAACACCAACTTCGCCGATCCCTCGGGCATCGACCCCTTCTCCACTCTTCTGCCCGGTCAGTCCGGAGCGTTGTCCGGGGACTCCTCCGTATCGCCCGTGACAGTCGACATCACCTTCCCTACTACATTCCCCCCAATCCCGCAAATCAACATCTACAACAATTACAACTTCGCCGTTGCGCGCGTGCGTCTGCGCGGACTCGCGAACGACGTGGCATCGAACACGAAAGTCTTCTTCCGTCTGTGGTCCACGCAGACAGCGGATACCGA
>Ga0157372_10006429_pt1 | contig 12509 bp, 24 predicted proteins | sample C55metaG_FD_115307 | JGI IMG/M metagenome (GOLD analysis project Ga0157372, IMG submission 115307) | Corn rhizosphere microbial communities from Kellogg Biological Station, Michigan, USA - C5-5 metaG | ecosystem: Host-associated > Plants > Roots > Rhizosphere > Soil | place: USA: Michigan... | reverse complement strand
TTCTTGCTGAGATTGAGGCAAAACTCCCCAAACTCTATTGCTTTGTCCTCTGGAACCATCCTGAGTTCTGCACTCCTTCTTGGTCCAGGTGGGTAATCATTATTCTTTTCCATAATATTTATTTTAATGAAAGCGACCACAAGGGCCTTTGATTTGAAGATATAGCTCCCATCCATTGTTAGGAAACCAATACTTTCTTTCTACATCATTATCAAATTGAGCAAATAAGAACTTTTCCTTATTCATCTTTCCAATTCCTAGCTTCACTTCATCTTCATCAAACTTATCTCCTGGGTTAATCCATATAGCTTCTGGTGATGGTTTTCCTACTACCTTAAAACAGTGGTCTTTACTGTAAAGCTCTTTATTATCAGCTTGTATCCAGTATCTAGAGTCATGGTCTCCTGCAACAGCTATATGTACATCTAGTTCTCTTTTGAAATAGAATTCATCACCTACTTGTATATCATGAGTGCATACAAATAGCTCTACCTTACTTATTGCATCATCCTTATGATATGGCTGATTGTCCCAGATATAATGAGTATCTGTCATACTAGTTACTTTTGGATACCAGTAGAATTTATACTCTTTTCTCCAAGCAGATAGAAAGTGATTACCAATACCTATTTCTCCTTTTACAGGAAGAAACATTACAATATACTTTTTCATAATATTTATTTAAAGGTTCCACAACATGAGCATTTTATTCTTATAGGATTAAAGTGCCATGAATCTTTGCATTTTGGATCAGGGTCTGTTCCTTTGAGCTTATAAGTGTAGTAATCTGCTTCTTCAGCTTCAGGATCATAATCTCTTTCAGTATATGACCTATATATCTCTTCTTCATCAAACTCCATTCCTTCCTTTACCCATGTAGCATCTGGTGATACTTCTCCTATGACTTTGTAAGCATGTCCATTCCAATGAGCACTACCATCTGGTGCTTTATCTGCTTTGAACTTACTACCATCCAGTCTTGTCATTTTATCACCTACCTGTATATCTCTGCTACAGAGGAACAGTTTGACTTTCTGCATTAAGCCTGTACTAATTGGTCCCCTAGCATAAGCTTTAGTCCAAGGAAATATTGTATTTGGTGCTTTAGGATGCTTCCAATAATCACCTTCTTTAATCTCTCCTTCTACAGGGAGATACTTTGTGAAATATTTTTTCATGTTAACATGTATTTAATAGTATTAGAGTCAAAAGGATGACTATTGTCCCTAAATACCCTTTGATTTCATTAAATTGTTGGTCTGTCATAACTAATATTTTTCAAAGTGATCATCATCATCATCAAAATCTCTATAATTATCATCATCCCAATCTTCATATTCTTCATCATCTTCATCCTCAGGGCCAGAACTAGCCAGCCTAAGATGATTAACCTGTTCAGGACTCATGATTTCAGCTAGAGTTATCCTTGCCTCTTCTTCAGACTCTGCAGATGTAATTATTGTTATGTCATAATAAATATGAACAAATTCATATGTATACATTTTAGTTCAATTGAGGGTTTCTTGGTGTCCCTATGTAGTTCACTCTTGCTGAGATTCCTTGTAGGTCTCTTCCCAAGTTTAATGCTTTTACCACTTTCTCAATACAGTCTTTCACTGGAACATCCCTGCATTGCTCCTCTAGAGCAGACATTTCTTCAAAAATAGCTGCATCATGTTCAGTGAGTATCCATTCTGTAAAATCTGTCCCACTGGGAGAGATATACTGTTTATTTAAATAACTCATATATTATTAATTTATTTGTTTACTTGCCATATCACTCTGGATGGCAAAGTGCATTCCTAATTCAAATGCTTGCTCTGGACTAGCTTCAAACTCAAAGTGCAAGAGTTCTCTTTCAGTACTGCTTACTACTGTAAAAGGAGTTATTTCAGCATCTTCTAGAGCCCTCAAAAGAGCATCATGTCTAGTTGGGTGAATATCTACTTTCATAAGTCTATTATTATACCATCATTAATCTTCTGATACTTAAAATTCACAGTAGCAGCATTGATATAAGTAGTTGGGTTATTAAATTCTTTTAAAGTTCTACCTGCCTGTTCATGGATATGTCCAAATATATGATACCTTGGCTTTATCTCTTTGACTCTGGTATACAAGCTTTTACAGCCTACTTCCTTACCATCTTGGTTACAATCCAGAATAGTTTGGGGTGGCCCATGGGTTACAAGCACATCAATTCCTTCAGGAATTTGTTGCCAAGCTTTACCTATCTTATCTCTAGCTCTATTATAAGCCCAACCTACTCCAAAAGTAGGAGTATATGGACTACCAAATATTCTTATCCCACCAAAGTTACCTAACTTATGATCCAGAATTGTAATATCATTAGGTATCTGACCTTTGTGCATACCCTTTTCAAAGCTGGTATCATGATTCCCTGGTATAAATACCTTATATGGAAAATGCAGGCTATGGTACCACTCTATAAAGTCCTTAAACTCATTGTTATTCAGATAAGGATCTTTCCAGTTAGTAGCATCTCCAGCATGTATAACCATAGCTATATCATCTTCTAGAGGAATATCTAAAAATCCATGTAATGTATGTGTGTCAGAAATTACCCATGCTTTCATATCATAAAGTTAAAGAAAAAGGGCCATATTTCAGGCCCTTCTTTTGATTAATTAAACATTGCTGCAATCTCCTGTAGAGCTATTGCTTTCTGATCTTCAATACTTAAGAACTTGGAGATTTTCTCTTTGGCTGATTTCAGTTTATCCAGCCTGTCTTTGTGCTCAATGATAGCAATCCTTAAAGTAATGTCTGCTTTCCAAGCTTCTGCATTACCACCACTGATTTCGAAAGCAGGATAAGTGCTTAAACCAAGCTCTTCAGCAGCTTTGTTATAGGCAGTTTCCTTGGCCAAAACAATAGAGAAGGCCCTGATTAAGTTACCTACAAGTGTTTCTTTCTTAATGTCTCCAAAACCTTCCAGATTTCCTGTAGTCTTGTACACTGTGTCAGAGATGTGATTTAACTTCTTAATCTCTTCTTCCAGTTTGCTTAAGATGTCAGGTACTGGAGCTTCTACTAATGCTAGGCTGTTTGTTTGATTCTTTGTTGCCATTTTATTTGATTTTTAAAAAATTGAATATGAATTGTTTATTACTGATGATACTAGCTCAAGGTCATTATTTGAGCTATAGGAGTTAGTAGTATGATTGTCCCACTTGACTCTGACAGATTTAGTACAGTCTTCTGTTATGACAGTACCTTGTATGTTTATAGGATTGGCCAAGTCTCTATTTTTCTCATCATACCAGTCACTCTTATTGGACAATACTACCCTATCTCCTTGCCTTAGTTCTTGTAAGTTCATGGTTAAAAGATTGAATATGAATTGTTTACTACTGATCCTAAAAAGCTCGATGCAGGAATTATGGTATTGTTTTCTGACTTTGCATACTTTACATCTGCAAAAAGAGTCCTTTTTTCTGTATATATTACAGAGTTCTCTTTATAAGTATTCCAATGAGTGCTTAAGTTACCTGACAGTCCACTACAACCTGCCAGAAGCAGTAATGCATTTATCTTCTCAGCCTCCTCAAAGGTTGGACAGTGAATACAGGTAAAGCTGTTACCTATATAATTCTTTATGTCTTCCATAACTAAAAGATTGAATATGAGTTATTAATACTTGGTTCAGTAGTAATAGTCTGCTCAGTCATAATAAAATCCCTAAAGTATTCCCAACATACCAATGTATAGCCTGTCTGCAGTGCATTACTTGTATAGTGAGTGCCATCAAACCTATTGTTATGAACAGAGATAGTAGCAGAAGAGCTGAAATTTCTGTTTGCAAAGGCTTTATTAGCCCAAGCATTAAGTTCAGCAGCATTTTTACTATCTCTTAGTACACACCAGTTAGTCAGATGAAATATCTTCCATACACCATCATTTACAAATGAATTAAACTTAGTTAGAGTGTAACTTTCACTTCTATATATACCTGGCATGTTTACTCCTCTAAGGTCGAAATCTGCCCCATAAGCACTAGGTGGTACTAATCTATATAAATTCCCTCCTGAGTCTATGATAAGACCTATTATATTTTCTTTAGTATAGTTCATAATTATCCTTTATTTGAGGTGTTAAATCAGGTTCTTTTATATTCTGATAGTTCTTACTATTGAGTCCAGTTATTACAGCACTTATTGTTGCTTTATACCTACCATAACCACTTATATTACTGCTCATCCATACCCAAGAGTCATCAATTACTTCACCTATTTTATAGTGATTATCATTGTAATCGAACTCAATACCTGTTATATTTTCTTTAGAATATATCATAACTATTGATTATTTGAGGGTTTTTATTAACTTTTACAATATTGGTAAACATACCACTATTTAGATTATGAAGCAATAGTTGCATATCTGTAGTATATTCTGTCCAGCCTGTCAAATTACTCTCCATTCTTAACTTAGTACCCTCTACTGCAGCTACTTTATAATGTTTGCCTGCATAATCAAATTCAACTCCTTCTACATTGTCTTTAGAATATGTCATAATTATTGATAATTTGAGGTTCTGCAATTTGTTCTACAAAGTGCCCTGCTTCAATAGAGTTTAAGAGTTGCTTCATCTCTTCTCTGGTTGCTGTTCTAAACTTGCAACTTGAATCAGTTAAGCATCTTGCTCCTCTTTCAAGGCTTTTCTTATGCAAGTTAATATAGTCACAAGAAGCATCACTATGTATATCAACCTTGTTAAGTCTGAATATAAGAACAGCCCAGTCATTAATTCTACTATGATAGAATGTTCCAGCATAGAAGCCATTCTTAGCTAAGTCTTTATGACTAAGTGTGTAGTAGTCTAAATCTGTTTGTACCATAAAAATAAATTAAAAAGGGCCATTTCTGGCCCCTTGTGATTAACCCTGATTCCTGCTTCTGTATGATTTCCAGATACTTGCTCTAATATCTTTATTCTCTTTACCTGGGTATAAGGTGTCAACTAACTTCTTCAGGGAAATGGTTCTGGCCTTTTCCTTGCAGTTGTTGTCCTTGTTAAATCTTGTAATGCTCACAGAACCAATCTCATCATCCTTGCCATCTCTAGCATAACATATGGTAACATCCTGTAGAACATGTCCTACACCTTCAATTACTGCTTTTTTAGTCTTGTAGCTCCAGTCTATGAGCAGATTGTTGCCTTCAAAATTTACTTTCATAAAATTGTGTTTAAATAAGTGATGCAAATATTTTCATTTGTTCTCCATCAGCAGAGTAACTCTCTATAGTGTCATCTACAGGGAAATCAATCTTGCCATATTCAAATTTGAACTCTGGCCTTTGGTCTAAGCATGTCACTACCAATGTTTTAGACTGGTTTACAGAATAAACATTGTCAATAGCTAGTGCATGGTTCAAAAGGTCATAGTCTAATTCTCCTATTCTAAAGTCTCCCTGCCATGGATTACTAACATTGGTCTCATGCTCATTGTTAATAAGCTCTATATCACCTGTGGGACTCATCCATCCATTACCATGTCTGGTCTGATAGCACCTTGTAATATAGAATAGCTCAGCATATATGTCAAACTTCTGACATATCTCCAGAGCATTCTTACTAGTAGTATGACTACATGTAACATTAGGAAATACCCCATGCTCCATATCTAGCATAATACCTTGAGCACCTTCAAAGATAAGGTCTTCAAAACTAGTCAGATAGCCATAATCCATTACATTGAATATAGGATTCTCCATGTTCTGTACAAACTTTACCATTTCAGGAACCATAAGGTCATAGAATAAGGTATGTTCTTCAGATGTCCTTGTCTTTAGCAATTCTCTATAGTATTGTGCAATGCTATCTAGCTTCTGGTTAAATACTTTCTTATATGTAAGATCCACAGCATACAACTTGTATGGTGATTCCCAATTTCTTTTCATTGTAGCAGCAACTCCTAAACCACAGCTTCCATGTCTATTCTTGGATTCTGTCATTCTGTTCCATGCTACATCATATGGAGTGGTTAGCTTGGTAAGAGGATGTACATATAATTCAGGGTTAACTCCCTTATCTTTCAGAGCACCATATTCTACCTGCATTGTGTTCAGGTAAACAGAGGTATGTTCTGTAAAATAGGAAGGGACACCTCTCAGTGTCCCACTCCCAAAATTTGAATGTACATGCCTAACTCCATCTTTTAAGACTGTATGGCCAGCTTGTTGCCCACCATTGAATCTTATGACTATTGGTTTGTCTGACTGTTGGCAAAGATAATCTGTTGTCAGACCCTTTCCCTCATCACCAAACCCTAGTCCAATGACTATTTTGGCATTCATATTCCTTGTTTATTTCATAAAAGCACTATATCATCAGTGATATTCTCACCATTTCCAGAGTCTTGCCTATCAGTAGTATCAAGGTGCCATTGTACTCCTGTAGAATGTTTCAGCACAATATCAGCTACTATCTTAGGTACTTCTGTATAATCCTTAGTAACTATTAGATTTTCACCTAACAATGTTCTCCAAGAATTATCAGTAGTACTACCATGCTCAATAGAGATATGATACACATGATTCTTTTCAGAAGCTGCTTTATATAACTCTTCTTCAGTATATGTAGCTTGACCTACTGCTGCAGTACCCATTAAAGATTTAATAGCACTAATAGGATAAGTCCTAAGGTCTGGTTCATCACCACAGGTAATTACCACACCTTTCTGGCTCCTTTTCTCCCAAGCATCAGTAACAGTATGGAAAGCTGCAAAGTACCATGCCAAAGCATAAGACTCACCTGCATTAGAACCACCACCACCTTCAAGGAAGGTCCTGGTTAACCACATATCCAACTCAGCATCACCTGACTCAAACTGTCCTACTTGTAAAGGATACCTATCAGCCTCATGGTCACCAACTCCACCAAATAACAGGGCTACATCAGGTGTACCCCTTTGAATAATAGTTGTCATCATGGATGGTAAGCCATCTTTTACTAAAAGTGCAGGAATATCTCCCATACTACCTGTTAAGTCTAAATAGAACTGAACAGGAAAAGCATTAGGGTGTACATCACTATCTCTACACTCCCTGAAAGATACTCCATTGGGATCCATATCTTTATGAATCCTTCTGACTTTCTGTTGAGTGAAAGTCTCATCTGTGCTCTTACTGAAATATCCCAATGAATCAGCTCTTACAGACCTATCCATTGCATTATACATAGTACTTCCCATATTATCCTCCTATTTCTTGGCCAAATAATTCTTTATAACCATCCCTTGCAATTGCAAGCCTCATCTCAGCATCCTTGATTTTAACACCAAGAGCCTGATACTGGTTAACCCATGTCTTAGCATCAAAAGAGGTAGCAATCTTCAATGTCTGAGTATTATCAGGAGATTGGTCTAATAGGTTCAACCTATCCCTTCTCATCCTTTTGATATCCCTTATCATATCTTCTACATACCTTCTAAACTCTTGCTCTGCATCTTCTGCAATAGCTAGGGCCCTATCACTTTTGATTTCTTTATTTCCCCTTCTCAAGGATTGTACAAATGAACCTTTAAGCTCACTTAACACCTGATCTGCACTTTCAGGAGAATCTGCAGTAACTACATCTGTTTTAATATCTGCCATTTTAAATGATTTTAGACTACAAAGATAGATTATTTTCCAGCAATCCTCAAATAAGTTTGTGGAGTAATTTTCAGAAGGTCTTTCAGTGTCTTCCTAGTTCCAGCACCTTTTAACAGGTTAGCAAAAGCTTTAACACCCTTTACTACTTCAGGATTATTCAATGCTCCTGCTACAGCTACTAAGTCTTTCTTAGATACTCTTACAGCTCCACATCCAAAGGATACTGATGTTGGAGTTCTATGAATAGTCCATCCTTCATAGTCTGTTAATGGAGTTCTCTTTACTGTTGCTACTTTCTTAGCACTAGTTGCTTTCTTTGTTGTTTGTGATTTCATTTTTGCTTTTTTAATAATTTTTAAATCTTTTCTACCATAGGAGTTAGAATAACCATTTTTCCAATCAACCCCAATAGTAAATATATCATTTCCTTTAAGAGCCCTAGTAACCTTACCTTCCATTCCTAATGGATTACTAACTGTTCCATCTGGTCCAAAACCTCTGGCCCATTGAGAATCAGGTCTTAATGTTACTATGTCACCAACTTCTATTGTTGACTCTTTCTTAACTGTTGGATTTACTTTTGACATCTTTTAATTCTTTATAAATGAGTAAATTCTCTAACTGTTTAAGGTCTACACCCTTAATTACATCTACTTTGTAGTTTTCCTTTACATTGGTAAGTAAATCTTTAAGGTCTCTAGATAGCTCTACCTTAGCCTCTAATGCTGCTTTCACTCTATTATATTCCTGTGTAAGCTCATCAAGCTCATCTTTTACAGCAATGTATTGCTTTTTGGCTTTAATAATCTTCTTTACAGTAGGAACATCTAGTATGATTGCACCACAACCAAAGGCTAATTTCCTATCAAAGGTGATACTCACTTCCCATCCACCAATCTCTGAGGTAGGTGAATCAAGTAATTCAGTAACACCTTTTGGATAGAATAGTTGGAATTCTTTTATTCCATTGCTTTTAATATTGGCTGGAGTACCTTTACTAACACACCAGCTAAATACATATCCTTTTTTGTCTTTACACTCAGCACCTTCTTGTGTATTCTGACATAAATATGCATTGCTACCCTCAACACAAATCTTACCAGTTAACTTCTTACCTGAGGTACCTACACCTGTGAATGAAAAACCATCTGCACAAAGCAGGTTTCCAAATTCTTTAACTTTTCTAAGCATTGTCTAAATTTTTATGAAGTAATAAATCAGCAATGTCTTCTTTTTCTAGACTATAAATGTCTACATCAAAATTGTTCTTGGCTATTTTAGCAATACCTCTAACATCTGTACTAAAGATAGTATTTTTCTTATCCTGTAGAGCTTTTATAACCCTTTTGTACTCTTCCTCAACATCAGCAATTTCTTTATTTATAGCTATAACTTCATCATACCCTTCCAATAGCTTTTTAACAATAACAGGTTTTACTACTAGAGCACCACAACCAAACTGAAAGTCACCTTCTTTAGTAATATTAACCTGATAACCTGCTATCTCTGTAGTAGGACTCTTAGCTAATTCTTTCATGCCCTTAGGTAAAGTCAATTCAAAATTGCTAACATCATTGTCCTTTAGGTCATCAGGAGTACCTTTAACAACTGTCCAGCTATATTTATAGCCTTGTTTCTCTGAACAATCTGCTCCTACCATATGATTTTGACATAGGTATACTTTATTGTTTTCTACTGTTATTACACCTTCTACAGGAACACTTTTAATAAGTGCTTTGTATTTCATTCCATTTGCACTTAGTAGGTTTCTAAACTTAGTTAACTTTGCCATTTTGTTTTGTTTTTATGAGATTTAACATATGCTTCAGTACTTCAGGATCAAGGTCATATATATCTACATAACCTCTAGCTTTAGCTGTAGTTCTTATTCCACCAAGATTTACTTCTAGCTCTAATTTTCTTTTCTTTACACTAGCAGCTAATCTTTTATATTCCTCTTCTGCTTCTTTTAATCTATTTCCTAGCTCACCATATTCTATAAGTAATTCCACAGTCCCTGGAGTAGATATTACAGCACCACATCCATGTATAAATATATTCCTTTTCCTATCATACTTCACAGTCCAGTCAGCTACTCTTCTTCCATCACTTGGTCTAGGACTAATATAAGTTACATTATCTACTTTAAAAGATGTAACTCCAGTTTTTCTCATAGTTGTAATATTATCACCTACTACAAAACTATATCTATAACCAAGTAAGTCATAACAACTACTACCAGCAATCTTGTTTTGACATAAATATATGTCTCCCTCTTGTACTTGTATTTTACCTGATACCTTGATGCCATTAATGCTACCCTCAAAGTCTTTTCCTTTGAGAGTAGCAAGGTTTAATTTCTTTGCCATTTGTGTTTATTTTATGATTGTAACATAAATTTCCTTAGGATAACCTTCAAAATAGTCCAAAAGGTGACCACAGAACCAGTTTTTATGGGTTGTGCCTTCCATTTGGTACCATCCTTGAATCTGATCCTTTTCAGTTTCATCAATGTTTATTAACTTAACAGTATAGCCAGGCATGTACTTAGCAGATATGTTTGCTGTAAAAGAGTTAGTTTCCTTACTAACCAATTGGTCAATAAGTTCACTCGATCCACATACAAATGCTTCTGCAAATACATCTAGGTCTTCATCATCATATGCCCATGTTCCACCCTTAGTTCTATAAGGGAAAATGGTGTTGATTTGATTCTTACTCTTGTCCATAATAACTTTTACTTGTTTTTTTCTAACTGCTGCTCCCATAATATTTTGTTTTTTAACCATCCATGTCTTCATCATAGGGCTCATCTGTATCTTCCTTAATGTCATCTACAGCTGCTCCAGTAATGTATTCAGTTGGTTTGTTTAATACTTTTTTAATTGCTAATTGAGCCACTTCTGCCTCAGTCTGTCCTTCAGTTGTGATTATTCTTACTGTAAAACCAAAAGTGACCACTTTGGCCACTTTTTCTTCTTCTTTATCATCTGGAGTTCTGAGGGAAGCCATAAAATTTGCAGTACACTTCTTATGAGTAGGATATGATTGAAATTCAGGATAAAAGTGATGTACATCATGTCCAGTACCTTTTCCAATAGTACCACCACAAAATTCACATGTTTTAGCACTTCTTCCTGCTCCTACACTCCTAGTCTCATAGAAATCTTCTGCTTTTAGATATTCATGCTTTTCCATAACTTACTTTTTTGCATTGTCTAGTCTTCCTAGTAAATCAACTACAATCTCTTTGGTTAAGGTAAAAGGAGCTCTACCTTCATAGCTAAAGATGATTGTCATTCCTAAATCCTTTGAATATAGGTTATTTAGGGATAATAGCTCATTTTTAGTGATGGTTTTACAGCCAAATTCAACTGCTGAGTTATTTTTTACTATTGCTCTGAATCCATTAATAACAGGTGCTCTCCACTGGTTAATCTGTTCTGGAGTAGCAGGTATCCATTGCATTCCTACTAAACTTCCCCTATCTACAGATATTCTCTTACCTTGATCAGTTACAGTAATAAATGTATCATTTTTAACCTCTATTACATGATATAATGTATCACTTGGTTCATAATACATGTAAGAGTCTACTTTTACATCTTCAAAGGCTTCAAACCAAGTGTAATTAAGATAAGTTTCCTTAGTTTTACCATCTTCTCTAGTAAACTCACCTTTGTCATTAAGAATAAAGATTGTTCCTATAGGACTATCAGGTGTTTCCTTTAACAATTTGTACTTTGCCATCTTATTTTCTGTTTTATATAATTTGATTATTTCATCTATGGTAGCTTTCCTCCATAAACTAGCATTTGCTAAGTTACATGAGTAGAATGTATTCTGATTAGTATGAAGATTATAAACTCTCCTACAGTCAGTTCCATTAAGTTCAGTTATCCTGTAGAACCAATCTTTAGTTATATTATCTCCATGATCTTCCTGAAATACCCATATTTCACCAACATGAGGTTCTTCATCTTGTTGTTGAGAGGCTATATCAAGACACATTTGGTAATCATCTAAATGTACAACTCTTCTTTTAGGAGTGTCAGCAGTAGCACCTTCATAATTAGGCTCTGTTGAAGTACCTATCATGTCTGGATCATTTGTATAGTTGGTACAAATATATTTACCATCATAAATATCATGAACTATTCTATCAAAAGACCTATAACCTATCTTTTGTAGGTCATTATGAAACCTTTTTAATTGTTCAAGCTTGCCTTGGAAGGCAACTGAGTATTTACATTTCATTGTTTGTCTAGTTTATTTATTAAAGATTGTATCATTCCAGATTGAATATCTACTCCCCTGATGGTAATTTTAGCTCTTATTTCAGAATTAAAAAGCTTATAAATGGCCTTTAATTCATCTTTAGTGAAATTTTGACAGCCAAAGGCTACCTTATTGTCTGCTACTTCTGCCTTATAAGTAGCTATTATTATTTCATCTTGACTGTCATATTCACTCTTTGTAGCTCTTTGTATAGCTTTACCAACTATTGAGTCTGGATGAAAATCAGTATGCATATTATCAAACTTCCTATCTATCATGATTCGATGATCAGTATTTATCTTAACTACTTTAGCAACAGTTCCCTTATACTCAATACAGTCTCCAAGCATAAGTAGATGTGATAATTGTGTCTCTTTTTCCCAGCTTTCTACTATTTCTGCAGGTAGAGTTATATCTAATAATATCTCACCATTTCTGAGAACATGATATACATCATCAGTTTTAACAAATATATCAGTATCTGCATCAACACCTATAGAAGCTATGTCATAAGGAGGTATATATCCTTCTTTGATACCATCTGGTTCATAAAGCTCCAGATAATCTGCATCAAATGTACTATCCAAGCCACCTTTGATAGTTGATACTGT
>Ga0157372_10006424_pt1 | contig 12512 bp, 7 predicted proteins | sample C55metaG_FD_115307 | JGI IMG/M metagenome (GOLD analysis project Ga0157372, IMG submission 115307) | Corn rhizosphere microbial communities from Kellogg Biological Station, Michigan, USA - C5-5 metaG | ecosystem: Host-associated > Plants > Roots > Rhizosphere > Soil | place: USA: Michigan... | reverse complement strand
GCGCTCGGCAGCAGCTGTGATCCGGATCGGAGGCGGGGCGGCTACGTCCATGGCAATGGCCCGGCATGCTGCCGAAAACAGTTGAAGGCAACGCAAGACATATCATTGGCAGCACGAAGATGAGTAGCAGTGCTGCGGCAAGAATTCTCATGTGGCCATCGAAAGTATGCCACATTTCCTGCCAATAGCCTAAGCGCCATCGCTGAAATGTTCGGAATCCTGCTACAGATATTCGGCAGGCTGTCTGCACTTATCCGGTCACCGCGAGTTTTCGGGAATAGGCTACAATGCTCCGTTAGGAACCTGAGGCTTTCCGTCCCTGCTGCTCGATTGAAACGGCATTGATCTTCAGATTTATCTATCGTTCGCGTGTAACCTTCGCCACGCTTTTGCTTGTCCTCGCCGCGGCCTGTTCGTCGAATGCGGCGCAGGAGATTCAATCCTCAGTTAACCCCACTGCAGCCGCTCGTCTGGATCTTTCATCGAGTGGATACCACGCGCCCTCGCGCATGGATCGTCTCTCAGAAAACCAGCCCGCCGTCACGCTCGACTTTGTCGACGACACTCACGTCCTGCTGACCTTCAACCAGAAAAAGCTCTGGCAACGCCTCCCCGAATGTCCTCCTGAGCACGAAGACCGCCTGATGCAGGCAGCCATCCTCGAATTGCCGTCCGGCAAAATTATTCATGAGGCAGATTGGTACCTTCACGACCGCCGGCCCTATCTCTGGCCGCTCGATCCCGGCGAATTTCTTCTTCGTCGCGGCAACGAGCTATATCTCATCGATTCTAGTTTGCATGAAAAACTTCTGCTGAAATCTCCAGACACCCTCCTCTGGGTCACGGTCACTCCCGACGCGCGCCAGATCGTCATCGAAACTCCCAACCCGGCCAAGCGCGAAACGAATTCAAAATCTCAGAACCCGCCGAAATATATCGCGCAGTTTCTTGACGCGAAAACGCTGGTCCCGCAGCGAACGCTTCCTCTCAACGACATTATTGACCTTACGGCGACCAGCACCGGCTACGCCGACCTTGTTCACAAGAATGACATCTGGCTGCTTCGCTTCGGTCCGGTTCAGAAGCACCGCCACAATCTGGCTCGCGTCCGGTCACAGACCGAGCCCAATGTCCTGTTCTCCAGCAACAACTCGCTTCTCATCGGCCGTTGTCCGACTCGAAATTGTGATTACAGCGTAACGGCATTCACCCTCAACGGACGCCGTCTCTGGAAGCAACACTGGCCCCGCTATCGCTTGTTTCCGAACATCACGCGAAATATCGACAGCAGTCGCTTCGCTATCAGTTCTCTTCAATTGGTTGTCGACCCAGCGGCAGTTGCCGCAATACAAGCCGACCAGGAAAATGCGCTCCAGCCCGAGATCTCTCAACTCGACGTCTTCCAGCAAAATGTGCAGGTCGTCGAAACCGCCAGTGGAACTCCTCTGCTGTCGCTGACAGTTAGCCCCGCGATGATGTCGGCCCGCAACTACTCCATCTCTCCCGATGGACGCCGGCTTGCGGTGCTCCAGAACGAAGACCTGCAATTATTCGATCTTCCGCAATCCAGTCAAGAAGAGCAAACCAAGTTCGCCGACCTCAAGTCCGATCTCCCGGATTTCTACAGCGTCAGCAGTGATCCGGATTCCACTCCGCTATCTGCTGAACGCGGTAGCACTCTGTCAGCTGATAGTACGAATCCGACGAAAGATAACGCCGCGAGTAGCAGCAGCCCATCTACGGCGGCCGGCACTTCCCCTGAGCCCAGTTCTGCTTCCGGCTCGGAACCTGTTGCCACCATCCGCGTGTCCACGAAAACCGTTCTGGTTGATGTGGTCGTCACTGATTCCAAGGGCCACCCGATTTCAGATCTTCGCCAAGATAATTTCCAAATCTCCGAAGATGGACATCCTCAGGACGTCGGCTCCTTCCGAGAGTTCGGCGACGGCGAGCCCAAAACAGACACTTCCAGCACCACTTCCACACCACTTCCCAAGCTCGACGCGCCGTCCCCAAACGTGTTCACGAATCAGACTCAGGGGCCTGATACAGGTGCCGTCACCCTGGTCCTCTTCGACATGCTCAACACTCCGATACAGGACCAGGCCTACGCTCGCCAGCAGTTGGTCAAATTCATCCAGGCGAAGCCGAAGAACATGCAGTTTGCCCTCTGCACCATGAGTCTTGGCACAAACACCCACTTGCGCCTCATTCAGGGGTTCACTCCCAGCGAAACGGTTCTGTTAGCGGCGGCGAATGCTAGAAAAGCGACTCCAAAAGAAACTCGTTGGCAAGTCTCGACCGCCGGAAACCTGAATAACCTCGACACGGTCGCCGATCTCGCGAAGGAGGGCCCAACTGGTGGCTTTCAAGGGCTGCTCAGCGCTTTGCAGCAAGGGCAAGCGGTGGAACAGGTCTCTGACACGGAAGACCGTTCGGCGATCACTCTCGAATCCATGATGCTGCTGGCCCGCTATCTCTCGGGAATTCGCGGACGCAAGAACATTGTGTGGCTCTCGGGTTCGTTCCCCATTTCGTTGTCTGCGACCACGACTTTCAACAATATCGCTCTTGACAACCCAAACTATACCGCCAAGATCAAGCGTGTGACCAATCTGATGGCCGAGGCGCAGATCGCGATCTACCCGGTCGACGTCCGCGGACTCCTCGGTGCAGGTCAGAGCGCAGCCGGCGCCAGCGGCATGGGAGGCCCGTCCTTTACCGGGCCTCAGGACCTTTCCGCCGGAAGCCTAATCTCCCCCAGCCCTTCCATCCCATCGGACATGCAGGCCCTCGCTCAGGAAGCGGCCGAACGAGACACTCTTTTGCAGTTCGCCACCGCCACAGGCGGAAAGGCCTTTTTCAACACCAACGGAATTCGCGACGCAATCGCCACCGCCGCCGAACAGGGATCGAACTATTACACCCTCTCCTACAATCCCACGAACAAGAACTTCGACGGCAAATTCCGCAAGATCAAGGTTCAACTCGCCCGGAAGGGATATTCGCTGCACTATCGGCAGGGATACTACGCGGACGACCTGCACAGCTCCGCCCGTGAAACAGAACTCGCCCGCCGCGCCAGCATCGTTGCCATGCAGCATGGAACCCCGCTCGCCCACCAAATCCTGTTCTCGGTGAGGGTGTCCCCAGTAGGTTCTAAAACGAAAATGGATGCGGCCAAGATGGGCGGAATTCTCGCGGCACCATCAAAGAAGGCAGCACAAAATCCAAGTCCCTCCGCGCTGGTCGAAGTGCAGCACTACATAGTCGACTACACCATCAACGGATCCGAGTTGCGCTTTCTCCCTCTGGAGGATTCGAAATACCGAAACACTCTCACCCTGATGGCAACCTCGTTCAATCGCGAGGGTCGCATGCTTACGGGAGTGTCCAGCCTCGGAACCCGAGAACTGCCGGCCGCCGAGTTCGCAAAAGTCGCAGAAGGACGGTTTGGTGTCCAGTCGGAAATAGACGTTCCGCTCGAAGCCACCTCGATCCGTTTAGGTCTTCAAGACCAGATGAGCAATCGCCTGGGCACCGTCGAGATCCCGCTTCCCGTTCCTCCCGACCCGGAACTGCAAGGGGCAGCGAAAAACAGCCTCCCGCCAATCGAGCCGGATTAATCGGTAGTCGATGCACGTTGAAGCCATTACTCCCGGCCACCTGAAAAATGGCAGAACCGCCGCGCTGTTTGGGTGCGCGCTGCTCCTCTGCATGCGCTTCGCGCATCAATCAGCAACACCGCCATTGGGAGAGCTCAGGCCCGGAGAGCGCTAACCGTAATCAACGACACTCGAAGTTCGTCGCTTTTTCGGTGTCGCCCGTCCCTTTGTAGTGGGCGTGCTTCGGATACGGACACAACGGGCGGCTGCGCCCCGGAAATGCATTGCCAGTTGCGACTACCGAAGGGGGCGCAATTCCTTTTTCGACCCATTTGGCCATCGCACCAAGAAAATCGAATTGATCAAGCCCGGGACCTCCGCCGCAATGCCCCATGCCCGGAACAAAGTAAAATTGGCTCCACTTCGAGACTGCGTCGAGACCGCCATTGTCAGCGGCCATTTCTTTGTAGTATTGAAACGTATCAAGCGGAGAGAACCACGGATCGCTGTCGCCATGGTAGAAGATCAGCTTCCCACGGTGTGCCGAGAAAGTAGTCAGATTTGTTGAGATTGAGTCCACGAGCGGTTGAATGGCCGTGAGAGCTTCCCTCTCCACATCCACTTCCATCGCTGTGGTTGCGGGTCCGAAAACGCCCGGGCCCGGCGAAAGAATACCGCGGATCGGACCGCTGACGGTGATGCCCGCGTCGTATAGAAAACCCGGATACACTTGAACTCCTTCCGAAGTCTTTGGGCCTGCGACGGCTTTTTTTATCGCTGCGACTTTCTGCGGTGCCAGACAGGTTTCCTTCTTTCCCTTTTTGCACAACAACGTTTCAGGATCGAAATCACAACCAAGAGGATCGGAAATGATGCCGTCGGCCAGTCCGTCTTTAATATCGCACTGCTTCTGAATCGCGTCCGAAATCAGCTTGCGATCGTTGTCAGTGATCGCCTGCGTGATGATCGGCCTTCCGTCTCCGTCTTTCGGTGCAATTTGGTTGAAGGCGACTGGAATCCATTTGCCGATTGCCAGGTTCGAAAGGCCGGTGCGCATCGCAGGATCACCCGAGATGATGCCGTCGAAAACTGTGGGATAACGCTGTGACAGAATCATGCCTTCGCGGCCGCCCGTAGAGCATCCGGAGAAATACGAGAATGCTGCCGGTTTTCCGTAATACTGCGCAATGATTTGTTTGGCCAGCAAGGCAACTTCGGCGTTGGCGAGATAAGCAAAATCCAGATACGCCAGCTGATCTTTCACAAAATCAAAATCAAAGCCCGGGTGGCGGCTCTTGTGACCGGTATCATTGCTGAGCACAGCGAATCCACGGATGAGAGCGGGTGTATCTCCAGCGGCATTCAGCCCGAGCGGCGCCATCACGACGCCATTACTGCCTGCTCCGCCTTGCATTAATAAATCGCCATTCCAGTTGTCCGGCATTGCCAAGGCGAAGGTAATGCCAAACTCCTCGCCGCCCATTCCAGTTCGGCGATTCATCACTCCCTCAACCCGGCAGAAGGCGGGAAGCGGCGCGGTGCGACCCTGTCCCCAAGGCTTCTCTTCGCTGGTTCCGGCCGGGATGGCGCTGCTTTTTGTGATTTCCACGTCTGGCGCCTTGAAGTTCATTAGGCCAGAGCAGGAATTTGATTGCTGCGCCCAAGCGCAACCGGCCCACGCGAACGTCAAAAGCATGTTCCTCGACAATTGGGAATGCACTCTGCCTCGCTTTCTCTTCCACTTACTCTTTGGATGCTAGCGATTAGGGCAAGGGGCGGGTCCTCTACCTCGCCGTTCCGGGGCGAGGTGGATGAGAACAGTCAGAATTCGATACGCCGGCCGGCCCTCGCCCGCGCACTCAGCTTGAATGGGAAGCTTGAAAAAGCCCAGTTTGACCTATTCGACGTTACTGCGGCGAAATTATTCCGGCAGCATAAGCCGCCCTTTGATCTCAAAGTTTCCACTCACCGATGCGACGCCGTTTCCAGGCTGACCACCCCCGATCGAAATTGTGTACTTCCCCTCTGCGACGATGATCTCGCCCGCATCGCTCACCATGCTAAGGTCTCGCGGGCTCAGGTGAAAGTCGATTTGTTGTTTTGCACCAGGTTCTAGATGAATGCGTTGGAACCCGCGGAGCGCACGCATTGGCGCGCCCGGGGCATCGGGAAACTTCAAGTAAAGCTGCACCACCTCATCGCCAGCGGCTTTTCCGGTGTTCGTGACAGTGACGGAAGCATCAAGCGGGTCTCCGCCGTTGAGTGGCGAATTCGGGAGGGCGAGATCGGTATACCCGAACGTTGTATAGCTCAGCCCGTATCCGAATGGCCACAGCGGTTCGCCTTCGAAGTAGCGGTAGGTGCGGCCTTTCATCGAGTAGTTTTCGAAATGGGGCAACTGATGGACATCTTTATAAAATGTGACGGGAAGGCGCCCGGCAGGATTATTCTTTCCGCTCAAAGTCTCAGCGATTGCCCCTCCACCCTCCTCGCCGGAATACCAGGCTTCAAGAATGGCATTGGCGTGCGCCTTCTCCCAGTTTACGCTGAGCGCACTACCGTTCATCAGCACGACAACGAGAGGCTTACCTGTCGCGGCCACCGCCTTAACCAAGTCTTCTTCGGGCGTTGGCAAATCCAGGCTCGTGCGGTCTCCACTTGAGAATCCCGGCTGATCAACTGGCATCTCCTCGCCTTCAAGGCGGCTCGTGATGCCTACGACCGCGACGATCACGTCCGCGTTTTTGGTGGCGGCAACAGCCGCGGGATCCGGCGCATTGTCTACCGGCTCCCAGATCAGCTGCACTTCATGTTTGCCTTCATCGAACCGGCTATACGTTATGTCGAGTTTGACTGGGTGCCCTTTCTCTAGATGAATCTGCCCCAGGTGGATGTCATTGCCCCAGCCTTGCGCCACGAGTTTGTCGTCCGCCGACACTTTAGCAAAGCCATCGGCCTTAGTGCCGAGCAGGTAGTCGCCAGTAGACCCCGGAGTCAGAAAACCGCTCCATTGCACGGACAGAGTCTTCGTTAATTTTGCTTCTTCAGGCAAGTCTCGATCCTTCAAGTTCACGCTTGATTCAACCCGAGAGGTGAGGGTTGTAGGCTTGGTATCGAAGCTGGGCCGGGAGGTGTACTCGGCTTTGAGACCAGGCTTGCCATCGGGTGTGGTCAGAGCCGAGGTGGGTACCGGGCTTCCCTGATTAGAGAGAAACTGCGTCCCAGGAACATAACTGATCTTGGCATGCGGAAACTCGGCTTTCATTCCTTCCAGCACACTCACCGTGTGCGTCGGAGTGCCATTGTAATTTCCCAGCAGAACGGCCGTTTGTTCGGCAAGCGGCCCAACGATGGCAATGCGCTTGACCGACTTGAGCGGTAGCACGCCATCGTTCTTCAGCAGGACCATGGATTCATTCGCTATGCGGCGTGCCAGAGCACGATGCTGGGGGCTATCAAGGACCTTCTCGTCAATCTTGCTGTATGGAACCGCGTCCGGTGGATCGAACATGCCCAGGCGCATTCGCGCGGTGAAGAGGCGGACGAGGGCGGTGTCGACCTCGCTCTCCGGCAAATACCCCTGTTGCACCGCCTCGATGTATGGCCGGTAATCGTGATCGTCCGTCACTTTAGCGAAGTCGATGCACTCATTGTCCATACCGCGCACCAGCGAAATAGCCGAGGCCTGCGGCTGAGTCGGGCGGTAATGGTGATCCCGGAAAATATTGCGAACCGCATCGCAATCAGACACTACATAGCCTTCGAAATGCCACGCATTACGTAGCGTGTGCTGCAGCAGGAACTCGCTGGCACAGGCGGGTTGCCCGTTGATGGCGTTATATGCGCACATGACCGACCCGGCGTGACCCTCGACCACAGCCGCACGGAAAGCGGGCAAATAAGTGTCTAACTCGTCGTGCTTGCTTACGTCCACATCGGTGAAGTGACGGGTGGGCTCAGGCCCACTGTGCACTGCGAAATGCTTGGGGGTGGAGATGACCCGGTAATAGCGAGGATCATCGCCTTGCATTCCGGTGACAAAAGCGACCGCCATGCGAGCGCTGAGGAATGGATCTTCGCCGTACGTCTCCTGGCCACGCCCCCAGCGCGGATCGCGAAAGATGTTGACGTTGGGTGCCCAGAAATCTAGACCATGAAAAATCGGGAAGGTTCCTTTGCGTACAGCCTGCACGTGAACGATTCGCGCTTCCATGCCGATGGCGGTGGCCATTTCGAGTATTCGGGGTGTATCGAAAGTCGCGGCCAGTCCGATTGGTTCGGGATACTCCGTGGTCCCATCAACCGCGACGCCGTGCAAGGCCTCGCTCCACCAGTCGTAAGCCGGGACACGCAAGCGAGGGATAGCACGTGCCTGATTCACCAGCTGCGAAGCTTTCTCCTCCAGCGTCATGCGATGCACCAGATCGGCCGCGCGCTCTTCCGGCGAAAACCTGGAATTCATGTAGAGCAAGGTGGAGGTGTCTTGCGCAGATGCGGCGAAGCTCAGCAGAATGACATAAGCAGCAAGCCCCGACAAAATAACGGTTCTGCGCTCGTTCATTTCACCTCCCCGATGTTGAAGAGTCGCGGCGCAAAGTCTTTCAAGTCGCGTCGCCACGTCTGCCACTCATGATCTGTTCCAGGTGATTCATAGAACACGTGTTGAATGTCTGCCTCTTGCAGCGAGGTGTGCAGCCTTTGCAGGCCGGCACGCATTCTTTCCGGTTCCTGTGTCCCGACACCGATCCAAAGCAAATGCACCTTTTTCGCGAATGCGGCGGGATCACCAAATACCCCGTTGTAATCAGTCTTGGGATCAAGTTTCCGGTCGCCCAGCACGAGCATACCGCCAGCTCCACTGAATCCGCCGATATAGGAAAAGAGATCGAGATGATCGAGCGTAATCTGGAAGGTCTGCATGCCTCCCATGGAGAGGCCCGCCATGGCGCGGTGATCGCGATCGGAAAGTGTGCGGAACGTCGCATCAATGTAGGGGATCAGTACCTGCGTTACATCATCTTCAAAAGCGGCTGCCATGTCCTGCATGGCCTTCAGCATTTCCGGAGAACCAAATGGCTTTCCAGTCAGGTCGGGCGCCGCCTGGCCGGCGCGCCGCGCATAACCGTAGGCCATGACGATGATCATCGGCTTGCAGGTTTTAGAGGCGATCAGGTTGTCGAGGATAAAGTTGGCATGCCCTTGGCGAACCCACCCGGTTTCGTCCTCGCCGGCGCCGTGCTGCAGATAAAGCACGGGATAGCGAACTCTGTTTTGCGTATCGTACTTCGGCGGCAGATAAACCAGCGCGTGGCGCCAAGTCCCTGTCACCTTCGAGTTGTACCAAACCTCTCGGACCTGCCCGTGAGGCACATCTTGAATCGAATAATAAGTTGAGCCCGGCTCCGGAACCTCGACCGCACTCGCTTCCTTGGTCCCGCCGAAAAAAGCATGGGTATTGAGGTCGCTGACCTCGGCGCCGTCAATATTTATCGTGTAATAGTGCAAGCCGGGCACAAGCGGAGGTGTAGTAACCGTCCAGAGGCCATCGGGCTGTTTCACCATGTCGAGTTTCGGCCCGCTCCAGAAATTTAACTTGACCTTGCTGGCATCGGGAGCTTTGATACGAACCTGCACTCTACCCTCGTTATCAACACGCGGGTACTCTGCTCCCCAGACGTTGGTCGCGGACGGCTGAAAAGTATCCGCGGTTTGTGCACAACAAAGACTTGCGATAAACATAATTGCGATGCCAAGATGCTTCATCTCAAATCTCCTACTTGATGTGTGCGGTCACGGCCGGCAGACCGTCTCTAAGTTGTAAGCAAGCAAGCCATGCGGCTTCGTGGGAATTCGATCTCCAATGTGCCTTGTGAATGCGCGATTTTGATACCAAGATCCGCAGGGTAAATAAGTTTAGCGTCACCGGACGTCCAGGGTATTCTCGTGGTCGCGGGACCATCGATCCGCCAGATTCCGAGCACGGTTTGTTCCGGCGAGCGCATTCCCAAAACAACCGGATCTTCGGGTTTGGTGACATCGGACAACCCTAGCGGATAAAACGGCACCGCCTCGGGGATGTGCTTGCGAAGAAGTTCCTTATATACCCGTATGCCTCCTGCCACTTGTCTCCATGCTTCCGCAGAGAGAGAGTCCAATTTTCCGCTTTGGTGAATGCGGCACAACATCGCCGTGGCCATGTTGAAGCTGGCTTGATCCTCGTCAGCATTCGCCAGCGGATAAGACCAGATTGCCAGTTGTTCTGGTAGAACGGCTGCGGACGCGCCGACCAGAATCGGGGGGAGCTTAAGATAGTCCTCTTGATCGGTCATGGATTGTATCTGAAGGCGACCGAGCATCGCGTAATCCATGCGTCCGCCCCCGCTGCCGCAGTTCTCGATGGTCAGGTTGGGATAGCGGTTCAGAATGTTATCGAGCCATGCGAGGTGCGCACGATTGTGCGCAAGCAAGCCCTGACCAAAGCTGTCTGCGTTGAGCTCTGTCCCTTGCAGGGAATCGACGTTGTAGTCCATCTTGATGTAGCCGACGCCGTATTCGTTGACGAGCCTTGCAATTACCTGATCGAGATATGCGCGCACCTCCGGGTTTCGGAAGTCCAGCAGATATCGCGAATTCTTCAGCACTCTCTTGCCATGACGCATGAAAAACCAGTTGTCTGGCTTCTGCGCGAGCAGCGACTTTGCTCCTGCAACCTCTGGTTCGAGCCACACTCCGGGAGTCATTCCGTTTCGTTTAATCTGATCGAGTACGAATTTCAATCCCCGTGGCCATCGGCTCGAGGACGGCTGCCACGAGCCGATGGTGGGGCTCCAGTCCTCTTTGATCTCTGCATACCATCCCGCGTCGATTACAAAATACTCGCAGCCAGCTTTTGCGGCGGCAGCAATTAGAGGCAATTCCTTCTCCTCTGTGGGATCACCCCAGAGGCAATTCATGTAGTCATTGAAAATCACAGGACACTGCAGATTTCTCTCGCGCGATTTTGCGAAGGCTGCGCGTCGGTAGCGCGTCAGTACCTCTACGCCTTCACTGAACCCCCCGCGCACGCAGCCAATGGCGACGGGAACGGTTTCGAAGGTTTCTCCAGGGTTCAAACGCTTCCAGGCTGCGGAATGCAGATCATCAGGGCCGCCAATGTACGCGTAAACATCATCGGCATAATTATCCTTGGCTGAAACATTCGAAATTTCCCAATACCACGACCCGTTATGTTCGATCTGCCAGAACCAGGTCAGGCCTAGTTCTATGTTTTCGACCATAGCCATTGGCAGGTATTGCTCCGTTGACCAGCTGCCGACACTTCCTGCCCGCGCTTCTGACCAGCTTGTGCGCTCGTTTTCCACGAAGCCCATTTCGGATGGCCGCAGCGTATGCCACTGGCCCTCAGCCATCCAGCTGTTCAGGGCAATGTGGATGCGAAGTTCGCGGTCATACTCCTGAGGAGCGGCAAGACCATGAAGCATGGCTGAACTTAAGAACTCAAGACCAACAGCGGAATCCCCTTTATTCATAACCCGGGAATAACGCCGGACTACTGGAATGCCATCAAAGGCCTCATATACAGATTCCACACTTAGCTTCAAGATAGGGTCGGTATGCCTGCAGACCAACCGCTTGCCCTGCCTCGTGACCTCCTCCCGCCTGCCGGCAAAAAGCAGCCGGGAACCTGGTTGACCCACGCCGGATTTCATGCCTTGATCGGGAGAATTTTCCCCGCTGCATTGCAGGGCAATTTCGACGCCGGAGAAATGATCGGCTCGCGCCGCCAACATGCCCGTCGGGACAACACGCTTTTGGCGCAGTTTTCCAGCGGTTACGTCGAATGAAAAGATGAGATCGTTCGTTTCCCACGCAAAAGGCTCAGTGCTATTTGAAACGAGGGAAGAACGGGATATGCGCGGCACGAGAGTGCCGAAAGCTGCGGCCGCAGTGGACGTCAGAAAAGTTCTACGATCCATAAATAACTAGCTGTCCATTTACCAGCCGTGTAGGGGTGGACGCCTCGTCCGCCCCGGCGCCCGGCGCCGTACGGAGAAGCGAAGCGCGGGCACATAGCCAAAACAGGCGCCGACCCTGATTGCCTGCCACCATAACAGGGCACTCAGAGTACCGCTAACTGTAACGAAATACCTACTAAAATACCAGGGGTGCCCGCAGCAGTTTCGCGCGCGACTCATCGCCGAAAGATGTGTTTCGCTTATGCTGAAGAGGAAAAACGATCTTATGAGACTAGGCCCGCTGCTAAAGTCTTGGTCGCGCTTTCGAAGACGCCAATTTCGCCGCTCGCCTTTGAGTAGACCTGCGCACGATTAACTCTGGCCTAAGCACGACCGTTTCAGGCTTGGGTGGTGTTTTTGAGTTCAGAATTGTGATCACCAGCCGCGCCGCTTCCTCTCCAATTCTCCGGCTGTGCTGGTCAATGCTTGAAAGCGGAACGCGCAGAGAATCGTCATAGTGAAGATTCCCGCAACCAATCACGGCAATGTCTTCCGGGATACGTAATCCTTGATCCAGCGCGTAATTCATGGCACCCATCGCTAGCGGGTCGTTAAAGCAGAAAACGCCGTCAGGTCTCGCCTTCAGGCTCAAGAGTTGGCCCATTGCCTCTGAACCGCGCTGTTTCGTTCCCACATCTCCCTTGCGTTCGGCGATGATGTAGTCATCCGTAACCTTAAGACCGGCTCGCATCAAGGCTCGTTTGTATCCCTCCATACGCCGAATGCTGGGACTGGTTTCCGGGCCGCGAATGTGAGCGATTCTTTTGCAGCCGATGTCAATCAGATGCCCTGTTGCAAGCATTCCCACCGCATCGTCATCTACACCTACGAAGTTTGCCGCAAGCCCTGGCAGGCTTCGATCGATCAACACGTAAGGCGTTTGTTGCTTTTC